>Ga0179591_1359507_pt1 | contig 19283 bp, 45 predicted proteins | sample CZOMad2_1_08_16f_FD_182891 | JGI IMG/M metagenome (GOLD analysis project Ga0179591, IMG submission 182891) | Vadose zone soil fungal communities from Angelo Coast Range Reserve, California, USA - CZOMad2_1_08_16fungal (PacBio error correction) | ecosystem: Environmental > Terrestrial > Soil >... | reverse complement strand
GTGTATTTCGGCATTTTCCTTTACGTTTTTCCCTCTCCCATTCCCTCCCTTTTTTTCTTTCTTTTTTTTATTTCTCTTTTTTGGCCCTCTAGCTGCCCCATCTCCCCCTTCTCCTTTTGTTTTTTAAACTTTGTTGTCAGTCTGACCCTTTTTTTCGTTCCCCAACCCCCGGGGAATCCTCTTTTTTTTTCCCTTTCTGTTCCCCCACGAATGCTGTTTTGTCCAGTTTTTTTTTTTTTTTGGTTTTTTTGGGTGTTGTTTTTTTTGGGTTTTTTTTTTTTTTTTTTGGTTTTTTTGTTTTTTTTTTTTTTTTTTTTCTTTTTTGGTGGGTTTTTTGTTTTTTTTTTTTTTGTGTTTTTTTGGGTTTGTGGTGTTTTTTTTTTTTTTTTTCCGCATTGCCAACCCCCCCCCTCTTCCATCCTTTCCCTCCCACCTCTTGTAACCCCCCTATTTTTAGGCTTTCCTTCCCCTTTTTACCTCAAGTTTAAGGTTCCCCCTTACTGAACCCCTTCCTTTTAAGTCAAGAACGTTTTTTTTCCACTTTCCCCCTCGTACTTCCCCGAGTCCGGCCCCAATCCCTTCCGGTTCTTCAATTTTCGTTTTTTTTTTTCTCCTCCCCCTTCTATTTCCCTGTCCAAGGTCCCAGAAACCAACTTTTCCCTTGCCGAAACTTTCCCTTTTCCGGGTTTTTTGACACTTTTTTCATATTCTCCACAAATATACCTTTTTTTTTTCCTTAGGACTTTTTTTGCATTTGGGTTGCCTACCCCCCCCCCCCCCTTTCCCCCTGGTCTCTTTTCCACCCCCCTTAAGGACCGGTTTTTTTTCTTTTGCCATTTTCAAGGTCCAACCCCTCCTTTTTTTCTTGACCTCTGGTTTTCCCCCCCAATTCCTTTTTTCTTTTGCCTTCAATGCCTTTGATTTCCCAAGTTCCCCACAAGCTTTCCTTGTTCTCTCTGATTTGGTGCCCCCCCCCCCTTCCAGACCCAACCCCGGAGTTTTCCCCCCCTCGAACCCCCTGGGCCACCTTCGCCCTTTACCATCCCGTTTGTTGAAGGACCCCTCCCCCCCTTTCTTTTCTTTCTGCAATGTGACTTTTTCCCCAACCCCTTTCTGACCCCTTTTTCTTTGACCCCACCCCCCCTTTTTCTGCAAGCGGTTGGCCATTTCATCTCTTGGAACTCCTCTCAAAAACCCCTCCCACCGGAGATTTTCGGTTCTTTTTGGCGTCCCCGTCGACTTCCTGTGGTTTTTTTTTTTCTCTGATGTCCCTGGGGCCAATTTTCAACGCGTTCCCCTTCTGACCCAGGGTTTTTTTAGGTGCAGCCTTTTTTTTGGCCTTCCGATTTTCCAGGTCGTTTTTGTCCTTATTTCCTGTTAAAACCCCCCCCCCCCTTAATCTTCTCCCATTTCCTTTTTTTTCTAGATTCCTTTTTTAGAGCCCTTGTCCAAGGAACCCTATTTATATCCATTTTGTTTTTCACTTTCCCCTTTTAAACCCTCTGGCCACAGCCCCTTTCTTTTCCTTTTATACACCAGAGTTTGTTTTTTACTTTTTCTGGAATTCCTCCCCCCCCGTATTCCCTTGATCCCCTCCAATTTCTTTTTGTTTTTGGCCCCCCCCCTTTTTTTTTGACGAGCCCACAAGACCCCCCCCATTACCCCCTTTTTTTCTTTCAGATTTCACTTTTTTTTGTTTTCTAGCTTTTTTTTTCTCATTTTTCCACCCCCCCCCTCCTTTTTTAACCCCTTTTTCACGTTTTTTTTTTTTTTTTTTTCCCAAATTTCCCCTGAATACGTATACTCTTCCAGCTCCCACCCCTACCTTTTTTTTAACCCCTGGGACCTTTTTTTCCCCAGGTGAACCCAATTTCTTTTGACGTTGTTTTTTCCCGGCCCCAATTTTTCCCCCCAGGTCCTTTGACGGCCTACCCCACCTTTCCAGCCATTTTTTTTTTGTTGTCTTCCCCCCCAACAACCCCAACCTTTCCGTTTTTCCCCCCTTACCCCTTTGACCTTTTTTGACTCTCTCTTCGTTTCCCTTAGCGTTTCTTCCCGGCGACTCGTTTTCCCACATTTTTTTATTTTTTTCCCAGCTCTTCAAAAAGACCTTTTCCTTTTGCCCTTGCAATCTTTTCACCCCCCCCTATTTTTTTTTTCCTACCCCGCGTCGAAATCTCTTTCATTCCCTCCCAAAAATTTTTATTTGACCCCTGGACCCCTGCTCAAACCCTTTTTTTTTTTCCAAGTTTCCCCCCTTGGTTTTTTCCCTCTCTTCAACCCTCCCTTCTTGTTTCCCCCCCCCCCATTAATGACTCCTTTTTTTGGATATTGTTTCTTCTCCTGAATTCTTTTTCGCAACCCCCCGGTCCCCCCCCTGCCCTTTGGTGCCTTCGGCAATACCCCCCCCCCCCTTTTTTTGCTTGTCCTTTTTTTTTTATCAACTCCCCCCCTTCCACCAATGTCCTCCCCGACCCCCTCCCTTTTTCAAGTCGTCTTTACATGGTTCTGAAACCCCCTTTTTTTTTTGCAACTTGTTTGTTCCCCCCCTCCCCCCCCCAATGCTAGGCAACCCAGTGACCCCGGTAAGCTTTTTTTCCCCAATATGAAACCAATATTTACTTATCACGATTTTCCCCCTCTTTCCCCCTTTTTTATATGTTAGTTTTTTTCCCCCCTGACCTTTGAATCCACAAGCACAATCCCCCCTTGTATCTTTTTTTTTCCCCCTTTCCTCCCCTGTTTTACCACTGAATTCATCTTGTGTATTTTCCCCCCCGTATTTTTCGGAACCTTTGGCCCACTTGTCTCCCCCACTTTCCCCTTTACCGACCTCGTGATGTCTTATCTCTTTTATGTTTGCCTGCCTCCACTTCTTTCTTTTTTTCTTTCATCTTTTCTCCCCCCCCCCTTTCTGTAAGCTGTGAATTGCCATATGACGTTTTCCTTTTCCCCTTTTTTGACTTTTTTGGCCCCCTTTAATACTCTCATCTCCAAAAGTTTGCACTTTTTCTTTTGTGTTCTTTTCGTTTTCAGACCCCCTCCCCCCCTGGGTTCTTCGGCACACGCTTTACCCAGATTCTTTTTTTCCCCCCCCCCCTTTTTTCCTCGCTTCCCTTTAGTCCTTTTTTGCCCCAATCTTCTTTTTTTTTTCCCCCCCTTTAAACCATTCTCTTTACCCCCTTCTTTTTGCCTCGTTCCTTCCCTTTTGCAACCCTTTCACAACCCCCTTTTTTGCCTTGAACTTTTCTCCTTTGGGCCCCCCCCTTCTGAATTCTTGGATTTCCCAACCCCTTTTTCTTTTTTCACGCCCTTTTTTCGTGGTCCCCCCCCTCCCCTTAGTGTTTTTTTTCGTCTCTTCTGCCACTCGTTGACGGGGCTTTGTCTGCTCCCCCTTTGTTGGCCCCCCCACCACCGCAATCCCCTTTTTCCTTTTTTAGTGTTTTTTTTCCCTCCCTTAAAAACTTTTGTATCCTTTTTTTCTCCCAGTGTGTCCCCGATTTTTGAACCCCCACGTTTGAGATATTCTAAATAGGCGCAACCACGATGTTTTCCCTCCCCCCCCTCATATTCCCCTAGTGGTTTTTTTCTCTTCTGTTGTCGTTTTCACCTAACCCCCAATAGTTTAGTCTTTTTTCCCTCTCGGTTTTCCCTCTCCCAGATTTTTTCCCGTGAACCCTTGTTCTTCCCGATTTCTTTTCTGTTCTTTCCGATTTTTCCCCCCCCCCCAAACACCAATTTTGGTCAACCCTTTTTTTTCTCCTCCCCTTTTTTTTTTTTGTTTTTCCCCCAAATTGTTTCCCATGTTCCAAGACCTTTTTCCACATTCCCCGGCCCTTTTCAATGGTTGGTTCCCTTTTTTCCCCCCAGATCCCTTCCCTTTTTTTCCCCTTTTCTTGGGTTTGACCTTTTGCCAAAACCCCCTTCCTTTTTCCTTTTTGCCCCTTTCCTTTTTTTTTTTTATCCCCCCCAATCTCCCTTTTGCATCTTTTTCCAAAAATAACCTTTTTTGTAAGTTTTTTTCTTCGGTTCTTCTTTTTGCCCCCCATACCCCACTTTTTAGTCCACCCCACAACTTATCACTCACACCCCCTCCCCCTGGGTACACTCTGTCTCTTTTTATATGTTTTTCTTGTGTTCGATTTGGTCCCCCCTGCAAACGCCCCCGGAAAACCAACCCCCCCCCCCCCCCCCCCCCCCCTCACCTACCCTTCCCCCCCTGGAATGACCTCCCAAAACCGTTGTCTTCCTTTTTGTTTTTTGCCTCTTTTTTCCCCTTTTTTCCTGTTTTATCCCTTTTCTCACCCTTTCTTTTACCCCCCCCAGATTTTTTATTTTTCCCCTTGGTCCTTTTTTTCCCTTTGGAAACCTTCCGGACCATTTTTTTTTCTTTTTTTTTGCCCCCTTCTGCCCTTTTTTCCAACCCCGGTCTCCGGGAAACCCCCCAGTCTCGCACTTTGTTTCCCTTTGTAATTCCCCCCTTGCAGCCCTATGTAAATTTCTCTTGTGCCTTTTTTGGATTTCCCGAGATTGCCCTTTCCTTGCAACCCTATTGAATCCCCCCCTCAAGTTTTTGGACCCCCCAACCAGCCCTCAGAGTTCTTCGTTGAAGTATGGAGCAATTTAATTCCTGACCCGTGAACTTCCCCCTCTCGCCCCTTTCACGACCCCTTTTCCTTTTACTTCTCGAACGCCTTTGCAGTCCCCAATTTTCCGCTCAACTTTTTTTTTTTGTTTCCTCTTTCAGACGGGACTTTATGATTCATGGCCTTTATATTTCTTTTGATAGTCCCCCAGGAATACCTGGGACTCCTGAGGATCCTCTCTTTGTTCTTTGTTCTTGTCCCCCTCAGGTATTTTTTTATCAACACAATCCATTTCCCGCAGGATGTTTCATGGTATCTGTCCTTTCCCACCATGTTGAAAAGTGTCTGGCGTGTTGCCCCTTCCCCCACCGCTCTCCCTTTTTTGGCCTTTCCTTTTTTTTTTTCACGGTCCTTTCCAACGTAATCTCCCTTTGTGCCTCTTCCCTATGCTTGCTTTTTTTTTCTCATTTTCCCTTTTTTTCCCTTTTTCAGTATTAAGTGTCTTCTTTCCCTTCCCTTTTTCAGCACCCCTGGCTCATCTCTTTTCCAAAGCGCCATTCCTTTCTCTCTCCTTAAGTGACACAGTCCCTTTTTTTCTCCCCCGTTCCCTTTTTTTGACATTTCTTTCTCCCCCTGTTTGATTCCTTTCCCCACAATAGTTTTTTCCCCTTTTTGATTTTCCTTTTTCACACCTGCCCCCCTTTTTTCTGGTTCCCTCCAACCCAACTCTTTTCGTTTTTTTTTAGTTGCCCCAAAATAGCCAAATCTTTTTTTGTTTTTTTCTAGTGTTCCCTTTTACATCCTCGGGTTCCCGCATTTTCTATTGCCTTTCTTTGGCGGTGCCTCCCTTTTTCAAGTTCAAGCTTTTTTTTTTTTCTTGTTTTCCCCCGCTGTTCAACCCCCCAACGGCACCACTATCCCTCTTCTCACTTTCCCTTTTATATTTTTTTCCCGTATTTTCCTTTTACCAAAGGCACCCAAATCACTTGGTACTAAAGGTTAATTTTCCCCCCCCCCCAACGCCCCTACTTTTTTCCCCCGCATATGGGCTTTTTTGATCCTTTTTTTCTTCTTTTTCTGTTTTTGACCACTTTTTAAGTGACCCTCCCCTATTTCTTTTTCCCATTTTCCCTTCTCCTCCGCTCTCCCACATTTAGGCTCAAACCCTTTTCCCTTTTCTTCCTTTCCAAACACTCCCCCTCCCCAAAAGCGGCGTTTTTTTTTTTTTCCTAGCTTTTTTTCCCAAAGCCCCTCTTCCCCTAGAGTCCCCCTCAAAATGTCCCTACAAAAATGTGACATGCCCCTTCCTCAAACCCCCCCCTCAGTACTTTGTCTCCTCATCAAGGATTTTGGTCCGAGTTGCACTTAACTCCTCTTTTGTGCCCCCCTTTTTTTTTTTATAATTCGGAGCTTTTTCTTTTTTCATCCCCCCCCTTCTAATGGTTTCTCCCAAGGGATTTGCAAATTTTTCCTGTATTTTTTTCGTACTTTCCCGGATTTTTGTCGAGTTCCCCCCCCCTCCTGTTTGACATTCAAACCCAGCATTTTTTCTCTTTTTCCCCAAACTTTTCTTTTTCAGGTTTCCCCCCCTCGGAACCCTTAGCAAGCCGCCTTTCCAACATTTCCAATTCGTGTTTTCCCTTTTGTTTTCCCACTTCCTGAGATTAAAACCAAAGTTTTCCTCCGTCCCTCCACCATTTTTAAACTTTTTTCCCTCTCAATTCCTTTGCCAATTACCCTTTTTTGAATTTGTGCCTACACCCCCGCCCCAAACCCCCCTTCATCTTTTTTTTTACCTTACAAGGTTTTTTTTTCTTTCCTCCAACCTCCTCACAGGCTTGCCCCCCATTTTTTCCCCCCCCCCCCCCCTAACTTCGGTATTTCCAGATCTCCTGTATTTTTTCTTTGAAGCTTTCGTTTTTGCAAATCTTTTTTGATCCCCTTTCTTCTTATGGCCTTCCCCGCACCCTTCCAACTGCACCCTCTTAATTTTATTTTCCCCCCACCCTCGCCCGGAGGCCTAAACCTTTTGTTCTTTCCACTTTTAATACCCCAAGGCTCAACCCCCCCTCATTTTTCTTCCCCCCCCAGTTCCCCTTTGTCCTTCTTTTGTAAGACCACAACCCCAACCCCCCCTTTTTATTCCTTTTTTTTTATTACGAGTCAGAACTTTTTTTTTTCCATTCCCCTCTGGTTACTCTCCCCCAAATTTCCTTTTTGTTTTCTTTTCAGCTGCTTCCCTTAACCCCCCCTCTTACGGATTTATTCTGATCCCCTTTCTTACAGCCCTACCTTCTTCATCCTTCAAGACCTTCTTCCTGCCTTTTTTTTTGACCCTTTTCCCTGTATCTTTTTTCTTTTTTAGGTTGAAACCCTTTTTTCCCATTCCTTTATCAACCTTTTAATTTTGAGGTTTTCTTTTTCAGTTTTCCCCCTTTTTTTCTTTTTTCTGGTCTTCCTGACACAGCCCAATTTTCCTTGCCAATCCCCCCCTTTCCTCAGCCCCCGTATGACCTCTCTTTTGAGGGTTTTTTTTTTTTTTTTTCAATCCTTTTTTCGCAATTTGCCTTTGGTCTAACCTTGGATTTACCCTTACCCTCTTTTTCAGTCCGCATTTTTTTTTTCCCCCTGATGCTGTCCTCCCTGTTTTTTCTTTACTTTTTGCCCCCTTCAACGCCACCCCAAATTTTTTGCTCCCTCCTTGCCCCTTTTTTCATTATGTTTTTAACAGGACCCCCTTTTTTTGGAATCCTCCAAGAGGGGCTGTTAGGATTCCACCCTCTTTGGACCCAACCCCCGTTCCCCATCAGCCCCACAAGAGAGTCCCCTTACAGAAATTTCTCTGACACCCCGTCCAAACCCCTTCGTGAATCCCCCCCTATGGTGGAGACTTAGCGAGTTTTCGGGTTTTTTGTCTTTTCAATCTTGGGGTACGCTCACAAGCTCAACCCTTTTCCTGTTTTTATATTTTAATTGCCCCTCCCACCCCCCTCCTTTCTGATCCCCTGGATCTTTTTCTACCCCTTCCCTGAAATTCATTTTTGGCCATGTGAGTCTCTTTCTCGAGGGTGTCTGGAGCTCTCTCCCCTTGCTCCACCCCTTTTTACCCCTTCCCCAGTTTTTTTTTCTTCCCCTTTATTAGGACTCACCAAGCCCTCTTTAACTAAAAGGGTTTTTCCTTTGTTACGGTAATCTCCCCTTTTACGTCCCCCCCGGGGCCCGAGGTCCAGTTGCGTTCCCCCCCCCCCTTTCTCCCAGATGGGTTCTTTTATGTTCAGTCCCTTCCCTGCAGTTGGTTCAAGGTCATTGTTACAACTCAAACCCCCTTTGGTAACCCCTGTTCCTTCTACACCAGTTTCCCCCCAATCCCTCACATTTCCCACAATTTCTATGATTCTTTTTCTTCACTCCCAACACCCCAATTTAAATTCCAAACCTCCCTAATTTCTCACCCTCTCCGGACCCTCTCGGCCTTTCTTTCTTACTCTTTTGTCTTGTAATTCGTTTAACCCCCCCCTTTTTTTGACCCAAAGGCTTTTTCGTCTCTCTTTCCAGCTTTTAGTAAACCCCCGGTTCATGACCTCCCCGAGATCCTCTGCTCTTTTCGCGTCCCTTTTTGTCCCCCCAATGTGTCGACCAAAAAAGGTCTTTCCCCCCCTGGGGTCTTCCTTGTTTTGAAGTCATGTTGCATTGTTCCCCCCACCATTTGTGCTTCCCCCCCCATTTCCTGCCCCGTCCCCCATTGGATTCCACCCTTTCCTTTTTTTTCCAATGCCTTCTTTGGGCCCTTTTTTGGTTTTTTTTTCAATGCCCCTTTCACATCTCCATTAATATCGACTAAATCACTTCTTAATTAATCATAGTTATTTTTTTTTTTCCTGACCCCAATGTTTTCCACTCCCCATAAATTTTTTTTCTCTTTTTGGACCACTTTTAACTGATCGAGGGACCCCTCCCCCTTTCAGACCGTGTCCCCTCGTTCGACCTCCTCGCCCTTTTCCCCCTGGATGTATTTCCCTCCTTTTTCCCTTTCAGTTACCTTTTCATTGTCCTTCCTGGATTTCTCCTAAAGTTTTTCCGAAAAGAGCTGCGTTTTGCTCCTTTTCCCAAAATGATCCCCCCCTTGCATTTTCTTCAGTTTTTTTTCCTTCTTCCCCCAGGTATGCTTCCCCCCCCAGCCCGGCCGCCCCAAGTGTCCGGCCTGATTGTTTGTTATCTGTGCCGCGTTTGCCCCCCTTGCCCCCCCATTAGACTTTTGGCCTTTTTTGTTAACCCGGGTTCTGTTCCTTGTTCCTCACCCCTTTCCACGCCCCTTCTCCCAAGGTTTTCCAAAGATTGCACTTTTTCAGTCGTTGGAACTCGATTTTGTTCAACCCCCTCTGGCATCCCCTTTTTCCCCTGTAGATTCCTCCCCCCACCCTCATTTCTCTTTATCCCTTCTTCGGGCCCCGGACCCCCCAGTGACTTTGGATTTTCCCCCAAACTCTTGACGTCTTTGAATCCCCCAATTGAAAAGCCCGGTCTGGCCCCCCTCGCCACCCAAACCCCCCTGTCCCTCTGTGGCTTTCTTTATTACCCCCCCAATTTAATCATGAGTCCCCCAGAGGCTTTCATATTTTTCTTCCTTCAATTCTTAACCTCGCTTTTTTAAGATTACTTTTAAGACTTATTCCTCCCCAAATTGAATTTTGCGTTTTTTTTCTCTTTTTTTTTGTGGGCAACACTTTCCTATTTTTTTTTTTCCCTCTCAAGGACGGACCCCTGTTTTTTCCTAGTCTTCTGAGGTCCCTTTCCCCCAAAACTTCCCCCCCTAAATTGGTTCCCCCTTCTCTTGTCCCTTTGAAAACCCTCTTGAAACTACTCCCCTAATCTCGTTTTTTTTCTTTCTATATCTCCCTGAGCGTTCCCCTTTTCCAACTCTGCCTGTTTTGCCCTCTTCCCTTTCCCTAAAAAAAACCTTTTTCCAAGTTTCCCCAACCCCTGTTAACAATTTTTATCCAGTCCCCCTGCAACCCATTTCGTCTTTTCCCCCTCCCTCACGACCCCTTTTTACTCTTTTGCATACCTTCTCCAGGCTCACCCCCCTTAATAGTTTTCCCCCTTTGGCCTTTTCCACCCAAACCCCCTTTCCTTTTTATCTTTTCGAAACTTCCCCCCGACTTTATGGCAGTTTTCTGACCCTCAGCCCCGTTGCCAACCCCCCCTTTTTTATCGGTTCCCCACCCTTTTTTTTTCTCTAATTTCTTTTACATGTATTGTTTCCTTAGTCCTTTTTCTTCTTTGCCATAGTTGGTGCTGTTTTTTCCCTCTGAGTTCACCGGTCTTTTTTTTAATCTTTTTTTTCACTTCCCACTTCCAGGTTCGGAGTCCCTTTTTTTCTCTTTTTTCCTTTTTCCCCCCCCCAATGGTCCCTCAGGTGCATCCCTTCCTCCCCCTTGGTTTCCCTTGAAAAACTGTTCTTGTTGCCCTTCTTTGACCACACCAGGACGGTGTGTAGTGCCTCCCCCCTGTTTGTTCTTCCCCCTGGCTCCTTTGTTTCCTTACCCTTTTTGAATCCCCAAGAGGAAGATTTCACCCCCAAACCCCAATGTCCCTTGGTTTCCGTCAACCCCAACTCCTTGTTTCTCTCCCCCCCCCCCTCTCCCGGCTTGAAAACGTCTTCTTCTCTTTTCCATAAACCCCCCCTTTTTTTTTCGTGCCAACCCTTCCTGTCTTTTTTTTCTTTTTCGTCTTTTTCAAATGATCTTTTTCTATTTATGATTTATTTCCGCTTCCTTTTCCTTTTTTTTTTCCAGTCTAGTCCCAGTACCCCTTCCCCCCACGCCGGATAAACGACCTGTGGCATTATCCCAACCTTCTTTCTTTATTGACATCTTTTTCATTTTCCACAACCCCTCATTTTTTTGGACCCCCCCCCCCTGCTTTGTTAAACTTCTGTTTGACCCCCTTCGTTTGGTCCCCCCCCCCCCACCTGTATCTATTGTTGTCAATCCCCCCACTACCCCCTTTTGTTTTCATTTTTCACCTGGTCTCCAACCCCGATTTGCTCTCCACTATTTTTTTTTTTCCAATTTTTTTCTGTTCCCCCAGACCCTATTCCCCTCCCGCCGTTTCCTTTTCTAACCCCCGAAATTTTAACCCACAACTTTCTCTTTTCCACCAGAAATTTTTTTCGCCTCCTTTTTAGTTTTATTTCTGGGTGTTTGTTTTCCCGGCCCCTTCAATAGAGACTTCCCTTTTGGGTCTTGGTTCGTTTGTACCCTTTTTATTTTGATTTTATACTGACCAACTTACACCATATCCCGCTATTTCTCTTTTTTTTTCTAATCTTTCTCTAGAGATTTTTTTTCCCTCTTGGATTTTTTTTTTCCCCCCCAATATTTAAATTGATCTTTCCGTTTAACGCCTTTTTTCCCCCCAACTTTTCCTTAACCGGCTTTTTTTTTCTAATTTTTCCTTTGCATCCACCTCTTTATTTGTTTTCCCCCCGCTGCCCTTCTCCTCATTTTCCGTTTAAATCTCCGACAAGCACTCCCCCCCAGCGGGGGCCCCTTGGACCCCTTTCTTTTTTCGAAACTCCCCACCCCTATCGTTGAGGCCTTTATGATCCCCCTCGTTTTTTTCTTTTCTCCCATAACACCCCGGCCTATGGACACCCTCCTTTTCCCCTTTGGTGGGGTGACAACTGTCCCTCCAGTGGCTCTCCCCCCCTTTCCCACCCCCCCCTTTTGTCCTTTTTCCTTCGTTTGTAGTCTACATTCTTTTTTTGCCATTGTGGGAGAGCCTACTCCTTTTACCCCCCCCCCCCCCAAACTTTCTTGTGCATGTGGACCCCAACCATTCAGTTTACCCCCCCCCAACGTTGGCTTTTCGGGGTTTCTACTTGCCTTCCCAGACCTCCTTTTTTCCGCCAAGGTTTTCCGGTTTTTTCTTTGTAGCTCCAGTTTTTTTCGCCCCCCCCCACTTTCCCACCCTTTCGTCCCTTTTTTGGCTTCCCTTATACTTTTTATTTTTAACAGAATCCTTTTTCTTACTTCCCCCTTTTTTTCTTGCCCCCCCCTCTTAACTCTTTCCGCCAACTTTTTTGCTTCTTTTGTACTAGTTTGAACCATACACCCAACCCAACCCCAGCCAATCCTCCCCGCTCTTACCCCCCCCCTTTTTTTGTCCCAGTACCTTTGCTCTCCCATTGGCCTTTCCCCCCCCAGACCCCTACTGTTCCTTCCCTTTTCGTTTCCTTTCAACTTTCCCCCCGGACCCATTTCTTCTTTTCACCCCCCCCAACCCCCCCCCCCCTCCACCTGGAAATTTCCCCCCCACCCATTTTTGTCTTCTGGGTCTTTTCTTTTCCAGTGACCAATTCTCCAAAGAATCACCAAATTCCCAAAACCCACTCCCCGTCTTTAGGTTCTTCAGTTTCCCTTTTTATTTCCCCTTTTTCTACTATGGTGAATTGTCAGGTACTCCCCCCCTTATTTGTACCCCACTTGGATTTTTTTTCCCTTTTTTTTTTTCATTTTCAAGTAAAACTTTACCTGACTCTTTCATAATTTTCTCCTGTGTTTTTTTCCCCCCCCGGTCTCTTTAAACACTTCCTTCCCCCCCCTTCTTTTCAGGGCGGGTCCCCTGCATCCTTTTCCTTGTTTTTTTCATAAACCCCCCGGGGCCCCGGCCCCTCCTGCCCCTTGATTTCAAAAAACATATGTTTTTCCATATCCCCCCCCAATGCTTATCCTTTTGATTTTTTTCCAGTTCCCTTACAACACTTCATCCCAATTTTTTTTTTTTGGGACCCCCCCCAAACTTTTCCTATGTCCCCCCCCCCTCCTTTAAGTCTTCAAAGCGGTTTAACTTTTACTTTTCCCCCATTTTTATTCCCTCCTCTTTTGACTTTTTCCAGCCCGTTCCCCCCGACTCTTCCCCTCTCGGTAAACTTCCAATTTTTTTTTTTCGTCCCCCCCTGCCGATTCGATTTTTTTTTTTCACCCTGATATGTTTGGGGTCTTTCAAAATTTTTTCCTGCCCCCGAAGCCCCCCCCCTTTCCGGGAAGTTCCCTTTTCTTCCCTGGTGTTGGAACTTTTTGTGGGGGTTTTAATATGGAATTCCTGTGTCCTTGAAACCTTTTCCCCCACCGTGAGGTTCTTCCCCTTAAGAAACCCCCCCTATTGAACCCTTTTCTTGAACTGGCAATCCCCTTAGTTTTTTTTTCCCTCTTGCCCCTTCAATTTCCCGACTCTAATTTTTCCCTGGGACCTTTCCCTTCCAGGTCTGACTATCTTTTCCATCCCCATTTTTCCCATGGCTCCAACTTTTATGTTCTTTCCGCTTCTTTTCAAAGAATTTTTTTTTTGGCCCCTTTAACCCCCCCCCCCCCCCCCCTCATCCTTCCATCGTACTCCCCTTTGACCTCCCCCTCCGGAATTTTTCCGGGACAGTTTTGGCTCACCCCTTTTTCCCTTTTCCCATAATCGCCCCCCGGGGGTTGTCTTTGGACAACAATGCCCCACGTGGGGTTTTCCTTTTCTTTTTCCCTGCAGAACCCCCCCCCGTCCCCCACAAGGATGTTGGGCGTTTTTAGACCCCCCCTTCATCAAATTTTTTTTACGTTTAATTGCCCCCCCTTTTTTTTTTACAATTAGTCTTTTGGGTGGAGTTATCCCCAGTTCTTTATGCGTCGTTCGTCTTTGAGTAGTTTTCCCGATCGCCACCTCCGGTTTTTTCTAATGTTTTTTTTCCAACTGATTGATCACGGTGCCACTTGTCCCCCTTCTTCTCAGTCCCCTCCTTTGATCTCCTAATTCGTCACAGTGGGAAACCCCGGTTGCACCCTTTTGCGTTTTTTGAAATTTCTTGCCTTGGAAATTTTTCCCCGGAAAGAATTCATCCTTCTGAATTTTCCTTCGTTTGTTTTACTGATCTTCCGGTTTCCCTCATGCCTTTTCTTGTTTTCTTTCGTTGTTCCTTTTCAATGGCCCCTTCTCTTTTTTCTCCCCCCCCCCCCAATTTTCTTGGAACTCTGAACTGGTGCCTACCCCGGTTCCTTCTTTCCAAAGCCCCCCCCACAAACTCCAAAGGCTTGGCTTTTGTAACGAAGGAGACCCGAAAGAATCATGACCCTTTCAAAAGGCTTTTTTCTCACCCCCATTTTTTTTTCTGGTCCACAAGTGCCTTTGTCCCCTTTGAAATCCTCTATTTGCCAACCATTTCGGTTGGTTTTTTTTCCTCCCAATACCCCCCGCCTTTTTTTCCCGGCTTGGTCCTTTTGAGTTTTCCCACAGACGTCCTTTTTCCCAACCCCCCCCCTTTTGCGATTTTTTCTGACATCCCAAATTTCATTTTGACTTTTTTAGGCTTCCTTGAAGTTCCACCTTCTTCCCTTTTTAATTCCCGTAGTTCTGTTTCCTTACGAGATTTTCTTTTTGCCGCCGATTTCACCCCCACCCCGACTTCCTTGGCTCTGCAGAGTTTTTGCCCCCTTTTTCCTATTTTTTTTTTTTTTCAAAAACCCCTGCGCCTTTTGAACCATCCTTCACTTTTTTCCCTCCACCCCCTCTGTTTCCCCCCACCTTGGGCCCTCTGAGATTCCACACCCCCTCTGCCATTTAGGCTCCCCATTTTTTCCCCTTTTTTATCCCGCTTCCTTTTTTTCAGCAACTCCCCTTATCTTTTATGGGTTTCCCCCTCCACACCCTTCCCACATTCCCCTTCGGGTTACCCTTTTCTGAAATTTTCCCCCCAGTCAAATAATGCCATTTACTTTGCGACGTCGACGTTTTCCTTTTTTTTTTTTGCCATTTTTCGGGATTTGGACAGATTCTCCTCTATTCCCATTCTTCGTATTTTCTCCCTTACCTTTTGCCCCCGACATTTGTTTCAGATCCCTTCTCCAGGAACCCTACTCCTTTTCCCCCTTTTTTGTTCCGTTTAAGGAGTCCTTTAGGTTCTTTCACCCTTTTCCTTTTTCTCCCTTTGACCCCAAATCCCCTCTGTCCCCTCCACCCAGAATGTCCTCCAGTGGCTGGACCCAATTTTCCCCCATTTTTTTCAACGGTTTTTTTCGACCCCCCCAACCCCGGCCCCAGCGTCAACCCCCTTTCCAACTCACGGTACCTTTTTCTCGAGCTCCCAGCGTTTCTACAACTATTAAGGATTCTTTCCCTCTTGGATCCCTTTTTTCCTTTGACTTTCCCCTCCCCCGGCGTTTACCAACTGATTATCCCACCCACTCAATTACAATGAACGCCCACCTCATTGAAGTTTCCCTTTTTTTTTTAAAGTGGATGTCCTCCAGGGGGTCCGTATTTTTGGCCCCCCCCCTCTACTCCCTCCCTATGGATCAATTTGGTAATTTTTTTTTTTTTTTTCTTGACGGGTAAATTGTCCAAAACCCCTTCTGTTCTCTAATTCCCCCTCCCCCAACAACAGACCCGTGAAGGCTCCCTCCGGGCAGGACCATCCCCCCCTCTAAAGTCCGTCATCCGTTCTATCTTGCCCCCCTCCCCCCGCTTCCCCTCCTTACTCCCCCCCCACCCCCCCCCTTATTCACCCCCTCCTTCCGCCATCCCTCTTCTCCTCCGTCCTCCCCGCTTTCTACTCCTCCGTCTTCTTTCTACCTCCTCATCACCTCCCTCCTCCACCCCCTCTCCCCCCCTCCCCCGCTCTAGCTCCCCTCCTATCTCAAGCTCAAATTCTCGTCCCTCCTCGACCTCCCGTTCCCTGCTCTCTCTATTCCATCCCCCCGCCCCACCACGTCACTGTTCCCCTCCGCCTCTCACCACTTCCCTTTCTCCCCCCTCCCTCTTTCCCTTTGCCCCTTTCCCTCTTTTTTGTATGTTCCCTCTGTAGCTTTTTCCCCTCTTTTGAAATCCTTAGTTCACACGGTAAACTTATTTTTTTTCCATTTGATGACTTCTTGCCTTTCCCTTTGGCCCCCCCCTTCCCACCACCCTTGGTTTATTTACTTTGGCACCCCTCGCCCCCCCGATTCCGCATTCTTTTTCCCCCCAACCCCTTCCCCTTTCCCCTTGTCCCTTTTGTCAACTTCTTCGCGTCAGTTTCCTTGCCACCCGAAACTTTCCTTATTCCCCTTTCTTTGGGGGCTGCTTTTATCCCCAGAGACCCTTTCCTTTACAGTTTTTTCCTTGACACTGGTTCCCCCCCCCCCGCAACAGGCACCCCCCCCCCCCCTTTAGGATTGGTTTTGGATCCGTTGTTCCACATTTTCATTGCCCTCGTATCTAAGGACAGGTAATCTTTTTGGTTGTTAATCCTACGTTCTGTCTCTGTGACTCTTGGAATATTGTCTTTCCTTTTTTGATCTACAATTTTTACCTTTTTCCAAACACTCACCCCCAAGGTGGTGTCGATCTTTGGGTTGATTTTCTCCAAAGCCTTTTGTTTTCGTAAGTCGCACCCCAATTCCCCCCCTTAGTGTCCCACTTTTTATTTTGTTGCCAGACTGGTTCACCCTAATCCCCCATTGTTCAAGCCCTCCTTTTCCCAGTTTCTTTTAGAGATATTTTTAAAAATGTTCAAGCTCTTACTGCTCTTTTTTGGAAACTCCAGGGCTTCTTTATTGGCCCCTTTTACCCCAGCCACCCCCCCCCTTTTGTTTTTTTCCACTTGTTTTCATTTTTCTCTGACGTCAGGTCCTTTCTTGGCTCGACCCTTGGTCACTATTTTTTAGCCTTTCACCCTTTGTTTTCCCCCCCCCCCACCAAACTCCCCCCCTTCCTTGCCCTTCCCTTGGAATACTCCATCGGTAGCTCCCCCTCATCGACGGACCAACCTTAATCTGTTTACCATTTTTTTTTGGTTTCTGTTAACAGAAATCGACATGGGTTCCATCCTTTTTGGATAAAAAACCCTTTTTTACGCGCACCCTCCAACCCCTCAATTCACCCCAGTAATATAGCCTCCCTGTAGAGTGAAACCCCCAATCCTTCCAAAAAACAACATGACCCCCTTCTAAATTCCCCAGTTCCCCCCCCTTCTTTGGGATTCCTCTTCGTTATGATTCTCTCTGGTTTTAAGTGTGTTGGGCCATTTTGAAAATTCTTCCCAAACCTACATTGACACCAGAGCTTTGGATTTTTTCTTAAGATCCTCTTGATTTGACCTCCGGCCCCCCCACTCCATTTCCCCAACGCTTTTATCTCCAGATTTTTGTTTGACGGCCCTTTTCCCCCCCCCACCCCAGAACGACTTTTTTTTGATATTCCCCTTTGTCCCCATTTGTTCCTCTGAATTTCAGTACTTTTTGTCTTCCAACCACCAACACCTTTCGTCCCAAGTTTTGGGTCCAACCTTTTTCAATGATTTTTTCCATGAGTTTTTTTCAGAGCCTGCAAAGTCCAATATTGGCCACCATCTTCCTCCCCTTTCATTCCAAATCGGCAACCCCCCCCCCACCCCTTTTTACCACCTTATTCCTCTTTCCTATTGGCGTCTTTTTTTTTGTCTTACCTTTCAATTTATGCCGTCCAACCCTTTACTCTGAATGGCATTTCCTGAAGAACCCGTTTTTTGTTCCCCCCCCCCCCTTTTTTTTCATCTTTCCTTGGAGGAAAACATTAGATCGCGTTCCTACCTTCTTTCCAGACGGTCTACTTTTTTTCATTCCTTTCGAATCTTTCCATCGTTTTTTTTCGGATGTCCCCCCCTCATAAACAAAAACCCTTTCTTCCATGAAGACCGACCCGATCTATGAGTCTTCTTTTCCCTTTTGGGTCAGTTTTTTGGGAAATCCTTCTATTCGTTTTCGAGAACCCATCCCCCCAAGTTCGGCAGGTTTCCCTTTCTAGCATCTGCGCAAATGTAAGCTGTTTGAAAACCCATCGACCTTTGCTTTGCCTACCCCTACCACATTTTGAATATCATTGTTCCTTCCTTGTGCCCCCCTACCCCAGAATTTTGTTTATGGTAAAACGTTGGACTTTATTCCCCTTGGACAGCAGGTTTCCCAATGCCCTTCTAAACTTTTGTCTATGGCAAACTTTTTATTGCACACTTATTCTCATCTTGTGTTTTTCCTCTTATTTCTAAAAAACGCGCATTTCCTAAGTTTTTCAGATTTCCGGTCCCCCCAGTACTCTCATTTATTCACACTTCTTGGAATCTGGAACCCATTCTAACTTTTTTTTTTATGAAATGTGAGTTAACCCAACCCACTCCCTTTCACCCCTGGGACTCTCAAACAATGTGCAAAGTCGTTCTTTTTGGGATTAGGTCCCCCCCCCTCACACAACCTCCAGTTCTTGTGAGGTTCGTCTGTATGGGTCACACCCCCCCCCTAATACAATTTTCTCTTTACCTTTAGTATTCTTCACACTTTTTACAACGTTCATTTTCTCGGGCCCACTTCCAGCTTTTATGCCCAATTTCGTTTTTTGAGTGCCTTGTAGGCTTTCGTTTTCCCTCAGCAAAGTCCCTTTTGTTTTTCTTTTTTGAGGTAATGTGGACTTTAGTACACTTTTTTTTTCCCCATTCCCAAAATATTGTTGTTTTTCCCCCTTATCCCCTTCCCTTTAATGTTGTCTTTTACCTTGAAAACTGGTTTTTCTCCCTTGGCAAAAACAGTCCCCAACACACTTTCGGTTTTTCTAAGTCTGTCCCATACGGTCCCACCCCTTTTTTTCTGCCTTCTTTTTCTCCCCCCCGTTTTTGTGTTGTCGTCTGGAGATTCTGGCCGGTATTGACATTGCCTCTTTTTTTGCAAAATTTTCTTGTGTTTGGTTTGCCATGGTACGTAGTCGAGCTTTTTCGTCCCCCAAAAACACTCAGTGAGGACCGTGATGCACCCAATATTTGGCCGTTTTTCCCCCTTTTCAACCCACTTTAAAGCACACACGACCCTTTTTCGTACTCCTCGCTGACGTGTTCCAAAGCGGGCCTAAAAAAGTCCAGAGACCTGTCGTTGTGCCTAAGCTTGGGACTTTTCTACACAACCCCTGTGTTTAAACTATTTTTAACCCAATGGCCCTCCTTTTTGTAAACCACCACCGATTGATTCTGGGGTTTTTATCAGACCCTACCCCCCCAACTCTTGGACGGTTGTTGTTTGGGCCCGTCCTATAGCTTCTTCTTGCCAAGTTTTTTTTCAAAATAAACCCCCCCCCCCTTTCGATAGTTGGGCCATTCACCTTACCATTCATGTCTGCCGATTCCTTCCCTGGGAATAAATCGGTCAGTTTTTTTTTTTCTTTCCGTATGGTTGTTGAGGGATTGTGCTTTTTTGAACCCCCCCTCTAACCACCAATTCCTTCAATTTTTTTTTCCAATTAAACTTTTGTTGCCACAGCTACACCCTTTTAAGCTTCGGGCTTTGAAACCCCTTCGGACCAATGCCATATTTCAGTCAACTTTTTTTCACTTTGGGTCCCAGAGAAAAATTTCTTTGTTTTGCAATTTTCCTTTCCCCGACTTTCCCACCGCGGTTTATCCGTCTGTTGCACCCCCCCCCCTTGTTTGCAATCTGTTCTTCAAAAGCTCCATTTTTTTTTTTTTCGCAGCAATTCCTTGGCTTTTTAACTTTTAGCCTTGAATGGGTGCTATACCTACATTTTTTCCCACCAACCTGCCAACTTTCCTCTTCACTTCGGGGTTCCAGGAACTAAACAAGTTTGTTCTTTGAAATTTGCGATCCGCCAAACCCACGGCCCCCCAATTCCTGAACCGTCGACCGTCTACTAAGGTGC
>Ga0179591_1380380_pt1 | contig 19290 bp, 27 predicted proteins | sample CZOMad2_1_08_16f_FD_182891 | JGI IMG/M metagenome (GOLD analysis project Ga0179591, IMG submission 182891) | Vadose zone soil fungal communities from Angelo Coast Range Reserve, California, USA - CZOMad2_1_08_16fungal (PacBio error correction) | ecosystem: Environmental > Terrestrial > Soil >... | reverse complement strand
CTCCTTGAGAGGACTTTTTCCGATATCGCCTCCCCCTTTTCTGCTGTTTCATCGTAATAGGAGCGTCTTTTTGACGCGTTGGGAAGGTGTTTTTTTGGCTCGCGGCTTCCCCTGCGGATGAGGCTGCTTCAATTTCTGCCCAGTGCTCTTTCCGAATATTTTTCCCCCACCCGGTTTCTAAGACCACAATCGGGCATCGGGTTCCTTTCCCCAACCGGTAGGGGCCTTTCCTTCGGTGCGTCCTGTCTATTGCCGTTACCTAACTTTTTCGCTGGAGAGAAATGTCGATTTTTTTCGACAACTCCTCCCTCCCCTCCGCCGTCCCCTCTCCGGAATGGATCGGGGAAGGAGCTCGCTCCTCCCGAACCGCGTACGGACGCCCCGAAGCGGGAGGTTTCTTCCCAGGCATGGGCATGACAAGATTTTTTCTCCCTTTAACGTGTGGTAATTTGCGGGCTGCTCTCAGCGGCGCCAGAGGCCTTGGCCCCCTCTTCCCCCCTTGAAACATTAGTGGCGCCATCTTCGAAATCCACCTTTGTAACCTTTTTCCCCTTTTTCTCGGATTGCTTCTTTTTGCTGCGATTGGCGTAATTCCCCTCTTTTTTCAAAAGGCCTTTCTGGCCGAACCTTCCCCTTCTCTTTTCAGACCAGTCCAAGGATTTCGAGGATAAGTTTTCCGGACAATTTCCCTTTCTTTCTTCTTCGACGGAAAGATGGGACGTTGGTCTTCTTCGCCTTTTTTGCGAGAATTCACGGTTTTTCTCCGAACTCGGTACCTCCCCTTCTGCACGCTTGGTTCATTTTTCTTTTTTTGGTCGCACGAAGGATGGTTCGAGCTGTTTCATAGGTATATCCACCTTGGGGGGCAGCCCCTTTACTTCCTCCCCTGAAAGGCGTGGCCGAGTTTGTCTTTTTTTCTCTTCTCCGATGCGTTTTCTGGATCTGGTGTTAAGACGGAAACAGGAGATCCCTTCCTTTCCCCCTCCCCCCAATCTGCACTTGCGCTCAAAGTCACTTCTTGGCGACCCGATGCGGCGTTCCCTCCCTGTCCAATTTTCACAAATTTCATTTTGGGCCCCAAACGGCGGATCTTTACTCTCGTAGACTGTGACTCATCCCTTTCCTTGGATAGGAGTCCTCTTTTTTCCATGTTTTGGAGTTCCTTGGTTCTAGGTGGAGTCCTGCTTTCTTTCTTTTCCTTAGGCTGAGATCTGTTCCCTTTTCATCGATGTTGCCCCTTTTTTCGCCGAATGATTGTCACGAAACTCCTTCTCAACCTTTTGTCGTCCTTTTGAGGCTCGGCGGCGATCGATCTCGCTGACGGCACCGGCCCTTTTTTTCTCCGTACTGGGGTTTACAGTTTTCTGCGACCATCCCATCTTCTTCCTGCTGGCAAGCGGAACTGTTCCTTCAGTGTGAAATTGGGTTTGTGGGGCGCGTCTTGGCTTCCCCCCCCTATATAGAAGTCTCCGTTTCGGAACAAGAAAAGAGGCTTCTGAAGCATGATTTCCCGACTTTTCTGCCCCTTTTTTACCAGCATGGGAGACGACGGGTCCCCTTTTTCTCCCCCCTAAGAAAAAACGTTCTCTTATTCCCCGAGGGGTGGTCAGCTCTTCCACGAGTACTGATGAAGCACCTTTAATCGGGTCCCCGCCTCCCCAGGTTTTAGGTGAAGGCCTTTCACTTCTTTTTCCGAGAAACGCTTACTGTCTGCTTTGGGCCGACACCTTTTCCTTTTTGAGGGCACTGATGTTTGTGCACTTTCCCCTTCAACACACGATCTGCTTGGCACTCTGTTGTTGCTGCTGACTTTGACATCAGCGAGTTTTCTTTTCGAGACTTGATCCTTTCATGGCCTCTTCTACCCTTCTGTGAAGGAGAGCTCGGATGTGAGATGTGGGTCTTTTTTTGATTGTTTCCCCCCCTAGTCTTCCGGCAGATCGGTCCCTGTTCAACCCTAGGAGCCTGCTGGCGAATTAACCTCCTCCTCAGTTTTTTTTTCTCTATCTGGTAAGTGGGAATTGGAAGAATCCCCCTGCAGTTACCGATCCCTCGTTTCCGCCCCCCCCTTCCTGCTCTTTGCTCCAAAAGATACACATCAGTTTTTCTCCCTTCCCCTTCTTTTGTCGAGGAAAACCTTCCTTGATGTCGAAGCTTTTTTTCCAAAGGTAAGAAGAAGGTTGTTTCCTTTTTCCCCCTGCGTTTCAATCTTCTTGTTTTTCCTTTCCTTTTAAAAATAAGTGCTTTTCCCAGGTAGGAGGCCCTTTTTCAGGGCCGGTATTCTTTTTTTGCAGCATCACTCGTGACGGACCCTTTCCCTAAATTTTCGCCCCCCTTTTGTCCACAACGAAGTCTTCTTCCAAGAAGGATCGATAGAGTACCTTCCCCCTTTCTGCTGGGGAGCTTCCCGCGGGTGTCCTTTGCTTTTTCCAGAATAGATGACAGTCTTTCTCGCCTCAAGTTTCAAGTCCCCCTCGCTTTTTCTTCCTTCCTCCATCAAGTACAAAAGCCTTTTTTTTTCCTGACCTTTCCCTTAGACTTCTTCCCCTTTTTTTCTTTCCCACAAGCATAGCGCCCCCCCAAACCCGTTCGTTGCCACTCTTTCGCTCGTGCTGTGCCCAAAAAAGATAATCTGTACCCGTCTTTGGACTTTTTTTCCCCTTTCCCTTTCGTAGCGAGATTTTCTTCAGCAGGTCCCCCCTCCCTTTCCCCCCCAAAGGGTCTTTTCGGACTTGAGTGTCTTTCTGCGACCCCGCCTTTTTCCTTGTACCGGTGTCATCCCTGAGCTCATTGAGAAATACTTCTCCTCCCCCCCCCCGCTCTAGAGACACTTTTTTTTTTTCCCTCCACTAGACCGGTCCTTTTCTTTCCGATACAATAGGACGTTGAAGTTTTTTTTTTTTTTTTTTATTTTTTCTCCCCCTTTTGGGGCGATGATCCTTGTGATGGCGCCTTTTTCTATGAAACGGCAGACAGCGCTTGCTTTCTAGGCAGTGAATCTTTGTTTTTTAAGATAGAATGGTTCCCCTCTCCCAAACAGAGGATATCCTTCTTCGGGTACCGTCATGTTTCCAACTAGGCCCCTCTTTCTTTTGAAGGTGTTCCCCAACGTTTCCCCTCCCTTCCCTCGAAGCAGCTCGTTACCTCCTTTTCTTTTCGTTAACCAAGACTCTGGGAGTGAAACCCTTTTTTTTCCTTCTTGAAGAGTTAGGCCTCTCGAAATTTGTTGTTCCCCTTTGCGTGACCCCCAACTTCCTCCTTGAAGACAGAAAACGCCCAACCTGTCGTCCTCCTTGACACAGCGGGTCCGAAATCCGTGTCCTTTTTTTTTTTTCCGAGGAGCAGATGGGGTTCCTTTTTAGTACTATTTTTGCTAGAAGTACCTCCCCCGTCCTCACGATATAAACGCCTGACATCCTCATTTCCAATGTCGCTTTTCCTTTTTTTCCCCTTTCGCAGAGCGTGGCGCCCTTCCCTTTTGGGTGAAGGGGCATAGTTCTTTTTCTCCCTCTGTTTTAGATATCCCTAGTCCCAATTCCCCCCCTTTTTGTAAAACGACCCATATTGTCATGAACCTCCCCCTTTTCCCTGCCCCCTCCGCTTTCGCTTCACGTCGCGGTTCCTGTCTGCCCCTCTTTCAACGAGTCCAGTCGGTCTCCTCTTTTTCTCGATGTGTCCAATTCTCGACTTCTGTCCTCGACCCGGATTTCCCCCCCTCGGAACGCATAGTACAGCATTTCCTTCCCCCCCTCACTTAATGCACTCCCCTCACCCACCTGTCTGCCCGATTGTGTTTCCCTTCCACAAATATCGGAAAGACCCTTCTCAGATTTACCCGTCCCTTTTCGCAGCGATCCTCTCTGCCCTCCAACGCGTCAAGCTACTCCCCCCTCTTCCGAGACAACAGTCCCCCCCGTCTTCGATATCGCACCTGTCCATCCTTTGAGGGCAAAACCGCGCTCTCTCTTTCCCTGATATCCCCCTCCTGAATGCCATGGCTCCTTCCCCCCCCTTCAATAATTTGCCAGTGTTTCCTCCCTCCCTTTGGCCAGACGTCGTCGGCGGCTCCTTTAGAAGAAGTTCCCCTTTGACATTTTTTGGCCCTCCCGCCCCCCACCCAATAAGAATAAAACCTTCCCCTCCTTATGCCAACGTTGGGAATGGAAGTTGGCGTGGTTTTATCAATCAGACCTTTCCCCAGGTCCCCCCGACAGGATTGCCCTTCACGCTCCGTTTTTTCTTCCAATGAATGGGACTGGTCATTAGACATCTCCCCTTTACCTGCGGGCATCTAAGAATCTTTTCCTGCGTCAAGGCACGTCCGGTCTTTGATAACGATTGTCTATGACGTCTCTTGAATATTAGTTCTGTCCGCATAAGTCTTCCCCCGGTCTAAAGACCCTTCGTCTGATAGATTGTATTTTTCTTCTTTCTCCTAGGTCGTACCAAGTCGAGCTATTGACTCTATCAGGAATTCATATCTCTCTTTCCTCCCCCTTTCCTTCTCTGAAGTCTATGCCTAGTCCCTCTGACTGGTATGTAAGACGACTCCTCGAATCGACTACAATTTCCAAGGCGTTCTGCTCCTCCGACTGATGCGTACGCCCCTTCGGAGTTTCGTCAGAACTTTCTTATGACGAGCGGATAGGCCCTCCCCTGGCTTGCTCTTCCTGAGATTCTAGACCGAGTCAGGGTCGTAAGGTTCCCTCCCCCTTTCGGACCCATTGCACTTTTTTCTTCTTTCAGCCCGTGTTTCCCCTCTTCCGTCCGGTGTTTTTCTTTTTCGTTTTCACGCCCGTCCTAATGATTTTCCCCCCCTCCCCAAACGTTTTGCAGGCCGGGCTTTTTGTAAGGTGCGGGAGCTTCTCCGAACATTCCCGGAACCCCAACCTTTTCTTCCTCAGCACAAAGTAAGCACGCCGTTTCTCTCCCCCCGCCGTCTGGCCAACCTGGCAAACCACCCCCCTTGAGGGAAGGGACGGCGCCTTCCCGCAGGAGTTTTGCGATGTATTCCCGAGAGCGAGGTTTTGCCCTCCTCTTTCTTGAAGGTGCGTTCCCCCTTGGAATCTGGAGTTTCTTTTTTTTCTAGTAATAGTAGGTAGCTTTGACTAGGGTTTCCTTCTTGATCAGCGGCGAACCTCAGGATGAGGCTCCCTGCGGTCCCCCGCTTCCTCCTCCCCTTCCGATATTTGTGCCACAACACTTTCTTTCTTCCTCAACAAGGTCGGAACCCCGTTAAGGTCCTTTCTGCCGTCTTTTCTTTTGCAGTTGAATGCTGTACTTCCCCTTGTAGACCCCCTTGAAATAGGAGAGGTGGCTTTTTGAGACTTTCCCGACACAGCGCCCCTCCCCCCTTCGAGGACCAGTTTCTCCCTACCTGACCCCCTCTCCGTGACTCTGCAGCGATGGTGAGGCTCTTTTTTTTGAGGGCTGCCTTTCCCCCATGGGATGCCTTCCCTACTGTTTTTTGTTGTATTTTCCCTGTGGATTGGACGCTTGTTTTCTCTTTCGGAATATCCTCGACCGCGACGATGCCCCCCCCCGCGGAAGTGGCGCAACTTCTTCCCCCTTTTCCCCTGATGATTGATGAAGCTTGATAGAGGTGCTGGCGCTTTCTTCCTTTTTTGTGTTGCAACCTTCCTACTTCTGGCCGGCCCCCCCCTTTCGCGCGTTTTAAGAAGGCACGGATTCGATGTCTCTTTTTCTGCCCCCCTTGCTTGTCACGCGACTTCCCCTTTTCGTTCGTCGGAACCTCTCCGTTTGGGTCACGCATGTCTGAATTTAAAAAATTGAAACCTGCGTGAATTCCCTCCTGTCAATCCCTTCTTTCCTCCCCTTTTTGCCAGATGGTTTATCTGGTTACCTCTGTTTCAGGAAGGGATGGTTCTATCTTCGATTCGGTTTCGTGCCTGTTCCCTGGGGGACAGCGAGCCCTCCCCCTTTGTGGTCTACCTTTTCCCCCCGAACTTCTCTTTCCCCAGACATGGAGATCCTCTGTTTGTTCCCCCCCAATGGACGGAGGGTCCGCCAAACCTCTGGGCTCAATGTCAAGTCACTTTTTTCTCCCCGCGCTGGCCCCTTCGCCCCCAGACAAAAGTGGAAATTTTTCGAATCGACCTTGCGACGTTTTCCCCTCTTCGCAAATATGCCTTTAATCTTCCTGGTCTGTACATGGGCTCGTTGCGATCGGGGCCGTGGCTCTATCTTCTTTCTTTCCCCTCTCTCCGTATTATCACTACTTTTGGACGGACGTCTCTTTTTTCCGTGCAGATGGTCGCCGACCTTTCCCCGAACGTCACGTCAAACCTTCTGCTTGATGATCCCCCTTCTTTTGGACGCTCGAATCTCGCTGACGACTTTTTTTTTCCTCTCCCCGACTGGTGACCAGAACGAGCGAGTTTTCTTTCCCACGGAAATGGAAACGGAGTGTGTCGCCTTTGTGGGGCGCTTTTTTGCTTGGCGTCGATTCTATCGCATTCTCGTTTTTTTCCCCAACACGAACAGAGGGATGTTTCGGACTCCCAGACTCTCTTTTTCCCTATTGCTTTCCCCTGGTCTCCAAGAATGGGCGCCCGACGAGCCTACTTCTTCGTTTCCACGCCTCTTCAGGACCCTGGTCGAGACCAGCGCACTTTTTTCTCCCCTCTCATCCTTCGTTGTTTCCCGCTAGTTATTTCTCCTTGGCCCCCCCCCTCCCGTGTTCGGTTGAAGGGCCCCTCGTGAAATTTCCCCACCCCCCGGAAATGACACTGAGCGTGGTTGTTCCCTTTACTTCCTCCCTTTTTGGAGGGCACTGATTTTTCTTCTTTTTTTGCACAGCGTGAACTTCTTGGATCATTGACCCCTTTTTTCTCCCAAGAGACGTTCCCCTGCTGCCTTGCCCGTCTTCTTGGGCCTTCCTTTTCCTTCTGACTGAGCGCTCTGATGTGGAGCGTGTGCTTCCCCCCCTTCCCTTTTTTTTACGCGATTGGAACTGCGCGGCTTGACTTTCCCCCGAAAAAAGAGGGAGCAGCTGGCGGCCCCCTTCCGACTCTCTTTTCTCCTTGAGATGATTCTTTTCCTTTTTCCTTGGCATCCCTCTTTTCGCAGGGGACCTATCCTTCCTTTTCCCATCGCGTTTCCGACCTTTCCCAACAGATCACATCAGAGTCCTTCCCCCTGAAAATTTAATGCCCATCTTTCCCCTTTCCCCTCTTCGCGGATGTCCAATCGCCCCCCTGTCCGGTTTCCCCCCCAGTATGAGCAAGAGATTATTGTGTTTTCCCCCCCTTGCCAAAAAATTCTGACGGTCAGGTGTCGAAGCCCCCCTCTTCCTTTGCAGTAGCGTTCTCTGCAGCTCCCTTCCCCTTAATTGACTGTTTTTCTCACCAACCCTCCCTCCTTCCCCCTCCCTTTCCGCAGGATCGATAGAGTCCTTTCCCCTCTCTGGGTTGCGCGAAAATCTTTTTGTGGAACCGCCGTTTTCCGCAGAACAGAATCCTGACTTCTTATGCTGTCTGTCGCCCAAATCCCCCTTCCCCCATGCTCGTGACGGTCGGCATGAATAACGCCTCCTCTGTTTCGTTGTTGCAGGACCTCCCTCTTCCATCGGGGGAGCTGCCTTTTTACTCACTCCGCGACCCTCCAACCAGTTCCTTCCCGCTACTCTCGCTCTTTTTTTTTTGAAAAATACAAAAGATAATTCCCCCCCGCCCCTTGGGGGTGGCTTCAGCTTAGATTTCTTTTTTTCCCCTTTTTTGCAGGTGAAATCAGCAAGCTCCACTCTCCCCAACTTGTTTTTGTCTCCCCAATCAGCCTTTCCCCCCTAAGAGAAGTTCGTCCGCCAGAAGCTCCCTTCTGACATCCACTCTCTCTCCCCTTCCGACCATCGGGATCACGAGCCTTTCATCCCCTAGGGCCAGGGCCTGAGTGCGTCTCTCCCTCTTCGCCGGTTGGGGCGACTGATGTACAATTTGTCTGGTTTTTCTCCCTTAGCTTCCCTCTGTAGACCAAAACGGGCCCTTCCCGGTTTTGCAGTGCCTTTTCGGACTCTCTTTTTCCACAACAGAGGATATCCAGTTCCTTGAGTAGGACTCCTACCATTTTCCCCCTAAAGACTTAAAGGTTTCTTTTTTCGGCTGGCACCCCAATGGACCCCCCGATATACGCCCTCCTCTTGCGAACCCAGGAAGGTAACCTCTCCCCCCTCCCACGCTTTGCGTTCCTTTTCTTTTGGCGCCGCTCCCTTTTTCCTTCTCAAGAAAAGGACTGCGTTCACTTTCCATCTGTCCGGTCGCGTTCTCCCCTCAATGTACGTTCTTTCCCGCGACACTCCATCGAAATACGGGACTGTTTCCTTTCCTCCGCTGTATGGTCCGCCTTAGGCTTTTGCAACCATCTTATTCTCCCGCCAGAATTTTTTGCAATAACGTCCCCCTTTTTCAAAGGGGATTTCGCCGAGCCCTCCCTCAAGAGTTAGGGTCCTTCTTTCTTTTTTTCTGCAGCTGGAAGATTCCCTCTTCCGAAGAAAAAGCCTTTCCCGTGACGTCCCCCTTTCATGCACATGGCCGGTTCCTTTTCCTCCCGCCTTAGCATCGCTTTTTTTCGTCACTTCTCTTTCCTTCTTTTCGAGATCTATTCGAGTCCAGTCGGTACATCGTTTCTTTTCTTGTGTCGGTTACCTTTCCCTCTCCTATTTAATCGCCCTTCTCCCAGTTTCTTTAACGGTTTTTTTCCCGGCAACCGTGCAGCTCCACCTTCCTCCAATTAAGTTTGGCACCCCTTGTTGACGATTGTTTTTAAAACTCTCCCTCTTTAATGAGATTCAGCAGATCTTTTTCAGAAGCCTTTTCTCCCTCTCGCTTTCTGCAATTAAACAAGCTCCCCACCGACGCTGGACGATGAAACCTCCCCTCCCCCTGGATAAACTGGGATTCCTCGAAAACGTAAATCTCACCCTTTCTCCCCGGTCTTTACATTTAACGCCAATGCAAGGAATGCCACTTGGTCCCTGCCCTCAATCCTTCTTTTCCCTCCAATCCTTTGTCCGGCGGTCCCTTTTTGGACTTTCCTTGCCTCATTTTTGTGTCTTGACAGGGTCGGCTTTCATCTCCCGCAAACCTTTTTATAACCCCTTTTTTTGAGGCACCTTTTTGGGTAGTTCGGGAGTGTTCTTTGGATCTCACATCCGACCTGTTGCCACCCGTCTTTATATTGTTAAAACTTTCTATACGTTCCCCTTTCTCTCAAGACAATGCCTTTAAATGCCGACTGGAAGGGGCCCTCCCCCCTTTCCTTCAGTGAGGTAACTCGCAGGCCGTTCGGAGAATGCCCTTTCTTTCCGCTTGACTTCCTTCCTTCCTCCCTGCGTAAGCAAAGTCGGCTGGGTGGTAAGGTTTTTGCGAGCTTTTTTCTCTTCTTCCCCTTTTTTTTTCGTCGATAATTACACGTTCTTTCTTGGCAAGAATTCTTTCCTTCTACTCGTTTTGTTTTTCTATTTTCATGACTAGAGACCATCTCTCGAGTCTGTATCGACGAACAGCTTTCCCCCCAGCTATCCTCTTTTATGCGACTACCGCGTCTCGATCTTTCCCCTTCAGTAAGCTTCATCGCCCCCATGAAGGGGATAGGAGCCGCGTTCCCTTTTCGCAGGGGCCGCACGAGATATTCTTTTTTTTTTTCCTGGTTCTTTCCTTTTTTTTCCTCTTTTCCAGGCATGTCTGGAGCCTCCCAGTGAACCGACCTTTCCAGCCCGTGTCCCCCCTTCTTTCCCCTGTTGCAAAGGTCGTCTTATCCAAGTCCAAGCCCATCCTTCCCCCAAAATCCCTTCATGAGGGAAGGACGGTTTTGTTTGTTGTTTTTGAGGGAGTGCTTCCGACGAACCTGTGTCCCCCCCTTCTGACGCAACCCCCCCGAGCTTACCCGCAGTTTCCCCTTTCTATAAAATGGCCTTGATTTAGGGCAGTTTTTTTCTTTTTCATTGACTTTCCCTTTTTCTTTGAACGATGTTTTTTTTTTTTCGTCGCGCGGTTTTGCTCATTCCTGACAGCTTTGGAGATATCTCTTCATCCTTTTGTGATTGTAATCTGATTTCTTTTAATCTTTCCTTTTTGACGAGAGGATTCGCTGAAAGCGTGCGGCGGATTCCTTCCTCTGATAATCTCATTCCCCCTTTTCTAATATTGTGCAAACCTTTTTATTCTCTCCCTCTTTCAGACCGGGGGTTCTTTTCCCCTTTTCCTTTCTTGCAGGAGTTAGATGCGGTTGTCCGTTTTCTGCGGTACACTTCCCCTTCTCGGTAAAATCCTTCCCGAGTGATGGGCGAGACCTTTCCTCAGACATCCCGACGTAACGTCTTTATGGACTAGTGTTTCTTTCTAGCGTAAGACCTCCCTCGATTTTTTTTGTCCGCCTCTTCCCCGGGAGGGGCTGCCTTTCATCACTTACCCTTTCTCGTAAAGGGTGGATTTCTCTTTGCGGGAGAATTTCGGCGCCAGTAAGAAAGTCTTTTTTCCTTAAAGATAGTGGAGCAAAACGCTCGTCCCCCCCCCCCCATTAACGGCGGTGCTGGTCATCTTTCTTGGGTGATGCGTCTTCCCTTTGTTTTCAACAAAGGAATTCATTTCGGAAACCCCCCCTCTTTCAGGAAAGTCAAGGATTCGATGGATTTCTCCTGTTTTCTTTATGTTCCTTACCGGAACGGCCCCTTTCTTTGGGTAAGCAGCGCCCCCCCCCCCCCTTGACACGCTTTCTTCTCTTTAAATCGTAAATCCATCTTCCCCCCCCACGCAAGATTACTGTTACTCCTCCTTTCTTTGGTTTCGATCCTCGGAGATATAGGCCTTTTTTTTTTTCCGAAGTTCCCCCTTCTGTGGAAGAGTTTGAATGGTCTCCTCCTCCCAGGCCTTATCCCTTCTCTCCTATGTTTGTTTTTTCCTACTTCCCACCTGATAGGAGGGACGCCATCTCACTGACGACTTTTTTTTTGATACCCTCCCCTTCAAGGTGTGGGACGAACCTTTTTATCGAACTTTAAGGCCCCCTCCAAGACCCCTTCCCATGTCTTCTTCGCACCAAACGGACGATCCCTGAAAATATTAAGTAGCACTCTTCCCTTCTCTGGTAATATTGTCTCTTTCGCTGATGTTACATGGCGATTCTCGGGGCCTTGTTTTGTCTAGCGCCTTATTGGATGAGATATGGGATTGTACCGGTACACGTATCTGTTCCTTTTCCCTCCATGCGTCCCCGTACGAAAGAACCCCTTTCCGGTTAGATTTGGCTTCGGCTTCTCTTCTATCGGCTGACGTACCCTTTGTTCTCTCCCCGACTGGGTAAATTTTTTGTCTGAGACCTCCCTCCTGGAAGCTGGCCAGAGGAATGTTGGGCTTTCTCCTGTGTGTTTCTTTCCTTCTTGGCTTCCTCCCCAGATGAAGATATATCTCCCCCTTTCAACCTCAGTTTTTCCCTTTTCCGCCCTTTCCTCCCCTCTGATTTCCGATTGAGGAACCCTGGAGGGCGCTCATGGGCTTTTCCGACGGGCAGTCGCTTTCTTTTTTTACGACCCTCCCCACCACCCCGAATCTTTCAGTCCCTTCTTTTGTCAGTCTACCCACGAGTACTCCTCTCCTTGTGGGCCATATTTGATGTCTTTTGTTTCCTCGGGGCCCGAAATTGTTTTTTCCTTCAAGATCGTCTTCTCACCGGCCCGGACAAGGATTTTTTTTTTCGACACTGACTTACTCTGGCCACTGATGTTTTTTTGCAAGGTGCAACACACAGAATATCTGGCTTCCCCTTTTGCCCAAATACTCCCTTGATGGACTTTGACATACCGCTCTGCCAGCTTGGCTCCTAGATATCCTTCTCTCTTTGGATATTAAACGGACCATATTCGTTCCGGGACAACGCGATTTTTTCCTTTTCGCCTTGTCCCCTCCCCCTCTTTCTTCTTTTCCATCAAAAGGAAAAGATATCTATTTTCCCCATTTGTGATGATTTCCAAGCCAGCCCCTTCCCCCTCTTTCCTCTTGAAGAGGAAGTTCCACAAGTTTCCGACCCTCTTCCCTTGGAAGTACTCAACTCTTTCGCGATAATGAATAGATCGTCTTCCTTGAGAGTCCAGAGTAGCTTCTCTAAAGTTGTTGCTTAACTTCCCCCTATCTTTCTATAGGTAAATGATCACATCTTGTGTTGAATTTACCCTTCCCCTCCTTGAATCTCCCCTTTTTTTCCTGGTGAGAGAAAAACGAGTTCCCTTTGGAGTTCTCTTCCCTTCTCACTCAGTCCCTTTTTTTCCTTCAACCCCCTTTTCCTTTCGGGCCCCCGTCAAAGAAAGCGGCCTTTTTCCTCAGTACACCTCGTGGACACCTTTCTTTTTTTTTAACCTCGACACAGATTCCCTTCCTCAGTTCTTTTTTTCCCTCCTTTTTTCCCCGAATACGACTGCACGTCGTTTCCCTGCGCCCTCCGTCCAATCAGGTCCCCCCTCTCGTTCGTGCAAGTCTGCCCTCCGACAAAAGCATTTCTTTTTTTCCCCGAGAATGAGACTCTTCAATCGGTGGGACCTTTCAACCGCCTCGCCTTCCACAAATACTTTTCCCCTTTTTTCCTTTTTCCAGATTAATAGCGCTCGTTCTTTAACAACCATTAACAAAGATACTTCTTTTCCCCGTGCCCTCTCTTGATCGGACGCCGCAGCCTCCCATCAGCCCTCCTTCCCTTTTCTTTTCTTCCTTTTGTTTCCCCTCAGGAGGAGACCATCTTCCCTCCTCCAGCGACGTGACCCCCCTCAGATATTTCCCTCGTTCCATTCCACGCTATAGAGACACTTCCCCCTAGGGACACGCACTTACGCCTTCCCTTTACGGATGAGTCCCGGCGGCCTGATTGCGAATCTTTTTTTTCCGCCTTTTGGTGTCCAAATGTCCAATAGGTAGTCCTCTTTAGATCTCCTCTGCATTCGTCGCCAACAACGCAGTGCTTGAGCCCGTGCTTCGCAGTGAAGATTGTTCCCCTTTCCGATCGGCGTTACCCCCTGGCTCTCCATTTTTGGTGGTAAGAGAGTCGTTTTACCGTCATGCGCCCGCCTTAAAGTTTCTTCCCGTTTTCCGTGGGCAACGCCCTATCCTAGCCGCCCCTCCTTCTTGCTTAAGGTAACCCCCATCGGGAGGGAACCACCCCCCGATGGATTTCTTTTGTTGAGTTTTTTTTTTTTTTTGCGCTCATTTCAAGTGTTTCCCAACCGGCCGGAGTGACCTCCCCCTTTTCACGTAGCGGTTTTCCCCCCACGCACCCCGCCGTAGCGTGCCTTCCGGTTTGCACCCCCCTCATACGTCTGAAAAGCTCCCTATGTGGTTTTTTCCCAGTTATTTTTTCCCAAAGAGAATTACTAACTCCCTTCCTCCCCCTGCAAGTCCCCTTCTCTTTCCGGTGGATTTCGAAGTCTTGGAGACAATGAAGAGGGCCTTTATAGTTTTTTCTCGAAGATTCCGTCCCCCAGTCACTACACTCTCCCCCCGACCCATATTCCTGTGAACAGGAATACCCCTAAACTTTCCCTCGCTGCACCTCGTAACGTAGAGGTTCCTTTTTCCTTCTTTCCACGAGTCCTTCTTTTCTTGCGATGTGTCGGGGAAAGTCTTCTTCCCCTCTCCCTATTTCCCGCCGATTCCCAGTTGATTTAACGTCATTCCTCGGGAAAACGCAGCTAATGCAATCCCGCCCCATTACAGTTTTTTTTTTCTTCCAGATTTTTTTTTCTCCCCCTTCACAAATATTGGAAAGGACCCCTTTTTTCTTCGATTTTATCTTCCTCAAGCTTTTCTCCCTTTCCTAGCGGAAATTGAACCCTTCCCACGAGTAAAGATACTCTGACGATGCCCCCCGACGAATTCCTTTTTTCCCTACGAAAATGTATTCCCAACAACCGCCTTTCCTTCATATAAACAGACATCCCCTGCCACTGAATGCCATGGATTTCCCCTCACTTTTTTTCTTCATCCCTAATTTGGCCAGACGGCCGTTTCTGAGTCCTACCCTAAGTTTTTGCTTTCCCTACAGGTTCGGAGTTTTTCCTCAAGAAAACCTGAAACCAGATCCTCCCTCCCCCCCCTCCTTCCCAAGTGTGGGGAGTTTGTTTGATTTCCTGCGTTCCCCTCAATCCTTCCTTTAAAAAGGAAAGTTCCTCTCTTTTAAACCCACGGGCTGCCCTTTCCTTCAATTTATCCTCATGACTTGGGCCTTTTCCCCTGATAACCCTGTTCCGATATTCCTTCCCTGCGTAACTCGTCCTTCTAGACGAGGCATCTTTTTTCTTCCTCTACTTCCGGACTGATGCTACCATGCGGTTAAGGTAGCCCCCCTCCCTTTTTCGTAGATTTCTCTTCCGAAAAATATTTCCTACCCCCTTCCTCTGGCTATAGGTTCCCTTCCCCTATTTTCATCCTTCACTTTTTAGATCCTTTTTCCTTTTGCCTAGAGCCTTCTCTCCCTTGATGTATAGACAACCCTATTTTCCCCCTAGAGGAAAATACAAGCTCCTTACGCGTCCCCCGTTGCACGTACTTCTTCATAGTAGGCTCTTCCGTGCAGTCCTCTGGACCATCTCTTGTTTAGGAGCCAGACGTTTTGGGTCTGAGATATGCGCTTTGGCAAGGGAATGGTTCTTCCTTTTTTTCTAAGCAAGGGCACAAGGTTTTTTTCCTTTTCTCCATTGAACCTTCTCTCATCTTTTTTAAAATAGTAGGGACCGTTTTTTTGACACCGTAGGTGGTTGTGATCCCATAAACAACGCCTTCCTCATTTTGATAAACCCTTCCTGTGGTCAATTTTGTGCATGCCCCCCCCCTTTTTTCTTTATGTGATGGAATGATCCCGCAGAAAATGTCACTTTTTCCCCCACTTCTGCCTCCCCCCCTCCGCCGGATCGATTACCTCTATGGCACCTCTTTCCCCTTTCCCCCCAATTGTCTTCTTCTGGAGGAGCCATTCCCCTTGCCTTGTACGTTTGTCACGTTTTTCCTCGACGAGAGCGCTGTTCCATGTTGAGAGTCAGTTCACCCAGTTGATCCTTTTTCTCTGTAATAGTCATAGTCGTTCTTTTTCCTCGTGGGGAAGTGTTCCCCCTCCGAGTCTCAAGCGACTGCGTTGCGGGCCTCACAATGCCTTTTACAGTTTCTTTTTCTCTGTGCACACACGGGAGTGTAGTCCCACTTCGTGCCAAGGGGGTGCTTTTGGAATTTCCTTCTCTTGCGTTGAATTGCTTTTCCTTCCCAACTTTCTTTCCCCCTGGGGAGATGAAATAGGTCGCTTTCTTTTCCCCTTTTCCCCGACCACACCTTCCCAGAAGTCCCTCTTCCCCCCTAGTTGAAGGAGATCGCGTCCTCCGACGTGCTGCGAGTTTTCATAATCTGTTATTTTTTTTAAAAGGAATGTCATGATTGTTTCCCCCTTTGTACGAGTCAATTTTTTTGGGAGCGCTTCCTTAAAGAGGAGACAAAGAGACCCTTTTTATTCCCCACATGTCCGCAACTCTCCCTCTCTGGTAACCTGGCGGACTATTTTTTTGCTGGATTGCAGCTTTTGCTTTTCGTAATTATTGGTTGCACCCTCCCCTTGATACTCGGAGGCTCCCATCGGCGCAGCGTTCCTTCTTTTTTTCGATTCTTTTGCATGGTGTAACGCGGACGGACTCCCCTAGGCCCCGACTTCCCTCCGTTTGGGTTCACCCCTTCCCGGAAGGTTCTGGATCCTTCTTCCCCAGAGTCTCTCCCCTATTAAATCAGACGGTCTTTTCAATCGCTGGTGTCGGGTTCGCTCCTTTTACGAGAGGCGGCTCTTTCCCCTTTTTTTTTTTTTCAGAAATGGACTGAGGGCCGAGTTTGATTTTCCCCCCGCTTCCCCCCTGGACCTTGTGGAGATCCCTTTTTCGGACGAACTTTTTTTTCCGCCTTTTTTCCTCTGCCCCTCTCCACCTGTCCCTTCTTTGGTCGGCGTTACATTCCTTCTCAATCCAAGACAACTCTTTTTGCGCATCTCCCCTTCCGGAGCCCCTTTTAGCACTCTGCCTCGATTCCTCTTGGCTTTCTTTTCCTCTTAAATGGAGAGTGATTCCCTCTCGGGGCCCGTGGATATATAGCTCTTCCGGATTCTCTCTGAAGGTACAGTCCTAAGTAAGATGGTCCCTTCGAAAGTACGCCAATCCCCTTCTTTTTTTTTTTTTTTTTTTTTTCGATTCACCTTCTCTTCCGAGCTCTCTCAGGCGGTTATAGCCGGTTCCCCCCCAGATTATCTTTTTCTCGAAAAGCAAGATATCTGATTAGATGGAAGTGGCCAGCGGACCTTCGGTTGGTTTGGCTTGGAGCATTTTATGGATTAAGACCTTTCCGGAACCCCCTACCTCTCTTTGGAGGAACACTCCGCACGAACGCGAGAATTGGTCCCTTTTTTCCTTCGGAGCTTCCCTCCTTTTCCGGCGATTGTTGCAGACTCCCTTCTTTCTATTAAGGGGATACCGGTCGAGTTTTCTCCTCCCCCCCCAGAGTACTAGACGATCTGTCGGGGGTCATAGGCTTGCCCAACGACATTTCTCCACTTCTTTTAACGAGTTGAGCCTCAGCGCACCGCTACCGGACCCTCTTTTTCTACTCTACACCTGCCTTCTGATGGCACTGTTTCTTGTTAATAAATCTCTTTATCATTTCCCTCTGCAAGCGGACAGTGGACCCCTGCTGATTTGACCATTGGAAAATACTCCTCCTCCAGTTGTGTAGTAGAGAGAGTCTTTATGGTGCCCCCCGGCAATAGCTTCCTTTTTTCTTCCCCCTTTTGGAAAAATGCCGCGGAAAGATCGGGTCCCCTTCACCAGCGTTATTCCTTGGCGGCAATTACCTTCCTCCTCCTTTTGGTGAAGGGCCGCCCAGCGGTTGGACCTTGACTGATTCTCAACAAATAACCCTTTGGGCTCACAGATAAAAAAATCCTATTTCCTTCACCTCGCTCGAGGAAAAATTTTCCTTTTTTTCAAGTCGCCTTCTCCCTCTCAAGGTGGTAAACTGCCTCTTTCCCCAGTCTATAGTCCCCCCTCTATTATTGTTTTTCCTTTTTCTGCCCAAAAAAATCAGTGCCCTCGCCCCTTTCTTCCCTTTTCCGCGTTCGAGCCCTTTTTCGGTAGCTTTTTTCTTCCCTCGTGGACGCCTTCCCTCAAACGTGGCGCCATGTCGTTTCCACACCCTCCTCTCTTTGCAGGATCGATCGAGTACTCTTTTTCCCTGCGCTGGGGCTCTCCTTTTCCGGTATAATGAAGAGGCGGGAAACTTTTTTTCCGAAATCCTAGCTTGCCCTTCCTGGTACTTCCCCCCCTTCAATAGGTCAAAAATTTCTCTCTTCCTTCGGCTGCATGAACGTCTTTTTTTGCAGTCCCTCTTCCTATTAAAGAGGGGGAGATGCCTGCCCTCCCCCGCGCCCCACAAATTCCCCCCCTCTCCTCAAGATTTAAAGATAATCCGCTCGTTGGCCTCAAAATAAAAAATATTCTCTGGGCTCTCCCCTCGAGAGATTAGAGCAGGACTCAGACCCAAGCAGTTCATCAGCAATCGCCCCTGTTTATTTTAGGAATTTTTTCGTGAACCTCTTCTCTGAAAATGGTCCTCCCCTCGTCCCGTAAAGACCAGATCTTTCCTCCTTTCGTTCATCTTTTTGCTCGAGATCCCCACTCCCCTCCCCTGATAAATAGCCAGGACATTACGTCCGCGCAAAATAGGTTTTTCCCCGCGCTCCTGATAATCTTTTCAGGGCTCCCTCCCTTTCTTTTCCCGCTCCCAATTCCCCTTCTTAGCTTTTTTTTCCGAAGTAGATGTTTTTTTTCTACCCAACGCGTGCCAGTGGAGCCTTTTTTGTGCAGAGTGATCCCGCCTTTTCTAAAAAGAGTGAATTTGTCCGGGAGTGTTTTTTTCCCGCTCCCAGTAAAACTCGGTCCCCTTCCAGGTTTACTCTGCCTTTTTGGCCTCCCACGTATAGCCGACCGCTCGACCTCATTTCACAACGCTTAACAAGGAGAACCATCTTTCTTTCTTTTTCCCGATGGATTTGCGCTTTTCTTGTTGCTCCGGCGGGTTTCAAGTTGTGCTCTCCAGTCCCGGACTGTCTTCCACTTTCCCTTGTCCCGACAGGAAACGCCCCCCTTCGACATTCCTGCGCCCCTCCCATAAGTGACTGCTTGAAACGCAGCTTTCTTTTTCCGCCCTTCCAGTATTTGAAACAAGAGACCAGCCCTCCCCCTCCTTCCATCCGCCAGCCCTTCCAGGTTAAAACGGTTTCTTCGAGAGTGGCGCCAACTTCTGGGCAATTCTTTCTCCCTTTCGGATAGATTCCGCCTCCCAAGTTCCCCAACACCCTTTTTTTTCCTCGTAAACTACCCCCTGAAAAGGAAGGTGACCCTTTAAATAACGATTATCCCTTTTTTTTCTTCTGTCACTTCCCCCAGGGACGATCTTTATCATTCCGATTTTTTTTAGGCTTCCTTTTCGGGCTTTTCTGTGGAGGTTACCCTAGCCCTCAAACTCTCCCTTCCCGGATTTCCCTCCCCCTTTATTTTTGCATAGTAAGCCATCAACTTTTCCCACTCTAACTTCCTTTTTTCCCCGCACCAACTTTTCCTTATTATCACTCACGGGTGGGCAATATTCTGAAAGGAACCCTTTCAGCTCTTCTTTCCTCTCGAAGCAAAAGCTTTCTCCCCCCATACCCCGTCCCCCTTCAACACCACGCGTTCCCTCACGATGAAGATGACACCCTCACCTCCACAGTATTAAAAGTTCCCTTTCTCCCATGTGACATTTGAGGGAAACTTAGCTGTAGCTAGAACTCAAAAGTACCCTGCACTTCCTTCGCAGAGAACTGCCCATCAATTTTTGAAAGGGGCTTTGAATCCTGTGACTTTTAAGGAGGAGTACTTTTTTGCATCCGTCCGGTACATTCCTTTATCTACGCACTTTCACACCTTCCCAGGAGGCCTTGTCCGATTCTTTTTGCGTGGATTTATCACGAACCTTTTCCCCTGACCGTTACGGTCCTTGTTATTCATTCCCTCTCTCCTGGAGAATTCTCCAGAAAATTTTCTTAGCCTCCAATGAGGCATCTTCCTGTGCAGTTCCCTGCCTCCAGAAAGTAGCGACTCCGCCCTCTTCCTAACGATTGTCCCTTCTCCGGAATTCCTGCCTCTCGTACGCATCAGTCTTCGTCTTTTTTTCAGAACTTCCGCTGCCTTTCGTCTTCGAAATATGGTTGTCGCCCCCCCTTCCCTGGTTATGC
>Ga0179591_1333824_pt1 | contig 19290 bp, 22 predicted proteins | sample CZOMad2_1_08_16f_FD_182891 | JGI IMG/M metagenome (GOLD analysis project Ga0179591, IMG submission 182891) | Vadose zone soil fungal communities from Angelo Coast Range Reserve, California, USA - CZOMad2_1_08_16fungal (PacBio error correction) | ecosystem: Environmental > Terrestrial > Soil >... | reverse complement strand
ATTTGAATTCATCAATAAGCAACAAGTCATTCCCTTTATTGGGCTCTGACAGAGGTTTTTGAATTGTCCCTTCGCTTTCCCCCCCCCCTGTCGGCAGCATGTCGGTTCAATTTTTTTTTTCCGCTTTTTTCTTCGTCGAATGAAAGATCGTTTTTTGGTAACTTTCTTCCCGCCCGCCGGCCGCGTCGTCAGGAGCGCAACGCTCCCCCCCGATTTCTCTTTTACCCTTCTTTTATGCGGTTCTTCTCTTTTTTTTTCCGTTGTTTTCTTTCCTTAGGGTTGCGCTATCTTGCAGTCTGCCTCCACATGGGTTTCCATCCGTGGGATTCGCAAGTCTATACTGGGACACTCGATTTCTTTTTCCGATTTGATTTTCGGATTTTTTTTGGAAATAGGACCTTAGACACTGATCTTTTTTCCGTTGAGGACTATTCTTTTCTCGACCCCCGTCATTTTCCCTTTTTTTCATTTGCATCCCGCTTTTGCCCTCCTGTGTCCACGACGATAAATTCCCCCCTCCCCAGTCATTTAGAGTTTCTATTCTGTGCCTTACACAGCGGTTAGGAGATAAACCCAATTCCTGATCCCTTTTCATTGTCCCTTGTAGTCTTTGTTGATTTTTCTTTCTTATTTCTTTTCCCGTTCCAGGTTAGCGCAAGGGAGGGTGCACATTATCATCCTTTTCCATTAGGCCTGATTCAGTGGGACAGAGGGTTGTGACTATAATATTCAGGTGTCTTTTTTTTTATTTAACGTGAAGGCGGCCAGCTCGTCCATTTGGGAGTATGTCAAAAGACAGTGATGTCACGTAATACGATACCGTCTCCACCTGATCCCTCTGGAGAGGAGTTTCCAGCTCCATTTTAAAGTCTCCCATTTATACCCGAAAGTTGTTGCTGTTAATATCCATCCCGTCGTTTAGTGGGTTTGATTGCCAATGGTAATACAGCATTTTTGTGTTTGACAAAGCTTTCCTTTCCTTTTTTTAACCCTTTCACCCCCCCTTTTCGGTTTGACCTCCTGCTGATGGGAAGCCGTTGGGGTCTGCTGTAGTTTGACGCGCTGGCGATTTTTGCGTATCTTTTCCGGGGAGCGAGATGTCGCGGCAGTTGTTGCCTTCTGGACGTCTGGTCAGTTCTATTCCCCTTTTCTGGTTTTCCACATAGAGATGGTCAAAGGACCTAAAACCCGCCCGTGTCTCGAATTCCCCTGGATCAGGGTATTTACTGGGATTAGAGCCAGGAAACTGTGCTTCTTCTTTTCACGGATCCTCCACTGATGAACCCAGATACGACACCCTCCCCCCCCCTTCCTGGATTTTATCATAAATAATCTTTTCGATTAAAGTTGTTTTGCCAAGAAGGATCCCATCCTGATTAATTCCCACCTTCCCTTCCAGGTTGTCCCAACTCCTTTCCCCCCCCTCCCGAAGTCCCAGGCAAGGTTTTGTACCGTCCCGCCGTGTTGAATGTAATATGGCAAGGGATCAGAGCCTCGGCCAGGTTGTGCCGTCGACGTCTGTTCTGTTTTTGTTTCATTCTTAATTTGACATTATATCAGAAGAGTTGTCCCCGCATTGCGAAGGTCCCCATCCGTTTGATGATCCCGATGAGGTTTTTCCCGTTCGTAGTATTAATGCGGTAGATCTTGTCTTCTTTGCCCTGTTTATTTCCCCCCCTTTTCCAGGCTTTTGGGTTTTAATTCGTTGTCCCCCTTCCTTTCCGTAAGGTTCGCTTTTTGGCCTCAGTGGTGGAAAAGGCTTCGTCGCCTGTCGAACCTTTTCGCATTTCCATTTCTCCTTGTTGGCGAGTACCCCCTTACCATATGTAATAGTGCTGTTGGTGGGTTCTCGCTTGCCGGCCTTTCTTGCCGGGTTTATTCAGGGATAATATTTTCTTTTTTTCCCAATTCCTTTTCTCCTTTCCTTTTTTGCCTACTCTCTTTTTGAAGAAGAATGGGGATAATGAATTTTCCTTTCTGGGCTTTCCCGCTTGCCGATTTCTCATCACGAATATAGTTTCCTACCATGCCAAGGTCCCTTTTTGGCGTCGGGGATGGAGTCTGGCCGGTAGTTTCCCTTAATGATGGCTGATCTTTTTTTTCTCTTTGGCTTTTGCCCTTTTTTTCACCTTTGTTTTTTTCCTTCGTTATGCCTAAAGGCAGATGAGCAGACGAGCTCCTGGAATTTTCGTTTTAAGAGATCTTCCCGGTAAACGGAAGCGGCCTCATCCGGCCTTATTTTTGACTAGCTTCTGATTTTTTCCCCTTTTTTTCAAATCTTTCACACAAATGGACGCCAAAAAAAAAACTTCGCGGTTGGTTGCTTTGTGGCCGCCGGTTTTTTCCCCGGAGACAGGTTTATGGTGCCATATCATAATTGTCACTTCAAGTTTTTCTTTCACAGTTTTCTTTTTTTGAAAATATATATTCAAAGTGTAGGTATACTATTGGTGTCTGAACAGACTCAGCTAGGTCCTTTACCCTGATTTTTAACTTCGCACAGCCTCTAACGCCTATAGGGCCCTTTTAATCCCCCCAACCATGATACATCTTTTTTATTTTTCCTTCGTTTTTGCGGAAAGACAGATGAGATTTTTCCCACCCAACGGCGAATGTTCCCGATACCTTTAATACGTGCTCATCGTTCGGACCCTCCGCGGGTTGGCCCCTCCTTTAGTGCACGTTTTCTCCAACTTGTTTTTTTTCAATTTTGGCATCGATCTTATCCTCACTTTTTTTCTCGTCTTCAAATTGAGGATCACTTTTTATCTGCGTTGAATAGGATGGCACAGTTCAGCACTGGTACCAAATTTCTCTTTTCCAACCAGTTAGTAACCCTGTTTGATCCCCCATTGCTTCGCTTCTTTCGGCAGCCACTAGACAGATCAATTACCTGTCAGCCGGAAGTTCAGACGTACCTTAACTAAGCGTTTTTCAGGGCTTTTCGAAGTTACCCACCCCCCACAGGTTCCTTTTTTTTTGAATACTATGCTTGTCACAAGACAGAAGTAGAAGTATCCACTCTAACATTTGAAATAATATTAAAAATGCCCTAAAAAAAATGGCTACAACTTCCCCCACCTAGTTTTTTTTTGGGGTTTCCACCCACCAACCTTTCGGAGGACGAAAAAGCGTTCCTTCCCCCCCCAAGCCCCCCACCCAACCAACCCGCCACTTCCGATTGTGTACTTTTGAGCAGTTTTATGCCAGGTTTAACAAAACCTATCTCTCTTTCCCCCAACAGGTATGGAGGCTAGGGTCAAGTTGCCGTGAAGATATATTAGCCTTTTTTCCCAATTCGAAGCCGAGCGTTTTTTTTGATCCTCGTTAACCGAAGAAGAGGTACGGGGATTCCCCCCCCGACGCCCTCCTCTGCCCAAACGCTCTTGTATCCCCTTTCAACTTCCAACCGGCCATCTTCACAAGCTGCCAAAACGGGGACCCTTTTGCCTTTTGTCCAGGTTTAGAACGGATAAGTGAGCTCGCAAGAAGCGTCACCCCGCCCCCAATGTCTTTTCTTTCTTTTATAACCCGCTTCTTTTTTTCAATCCCTCAGGTCTTTTCGGCCAGTACGTTGGAGTAGACAATCATATATTGCAACCTCCGTCACAGACTAGGTGGCAACAATTCTCGACCCACAACCACCCACGGACGATGGTTTTCCTTTTCCCGGCCCCTCGCCGTTCACCCTTTATGGTTCCCTTCGCGTTGACCGCGAAGACTCTGCCGTTTTCACACGGACCAACCCAACCTCGACCTACGGGTGGTCCAGGTGCCTGTCCACAACGAGCAACAAAGTGAGTCCCCGTGACACGGCCTTCACGCGGTCTCATTGTCCAATCACCTTCCCCCTGGGGGTTTCTTTGCCTTTTCCTTTTACAGACGGCGCCCTCCCCCCCCCGCCCCGTGGGACCTTGGATGCTGGAAGCGGCTTCGACGGAATGGAAACTTACTCAGACCCCCTACCCCTGGACGTCGAGGCCCCACCTTTTTCTTCCCCCCCCCTCTCGCTCGATCTTTGCGCCCTTCCCTGCTTGGTTACCCGGGGAAGTATCCGGTTATAGATGCCACTTGTGCATGTATCATTTAATGGACTTATCACTGGGCAGGCAAAACAGGTGTCAACTTCGGTTCCCCAAGATCCTTCCACTAACCTCCCCCTGATTTTTGGGATTTAGACTTTTCCTTCCGAGTATCTTTCAGGCTATCCAAGCCCAGTTAATGGAAATCCACAGAAAGACTCTACCAGGGTTCTTCCTCGCTTTTTCTTTTTAAAGTGGCCACTATCTATTTTTTGTTTCCCTCCGGAAGACGGGGTGGTTTGTTTTTTTTTCTTTTTTGTTGGGGGACCCTTCAAATCCAACTGCCGATCCGAACCCTTCGTTTCGCCCTCCCTGCCCCCCACGGTCCCCCCTTCCTCGCCTCTCTCATATTTATTTCCAAACAGAAGACCCCTGCTCCCCTCACTTGTGCCTTGGATCACCTGTCCGATCCCGGGAATCAAGTTTGCTGGTCTTCCCTTTCCGCCCCTGTTTTGTCCAAAACCCCCCAATGGAGATCTTCCCCTGCCCCCCAACCCCCTAAAATTCCTCGGGATACGGGATCCAGAACGCAAAAAAGTCGTTTCGGATAAGGCCTCCCCAAGTTGCCTTTCCCGTCTGCCACCCAACTGGACTTTGGGGAATCCCCCTTCCTCCAAAGACCTTTTCCTGTTTTTGTCCATCCGGGGACATCTTTCTTTGGTTTTTTGTGTGGTTGGGGGTTGGGGGGTTTTTTTTTTTTTTTTTTTTTTTTTTTTTTTTTTTTTTTTTAGGGTTTTGTTTGTTGGTTTTTTTTTTTTTTTGTTCAGGTGAACTAATGCGGTGAAAAAGACTCAGGTACTTCTTCTTTGATTTCCATGCACTCCCCTACCGGCCGCAATTTTGGTGTGACAATGGACCAAGGTTTTACCCCCTATTTCCTCTTCTGCATCCTTTTTTTCACCAAAGCTGCTAACCATATGTACATTCCTCCTTCGGATTTTCAGCTTCGTTCACCCTGTACTTCTTAAGAACATACCAAACCCAGGGATCTACCTCCGTTTCCGGCCGGACCATGTTTTTGCTCTCCCCCCCCCGTTGTATGTTTCCCCCCTGCCCGAGACCCCTTCCTTTACAGGTTTCTGGTTCGTTTTCTTCGTCGTGAACAAGAGGATGTACAGAGCTGCAAACGTTTTTTCCCCCCCCCCCAGTTAATTTCCACTCTGTAGCACAAAGGAAAGTTATTTTCTCGGGACCGGCAAGTCCCCAGTTCATCCAATATCTATAGACTTCCTCGACGGTGTACCTTTATCTTCGACGACCTTTCCGGGCCTATTTTTTTTCCCTGGGCGTGTTGAGTCATAGGAAGCGGACGACAAACCCGTATCCACGGAAGGGATCTAGGTCCTTCCGAAATACTTCCCGGCCTTTCTCCTTCGTATCAGTCCCGTTATTTTACGGCGCCGGGCGTGAAACGAAGATGAACTAAATAATTTACGGCTCTGTACTACAAGCTCTCCTCGCAGTTAAAAAACTCGCAAATTGTTCTGACAGTCATCGGAACCCCTCTTCCCCCCATCCAAGGAAATTCCTTTACTTCCCCTATTTGTGAGTTTCTGATGCTCTATTATTTCTCCTCGAATTTTTTTCAGGAGAGCCTATGATTCCCTGGCACCCGTTGGAAGTCCAATTCTTTTCCGGGGCGATCGGTGCCCCCTTCCTTAGCACCCGCGGCTGTCCTTTCGGTGAGACCTGGGCGGTGCCTGGAGGTCGTGAGAGTCCTCTTACAGTGTCAGCGTCTCCGGCCAGCCCGGTGTTCACGCAATTCACAGGATGATCTTGCCCCTACTCCCCCCTTCTGTCTCTTCTTTCCTCGTTTCCTTTTTGAGAAGGGGGTTTTCTTTCCCTGGGATCGTCTCTCCTTATGCGCAAGCCCTAATTTAGTTGATCGTCGACGTTAGATACTGTTTTTCCACACCGTGTCTGTCGAATTTTTCGTGTTTGATGGGGGGGCGTTTGACATTACTTTTTCCTCTTCTGAGCTGTTACTTTGTATGCTTAAATAGGGGGCTCCTTCCTTTTCTTTTTTCCCTGCAGCTCAGCAGTCCCTCCTGGGTACAAGACGATAAACCCTTCTCAGTTTCCCCCAACTTTTCTTTCGTTCATCATTGGGTCCTTACCATAAAAGGGTTGAGATCGAAACCACATTTTTCTGACCCGCGACGTTGACCGTACCGTTATTATTTGGGTGGTTATACTTCTGCCCCCCCCGATGTTACCGTTGCCGGTCCGCTCACCTTTACGAGAGACCTACGTCCCGATTTTTCCATGATTCCGGATTAGATGAAATATTGTACAGAGGTTTACCTCTGGTAAATTGGCTTTTTCATAACTCCTCTTTCTCTCCCCCCCCCCCTTCCCCCCCCCGGTTATTGATTGGAATTAGGCCCCCCGGACACCCTTTAAATTTGTGCCTTTCCAAGACGAGGAGTTATTACTTCCCCTCCGAAGATTTCCCCTGCCCCCCCTTAGTTTCCCTCGACGGCCGTCTTTGAAAGCCTCCAGGTGGTTTTGGACTTTCCTTCTACATATCCGAAGTCAGTTGTGCTTCTATAGAAGGATAAAGTTTTAGTTTGGTTTGATTCCAGGGTCCAACTTTTCCTTGTTTTTTACAAGGCTGTGAGCAGCAATTCCCACTTTATTACCCACCCTTGTTTGGGACCATTGTGATCGGCCTTCTCCCCCGTCGATTTCCGTTTGTTGTTCCTGTCGTCAATTCTTCTCTTCAGGGTTTTGCCGTCTTCCGGTTGTTGTCCCCGAGATTGGCTTTTTATTGGGTGAACCCTTTCTTCACCCCCTCTCTATTTTCCACGGGAATAAAAAAGCGAAACGTCTTTCACTGGATCAGTTGGTCTTTATTATTCCCTTGATTCCAGGTCCTTGCTTTGCTAGCGCTGCTTCCCTACCCCTCAACGGTGCCGCTTCCCGCCATATAAAGGAATATTCTATTAATAAACCCTTTGCCTCATTACATTTTTTGCCGTTTTCCCTCCCTGAGTGGGAAGTAATATTACCCTCTCATTCCCTTTTTCCCCCATCTAAACCCTCGCGAGGCCCCTTTTAAAGACAGCGTTTCCTTTTTTCCATCCTTTGCCATTTTTCTTTTCCGTCGAGTCTCCCTCCAGGGGTTTTAATTCCTTACTTTTCTTGTGAGTCATGATGTCTCACTTCATTTTAGTCTGCCTATTTTTTCCCGCACCCCTTTTTCCTTCCCCCCGGTTGAATCCTATGATGTCGCCGTCTTAGTACTGGTGTAGCTAACCTCTGTGTTCTTCAATGATGTTACCTTTAAGCGGTTCGTTGTCCTCCCTTTTGGTTACGTTGTGCCAAACCCTTTAGGTTCTTCCTTCCCCTGGTGCCTCCTTTTTTCCCCGGGAGAGTCTTCAGTCTGTACACGCTCATCTCCCTCAGGGACTTCAGGAGCGTCCATTACCACCCAATGATGATGTTGGGTGGGGTTCTTTATTTCTCTTCTTCTACGGATTATTCAGGACCTTGGGACTGCTCCTCCCCCCCCCTTAATTTGTTCGTACAATCCGCCGCGGGGATTGATCCGGTTAGAACCTTTACCGAAGCATTTTTATTTCTTTTTTCTTTCCGTCTTTGCCGCTTCCTTCAAGATGATCTGTCATGCCCCATTCCAGTGTATGGCGTCGTCCTGCATGTCTCTGTTTCCTTGTGTAAAGGTGCATTCTTTTTCTCCTCCTCTAGAGATTCCCCGATTTTCGCTCATCTTCTTTGACGCTGTTATTGAGGATAAGCCTCCGGAGCTGTTTAGTCTAAGAGCTCATCTTCTCCCACCAGCGCCTCCATCCGCGCCGTTATTTTCCGCCCGTTCCTTTCCCCCTTGTTTCATCCCCGACGCAAAACGTCCCTCCCAAAAACACCAAGTTTTTTCGGTGCGTTTTGCGTTGCCTTTTTTCTTCCCTCTGAGGACCGGTTTTTATTTTCCCCCTTTTCATCCTTGTCCCCCATTTTGAGGCATTTCTTGAAAATTTTTTGAAATCCCTGTTCTCTCCCTATACGGGCTGTTATTTTAAAGAACTGAGATAGGTCTTACCATTTTTCCTCTTCAGCTTCTTTGCTCCCTCTTCGTCCCTGTTACTCCCCACATCAGACTCCTCATTTGCTGTAGGGTCTTTTGATATGAATTCGATGTTTCCAGAGACTGCTTGAAACGTCTAATGGGCCCGTCCCCTACTCGTTCCCGCTTTCTTTTTTAAAGGCTCCCCCCCACTCATTCCCCCTCTATCGGTCAGATAACCGTTCCCCTACAAAAAAAAAAATTTTTTTTCTCTTCCCCCCGTTTGTTTTTTTTTTCTCCGGAGGATAAATTTCTCCACCTTTTTCTTCTTGTACCGGGAATGGATTTCCCTTTATTTTCTGCCAGGTAAAACGATCTTGAAAACAGTAGTTTTCGGCCCATTCTCCTTTTGCTTTCGCTTATCGGGCTTCTCTGGTCAGAAATCTGACTTCCCCCTAACCCTCCATGACTTCTCTTGAAAGTCTTATTCATTGATTCCCAACTCAGTGTTTCTTCCTTTAGGCCCTCCTTCACAAACAGTTCCATTCCCCCCGCTTATTTTTGTTAAAAATCGACGTCTTCACTCCAACTTTTTAACCCTTTACAATGACGTGCACAACCCCTTTGCTTTTTCCAATATATTCAAACATTCGCACCCAACCGGTCCTCGGCCCCGACAAAAGCCCGGCCTCAACTCCCCCCAAAACAACCTCCCAAAGTTCTTTTTTTTTTTATTTTTCCGACTCTTTATGACAGGGGTCCCCTTTCCTCGAATGTAAACCAAAAATAACTAATGTTTATTCCCGCTCTCTTGCCCTCTCTGGAAGATTTTTTCTTATTAGAACCAGTCGAAGATCCCCTGGCCTTTCTTCTTTCCCTCCTGCCTGTCCGGCAGCATCGTCACGCTTGATAGGCAAACCCTAACTTACCCAAAAGCCTTACAACCTGAATTCCACTTTCCCTGCCATTTCCCTCCCTTACGCAGTCATCAATTCCTTGGCCTCCATTCTACGATAGTGCTTATCGTTTCAGAGACGGGTGTAAAGAACAGAACCCATGATGATTTCTTAAAAACCTTTCCTTCCCTTCCCTCAGGATGGAGGAACCTCCTCCTATGTGAACCTCCCCCTATTATCATCATCGTAAAAGATAGGATGGGCCCAACCCCCCTGAACCCCCCCCCCCCCCCCATCCAATCCTTGCAGATGGGGGGACTTCTCCTACCCCCTGAGGACCTTTTGCCGCTTTGTCGACAACGTCTGGTTAAAGGGACGCAACTGGTTTGTCCAACAAAACCTCTCAGTTAGTGATTCCCGTCACCCAAATTTCGCCCCGTGAAAACCGCCTTTTTAACCGAGTTTTCATCTGAAACCCAAATCACTGGAGCTACTCCCGTCTTTCATCCTGGCGCCGACTTCCCTCCTCCCCTTTTTTGCCCTTCGCCGGCTTTGAAAAAAGAGGTTGGCGAAAGGAATGAATCTTGCCATAAGGCCGCCCGTCCCTTCTACTCCGGCGATCCTCATCGCTCCGTATATTATTTGAGTGGCAATTATTTAAATTAACAGTTCTGGTCCCCACCCAGAAGTTCCGGTTTTCCTCTTTTTGCCCCCATATCAAGGTGGATTTTCCCTTTCCTCATCTGGCCTTTCCTGGCAGGAACTCGGCCCCTGTGCCCGAACACCGATTATGGACCCTTTCACATCATTCGTCTTTCTTCCCCTTGCGGCTTTCCGGCTCGTTTCTTTTTATCTATTTCGTGACCTCTCACGCCGAAGGGAAATATGAATACAGGTGAAAGAAATACAGTTTCCCTTCGACCTGTAGCCTTCTTTTAGTCCCTGTCACATCCTATGTCTTTGTCCCTTTCGGAATAGCGGAAAGCGCCCATGACCCCATTTGCCCCCTTGACCGAACATATCGTTTCTCCCCCCCTGACTCCATCCTTCCCCTTTTCCGCAATAATATCTCTTTAAGGACCAGACCACTTACTTCCCCCCCCATCGTGGCTCCTGCCGATCCCCTCTCTCTTCCACCTGTTTTCATCCAGTTCTGTTTTCTTGACTCCATTGGGAAAACCAAACATGCCCTTTTCTTCCATTTTATACAAACACCACTACGACTCATATGATAAGGATCTACCTTTCCCCCCTAAACGTCCGTCCCTTGCTTCATCCCGTCCCCTAAAGTTACCCCAAAACAGCTATGGCAAGCCTTCCTCTCCCTCCTGGGTAAGTCCTTGACGCCTTCCCTTTATTCTGGAGGGCTTGCCGAACATAATAGTGTCGTTTGACACAATTCCTTCCCCGTTCCTATTAGAGTGCTTTGGCCTAATACAAATTAAATACCCCTTAAGAAAAGTTCCCTTTACAATATTATCCGAGCTCTAAATTCTTTCCATCGACCTTCCATCATGGTCCAGTTCCTAACCTTATATTCTTCTTCCCCCCTCTTTTTTTTGATGTCAATGGGAAAGGAAAAGCCCTTCCTCTAACCCCCCCCAACCATCCTACATTGGAAAATGCCGTGAAGCGAACTGCTGTGGGTTATCCCCCCCCGTTTTTCCTTTTTAAGGCAAGAATGATTTTAATGCCTTTTACAGGGGTGGAAGATTTTGGTATAAACACGATTTTCTCTTTATTCTTGCCCCAATTTTTCGAAACCGTCCATTATCTCACCTACGTCACCCAGTCCCAAGGAAGTTTTCTTCTTCTCTTCCTCAGGCCCTTTTTCACGACAAATCCCAGCCCCTCGACATTCTCCACCGGTTTTTTCCCGTTCGTCTGTTATGTCGACGAATCACTCCTAGTGAGGTTCTTTTTGGCATACAACTTTTCCTCCTTCCTCCTCCCGTTGGACCCACACTCTTCCCTTTTAAAGAGATCTCCATTCCCCTCCCCTTTCCTCCCCTGAGTCTGAAAGATCGTAATTTTGCGGTTCCCTCCCTTTCCGCCTGGCCCCTTCCCTTCCGCTGACCCTGAAATACTTTACGGCGACGCCGACCCCCGAGATCTCTGCAGCAACGAAATGCAAGTAGGGTTTTGCTCCTTGACCTGCGGAACCCCTGTCCGCCCATAAGGTTACAGTCCTTCCTTTTCCCTATTTTTCCTTCGGCTCATTATATATATATATAATAGGAGGTTGAGATTATGCATCCTCCCCTTCCCCAAAATTAGGCAATTCCCCTCTCCTTTAGGGCGCGATTTTCCTTCCGTCGGAATTTCCCATTTGCGGGCCATGACGGAAGATTGCTTTAGTAGTAGACGTCAGGACCTTTTTCCCTCTTTTTTTCTTTTTCCCCTCCGGGTGAAGTTTTCTTCCCTGAATTATACAGTTTTCTCCTTTCCCCCCGAATTGTTTTTTCACCTGCTATTGCGGGCCCTTCTTAGAATCTCTTCCGGGGCTAAGTCTTTGTCCGGAGGATCGCTTTTCTTTCCCTCCCCCTCCTCCCCAATAGTAAGTTCCTCGCGACCGTATTCATTACTTTTTCCCCTTTTTTCCCCCCGATGTGAGAAGAGGATCTGATGTCCATTCTGTGCTTTTCTTAATGTGTCCTTAAAGCCTACTTTCTACTTGTCCCCCCCCCTTCCTCTTTTACCTATTCTTTGTATCTCCCCCCCGGTTACTTTACCGTTTGCCCCGAGTAAATAATAGGTTTTACCACGATCCTCCCCCCTGTTCCTCTTCTCTTTTCCATTTTTCCTCAAAGCGGTCTGTCCCTTCCAACCTTTTTTCGCCTCTTGCTTGTCCGTAGTTTTCTTTGGGAGGTTTTTCTTCGGCGACTTCAAGTGCCCAGGTCTTAACGAAAAGAGGACTTTTTGATGAAATGATACTCCCCTCCATTTTCCTACCCCCGTGACTTTCTGGCATATTGTTCCACCCGATTTTTTGTAATAGTCTTTTCCCTTTCTTCTTTTCTTCAGTTCTTCACGGAATGGTTCCTGCGGAAAGAGTGAAATTTCTGCTAGTGGATTTTTAAGATCTTCTTTTTCTTCCCCCTGCATACTGACTCTTTCCTAACTGTCCAGTCCCCGCTGTTTTTCTTGTCTGGTCCCTTTTCTTTTCCCCCTGGTTGGTTTTTCTGTAATAAGGTCCATTATAAAATGATTCGGAGCTTGTTCGTGGATATCTCCTCTCTCTCTTCTTTCTTCTTGTTTTGCACCTTTTCCCTTCATTTTTTTTTTTGAACCCCCCCCCCCTTTGAGCGCTCTGGCAAACTTATAACTTGATTCACATTGATTTTTCGGCGTCCACGATGCTTTCACTGCAAGGTTTGTCTGACTTTGCAGTTGGACTAAAGAGATTCTGCTCTGCTTCCCCTCTCCTTGGGTTTGGCTCCCGATTGCCTGTTCGGAGAGTGTGGGGCACGGGTTAGCCTCTAAAGAGTATTCATTTTGGTCACCCCCCCTTTTCTCTCTTTTTCCCCCCTTTTAATAAACCTGCTCTCAACTGTGCATCTTTAAGTGTCTTTCCTGCTTCCTTCTGTCCATCCCTGCCTTGGGATGATCCCTGACGGCTAATCGGCACCCTGACAGAAACCCTTCCTTTCAGATTTCCCGACGTCAGCTTCTTTTCCCTTTCCCCACTTTGCCCCTCCACAACTTGAATGTTGCGCAAGTTCTCCCACTTTAACTAATCCCTTCCCCGTACTGTTATATATACCCAGAGATTCCGGACATGGGAAAGACCCTCCGGTCCTTTTTTTCCTCCTTTTGCTTTATTCACTACGTCGAGTCTCCCGTTCGTGTCTTCCCCTTTTGCTGGTTTTTTCTTTCTTTGCCTTCCTTCTGAACATCCTCTTGAAATACCTCGGTACATAGGGTCTTCTTCTGATTAGGGTCCCTCCTTCTTTCGTCGTCTGTCCCCCCTGTTTGTTAGTTTGATTCCCCACCTGATGACTATTTTACTTCGTTTGAGTTGATTTTGTTCGTTGGGGAAATAAAACCCCCCTTTTCTTTCTTTTTTTTCCCCTATGGTTCCAGGGCGCCAGTCTCGCTTTTCCCCCCCTCTCCCCCTTTCCCATAATGGTTCCTGCGAGATCGCGTCCCCCACCCAGAACTTTGGTGGCGGTCTTTTTTTCCTCCCTCTCGACGGACTTCTCTTCTATGTTTTTATGTGTCGCTCCCATACAGTACGTCTTTTCCTACCCCATCAGATGAGGGGATTCAGGATGTTGATAAGAAAGCCAGCCTTGTGATTCCTCTCTTGCTCCTCTCCTCCCCCCTTCTCGTCCCCCTTACCATGCAATTCCGGATCGTGCGGCAGGCGGACGTCTGCCGTTTGCCGTAAGGGTTCCGTCTTTGTCCTCTTCTGTTTTTTTGGACGATAAAGTGTGATTTAAGTTGCGGCCTCCCCTCTGAGTTCTTTTCTCCGCTGCTTCTACTGTTCGTTTATAATAGCCTTAACAGCTGGGGAACGACAGAAGAAATCCCGGTATTTTTTTTTTCCTTTCTCTCTTGCTTTTTTTTTTCTGTTACCCTATCCCTTCCCTCCCCCCACACCCATCGCCTTTTTGCTTTTTTTTTGCGTGGGGACGTCCTGGAGTTCTTTGTTTCTTTTTAAGAAAAAGGAGGGCGTCCTCTTTTCCCTTCCTCCCCCCTTTTTGTTTATTTGCTTCCCCTTCTAGATCAAACCTTTTCTTATTTCTCCTATTACGGCGTTTACCCAGAATCAAGCTCGTTCCCGTACAGTGTGGTGAATTATCCCGGACGATCTTCACGTTCCTCCCCCCCCTCTGACTCGCCCCAGGTCTTTAGTGTGCCTCCCTTCCGATTTGCTGCAGAGCGATCTGCTTCCTCCCCAGGAGCTTTTCACCCCCCCCCCCAGTTTGTTGTTCTTACTACTGTTGACCCTCTCGTACGGGATTTACAATCTCTTGCCCCCTCCCCCCCCCTCTCCCTGGAATTTCCACCGTGCTTCCTTCCCTTGACATTCTTTCCTCTCCTTTTTTTGTTCGCTCTCTTCCCAAAAATTTTCTCCTCACTTTTTCGAGACGGGAATCGGATGGCGTTGTTTTAGGTTTTTGACAGAGTAAACTCGGTAAAGTACGCCTTCCCATCGTTTTCTTTTCCCTTTATTTCTGATTTTTTTTAATCGTAACTTCTACCCCCCCCCACCTACACCTGCACTCCTTAAGTGTCTACCCTGAGTTGGTCTTAACAGGCACTAAGTTTTTTTCAAGGGATGGTCCTACAACAAGGGTACGGAAAGAGCGCTTTTCTGTAAAACTTCCGCCCGTCTTCCCAATCTTTCCCCATTTTTAATAATTTTTCACCTACAAACCTTTGCTCCCCCAATTGAGACCTCCCACTATTGCCATATAACCCCCCTTACGGGAGGCGAAAGACTTTGCCGGCACGTCCCCCCCCCACCCTCAACCTTTTAATTTTTTTGGTGTTTTTGGCTCCCGTTTTTCCCACTCTTTTTTATGACCAGGTACCAACATCATCCCCGGTCTATGGAAAAACAGAGGAGGGATGCCTCTTAAGTTCCCTCTCTTGAAGATCTAGCTCCCCCCTCGACCGAAGCGGTTCCGTTTCTCGCTACATGCCCTAGCTTTTGATGGCACCAACTCCATCTCCCCAAGCTCTTACCCAATGAATTAAACCGCAAGTAAATCTTAATCAAATGCCCCTAGCCCTCCACGGTGCTTTGGTCGCTTTTTCGTTCAGCTATTCGTGAGGCTCCCCCCGTAAGCACTCGCTCTTTCATCCCCCGACCTTTCCACCTTCCTCTCTTTAACCCCACCTTCTTCCCATACCCTCTTCTTGTAGGGACCTAGTAAGTACTCCAATCACACATCTTCCCAGAAGTCCCCCCCTTCCTTGCATGAGGCAAACAATCTCTCCCCCCCCACTCCTACTTTACCTTCTTTCCCCCCTTTGGTTTCCTCCCTTCTTAACCCTTCTTTGAAATGCGCGGTTCCGCCGCCCTTAGAAAGGGTTCACCTTTGCAAATGGGGGAACCCTTTCTATTGTGCCATTCTTTGTATTTCCCCCCAGATGTTGTTTTTGGGGGCCACCACGTTCTCCCCCGAAACCGCCTTCAATCGTTCATATTGAAATTTCACCTCCCCAACCAGACTGGGGACTCCCGTTAAGAGACTTGCGCTCCTCCTTTAAGCCTCCCCCCCTTTTTGCCTTGCGGATGGTCTGAAAACCGAGGTTTGCTCCACGTTAACTTCTCCTGCACTTACAGTCCCCCCCCCCCCAGACCTTCTCTATCCCGACGAGCTAGATTTTTCTTGCTGCCCTTCTTCCTACCGGCTGGTCGTTCCCAATGGCCGGCCGATCTGGTTTACTCCTCCCCCCAACCCTGCCCTTGCCTGGATTATTTCCTTTCTTCCTTTCTTTTTCCACTCTTTGCTAACCAGGAAATGTACAAAGATTCTGACCACCCTCATTACGTTTCCTTTCGGTCTTTTTCCTTCTCCTTTTTTTCTTTGGCCTAGGAGGATCATCCCCAGCAGTTCCTTGTCCCCCGGAATAAAGGCCAAGAAAAGGGGTTGTTTTTCCTACGTGAACTTCGTTCTTTTTTTTTCTTCTTTTCTTCCCGTGGAAATTCTTTTTTTTTTGGTGAAACTCACATGAAAGAGGACATCATAACTGTACAAACTGCGCCCCTTTTCGGTTTCGCCCTCCCTTAATTTCTCCTTACTTTAGTCCCTATCCACCTTGAAACAGGCAGACCCCCTGGTATAATGTGCTCGGCCGAAATGCCCCCCCCTGATAATAAACATTTCCCCACTTTTTTGCTTTGGTCTCTCCCTCTTTGTCACCCCAACCCACCCCCTACCATGGGCCCACCCACCCACCCCCGAATAAGGTAATGGAGAGACGCAGCAAAACAGTGTGTCCCTTTTACAATTTTTTCCATTACCGAGCCCCCCCCCTGGAGCTGGTTCTCCATTCTCTTGTTGGGACTCTTGTCCTTGACGGCACTTTTAGTAGGGAAGGTTACCGAAGTATTTTTGACCCCCATCCCCCCTCTAATGTACGATTTTCCTCCGACCCCGGGAACCCCTACCCTTCAAGAAACACGCTGTCCCCTTCATTATTGTACCAATTAGTCGTTGCCATCAGGTAAAAGGAAACGTATCTGTCCCCTCGTTTCCTGCGGAGCACCTGCCGGCCCCCCCCTTTTCCCCGGCGCCTAAACCTCCCCAAGGATACCTGGACACTGCTGCCTCGACATGTGGTTCGAATACAAAGATCTTCCCCTGTCCCCCTTTTTTTTTGGATACACCTTCCTCCTTCCAGGGGCTGGACCCTCGTCTTTGAGCGGCGTCCTTTTGCTGATCTTTTAACACGGGAAAGACAGAGATAAAAGATAGCGAGTTTTCTTTTTCAAACGTTCACAACTGTTTCTCTATTATCTTACTAGCCCTGTCCCCGACCCCTCCTCCTACCGATCCTCTTCCTCTAATCAGAAAAAGTTCAAAGTATGCTAGGTCGTCCGGACGCTCCTGGTCTTTTTATACCTTCCCTCGTCCATAAGCCCCCCCATTCGTCCCTTACTCTCCTCTGAATGTGCTCCACTACGCCTTGTCGCTTAGGATATGTATAATATCTCTCCGTTGAAGTTCTGCTGGACGAAGTTGCCCCCGAACAAATTCACTTTTCAGACCCAGATTTTTTCCTCGGCCATTAACAGAATGCGCCCAATCCGCGGACGTCCTCGCCAAATATTTTCAAGCGGAATTCCTATTCGGAGTTTATCCTATCTTTTAATAGAACGAAGTGTTGTGGTTGGAGAGACCTGACATCCCACCCTAGTTTTCATTCCTTCTTTCCTCTGGCGCCGCTTTTTTCCGCTGTCCGTCGGAAAAAGTGATATGTAGGTGCAATCCGTTATTTTTTTTTTTCCGTTTTTTCCCTTCAAGGATTTCAGTTCCTTTTTCTCCTCAGTGCTTAAGTTCGACTTTCTTTTCCAGATGATCTGACGCGAGGAGGCAGATGGCCAGGAGATATTCCAGGGGATTGGATTGTATCTTCCCCCTCCTTATGCATCCATTCCACTAGTCCTTTCACTTCGTCCCGCCCGTATCCTACTGGGACACCCAGGCGTGGAAGTTATTTGGGGATTTGAGGGGAATTTTTGCCTCGATACTTGATTCTTTGTTCCGTTTTTATATTCTCCCTCTGCTTTTTTCTCCTTTAAGTGACCAGCAGCAATCCCCTTTCTGATACCAATCTCTCCAGCCCAATCCTCTCATCTCATCTGTTACTTAAGTTTGTTTTTTAGATAAAAACCTGTCGCCGGAGAGGTTGTACACAGTCTTTGGGGGGTTCCTATTTCTCTGTGCCATTTCGCCCATCGTCGCTTTCAGTCCCCCTGCTTTTTCCCTTTCCCCTCTTCGTGTTTAATACTTGGGGAAAGTCGGTTGCCCAAACTTCAAGGGAGGTAATCACGGGTATCTTTCGGCACACCTCCAAGCGGACCTTTAGTTAGTATTTTTTTAAAGCAGTGCATGTATTCCCCCGAGCCGATTCCTTTCCATTAGTCAACGCTTTGCCATACTTTTTTTCTCGCAAATTTCTTTCCCCTTGTTACCCTTTTATAAGACTTGGTGACGTTTTATATAACGTTAACCGTACGGTCTTTTTCTGCCACCGGTTATAAAGGTATTGTTTGTGACCCCTCTTCATCCCCCCCCCTACCTTTCCCTGTGCTCTTTTCTTGTATTATGAGGTTTTTGAGCAAGGGGTATGCTTCGAATCAGATGCGGGTTCCCCGTATTCCCGGGAGGGCTCCCTAAGAATGTCCCTTTTTTGGCATTTTTCCCTTGACTTTTTCTTTCTTAATGGGAGGTCACACTAGATACCTAACAAGAACTCCTAGGTCCCCCTTTGTTTTTTTTAATGTTCCTCTGTACAGGAAATGATTTCTCTTCCGACTGGCTTTTCTCTTAACCAAAAAGTTACTCTTCTCCCCCTCACATCCCCGACAAGTACTTGTTGTCCCCCTACTTACCTATGAAAGTTGAAGCCTGCTTTTCTTGATAACTTTATAATAAACCTGATACTGTCCTTCCCCTCCCTAAAAACCCTCTCTTCTCCGGCCCCCTTTAACGACATCGTGGTAAATGTCTATTACTTACAGATCGTCAGTTTTCCTGCCTCCGTTCAGGGCGGATTTTGTGGGTTCATGTTAATTTGCATTTTCTTTTCCTACACTTTCCCCCTCACTCCTTTACCCGAAGGTACCCCCCTGGTTATGCTCCCCGAGGATTTCTCGTTTTAGTCATGGAACTTTTCTTTTTGGACCGGTGTTTTTTTTTCAAGTTTGGCACTCTTTTCGGCCTTTTTCCTTTATCTTGTTTTTCCTGTGTGTTACATAACAAACCTCCTGGTTGTAGAGTTTCTGGTTGAATAAGGAAACGGTGCTAATTCTTATGTCGCACCCCCTCGTTCTTCCTCAGAGACGGTGTCCTCCCCCCCCCCCCCCCACGGGACTCTTTTTGTGTTGGGCGAGTGACTCCCTCAGGACTCTTCTGATCCCTCTTTCATATGTTATCCAAAAGGTGTTTGCACCTTTCCCTCTGATTCCTCCCCTTCAAGTCTTTTTATAAATCCCCTTCCCTTCTTTTCTTTCCCCTTGCTCTTGCTCGTCCTCTTCCCCCAGATATCTTTGAAACCCAGGGATGGGAGCGACGGACAGGAGGAAGCTTTACTGGTTTTCTTTTATGGCTCGATCTTTTTTGTTTCTAGCTGGAGTCTTTCCCCTGATGAAGATGTCCCGGATAGCACCGAACCTGCCCTATTTGATGCACTTCCGGCTTCTCAATTTTTTTTTTTTTCCCCCCGATTCTTTTCTTTTCAACCTTTAACTAAAACCCCCCACTTAACGACCCCCCCCAACTCCTTTTTTCGGTGGTTTCGTTGTTGCGGCCGTTTTTCCCCGTTTAGGACAGGGTGTAGATTCAACCTGTTTATTGAAAGTTGATACCTCTCAAATTTTATTATACTATTTTTCACCAATTTCCCCTTCTTGTTGCCATCCTTCATCGCCCGCCTCTAGTCACCTTGGTAATCCTGAATAAGAGTGCCTATTTTTGCTATACTTTGCCACACTCGAATTTTGTTCCAGCCCTGAGTCTTCTACTTTGCCCCCCTGCTCTTTTTACCAGTGTCCTTCCCCCTTTCTTCGTTCGCCCACTCTTCCCCCCCGGTAAGATAACAATGAGGCGTT
>Ga0179591_1352603_pt1 | contig 19296 bp, 21 predicted proteins | sample CZOMad2_1_08_16f_FD_182891 | JGI IMG/M metagenome (GOLD analysis project Ga0179591, IMG submission 182891) | Vadose zone soil fungal communities from Angelo Coast Range Reserve, California, USA - CZOMad2_1_08_16fungal (PacBio error correction) | ecosystem: Environmental > Terrestrial > Soil >... | reverse complement strand
CTTGGCTTGCGAGCGGTGGGAGATTATTCCCCCCTTGGCGGGCGTTAAATTCTCGGCATCGATGCATAGCAACTTGCCTGTTTTTTTTTTCTTTTTTCAAATCCTCTTTGTCCATATAAGGACCCCCTGGGTGAAGGGCCTTCCCTTTTTAGTTCACTATTCGTTCCTCACAGAGGTAAGGTGCCGGATCGATTCACTTTTGTCGGCCAATATTGCCTTCACCTGGTTTTCCTTCCTTTCCTCCTTGGTTCCCTTTTTCCTCCTGTTCTTGTCGATTTTTTCAGAAGTCGGAGCTCATAAGGGGCCAGCCCCCAAGGACCATTATGGGTTTGGACTGCCGATGCTTTCGATTCCCTGATTCCTTCATCCTTGCTACTTTTTTTTTTATTATACCCTTACTTGATGCGTTTGAGTAGAGTTGATGTCGGTTTCACGATCTACTCCCCCCCGGGGGGGCCCCCTTTTTCCAAACAGATGACCGTCCCTTTCTTTCTTCCTGTTTCTACCTTTCGATGGCTTCCAAACCCATTTCTAAAGTTCGGCGACTTTCTGGTTTTGACCCGTGATCGCCGCGGTCCCCCTCTTGAATAATTTCCCTCACTCATAGCCTTCCCTCCCCGGCGATCTGCTTCTCTTTTTTTTTTTTTTTTTGCTTTGCCAAAATTCTCGGAGGGTTGTGCCTGTTTGAGTGATGTCGCGTCCCTGCCGGCGAAAAGTCCGCCACGTCAATCTCTCTTTTGAAGCTTGACCCGCTCTTTCCCCCCCAATAACCTTTCTAGCTAATGGATAAGTCCTCCCTTACCCACACCACCGTAAAAACAATATCTTCATTCACGCGGAGCAGGGGAAGCGTACCTTCTACGACCCCCCCCTTCTTTTTCTGTTTTCTTTTCTTTGGCCTTCCTGACTTGAGAGATTTCTCGGACTTTACTGTCCGCTTGTCGGAGGGCTCTCCCCCTGATCTATGTCGCATGCGGGGGCACCCGGCTTATCAGTTTGAACCCCTGGCATTCCTCCTTCCTTGTTTTCCCTCCCTCATCTTTTTTTTTCCGTTTTTTTCTGGGGTTTCAACCACTCGACCCGAAGCCTTTTGCAGGGCGTTGGCCCGCTGTTTTCCCCCCCGCGGCCCCTTTCTCACCCGGGTTTTCGAAAAGCTTTTTTACGGCCCCCCACCGGCTGAGCAGAAGACGGTCCGAAAGCTATGACCCCTTCTGCTGCTGGCTTACCCTCCCAGGTTCTTTTCTCTGCGCAGCGTTTCTGCATTTTTGCACCTACCCCACCATCCATCCCGTTTGCCCCCGAATGCGACTTGGGATCGCTCTGGCCGGACATTCTGATTGTTCCTCTGGGGAGTCACCTCTGCAGGACCTTTTTGGTCCCCCTTCTCCCCAGCTTCTTTGTCTTCTTCCCTCTTTCTTCTCGCTCCGATTGCCGACGATTTTCCGACGGGTCCCTTCCTGCGCTTCCCTGTCCGTCTCTCCTCTTTTGCTACCGCGTTCCGATCGCGGAGTACTCGCTACCTCCCTTCCCCCCGACTTTTCCCCCCTCCCCTTTTTACCGCTTCCTCTTAAAGAAACAACCTTGAATTCTCGAAGAATATCCTGTCCACCGGCCGCGTTTACGTTTATCCTTTTTTCCATTTTTGCCGATTTTTTGACAACCCTTTGCGCTGCCCTGCGGGATTTAGGTTGTTGATGGAGCCGCTTCTATTTCTTCCACTCCCCCTCAGGAGGGCGGGTTTCGCGCGCCTATCCAAGTCTTTTTTTTTTTTCTATTTTTTCCTTCGAGACCTTTTCCAGCCGAAAAATTTTACGGTTCCGGCGGGCAGCAATCCTTCTTAATGAGAACTTGGGAGTAGCCACCCCTTTGTTCTCCTCCACGTCACCCCAATTTTCCCTCTGTCGAGGCATTTCCTCCGATGCCACCGGCATCAGATCAGTCGTCCGTGTTGGTTGCTTCTAATCCCCCTTTTCGGCCTTCTTAGCCCCCCCCTCCTCAATCCCCCTTGATCAGATGAGGCACTGTTGAAGGCTTCATTTAGGATGATCTTGGCATACGGTCCTCCTTTTCCCCGGTCTTCCTCCTCCCTGCTTTTTTTTTCCCTTCCTGGTCTTATTTTCGCATCAGTCACAACGGCTTGCAAGAAGGTTTACGGGGTTTACCTCTCAAAGATTTGGTGGCCCGTCTTTCCCTTTCCCTCGAGAATTTTTCAATTCCCCGGCCCCGTTGCCAACAGCTCCGACGGTGATTTTTTTTTCCTAGATGAGGTCGGAAATCCCCGTACAGAGCTTTTCCACTTCCCGTCCCCTCCCTATCTTTCCCCTCCAGATATTGTCGAATCGTCTTAGGTTGGTAGACCTGAAGTCCCCCTCTTGACGAACATATGTTGCCCCTTCCCCTGCCCTTTTCTCTCCCCACGGGCCCGAACCCCCTCGCATGGTTTGGTTTTTTGATTCGTCACCAATAAGATGTTTCCCCCCTGCAAAACTTGTCATTTTCCTTTCGCTTTCCTCCCCTAAGGTCCTGGCTCGGAGGTCTTTTTGCCGGTTTTCCTTCTTCTCTTCTCCCCCCCCCTTCCGTCTCTTCCCCTTTTCGCTTGCTTTGCTGGTAGTTCCCCCTGCACTTTTAAAGATCCTGCGTAATCCTGCCCCCCCGCTTTTGCGGGACAACCCATTTGACCCCCTTCTTTTCTCTTTACTTCATTTCCTTTCTCAAAGTCGATTGAACCATGTCATCTTTCCTGTACTCCATTCCTGAGGTACCTCTTTTCCGGCCGTGCCCCCCTTCCATCGCAATCCTCCCTGGTCTCTCTTTCGCTCTTCCCCTCGCCTTTCCTTGATATCCCTCGTACCGAATTTTTCGAAATCGATCTTCGGCGTTCCTTCCCCTCCTCTTCACGGCTTTTTTCCCCTCGTCATTCGACCCCCTTTGCCGGCAGTGTGACAGCTTGAGAAATTACCTTACCTCCCCCCTCCTTTTTCCGCCGCCCCGGGGGAAACTAGAGCTTGGATCCTTGTTTTTCTATCTTCTGTGGTGCGGAATGATCTTCCACCCACCCCGGACCCAATTTTCAGGATCTAACTGGCTCGATCCCTCCAAAATTTCGGAACTTTCTTCGGCGGGTTTCCTTTCTCCCCCTACCACGGTGGTGCAACTTTTTGATGGGCCCCTCTCCCCATTGATTAAATGAACTGCTTCTCTGCACCCGTTTTTCTGGACTCTTTTCCTCCCATTTCCCCTTCTAGTTTTTCTTATGGTGTCACGATTGGGTCCCAGGTGTTGTTGCCGTTCGGTGTGGCATTGTCCCCCTTAACGCAGGGGCTAGGCTTTCTTTGGCGTTTCCCGCTTAGGGGTTCTTCCCAGCCTTTTTTTTCGGTCCTTCCCCTTCTTCCGGGTTCTTACAAGGTCTTTGGTTTGCGAGCAAATTGCCTGTAATCTATCTTCGTTCCCCATACCCTTTGTTGTTTTTTTTTTGGTTCTCTTTTTGATCCCCCCCTTTGCGCTTTTTCCCATACGTTCTTTTACTTGAATGGAGTGTTTCAAGCGGGTCGGGAAAGTCGATTCGTTGGGCGGAACAAGCCGGGAACGCCCCACTTTTTTGGCTTCTATCGGGTTTCCCTTTTCACCTCCCTGACTTCCAAACACATTTTCCCCTTTTTCTCTGCACATAGACCCCACATCGGTCGGACGCATTCGGACCCCTCTTCCCCCTTTTCCTATTTGGCATTTCCCCTTTACCGAGTCCTTTTGTCTCGGCTTCCCATCGGCATTTGTCACCCGCGTGAAGCGTATCTTGCCTGATCCTTTTTTTTTAATTCATTTTGGATTCGAAGCAATTTTCTCGCATGTTCCGAAAAGTGTTGTACCGGTTTTTTTTCCGTTAACCAATCTTTCTTTCCCAAATTTTGTTTTTAGACTTTCGGTCTGGAATTCAATAGAAAGTTCAAAAGTTTTTCTTTCCCGCCTCTTTTTCTCCTCTTTTTTTCGAATTGTGTTTCGTGAAGGATCCGGCGGCCCGACTGTCACCTTTGGGCACCTTTTTTTCGCCCCTTCACCCCTTATCTTCACTCTTTTGTGGAACCTCAGAACGGAACCCTCTCCTCCTATTTCCCCAATCTTCCTCAGACTCCCCCATGTTTCAAAAAAGGAGTTCAGTGTTTCGGTCTATCTTCCTCTTCGCTTTTTTTGTCTTGATCTTTTCCCTGAAAACAGGTCGGGACCTCAGAGAAGAAGTCCCCATGTGGAACTGGTTAAACAGTTGCCCTCTTCCTTTCCCCCTTTAAACTCCAGGGTCTGAATAAATGCAACCTTCCTTTTGGGATAGGTTTAGATTGTGAAGTTTTGGGGATTGATCAGGGAAAAATTTCCCTTCTCAAGATTTGAACTTCCCCGCCTCACCTCTCGGTTTTTTTTTTTCTTCTGTCCCAATATGTCACGACACTTTTTCCGTCCCTGTTTCCGCGAACTTTTTTTTGCGGCTGTGCCACTGACTTTCTCCCCCCGTATTTTCCTCTATTTGTTTCTCCGTTCACGCGGCCAACAAACCCATCGACGGCGTGGAAGGTCTGCCGTGTCGGCACCTTTTTTTCCTTGAGCGTGCAAATCATGGCTGCCCACCGACCCGAGTGCGTCGAATATCGGGCCTCGATTAGTCCTGCGGGTTTTCTTTTTCCTCGTTCCCTGCCTCTCCTGCTTTTTGTTGCCGGCGCCAACAGCAACAGCGCTTCTGTCCTCTTTTTTCCCCAAGACCCTTGTGCTTTGGACGCATGCTCGAAGGCTTCTAGTTGGGAACCCTTTTCCTCTGGAACGACCAGGATATGGCCTGGCCGTTTTCAGTTACTGCATCCAAGTACGCGTCCATCACGGTTGAATGCTGTTTCCCCTCGCCTCCCTTTATGGCCTTTTGTAGATTTCACCCCTTCTGTCCAGTTTTCTTGGCCCCGAGGCATCTCATTCACGTTCGGCTGCCGCCTTCCATCAATTTCTTTTGCTTTTCCTCTGTCCCCTCCTCTGGTGCGTTCCCAATCCTTCTTCAAAGTCTCACCGTGAGTGTATTCTTGATTTCCCTATCTTCTCCCCTATAAATTCTTGGTTTGATCCCGTCTTCCCCCTCGTTTTTTCGTGAGCGTGATTTGCCTTGATTTACCCCTTCCCTTCTTTGGCTTTTTTTTCCAGGCCTCTTCTTCTCTTTAATTGTGCGCCGTTTTTTCTTTCCCGGTGCCAAACCATGAGGGAACCCAATTATTCAATCCTTCCGAGACGAGGGCGAAACCCTAACCTCTTTCCTTTTGGTTTGATTTTTTTACTCTTCCAATCCATCCAACCCCGCCGCCCCTCAGCATCGCGAAACGGTTCTTCCCCAACGTTGTCTTGCTGCAGGCTTTCCCTTTTCACTTTTCCGTTTTTTTTCCCTTGATATTTTTCTTTTTCCGCGCATTGGCAATCCGGTTTTGGTTACCCGTTCCACCCTCCGCCACAATGCCCGTTTTCCTTTGTGGCTTTTTTCCTCGGCTCCCCAATACGACCCCGGGGATCAACGTTTTCGGGTTACCGCAGCGCCCAGGTACTCCGCCTCACGAAACACCTTCCCTCCCCTTCCCGATTTTTCGACTCTTCCCTAGGATCCTCTCCGTCCCGAAGGAAACGTCCAGAACTCATCTCCTGACCCCCCCCACCCTTTCGTTCTGCGCCCATTGCCGGGTCTGCCCTTACTTTTGTGAGTGCCTCGACAATCAGATGTCCGGCAGATCGTCTATGAATAAACTGTCGTTCTTCCGGATCTTCTTTTACTTCTTCTTCCCCCCCCTTTGAATTTTGTATCGCCCCGGACGTCCCTTACTTTTTGCCCATTGCTTGGAAGAAAAAACCCTCAGAATTTCGTTCATAGCTTTCGGGAAACTTCCTGCCCCCCCTCTTTTTCCCCCCCCCCCTTCAAATTCCCCAAAGTTCCCGTATCGAAACGGCTCCGGCGACCAGGCGGCTCAAGGCGCCCCTGCTTTTCAACGTTGGCAGGCTTTCGATTCCCCCTTCCGACCCCGCCTTTTTTTTATAGTTTCCCATGCCGATACCCCGATTGCCGGTCGGGAATTGAGTTGTTTTCCTTAGGAGCCGGGTGTTTCTTCTGCATCGGACATAGATCTTTTCCCAGGCTCCCCTCCTCCCCCCCCTCTTTTTTTTTCCCTTCTTCCTCTTTCTCCCCCTTTTTTCTTTCTTCCGGTCCCATCCCGACAACGCAGGCTCGAACTCTTGCAGGACCCAGACGTCACGGGGGGTCGTTTAACGTCACTGCCCCACTTTTTTTTTCCCCCGTTAAGCCCCTCTTCTTTTTTTTACTTTCCGGCGCCCTCTATTTCCATTTTGAATTACCCCTTTTTCTTTGGTCCCGTCGGCGCTGGCCTCTTCAAGTACCCCGTACCCTTGCCGTGTTCTCCTGCTTCCCCCGCCTCCCCCCACTTTTTCACGTAAGCGACTTTCTCCAGACCCCCCTCCAGGTTGTTTGGCCCCAGGCAGTGCATCTTTTTTTTTCTTCCCCTTGATTCCTCGATTCTTTTCTTTATACGCTACGATAACTGTTTCAAACGAATACTCTCCGTTGATCCTTGACCCCTCCCTTTTTATTTAGGCCCCTTGTTCCCCTCCCTTTTGGGTCCTTCCTCCCTTTTAATCCCGACTCCCGAAGGGCACTAGCTGGTGGATGGTCCTGTTACGTAGATCGTTACGCGCCAATCAACCTCTTTCAACGCATGCCTTCTTTTTTTGGACCTTCCTCCATCAAGTTCTTTTTCCCCGTCCCCCCAAGTTCCGGTTTCGATCTACTCCGGACTTTCCGGCCTCATATGGTAAATGGATCTTTCCCTTTGCGTCCTTCAGTGCCCTCTCTGCCCCCCTCTTTCTCAAATTGGAATCATGAATGTAACAACAAAGTGATCGAGTTATTCAGACTCCTTGGACCTTCCTCCTCTCAACGGATTTCCCCCCAACTCAATACGTGTCAGTCGGAATGCAACCCCCTGACGGCGTGGACGTCGCGGGGTCCATTTCTCGTGGAGCAGTGATTTTCTCTTTTCCCCCTCTCCCCCTTATATTCCCTTCTTTGACGGCTAATTACGTTGACATGGGTGCTCTTCCCCAGCGTATAGCCGCAATTCCTTTCTTCTTCATCCTTACTCTTGCTTTGAGGAGTCTGAGGGCGAGGCGCTTCTGGTCCTTTTCTTTTCCCCTCCCGGCTCTCCCCCCCGATGCCCTTTCTCCAGGGCCTTTTTGCTGCCAGGAATTCCTGAACTCGTTGATTTTGCGGAGACTTCCCCGGAGGGCTTGACTACCGCTTCACGAGTGCCTTTTTTTCAGTCAAACCCTTGTTTTCGGCGGGGTGTTCCCCTATTTCCTTGTGACTGCATCAGTTTTTCTGCGAACAGCGGTTGCGGCGTATATGTTTCTCGGAGAAATTTGACCCCACGGGAAGTCCAAAAGCCCTTTCCTTTCCCTTCCTTCCCTTTTTCCCCCCCGATCCCCTTCCTCTACTTCCCCTTTTAAATTCTCGTATCTAAGCGGCGTCCCTGCTGTTCCGCTTTCGGTTGAGTAGAGTTTCCTTGGAGCGTTTTCCCCCCCGATCTACCTGACTTTCCCTCCACGCTTCCTTTGTTTTTTTTTCTCTCGTTCCCCTTCTCCCTCCCCAATGATGGACCCTGTGTCGGAATAAAATTTAAGTGGCCTGACTACTTCGGTGGAAAACCCCTCCTTCGCGGTTCTGAGCAAAATAGCGTTTCTCCCCTCCTCTTTCCTCTTTCTCCCTTTTTTCCCAATGCTGTTGATTTTTGAAAATGCGGCGTGAAGTATGTCGGCTGTCGAGGGGCGTGATGGTCCCGAGGAACGTCCCATTTTCCCGGTTTGCCCTGGACCCCCTTGAACTGGGACCCCCCCCCCCCCACTCCAGCTCTTTTATAATTTGGATATTTTAGTGCGCAACAAAACAGTACCCCTTTAACCTATAGGCCACTGCTCTATCATTTTCCCCCCTCATCTTTCTTTTTTTCTAACACTTCTCGGTCTCGTGGCGCGGTTTTTAGGATTTCTTTTCGTTAGTTGGCATTAAAGCTCGAGAGCAGGTCGAGGCAAAAATTTTTCTGCCGCTGTACGCCTTCCTTTTTTCTCCTTTCTACTTCCCTGGATCCCTCTACCCCCCCTGACCCTGTATTCGAACTTCCCTTATATACTTTCTTGGGCGGGTTCTGTTGCAGTCCCTCAATCCTTTGTGCTTTTTTTTTTTTATTATGCTGGTACCCTTTCTTGACGCTAGGGCCCAAGGTGAGATTGGTGAAGGACCGCAGGTTTTATTTCAAAGACGTTTTGTCTCCTTTTTCCAACTTTTCTTAAGAAGGTCTCCCCTAAAGATCTTCTCCGAGCTCTGTCTCTTTTTTTTTCTCAGAGACTTCCGGCAGGGCGGCGTTCCGTGGTCTCTCCTTTCCTTTATTAGTCCCTCCCGATCCCTCTCTCGATCTTCCTTTCCCTCTGATTGTTTCCTTACATTCCTGCATAAAAGTTGCTGGCTGCCGCTGCCCGACGGGAAAATTTGTTTTCTTTTTTTCGGCTTTTTTTCTTTTTCCTTTTCTATTCTGTTCCGGTGCCTGTTTTTTTTCGTCCGTCGTTCCCTGGGCTGCGTCATATACAGGAGTTTACCAACGACCCGGTAGGTATTTCTCCATAGGCTTAACGAGGTCGTTCCTCTTTCAATCCCTGGCGTCTGCGCTCCCACCAACCCGCCCTCTCGAAGAACTATGTTCCTGAGCCCCGGCCGCGTGGCTCCGATGATCACTGAAAAAAAGGGAGACGATGTGGTTTTACACAAACTTTCCCTGCGGTTTTTTGTTTTTTTTTTCTTTGGTTCCCCCTATGTACTCCCCTCACCTAGGAGGTCTTTTTTTTTCCCTCCTGGGTCGGAGGATGTATATTTGTTCATGGTCGAGGACGGCGGAACAGGACACTCCCTGCTTTCTTTCCTCTCCAGCTTTTACTTTTCTTTATTTTTCCCCCATGGAAGACTTAGCTAAGAGTTTTTAAATTGTTCGTGCTGCTTTAAAACCAACCCATGTCTCGTAGGGAGGGTTTGAATTTCTTTTATCCCATCCCGATTCCCTTTTCTCCCCTGGATGTTCTATTTCTAAAGGGTCCCCCCTTACAGCTTCCTGGCAGACACCAGAAATACAATTTACTTCAGTTGGCGGCCCTGTGACCCCTTTATTACTTTTTAATCAGCTTAAGGAACAGGTCCATATATCCACCCGGGGAGTGAGGACCATGAGTCGCGGAGCAAAGTGCTTCCCTTGAGAGTTCTTGGTCTTTGGAACTAAAACTTCTCCCCTTGACCCCCTCCCTCCTTTTGTCGGCCCCCTTCCTTGCGTCCTTGCTATCTTTATTTTAAATTCTCTTGTGTTTTGTCCTTCCCCATAGATTCCCCCCCAAAACCCTGATAAGTTCTTTTCGTACTCTTTTTGGATTTTTTCTTTCTTGAGTCTCCTGAGGAATTTACGATTCTCTGCCCCAACGCAACCCCGACATGGGACGATTCTTTTCTTGCAAGATATGTAGTACATCTTTTCTTATTACTCCTTTCCGCCCATTTGCCACTCTGCTTCTTCCCTGACTGGTTCTGCTGCCGACAATTTTCGATGAATTCCGAATTAAGATGGCCGGTTCTTTTCTTCCTAAAACTTGGTAGTCCAATCTTGTAGACCCCCCCCCCCCCCAGGTTGGGCCCATTTCGTCCCAGACCCCCTGCAGAATTTTAGGAGGCGTATTTCTTTCTCTCATGTTTCTCACGACGCCCCCAAGTCTTTTCTGGGCGCGCTTTCAGTCGGTGCCTTTGACTTGGCATCACGTTGCCCTCCCCTCCCCCAATCCTCTCCCAGTGTCCCCCAATAGTGCGTAATTCAGAGAACAACGGATTTACTACTCCTTTCTTTCTCGTTTCCCTTCGGTTTGTTTTTTTTCAACCCAGTTTCTCGCCGCCTGAGTCGGGACTTTTTCAGAAGAGGCCCTAGACCCTTACCCTCTAGTCACCCGATTTGAGACCCCATGCCCCCTAAAGGTCTGAACATGTCCATAATTTTCTTCACCTCCCCTTTTTTTTCTTCCTTTTGGGGGCTCTTTTTCTTTCGAGTCCCCCAAATTTACCGCTATTCAACATGCCTAATTTTTTGTCCCCGTCCCCTGCCCCCTTTTTGAACATTTTTTGCGCAGATCTTCACGCAAACAGGCCCCCCCAAAGGCAGCGTTCCCGGCCGGTTGAGAGTTTCTTCCGTGTCTTTTCATAGTTCCCGCTCTTTCTATTCTTTCGTTTTCTCAGTGATCTTTTCTTCAAAAACTGGTTCCACTTTCCGATTCCGCCCCTTTTCACTTTTTCTCCATCAGCTTCCCTGTTCTCGATCCCGACCTCGACTTCACGCTGGTCCAAAATGTCCGCTTATTCCTTTATCGTTTTTCCTTTTCATGGTTTTTCCGACCCTCTTTTTCTTTCCTTTCCGATTCACCGAGAATATTTTGTCTTATGTGTTCACGATGGCAAAAGTTTTGTCTTATTTTTTTCTTTTTTTTTTCCTCCTAAACCCCTTTTCCCTCTCTTTATTTTGGCGTATTTTTGTGAGAACTTTTCGGCTTCGTTTTCCCTATTTGTCATAAGTTTCCTCGACGGGTTATGATGTTCGCTGGCCCTCTCAATGTGCCTTTGTTGAAAGTATATAGTCCTTTTCTTTGTCTTCATCTCCACTCACCACCTTCCTTTCGTCCCCCCTTCTTTTACTTGGGAAACCTCCTATGGATCATTGGAGTCAAGAGGTTAAGGCATCTCTTCTTTTTTTTAACCTTGAAAACTTTTTCCCCCCGCGTGGGCTAGCCTCCCCTTCCAATGTGACATCTGACCCCACGACAGGTCGGCCAACACCTTTCATCCGTGACAATGACAATTCTTTCTCATTTCCCCTTCATAGTTTTTTTCCATGACGATAAGGAGGGGTCTATACTTCTAACCCCTTTTTGGCTTTCCCCGCCATTTGTCACCCGGCCGTTGGGGGGATTTTCTTTTCTCTCTTTTTTGATATCGGCAGCCTGACTAATCTTTTTCCGCAAATTTTTCTGCCTGTTCCCCTTATGCCTCCTTCAAAGTTTGGGGGTACGGTTTTTCCCAAACACGCTCATTTTCCACCCCCCCTTTATAGTCTCTTGACCTCCTTAGCCAGGGAAACACAGGAAACAAAAGTCACCTCTGGTTCTTTTCCCCCCTTTTCCTCTTTTGCCTAGTTCCGAGTGGGGACTGGTTTTTCCGCTCTTCTCCCTTCCTCCTGAACACTTTTTTGGAAATTTTTTAGATCGGTCGTTTTTTCCCTTTTGCGTTTTTTTGATACAGGACTTTTTTTGCCCCTCCATGATTTTCGAAAAGACGACGGTTTTCTAGCCCTGTCTCCCTCACGGTCTCCTTAATTGGCGAGATTCCGGCAGCAGCTTGCCCCTTTTTCTTGGGCTCCGTCAAGAACAAGAACCAAAAAGTCGTGGCAAGCCCCTCAGTGTCAGTCCCCCTTTTCCACCTGGTTTTCCAAGAGCTTTCTGCGCTCAAGGCACAAAGAGTCGTAAAGCTCATTCCATGTTTTCTGCCTTCTTCACCTCCTTTTCGGATTTTTTTCGCGTTTTTTTTTGAATTTTTAGTTTGCTCGGCAAAAACTTTTCGGACGTGTGCACATTTTTGGCTCCATAACTTTCTTCCCCCCTGGATTAACCGGCAATCAGGTCGCCAGAGAAACTGATTGTGACTTCGGTTTTTTTCCCCCTTCGACTCTGCAGACCACATTTTTTCTCTTGGTGCATGAACTCTCCCAACCATCGATCGTTGCTTTTAGGGCAGCAAAGTGGTAGTGCCTATGGGTCTCCCGACCCTTCGTGCAGTTCCTAATGTTCTTCTCACAAGTCCCCCAGCCGAGGTTCCACATTATAGTTTTCCTGGACACTATAGGAATGGGCTTGCGTTTACTCTTCCTTCTTCCTTTGAGTTAATCCAATCCGTCCCCCGTTGAATTGCTTGTGGCAGGATATTTTACTTCGGACATCCCTTTTACGTTTTCTTCCTCTTCTTTCCCCGCTAGATTTCAAGAAATTGTCTGATGGGCAATTGCCGTTGTTTACTGAATTAAATCTCCTGTCCGACTTCGCGTTTCCCTTTCTCACGCAGTTTAGATTTTGAAGTGAAAAAGTTTTTTCTCGACAAAACATCACCCCCGCTTTTTTCCCTTCACGCTCTATTGAACAATCTTATTCTTGCGGCTTGGCGCCTATCGGCGCCTTTTTTCCCCCCTTTTTCTGATCCCTCAACCCTCTTCGTCTCGATGAAGGTTTTTTTTTTCGGGTAGAGTCCAATCCCTCTCCATCCGTAGTTTTTTTTTTTCACTTTCCCTCTCAGGTAGCTTGGCCACTGGAGACTACTCCTAATTAGGAGGCGCAATCACGGCCGCGAGATTGCTGCTTTTTTCTTTTGAGGCTAGTGAACCCCCAAGGACCCCCCCCCCCCCTATACCTACCCATGAGACGCGTCGTTCCAAGAAGACGATCAAGGATGTGTCGTCCCTTCTCCCCGGCCCCTTAAATCCTGTGCACCCTTCCCAGTCCGCGCTCAAACGGTTTCCCCCAACGCTTTGCGCCCTTTTTTCTTCCTTACTTCATGCCTAGTACCGCGGGGCCGGTTTCGGCAGTTTTATCGAGGAGATTTTGGGGAAAGGGTGGTTTCGTCTCTTCTCCCTTCTTTTTCTTTCTTTTTTCCGCCTCGTAGTGTCAAGCCGGCGCGTATCGATGAAAAATAATTTTCCCCGAGGAGCCTTTGAAACCGCGGTATTCTTTCTCTTGGTCTCTCCTTCCTTTTTTCCACGGCTTTCCCGGCATAGTTTATCGTATGGGAATATAAGAAATTCGAACCACCTGCACCTCCCATTTGGAATCGCGACCATCTCCGGTATTCCCCCCCCCTTTCCTTAGGCCACTTCCCCAGCATGTTTCATGTCGGCTTCCGCCTCGGATCATTCGTTGAGTGATGATTCGTAGGTCAAAAAATTCTTGAATTCTGGCGTTCTTTCCTTTCTTCCTCTGAAGAAACCCCCCCCCCCCACTAAGCAAAGACTACCCGGTCAGGTATAGATTTCTTGGACCTCAACTCTTTGTCTCAGGGGCTTTTACCCCCCTGAAAACCTTCTGGCCGTCACCCCCTGCTTCGACCACTGGTTGTCCCGCCTGCGACCCCGGGCAACTAGCGCGGAGCACAAATGAGGGCGTTTTTTGACCCCCACCCCCCATCCCCCACATCTTTTTTCTCTAGGCCCTGTCGGATCCGTGATCGAGGAAATGTGGCTTCTCTTCCCCTCCTTCGACAGCCTCCCGACACAGTGCGGCCCCAGATGTCTCCAGGACCTCTCCATTCTATGGCGGTCGCAAAAAAACAGAGAAGCAGTACCCCGCCGCTCCAGCTTTTTTTCGTCAAGATAACGCCTTTCAAAACGGAAGCCTTGTTCCTTATCGATCGGGTGATTTTTCTTGAGTTTCCTTAATATCCATTTAAAATCTAAATTTCCCTTTTTTCCATGCGGGGCCTTCTATTAAAGTTTCAAATTGGACTTGAGGTTTGCCATAGTCTCCCGACATCCTCCCCCACGTTCAGACTTTTTCCCTCTCACTTCAGGTGCTTTCCCCAAGGTAATCTTCCTGCTAGTTCGGAGATTGGATCTGGTAGCGATTTATTTCTTTTGACGCGGAATAAACGTTTCCACCGTCATCTCGAACAGTTTCCCCTTGGTTTTTTTTCGTTTTTTACCAGCCAATTTGCCGTGTGTTAGGACGACTTATCCCCTGCGCCCCGCACGGGTTTCGATGGTGCAAGGTAGAATAGTTGAAACCCGCTTCAACTTTTGCGTCCCTTCTTCCGGCCCCCCTCCCCCCCTGATTTACTTCACTGGAGGATTTTATCCACTTCCGTTCACAAAAAGAATCCCAGGGATCGGAGACTTTCATAGTTTTGTCCCCCCCTTTTTCATGTTTATCACTTTGTTCGTCGGAAAAATCTTAGCAGACCCCAGCACCTTTTTGGAACGTCTTTTTTTTTTTTTTTCAGGGTCCTTTCTTGGGACTTGTTGAGGAGGAAAGTCGTTGAGGGCAGGTTTCGTAGGTTCGGGGGACAGCACGGGTGGGGGGGAGGGGTGGTTGAGGCGGGCGGGCTGATACGTTGTCAGAGGCGGTTCGTCCTTTTTTTTTTTGGGGAGTGGTTTGTCTTTCTCTTCTTGATCGCTTGCGATCACACGACCCCTTGAAGCTTGTCTTTCAAACGAACTCAGAGCGGTTCAAAGTCCCCTTCCCCGGTCCGGCACATCCGTTTTTTGATTTCCTTGACGCGTAGCAGAAACCCCCCTCCTGGGCTTATCGGTTTTCATAGATGACGGTTACACAGCAATGTGGGTCCTCCCCGCTCCCCCCCCCATGTCCTCCCTTCGTTTTTGGTTTTTTGAGAAGACTTTCCCTGGCGTAGGCTTGGATATCTTACCATTGGGGCGTGTCTTAGAAAGGAATCGATGCCTCTCCTTATGCAACCAGGTGTTCGTGGTTTCGCTTTTTGTTCCCCTTTTTCCTTCCCCCCCCGGTTTTGTTTTTCCCTTCGATCAATGTGCTGTGGCCGTACCAAGACTGGGGGCCGTGATTCGCAATCCTTTGGAGTCGGCCATCTCTAACCTGGTGGACTTCATCCGGCCAAGTTTCTCGCCTTTTTCTATCCAGTAATTTACTCTTTTCTCCCCAAAGCCCCCTCTGCGTCGGCCTTTGACTCCTATTCTTCATGCTCTCACGACGACTCTTTGTGTCCACGGTCATTTATAAAATCCTTCTTTGGAGATAAGTCCGTTTTCCCGTCTCTTTTTTGTCTTCGTTTTTCGTTTTCTTTCCCCCCGAAATTTCTTATAAGTCCTTTGCCGCCACACAGACCGATGCCCCCGGGGTTTCGGGGTCTGCGGAGGTCTTCTCTTTCCCCCCCCCCCCATTTCTGTCCCCTGGACCTTTTCCAATCTTCGAAGAGGCCTCTGTGGGACCAAGTGATCGTGGGTTTCGCCCTGAGAATAATTCCCCGGTCCCCCCTTCATTCTCCCTACAACTCCCTTCTAGGTTTTGTGTCTCCTTCGACCGCAGTCCTTCCGGTGAAAAGTTGACGTACCCGGGGAGGCGCTTCCGCAGCAACCTTGTCTAGTCCAGGTTTTCCCTCCCGACACAATTCTTTTAGTGGCCTTCGGGGGTGCCGGTTTTGAACCACAGTACATAAATATCGTGGCTTTAACGGACTTTTTTTTGCATCCCTCTTTGCAGTTGAGCCAACCCGATTCCGCTGGAGCAGGGACAGTTCCCCTTCGGCGGATTTTTTCCCCTTTATGAGAGCTTTCGAGTTCCCTCCTGCGCTGTCGCTTTTTGCTGTCGATTTAGATGTCTACGGCTCATCTTTCATGTTCAACCCCATATTTCCCGTGTCGCCAGTGCATATACCTTTTTGGATGCGAGGATTCTGGATTGGCGGTGTCAAATCGGGTGCCCTTTGCCGCCATCATTCTATTTTCAGCTCCACAAGTAGATTTTTGTTTGCCTGGCCCGAATGTTTCTGTTAGGTGGAAGGGTTGGAGTCTTTCCCTTTTTGATCATAAATAAATTTTTTTTTCGAACCCTGCCGTTTTTCTTTAAGTCCTTCTTTGCGTGTCCCTTCAGTTCGCGCGTTTTTGTCTATTTCTATTGTACCTACGAAACATCATTCGACTTTCATGGATCGATATCTGTTTTTCGAAGGGAATATTCTTCCTGGCGTTCAAACCCCCCTGACCTTTTTTTTTTACGAGTTACCCTTCAAGTTTTTCATTTGCTGATTTCTTCAGGATTTTCTTCCTTCTATATTCGATGGCCGACGACTGCAGGTGCTGGGGTCGTTTTTTTTTTTGTTTCGTCCGGTTGTCTCTGTACCCGCGTTCATTTCCCTCATCGCTCCCGCGCAGCTATTTACGCGGGTCCAGTGCCCACGGAGACCCGCATTGGGTCTCATATGGGGAAATAAACCCCCCACCACCTGCATCTGAAAATATCCGATTTTTTACTTTTACTTGCTGTACCCTGAACCAGTAGATGATTCCCAAGTGTTCACCTTTGTGCGCTGAGTTTTTTGAGGGCTTGTGGTTCCTTCTGTACTCTTCGACGGATTGCGTCTTTCCTGGCGTTCTTCTTGTCTATTTTTCCTTTTAATTGTTCGGACGGTGCACCGTACAGCGAAGCTTTTTCCCAGTTCTTCCTCCCTCTCATGCTTCTTAAGGGTTTCTACCACTGTCTCCGTCGGCCTACTCCTTTAATTGTTCAAGAATAGCCCCCCCCAAAATGTCTCTATTTTAGTCTGGTGCCCTTGATCGCCCGAAGTTTGTGACCAGTGTCTTCCGCTGTTTTTGTGTTTTATTGATCCTCTTTCCCCCTGGCACATTATCTTCTCCACCGCCCCCAAATATCTTGGATCAGTCTTTTTAAGGCTCGTGACTTTCTTTCTGATTGCCTTCTTCCGGTTCTTGAGCCTTTTCCCTCGGAGAGGACATTTCGGGGGTTTGCGCGTAGCGACAACGGTCCCCGCAGTTGCCGGATCGGGTCCGCCCCCGAAAGTCTGGCTTGCAGAATACCATTCACCTCCCTTCTGAGTTTCCTTTTTTTCACAGATGGAAGATTTTCCTCGACCTTCGGAATGGTCGCTTTTGGTAGCTACGCAGTATCATCATACTTCTGTTGATCTGAAAACGTCAACACCCGCCTCTTTTGGCCGACTTTTTATATGTTTGGAGAAGGGCCTTCCCTGATTTCCCTCACTCCTTTCCTTCCCTTGGCGATAGGTTCCCCCAAGGGCTGCTTCCGCCTTGATGGGTTTGGCAGGGCGCTCCCAAGGTTCGCAAAAATCTTTTCTCTTCGTAGGCAGGTTTTCTTGTCGATCTTTCTTTGAGTTTTTTCTTTCCCCACAAAACGCTCCCAAGCAGTTTTCTTTGCGGCCGCGCTCTTTTGCTTCCAATTTTTTCCCTATCCCTTCCTTTGCGTAATTTCAATGAAATTCTCTTTCACTTACTCGCTGTTGATTGAGATAGCAGCGCTTTGAACTTTTCGCTCTTTTATTAGCATTCCTTCCGCCCCCCTCAGGACTTTCCTCCCAAAAGCTCTTCCGTCGACCCTAGAAAATTCCGTTCTGCATTGTCTCGCGACCCCCTCCCTGAACCCCCCCCGACGGACTGTCTTCTAGCCCCACACCAACAGCTATTTCAAACAGCGATGAAGTGCCCTTGCCCGCAGGTAGGCTCCCCAGTTCATTTTCAAAAGAACCCCAAACTCCTTCAGGTCCCCGTTACCTAGCGGCGGTCTTTCTTTTTCTTCGTGCATCGTCTCTTTTTTTTTTTCGTTTTCCCCCTTTTCCACTTCCGGATCCTTCTCACCCTTTTCTTTCTGACTCCGGCAACCTCGGCAATACAGTTCGGAATGCTCTCGAAAATTTTTTTTTCCACGGCGTGGTGCCCATTCCTTCCGTCCTCCTTTTCTCGGTTCCCTTGAATCTCCCACCCCCTTTTCCCCGCTTGGGCCTCTCTTCTAAATGCAATCCGCTCTTTTTGTCTCCTGAAAAGTTTGTTTTTGTCTTTTTTTTTTTCCTTTTAACCCCCGAAGGGTTCCCCGGGGCTTTTGTGCGTTCCGCTCTTTGTTCCCTCCCCGCATCTGCTCTGCTTTTTTCCTTCACTTTTGGCATCCCCGCCCTGGGTCTTACAGTCTTTCTTTGCGAGCCCTTTGCAGGTACCCCCTCTCTCTCTTTTTTCGTTTTCGTTTGCCTTTTTGGACTTGAAACAGTCAAAATTTGCTCGGACGACAAAAAGTGGAGTTTTGACCCGTCTAGGTTTTCCCCTGACGCTTTTCAGGAATGAGTTTTGCTTGTCGAACCCCTTTTCCCGGCATGTACCCGCCACCCAAAGCCCCCCTTTCTAGCCAGGGGGGACTTGGTTGTGGGACACACCGACACGCCAGACACCCCACATTCCTCGTTCCCCTCCCCGGTCTGTAGGGGGTTACATCCCTCCTGAAGGCAAAGCGATTGCAGGGGATTTTCTCCATACCCTTCCGATGCACATATCCTCTTTTTTTCTGGCATTATGCTTGAAGGCGGCCCTTTCCCTCTCCCCTGGTGCCGATAATTGATTTCCCGAATTTGCGGGATTGAGAGTCTCTTTTTCCTTTTTAATGATCCTTTTTTTTTCTTGTTGTTTCTGTTTCCCCTCTCCCTCTTTATGCATTTTAACCAACACCCAAATTGTTGCGTCGCGGGGGACAAGATTCGTCTAAAATTCCACATCTCTTTTTTCTTTTTCCGTTGTCCCGGGCGTGTCTTTGGGTTTCCAGGATTATGAAGAAATCCTTTTTAAACCTTTTTGGTTTTCCTTTTTCCAATTCCTCTTTTCATCAGCCATTCGCGTGATTGGTCCCTCTGTCCCCTCTCTATCTCTTTTCCGAAAAGTCATTTGCGGTTTTCGCGCTCTCGCCATGTGCACTCCCCCTTGAATTGGCTTTTTCCCCCAGTTTTTTCCTTGAAAAAATCGGGTTTCTGAGCCAGGACTGCCGATGACCGTTTCAAAATTCGCTGCCGATCTCCTCCTGGTTAAAGCCGCCTCCTCTCTGAATTTCGTCTCTTTGGTGGTCCTTTTTGTGACGGCTTGCGCCGGTATTTTTTTGACGTGACTTCCTGCCCCCCCCAGAACCTTGCGATTTTTATTCGTCCTTTGTTCTCCAAGGACTTCCTTTACTCCCCTTACGGTGTCGCGTCGCTTGAAAACCTCGTCATTTGATTTGCGGTTGCCTAACCCCCCCCACTGCGGCCCCTTCACGTTCTCGCTTCGACGAAAGAGCCCCCGCCCGCGATCGAATACTTCATTTTTTGCTCCACCTTACCAGCAGCGCTGCGGCGTGGTCTCCTGACCGGACGGTCGCGGGGGGGGCTTGGTCCGATTTCAACTGCCGTGTGACGCGAGCGCCGGGACCCCCACCTGGATTCCTTCCGGCCAACCCATACTTGCGAACGTGACAGATCGCATTTTAGGTGATCGTCATGCCCGGCGCGTCCCTCTTTGCCTTTTTTCGTGGCCTGGGTTTGGGGGCGATGGGGGGCTCCGGCCCAAAAATACCCACATCTAACTCTCTGACCTTTTCATGTAGTGTTGTGCGTGCCCCAAATAGGGATTTGGTGTTGTT
>Ga0179591_1339338_pt1 | contig 19296 bp, 21 predicted proteins | sample CZOMad2_1_08_16f_FD_182891 | JGI IMG/M metagenome (GOLD analysis project Ga0179591, IMG submission 182891) | Vadose zone soil fungal communities from Angelo Coast Range Reserve, California, USA - CZOMad2_1_08_16fungal (PacBio error correction) | ecosystem: Environmental > Terrestrial > Soil >... | reverse complement strand
ATACCCTCCCCCCCCTGGGACTCAAGGATCAGAGCTCGGAAGTTTTCAATGTGACTCCCGTCTGTTTAGGCTCAGTCCTGCTCAGGATCCTGAAGATAATCCTTCACATTCCAGATAGAGCGTACTTCGGAACCAGCAAGCCGGTTAAGTCTATACATCGGCCCCCCAGTAGGTATATATAGTTTCATATGATGAACAGGAATCCTGGACTTCAGAGTGTCCTGCTTATTTGTCCCACGACCCTACGAGACCAAGAGGCTTCCGGGTTTTCGCATTCTCATCAGACTAGAGCGATGCCGAGCCATCGAACTAGTGCGATGTCTCACTGTTCTCCAGGCCTTCACGAGATTGTGGGATTTCCTCCTCAGATGACCCGGCATTCGCAAAGACGGCACTCACCGGTCCCTTCTGAAGGTCGTGCGCAGAGGGAAAGGACGCCTTGAGTAGCCGTATACGGGACCCATTTGGCATCTTCGATGTCCTTCGTTCGCCGAGAGACTGGCCTCGAAATCTCCCCTGCGGACGATCTCCCGTCGGACAGGATCCCCCGGAACTCCGTAAAGGAATCCTTTTCGCTTTCTGGCCGCGACAGTTTCCCTCCGGCGCAGAGACTAACCAAGCGTTTAATTGATTTTCAAAGGTTGATAATGCAAGTTCCTCGAATAACGGATAGACCTAATCTAACCTCCATGGACAGTCCTTGTAATCTCCTCCTCTTCTTAAGCTGCCGTGAGTCAGTAATCCAGGAGAATTAGACGTTTGAAACAAACTTTCTTTCTGAATTCTTTCCTGTTTCGAAATCCTTTTCTCTTTCACCTCCCCCCCCTAGACAAGCATCCGAATTTGCCCCATGGCCCCTGCACTTTTTCGGCTCCCTTCTTCAGTCCCTTTAACTGTACCCGAAGGTCTTCGTGAAGTCAGAAGGTGAAATCGTTCAAGCTGTTCCCCGGAGTTTGCCTAGATTAAGCCTAAGTTCCGGACTTTCTGGCGAAGCCAGTAGTTTTATGAGTAGACTCCCCGAAGGACGTTTAGAACCGAGAGGCTTCTCGTCGCTCCTAGGTATAGATCCCTTTTTACTTACAGGCCCTGAGTGTTCAGTTTATCAAGGAAGACCAATTCCATCCCGCAGCCCTTATAGATCTTTGATTGAGTCTTCTATGTTCGAGACGCACCTCGCGACCCCACCCCTCCGAGGTGAATTGGACTTTTACGTCGCGTTTGCCTCCCAAACCCGTCCCTTTCATGTTTCTAACAACGATCGTAGCCCGCAGAATCCCCCCGATTCGCCCCCCGGTCTGGTCGTCGACTCTCTATACTTTCCAGCGGTCTCTTTTTTTATGTAAGCACTTTCCAGCGAAGCGAGGTTCAAAAAAAGACAACGCAGCTCCGTAGCCCATTCTCGACGCCGCTAGGATATAGGTTCTCTCTTTCCACTTTCTCCGGTTGTTGTCTTCTTCTTATAGCCTCGTCAGATCAGCCCGGCCTTCAGAGAAGACAGAAGAGAGTCTCTTTTCGGTGTGTCTCCCTCGTATTTCCCCTTACGACCGAGAAATTTGGACCTTTTCTTCTTTCATTTTTTACTCCCCGACATTCGAGTACGTTTTCTAGGAACGTGCTTCTCTTCCAGGTTTTCGAAGCGCCTATGTTTACCATCCTCTACCTTCCAATGTCCCCAAGTCAAGTCTAAGTGGCAGTTTTTGCGATCCGGACCCATTCGTCATGTCCTACTCACGGCTGCCGAAGATCGCTCCGGTTCCTTCGTCGGCTTCACCTTTCGTACTTTCCTCGCTCCTCAGTGTGTAGTATTTACTCTCTCGTGCGTATGCTTCCAGAGACTGCTTTTCTCGCCACCCGTCGACTTCGCGTATTTTCACGTTTTAAGGGTTAAACGGACAGGAAGCCCTACCTTAAACGTTCCGGCTACTCGGTTCCGGCAACTTTACGGATTGTCCCTCTTCACGCCTAGGACTAACAACAAACAGAGGCCCCCACACAACGTCCAAACACAGAGAGACCGCGTCTTCACTTCAGGTAAAAAACCCACACACAACAAACCAACAGAACAACTAAAACCACAGATGACAACACACGCCCAAACAACCCCATAACAAACTTATCGCCGTTCCGCCATCCTTCGATCCTGCCTTTCCCGATCTTTATGTGCTTCGCTCGCGTTTGAGACTGCATACAAAACAGAACACACACAAACAACAACAACACCACAAACAACACACAAAACGACTTTAATCAGAGTGCCTCTTCTTTCCGGTTAACGACAAAACCCCTCTACTAATATCAACAAGGTCTCTGAGCAGCACAAAATAACAAAACACCAACCAATAAATACGGCGGAAAAAACAACACCCAACTGAACGCCGATAAAAAGCCCAAAACCCGATTGAAAAAAGAAAAAAAAGAAAAACAAGAAACCACTCCCATAAAACACCAACAAAACAAACAAAAACCGCACACAACCCATCCAAACCCGCCCTACAGCACCAACACTTTTCGTTCCTTCGATCACCACCCAAGGAACGAACCCAGCAAAAACACAAACACAAAAAAACAAAAAACATAACAAAAAAAGGCCGAATCCATAACAAACAAATAAAACCCAAAAAAAAAAAACAGACCGGCTGCACAAAAACATTAACTCCCCAAAAAAAACCCACGCGTGGCCTCTCAGGTTGACGACCAAGACAGGAGCCAGGAAAACAAAACGAAGTCCACAAAAAACACACCAAAACAAAAAAAAAACCATGAAGCGTTCTTTTTTTCGCAAAAAGAAAAAAACAAAAGAAGGGGAGAGAAAAAACTTAAACAAAAAGCAGGAATGGAAAAACAGACCAGACCGCCAAACCATTTGGACATTCTCCTTTGAAAAGATTAAAATCCAATCCCTAAGGGACTCCCTAGACAAGAGGATAGATCGAGAATCATATTCTTCTAAAGAAGACGCGATACTAGTTCGAGACTCCTCCATATTACTTGTCGGCGCCCCCCGTTGATAAGCGGCTGTCGATTTTCTACTCCAAGCTTTCGGACCTGTTCCACGTACTTCGCTGGCACCCGTCCTCCTTATGGACGGCATCCGCGCGTACGGTCTTTAAGACAGTCTCCTGTCTGTGACCTAACCTTCAAACCTTTTCCCCCAGACTGCTCCTTCCTACCAATGACAGAGATCAATCCCCTCCAGTTATCTCCCCCCGGTTGTAACGATGTAAGTACCCGGTTTCCAGAGCAGCGCTTTAAAGGATAATGAGCTGACTCCCCACCGGCTCCCTTCCCTTGAGGAATTCCAGTTCCTCGGATCAGAATGAAAGGGTTCTAGGATAGCCCAGCCTGCGGGATACTCTCAAGGCCTGAGAAGTCTGAGAGAATTCCCCTGAACCCTTCGACCTCAAACTTTTTTCCTTTGGAGCCCCCCCACGTCTCTCTCTCCTATGGCATTTCTTCCCTCTTCGGCCCTCACATGTAAAGTTACAGAGGGCGTTTCTTCAGAGGGGAGCTGTAGCGGTCTGAGAATTTCCTCTGCGACAGTGGCAGGAGTTTGTAAGTCATTTTAAGCCAGCGTCTTCTGTGGCTCCCGTTTAAGTTCCTGGATACTTTCTAAATGTAGGCGGGATTCGGAGACCGATTTTCCTGTTTCTACCGAAATGCCGCGTTCAACGAATCGTCACAACATGTTTAGCCATAAGAACCCTCCTTGGCGTCACTCTAGGTTAGTAATTTAACGGTCTTTAGAGCTAGTTCAGAGGCCGGTCTCATTTCTTAGATCTGATTTAGAAGGATATCGTTATGCCTTCCTCTCTGGGAAACCAGGGGTGGTAGGCTTTTTTTCTTGTAGAATTTAAGCCGTGGAGGAACGGCCCCCTGGTTCCTTGAGGTGCCTAATTGCAAGAATACGCGCTTTGAGACTGCTTTCCTTCTTTTACAGGAGTCCTGTAGGCGATAGCTGTTACAGAGCGATTGACCTTTTCCCTAGGCTGGTTCCGCCCTCTCTTCCCTCTGGTACCCCTCAACGCTATCTGATTGAAGGATGAGCGCCCCAATCGATTCACATATTTCTCGCTACACGGCATTCGACGTCCCCAGCGCCCCCCTCAGGCACTTCTACTATGTCGTATTCCTTAGGAGTCGACGAAACCATTTTAAATCTCGAATTGACGCTAATGTTTCTTCGTCAGAGAGAGTCGTTATTGCGAGGCTATAAGTGTTCCTTTTAGGCTAACTCTCTAGGACCCCCTTTGGAGAACCATGTAAAGAAGTCCTTCCATGATGACCTCTCTTCCCATCGCCTAAATTTCTAGAGCCCTAAGACGAAGACACTCTCTTGGAGTCCACGGGTGCAGACGTCTCCTCTTTTCCCTACCCTCCCCCCCCCCCATACCTCCCACAACACACGCCCCTCCCACCACCCTCGAGCCACCCTCCACCTATAATCTATCTCCCTCAGTCTCCCCAAAGCCTCTATCTAAACACACCTCTACACCCCATCTCAACCCTCACCCTCCCCACTTCTGTTGACTTACTCAACTCCCTCTACTTTCACTTCACCTCGCCCCCCTCCCAATCCTCCCTTCACGCCTCCCCTCCCATACCTCCTAAGACCCCGCCTCCGCCACGCCCTCCCCCCTCCCCCCCCCCCTCATCACCTCTATTTCCCTCCAATATACTCCCCATTCCCCTCACCCCTCCACCCCTGACCTCCTCCCCAACATCCCGCTATTCGTCTCCCCCCCCTCCTCCCACCTTCTACCCTGCCCTCTCCTCTACCCTCCCCCACTAACTCCCCTCCCCTTAACCTCTCCACATCCCCCACCGCCCTTTATCCTATCCCCCGACTCTTCACCACCCCTAATACCCCCACCGCCTCCCCACGGCCCCCTCCCCCCTCAACCGCCCCGTCTCCCTATACCCTTCCTCCCCTGCTAACCCCACCCTTCTTACACTCCACACCCCTCCCGCTCTTCCCCCCTCACATCGATCCCCCAGCTCCCTCGCCTCTCGCCCCATTTCTCTTTCCGATCCAAGCTACACCACCCCCCTTGCCCCCCCCACTCTTTCGCTCCCCCCCTCCGTTCCCCTCCGCTTGTCTCCCTTTTACCCCTCCACCCCTATTTTCACACCCCCCTCTCCCATTCCCTCCCCCTATATTTACCGCTCCCTGCTCCGACCCCCCCACCCCCCTTTCCCCGCGTCCCTCCACTTATTTCCTTCAACCCACTTCCCCGCTGCCCCCCCCACTCCCCAACTCCGTCTTCCCCCAGTATTCTGCAGGCCAGGAAGCGCTCTTTTGTTCCGCTCCTGAGATCCTTTTCCCGTTTATGAGTTTCCCCTCAGTACGCGTATCTCTCATCTTTTCTGAAAAATGCCCAAAGCGTCCCGCCTTCTTTCCTTCCCCCCCCAGTCTTGCCGGACCTCCCCAGTCATGGTAAGAGAGGCTCCGAACCTCCCGCGCTAGTATTCCATATCGACCCTCCGGTTTCCCGTATCATCTCGACATTCGAAGAAACTTTTTTGTTCCGCTTCCATTTTGGGGTCGGCGGCGCCACCTCAGGACGGACTCCTGAGGGATTCTTCCCAGAGGATAGGTTGACTTCCTTGTCGTAACCGCCATGACGTTTTCGGCTGACTCACTTCCCAGATCCCCCTTCGCCCCAAAGGTCAGGAGGTAAACTCCGGACGCCCCCCTGTCGATTAAGGCTTCGAAAGATTCCCCCCCCCCCCCTCCTGCTGGATCTCGAAACTACAGAAGTCTCTCCACGCCCCCCGCTACGCGACCTTTTCTGCGATTCGTCTGCTCCCCCCGCACACGCCGAGCACTCCGCGTACAGGCAACGCCCCTGGCAGTCTAAGGGCAACTTTTCTGTTTTACTGTCCCCGACGGGTTTGCAGCGCTGGTGCATACGTACCTTTATTTGCCCGCCAAACCTGCGCATGAGAAGTCAAAATTGGGTCCCCCAACATCAACTCGTACCCCGGGCCTGCCCCTTTTCTCTAACCCCCGTTCCAGCCCTACTACTCGGCGCCCCCCTTTTTGACGTCCAACGTCCGGGATCGAAAATCCGTTCCCTTATTAAGAAATCTCCGATCTGTGTCCCAGGGCCTTAGTCGTCTTCATGAAACACTCTGAGGACGGCGGCTGCCGCCCCCCGGATTAGTCCGGCTGGACTCTTTAACTTTCCCTCTCCGTCGAGCCTGCTCGTCTCCCTGCCTCTCTCTTGCCTTGGGAGAACCATCATCCCGAGCTAATTCGACGAATGACCCGATCTGCCCAGCTCCTACCCCAAGTCCCCCTTGAACCTGTCTGGCTATACGTTCACACCTACCTTTTTTATTCAGGAGGCGAGGGGAAAGGGTTTTTGATCTAGCTTCTCGGTGTTCCGCCAATTTCGTCTGCATTAGGCTGCACCGCCGGGATGCCCTTACAAGGAAGGCGCCATTCGCCTAGCTACCTCCCACAGCACCCGAAGGCTGGTGGAGAAACTACCCTAAGAGAACCGGCTACGAACCCCTCTCTTTTCCTTTCGAACTACCTTTTTCCATGAGGTTCAAGTTTTTTTCCGAGGGAAGGCGTTCCAAGCGCGCTTCCGCGTCTTCCGAAACAAAGCCGGCCCCTACCCCTTTCCTTTCTTCCCCCCCCCCATTCTACCTGACGTCTCAGACGCGCAATGCCTCGATCCCTAGAAATACCTCTAGACTTTCCCTTCCGACGCGGACTAGAGTTGCAGAAGGGAAATTTCCTTGCAGAACAACCGCTCCCCCCCTGACAGTAGTAGACTCAGAAGGACCTCTTCCCTCGATTGTGCTCGACGAACTCCGTATTTTTAATAATCTACTTGTTTTTTTAGCTTATGAAGACTCCTTCGAAAAAGATGTCTCTTATGATTTGTTACGTTAGAAGAAGGAGGTTTTTCAAGTTTAGCCTGTTCATTATACCCTAGTTTATCCTAGGACGTTAAGACATTGCATTCTGAAGACCTTCCTCCAAGTTATCGATTAGTTCAGTCGGCGGCAGAGTCGCTGAGAAGAGCGACTCTATAGTAAGAAGCAAGGTCTCCTTCCTTTTTGCGTCTCCCTTCAGGTCTCTGCAAAAAGAGAGCTTATTGGAAGTTCCCAGTTCCAGAGTTCCCCATTCAGAACACTTCGTTCCAGATTTTTTTCCTAGTTCTGGACGAAGGAGGGCTTTTCTGGTAGTGAGGACAGACCTCGCAGAGAGGTTAGATTCCGCCAGATTCTCTTTTTCCTTGCCCTCGGTATTGCCTTGACCTCCGGTCTGTGCCGCCTCTCCGTCTCGAACCCTCGCAAACACGTATTTTCGGTTAAAGAGACTAAGACTCCCTTTTTCCGCCCCGATTAGGTTTTCTTCGAAGATAGAGGAGCTCTTTCTCGATCCGTTCGAGACTCGTCTTTCTCCACATCCCCTGGGACCCGAAGAGAGAGGGACTCACTTCTCTACGAGATATTAGCCCTTTACCCAGTCATTTGAATTTCATAGACCTCAGACTTCAGGTGCTAATACGGAGTGAACCAGTAAGAAGCGGGGAGTTGAAGTCTGGAAGGTCAACGAGCGGTGAGTAAGAGGAAGATGCTAAGCCGTTACTATGTTTCTTCGGAGTGAATTATGCTCTTCAGGAGCGAGAGCCAAAAGAGGCTTGGCTGGGACGTCTGGTAACTGATAGATTTATGTCGTTCACTTTTTCCTATGCCTTCAAAGGCGCCTCAGGTAGGCCGTCTGAGAAATTTGGAAGTTCTGAACTCCCATCCCTCACGTTCCCCTTTTAAACAGAGGTGTCAGGGAAAAAAGTACTCCCCGGTTTAGGGACAGAGGTGTTCTGTTTATTTCTGAGATTGAGATCTCATCCGGTAGGTGTTGTTCTTTTCGTATAGAACTCCTAGAGTTCGAGATGCCAAGAGGAACCTGGACGTACCGCAAGTATACGACTTGTGTAGGACCTGAAAGAGAGTCCCCTTGTGAGACGTCAGATTTGGGAGTTCCCCTTTTCTTCAGGTCAGGGCGCCGTCCCTGCGAGTTATTTTTTGATTAATTCCCCGGAGGCTTTATACTAGGTGACGACGCCCCTCTCCTGGACGTCCTTCAGTCGGTGAGCCCGTGCTTTTTCCGCTCTTCCCCTAGGAGGCTTCCCCGACTGTGGTTTCGCCGAATGGCGGTGAACTTTATAGAGTACCTTTGCTGGACTTTTAAGTTCAAGATGGACTCGTGCCGAGCCTAGTCCTTTTTTTTTTTAGCGATTAGACCTCTTTGGAAACAGGACCAACGCCCTACGTTGTCGTGGTCAATAAGGGTCGGAGGCCCCCTCAGGCCTTGGGGAGGTTCTCCCTAATCTCGACGAGTTCCTCAGCCTAGAGAAAAGTGCATTATAAAGGAGAGCACGATAAAAGAGTCAACCCCAACTCTCCCAAACTGGAAGGCAACCCGTGTACACGTCAGGCGTCTTAGGTCCCCGAATGGGGGTAAGAAAAGCGTGATGCGACGCTGACCTTTTCAAGAGCTTCCACTCGCCCACCCCCCCCCCTGAGTGTTCCCCACCCATGTCTCCAGCTAGCACGCTCCCTGTGATACTCGGCCGCGTGCCTTCCCTGCTCCCCCCGACGCGCAAGAGACGCGCTAAGAAGTTTTTCACCTTCGCCTTTTACTACGGGTCCTTTCTTCCGCTTCCCCCCCTCCCCTCTTCGAATTTCGTCGCTTTGCGTGGCTGAGTAAGTCTATCCGGCGTGAAAGCCCGCTCGTGCTTCTCCTTCCGTCAGATTGCTCGCCGCCGTGTACCCCCCAGCGTTTTTCTCAGAGACCTACCCCGGAGGGGCCTGGTCCCCCTTATCCCTTTTTTAAGCCGCTCAACGACGAACGCCTCAGTTCCCCCTTCGTAGGGCGCCTCAGCACACCTGTCCCCACCCGTACTCTGAACTTCGCTTAAAGTTTACCCTTTCATCACTTCATAACCCGACACCTTGCCATGACCTCCTTGACGACTAAGAAAACAGATACGGCTCAAAGATGTATTATCCCTCCTCCCAGACCCCCTCTGCCGCGGAAACCAAGCTATACTCCGCTTTCATTCCTTTTCCAAGTGTAGGAGCGGGGTTTCCCTTTTCTTATCTGGTTGATGACGTTTAGGGCGTGTCCTTCGTTTTTTCCCGCGTGTTACGCCCAGCCCTTCTGCTTCCCGCTTTTCCAAGAAGAAATGGTCTAGGGAAGACAAGGCCTCTCCCTTTCCCCCGCGGGAGGGGCTAACACGTTTCTTCCCGATCCCCCTGAACCCCCCCCTTCACACTTTGATACGAGCTGTTCTCTCGTGAGCCTGCTCGCTTCCGCGTCTTATAGATGACGCTCCCCTAATTGCTTGGCACCTTCCTTCAGGAAATTCAAGGATGAGACACACCCCTCCCAGTGGTAGTATCCCCCGTGTTTCTCCTCCTTTTAGACCGCCGAAAGATAAAGACGGACCGGTGACTAATTTTTTTTCCTGATACTCCCCTTGCACCCAATTTTTATGCCAATCCTGCCCCCCCCTTAAGCCACTTCCTAGGTATCCCTGGAGGAACGTACTTTTTTCTCTATGTGACCCTGATTCCATCCCCCTGCGCTGCCCTCTGGTTCCCTGTCCTTTGGTTAACTCCCGAGCTTCGGAGCTATGATCGGCGTTCTTAATCCTGGACGGGAGGGTGGTTGCACGGTTTTATTTTCCCACAAGTCCCATTCAGCCTCTCCTTTGTTCTGTTTTTTTCCTTTTTCTGCTCCAGCTTTCTGCTCGCTTTGTGAGTCCTTCCGTAAAGAGATTGAGTTGATCCGGCGAGCTTCCCGAATGCTTACCCCCCTGATCCCCTTTCTAGGACCTCAGTCGGGTAGCTCGGAAAGATCTTTTCGCTCGCCGTCAAGCCCCTTTCCCGCGGCCGTTTTGTCGATTTCAGTCGAGCCGCGTCGGGGCAGTCTACTTCCCCTCTTCCCCCCCTTAGTAAGGCGCCTCCCAGACCGCGGACGTTTCTTTGGGAGCGGTTTCGCCCTGAGGGCGATAAGAATCTTTACGTCAGCCATCGGTCTCCCGTGCGATTAACCCCTTTTTATTCCTAATCAAAGTAGAGAGGATGTCACAAGTAACTTTTTTTTTCTGTAGAAGATAGTCTACTCTTTTCGATAACTAAGCCCTACTCCCACCCCCCCCCCCCCATGAAAACACGAGAGCTTCAGCGACTTTTTTTTGTGTCGAACTTTTTTCCTTTTCAGAGAAGTCATTTCCTTTTTGGCAAGTTTTCTGAAGGTCTAGCAGTCTTTCTTCAGTCTGCTTTTCTCTACCACCTGCGCCGAATCCTTTCTGGAACTCTCGCCCTTAGTCAAGGCAGTTGCCCTTGATCCCGACCTCCCTTTTCCGAAGATTGGCAGGGGTTCCTCCTCCTCAGTTCCTACGGGGTTGAGGGACGGTTAGGCGCCTTTCTCTAATTCCTCAGACGAGGAGACGCATTACATTTCCGAAAGGCGTGGATTTTCTCCGTTGCCCTTAAAGGCGTATGTTTCCTCCTGATCGAACCCAGCGCCCCCCTCGACTCTGGACCCTCGAGCTTTCTGTTCGAACATCGCCCCCGTACAGGGGTTTTTCCACCTTCTCCACGCCACTGCCGGAATCTCCGGTTATCAGAGAAGGCCGGAAGAATAGACCCCGAACCCTTCTTTTTCCAGGATTGAGAGTAGTGTCACGTTCAAAGCCTCTCGGAGAAAAACTTTTCCCCCAGTCCCCCCGAAGAGTTAACTTTCCCCTCTACGCTTCCCCCTCTCGTTTCTCCTCTTTCTCTCATCTCTCCTTTCAATAATAATCACGTGTTTTTTTGTTGATCCTCATTCCTACGCATCTTTCAGTTGGGTCTACGGGGCTGTCTTTTTTTCTCTCGAGTATAAGTGAGGACGACGGACGGGAGGGACCTACGTGTTAGTAGCTCCGGTAATGGGCGTAGCCGTGGTGGCTTGATTTTCCTACGAGTGGCTCCAAATGTCCTTTCGTGCACTTGTTCTGCCGCAAGCTACCTTCCCCTTATCCCTCGTTGCGTTCTGTTTTGCGGGAGCGATTGGAGTTGCGCCATCAGCCCGTCACTCTCGCGACTTTCCTCCGTCGTTTTCTTTGACGCGTTCATTTGAATCTTAAGGGGTCCTCACTTTTAGTCTACCGGTGAGTCTGCGTTTTTCTTTCATTCTTTTCTCTGCCTCAACGTCGTAATTCGAGTATTGCGCATGGGAAAAGAAGCCCTTCCGCAGGAAACTCCGGCGGGTCTCGGACATCCGGCACCCGCTTCCGAAGCTCCTCTTCCCAGACTTACTGACATGCTTCATTCAGCAGGTCAGGAGACATTGTTACCCGACGACTATCGACTTCGAGCGTCTGATTTTTTGCCTTTCCAATTCCCTTCCGGACACTTCGAGGGACGCAAAGAGACGGTAAAAGTTTGTCAGATTCTTGTTGCTTCAGTCCAGGAGGGACTCGCGCTTTTGACTCCCTTTTTAAGACATTAGAAGTGTAAACGTTTTCCCAGTGAGGATCCTGAAGATTTTTCTTTAGCCGAGGAGTAACAGCCACGCTTCCCTCCCCCCATTTGATCCTTTCTTTGGAGCAAGCGGCAGACGACGTACCAAGAAACGAGTTCGGATATCCGTCCGTCGGTGGGATCTGATATTTTTTTTCCCCCGGACCCCTCTATACTCAGGACGATCGAAACCTGGTCCTATGGATTTGGGATCGGCCGTTTCGCCGCAGGAGTTTGTCAAGGGAGCATTTAGTACATTCGGGGTTGTTTTCCGTGTTTCCTCTCCTGCTTCCTTCCCCTGTTCATATTCCCTTGAAATGAAAAAGCGTGGAATTCCTTAGAGATCCCTGCCTCTGTCAAGGTAGGCTCTCGACCCCCCTCAGCTCTCCCTTCCGTCGGGTCCGGCGGCCGACGAACCATCGCCGCTGATCCCTATCTACTCAAAACGGTCACCGTAATTAGGAACTCTCTCCCCGATGATTAGACACCCATCTCTGGCTAGCCCCATCTTTTTTGGGTCTCTCTCACTCTGCAGAGAAGGTTCCGGTGAAAGCGATAATGTCTGACTGTTGGAGACCCTTTAGGACCCCTTTCTTGACACGGTACAGGTTCGGAGACAATTTTGACTTTGCCCTTGAGAAAGGTACTTTATGGCCTCTGCCTCCTACAGTCTGGAGAGGGAGAACGTTTCTCCCAGGCCAACCTTGGAAACCTTTCCTTTTATCACGCTACTCCCTTAGTTTAAGGGCCGGGAATCCTGAGTCTTTGCCCCTAATGTCCTTAACCAGTACTCTTTTCGTACTTTTACGAGGACTCCTCGATCCCTCTATAAATCCGAGAGGAGAAAATTGTAGTTGTTAAGCCCATTTCGGGAGGGAGATGCTCTGTGGTAAAGCAAACAAAACACCAATGGTAGTTGAACCGGGAATGGCTCCTAGAACCTGTGGCTTTCTCGGAAGACAGAGAATCCGACGGCTTTAGTCATGCCAGCACCTCCTTTTCTCGCCCCCTTACAGTCTTCCAAATCCCTTATACAACTCGTTGAGCAATTGTAAGGATCACTGTTGTTCACACGCCCTCCGCTTTTCGCTTCATTCGCGCCTGGTAGCGGCAACGGTTCTCGATCTTCTTTCCCGGATTTCTTCTGTTGGCTGATTGTTGGCGATCCAGAAAGTAGGGGTATTTTTTAGCGGTAGACTCCGAAGTGCCTTTCGGTTACTTACTTGTTAGGAAGTTGGTTCGAGGTTAGGTCTTCTCTCGTCGTCACGCGGGACTTTTAAGTGCGGTTCCTTTCTTCCCGGCTTGATCAGATTTGGTTAAACTGTCGCGCGGCTCGGATCGGTTTAGTTGAGCACGTGTGGCGTCCCTCCGAGACTCCCCTTGATGCTCCCCCCTCCGCGGGGAAAATGGATAAGAAACCCGCGGCCTTTCTCTCCCGCGCAGTTACGGCCCCTCTCTATTCTTTTCCCTTGAACTGGCCGTAGGGCGCCCAGAGAGCTACAAGAAGAAGAAGCGCGTTCCGTTAAGGGTGCTCTATCCCCTTCCCGGTTCTCTTCTTCTCTTTTAGAGGCTAACGCTTTCGAGGCGTCCGATGCCCTCTCGGGTCTGAGTCATGCGGCCTCCTGAGGTGGAGTCTAGAAGAATCGCAGGCAAGCTCTTTTTTTCTAGGATGCCGCTTGCTCCCGGCTTTTTCCCAAACTTTAGGGGGAGGGTCAGGACCTTGCTATGGCGACGTTTTTTCTCTTAAGGGATTTTTTCGCTCTCGAGGCTATCATCGGTTTCCACTTCCAAGTGGTTGCCCGTCTCTCCACAACGTCGTCTTGTTTGCAAACTAGCCGAGCTACGACCTCAAGTCTCCGAAGAGGAAACGAGTTAAGAGTTCTAATAATCCTATCCGTCCCGTTACTAAGTCCATTGAGAGGACCTCTCCTTTACTCTCCCCCTAGGGGTCCGGGCTCTTCTAAGGAAGTCCCCCTCCCTTTTGAGATTTTTCTACCTCAAAGGATCGGACGGGCGAGAAAGGTAGTCATACCACAGTCCCCCCCTTCGCTTCAGGGTGCTTTCACCGCCCAGTCCTTCCCAGGCATTCTCCGCCACCCGTCGAGACAGCTGAAGGATTGCATTCCTCTATGACAGTCTCCCGAGCTGCCCGAAAACCGCTTCCTTCATTCTTTTCAAGTCCTCGCCCTTTTCTGCCGCTACCCAGCAAACTCCAGCACCCTTCAGTACGGTCATCGAGGGTCCACAGCAACCCCCAAGCCCTTTCTCCGACGTTTTTCGAGCTTGAGATGGACCGTTAAACGCTGGACTCCCCTCCTCTCAAGTCGAGTTGGATGTATGCTCTTTTTTCTCTCTTTTGACTCCCTATTCAGGATATACATCTAAAGAGCCCTCCTATCTCTCAGTTTGATCACCCCTCTGTACGGAGTTCCCCTCTTTTCTTCAAGGAGTCGTTATGCTCATAAGGGACGAATTAGGTTTCATCCTAGTTGGTATCGTATTTCAACGGCTTCCCTCGGTCAGTAGAAGAGGAGATAGTCCACTCTCAACTCGAGCCTCCATTTATTTACTTCCTCAACCTTTCGAGACTCTTCATCATCCCATGATCTGATATCTGTTCGGAGCCCCCAAACAACCTCTCAGTCCTTATCTGAAGAAGGACCGTCCCCCTACCAACCTCTCACAAAAACTTCTTCAGGACCCCCTTATGTCCTTCTCTTCTCTGTGACCGAAGGAACGAAGAGAGCTCAGTGTGGAGGCCCTTTAGAGAATTCGGCTCCTTCTATAAGGAGACCACCATTTTAAGTACAACCTGGCGCTACATAGCGGGAACGCCCCGGGAGCCTTATGTCCCTAAGAAGCCCGTCTCTTTTCTCCCCCCCCCCATCGACAGGATTCACTAATGGGGGCCTCAAGGAATTTTTACTCTGGTACGGGTGAACAAGGACGCATTAATCAGAGGAGTGTTTTCAGAGGTTTCCCGTTTCGCCTTTTTTTTTCCCCACGACTAAGTTTCAAGAGTCCACCAGGCGTACGACCTCCAGCGGCTCCGCCCTTCCCGCCCTCACGAAGCTTGCTCCGAACTGACCAGCTCGTTGGCGTTTGCGCGGCTTTTTCCTTTCGACACTTCCCTTCTTTTAAGCTGACCAAGGAGAACCCCTTGTAAACCGCCCATCCCCAATCCTCAGCAAGAAGAGGACTCTGAGTGATGATAGCCTCCTCTCTCCCTAATCCTAAGTCTTGTTCTCGAGATGCCAAGCTTTAACCCTCTAGATAGTAGCATTATTTTTTGGAGGAAGTGTCTCAGAGTCGTCGCCGCTTTGTAATTCCTCCTGTAGTACTTCCCGCCAGCGTAAGATTCAAAGGCAGAACTTCAGAGAGGCCAGCTTTTCCAAGTCTTACTATTAGAGTTATGGCTTCCGATATCCCGGAAGTTCGGCACTGCCAAATCTTCCTTCTCTTTTTGCCGGTAGAAAGAAGAAACCGCTGAACAACTACTCTTTGCAGTTCGGCCCCTTGACGGGTCCCCTTATTGCTACCAAGTTAGGTTAAAGACGTTGGTTTCCCCCTGGATCCCCCGTATGGCTTCATTTTCTTTTTGTTCCCCCTTAGCTTTTCTGACCCCTTCCTCTGTTGTTTCTAAGTGAAGTGGCTGAGACATCCCCTCAAAAGTCTGTTGCCCCCCCTACAGAGAAAGATTCTCCGACCCGCCCCCTTGCTATTAGAGTTCAAAAGGTCTGGCTCCTCAGCTCGAGTTTTTTTCAGCCAGAGAGGGGTCTTCCTTTTATTCCAGATGACTAGAGACCCGACCGTAGCACCTCTTTCCCAGGAACGGCCATCGTATGGACCCCTTTTTACACAGATCTCCCTGACGATCTAGGAGCAGTTTACTGTCCAACCCCTCCTAGAATTTTCCCCTCTGCCCTCCTGATCCCCGACACCCCCCCCCCGAGTACAGAAGAATTAAGCCTCCTCTGTCTGATTGTTTCGACTTCACGTTTGTCACCAGGACGCGCGGTTCCTCTAGTTCACGCTCCTTCCGGTGCTGCCTCACGGCGGATCTCTTCATCGGGTTTTCTGCTACGAGATCCAGGAACCTCTTTTTCTCGACCTTCGAGGTACCTTCAACTGTTTTGTATTTCCTTGTTCATTATACCGCTGAAGCTGATGAATCTCAATCCCTGCTCTCCCCCCGGTCCAGTGTCCCTATTGCTTGGCCCCCCCCCTTTTCACTTGTGTATTGAAGATGCCGAGAGTGCCCTTGAGTGTTGCTTCTTTAGTAAGATTTCCGAGCCTTAGCGGAGACCTTGACTCACGGTCAGAACCCTATCGAGGGAGTCTCTCTTTAAAAGACCCTTTCCGATTTATTTCCTGCCAAACTTGGGGGAATTCTCTTTTGGTAGGCTCCTGTGGAACTAGATGAAATTGTCTTTGAGAAGTCCTTTTTTGATTCCCTCCTCTGCGAGCCCGACTTCAGGTACGTTCGCGTAAGATCACTCATTCTAAGAAGCCCTCGTCCCTCTCCTTTCTTTCGGTTTTTTCCCTTCCCCCCAGACTGAGGAAGATGTAGAGAGATCAAGAATGTGTCTTTTCGAGCTTTCTTAAGGTAAGTCGATAACTTCTTTTTTCAGACCTTGCATTTTTTTTCCCTGTTCGAGTCGAGAGGTAGTGCTTTCTCTTTCGCCTGACCCTTTCTCCGGAACGAGTAAGTCCAAAGCCTTCGTAGGAACCCCTCCCCTTTTCTCCAGCGTGGAAACAGATGAGACAGAAGCAGAGATCCACAGAGAAGAATTACCCCATTGACCCTGCCCCCGAGAGACACAACAGGCTTTATCAAAAACATGTGCCCCTACTCTTTCCCTGCTCCACGAAAGTTCATAAATATTGACGGAGTAGGACCCTAATAAGCCGCTCCTTCCTCTGATCTCATCTGATGACTCCTAACCTGGTAATTTAAGGGAGTAGAGGAACCACAGTTTTCTCCTTTCTTTCCGCATCTCAAATAGTTGACACCTCAACGAGCTTCCTCGCCGCCAATGAAAGATCCCCCGCTCCAGTCTCCTATTGTTCCTTCCCAGATAGTTGAATCCCTTCTTCTCCTTCCGCCCTAACAATAGGTCAGTGTACTTTATCTGCCCTCTTCCGAGAGTCTTGTATATTCTTGTCTCACTCCTCGATCTTAAGAAGCTCTGGAGAGCATCCCTTCAGATAGAGCTTAGCCCATTAGTTCACCCTCGAGTTTCCTTTCTTTCTTCCGAACTCTTGAGGACTAGAGACTGTGGGAACACTCTTAGCCTTTTTCCCCTCGCCTCAACTCAGAGCGGCTTTCCTGATAATGCTAAGGCCACCTCCCACCACCTGCCGTCAGGGGGAGAGCCAACTTCCTTCCTAATCCTCAACCCCCTACCACTGACTGAGAATCTCAGGAAGCAATTTCAGAAAACAGATACTGGGCGCTCCCCTAAAGATCCTTTTCTATTCCGACTTTTCTCCCCGATTCTCTAATCACGGGGTCCCCCCCCCTCCGTTTACAGGAACCGTCGATCAGCAGGCGTTTCCCTTCATTCCTCTCCGATCTCACGTCCCTTTCCCCGCGCGGCGTTTCCGGCCTCTCGCCCTCGCCCCTTATCCCCTCATCGACATGATCTCAAGGACCTCTCCAACGACACCGGCCCTCTCCCCCCCGGTTCTTCCTTTTAGGGCCTGACCAAAGCACTGTACTCTACTAGGCGTATCGAGGACTCTTTTTCTCCATAATCGTTCCCCTTTACCTCGCGCTCTCACAGCCCCTACATCCACTCCCTTACAATTCCCGGGAGTACTCATTTTTAGAGAGCCCCCTTTCGGTCTGTTCGACGGTTCCTTTTCTTCCCAAACCCTGTCCCTAAGGGCTTCATCTTGATCCCCGTGCGCCTCCGCCAAAGGGAAGGGCCGGATAAGAGGACTGGACTTCCCCCATTTTCCCTCCCCCTTTTGTCTCACGCTGAGTATTTTCTCCTTCCCCCATCAATTCCTCTTCGCGATTCCTCTGGCCGTCCCAGAGCCTGTTTCCTTTTCCTCTATCGGTCGGTGCGTAATTCCCATTTACCGTCTAGTTTGAACGCGGTTTAGAGTCGTTCGATAGAACATTCCGACTTCTTTTGGACCTCTCCCTAGACGAGTCTCTTCTCTTTCCTAGACCCTTGAAATTTCCTCAGGCTCCTTCCCCCCTATCTTGACGTTTGGAAGCTGTAAGGCGATTACGGCCTGAAGTATTTTCCTAGATTTTAAGTTATTCCTCCTTTTTGAGAAAGGGACATGACGAGCACGAGAGAAACGGCCCTCCTCTTCACCAGGCCCCTTCTCTCAGGGTCTTTTCCCTGTAGTTTTTATTTTTTTAAAGGAGACGAACATAACTCGGAACAGATAGAGTCGTCACTTTCCAACGGAGCAGTCACTTTCCTCTCTCAGGTCTAGTCTGCTTTCCCTCCGGAGCACGAGAAAAACGTAGAGTATCTTTTTTTCCCTTTGCTAACTCCTCTATTCCATTCGCTCCCTTCCCACCGGACTGGATCTCCTTCCCTTTCAGAGGGAACCAGTAATGTCGTCCGATTAGACCCCCTTTAGCCCTTCCCATTGAACCCTCCGTATCCTTATCTCAAACTTTTCTTCGTGTCGACCTCCTCTTTGTAGTAACCCTAGAGTAAGAAGTTTTTCTAAGCTTGGAGTACTTTCAGACTTTCGAGATCGTTGACCTTGGCTCCCCTCCTTTCCTTTTCTTCCAATAGCGGGAAGCAGCCCTCGTTCGTAGATAGTCCTGAGGGGAAGGCGCTTTTCAGTCCTTATAGACCTTTCCGAATTAACGTTACTGGAATCTAGTTTTCCGAGACTTTTCCTTTCCTTTGATGCTCTCAAGATGATGGTATAGTCGGAACGACACCGATCCTTCTATTTCCTCTCACACTGAGTCTCGTTGTTCTTATCCCTACTTCCCTAAAACCCTAGAGATCGTTCTTAGCAGCGTTGGCGGCAGCGTTCGCACGCCACCCCCCCCCAAAACACACCGCGGAACCCCAGCGCGGCCCTTTTAATTTCTTTTTAGGGCGTCCAACATATCCCTGCTTCCCGCGTGTTTAGCCCAACAAGCAACCCAAAGAAGCAAAGAAGATTTTTTCGCCCAAGTAAGTCTTGTCAGGGTCTGAGGACCGACAAACCGGTCCAGTTTGCGCCTTTCCTCCCGGGCCAGCTACTTTCTGACCCTCCTCGTTACCCTTCATATCGAAGCCGGCGGCGCGTCTGAAGTATTTGTTAATATATATTTCAATATCTCTGTTTATTTAGACTATCTAAGGCGTCAGGACTTTGTCCTTGACCCCCCTTTTCCTCTCCCCTGCGCCTTTCTTTTGTGTATACTTTCTTGCTTGAACGACGACGGCTCCAGAGGAAACGGTTAGTCTGATTCCGCCGACAAGAACAGTCGCTTTTGGGCATCTGCTAGGCGAGTGTGGGCTATCTCGTGAGTTAGAAAATTTGTGAACTCTTTTCCTGCTCGACTCTTTCTCGACTGGTTCTTTTTTTGGCGAGGCGCGCTGTTCGGGCCGAAAATCTTATCAGCTTCAAGATTTCATCGCTTCCCCGGTTTTCCTACGTAGGGGTCTTCTCGGTGGTTTTCTCAAAGCCCCCCCTTCTAAGTAGTTAGTAAGCGAATACGGATCGCTTTATGAGTTCCGAACTTCTTCAATGTTTCTCCTCGTTCTTACCCTCCCCCCCCTCATTAGTAGACCA
>Ga0179591_1332365_pt1 | contig 19298 bp, 19 predicted proteins | sample CZOMad2_1_08_16f_FD_182891 | JGI IMG/M metagenome (GOLD analysis project Ga0179591, IMG submission 182891) | Vadose zone soil fungal communities from Angelo Coast Range Reserve, California, USA - CZOMad2_1_08_16fungal (PacBio error correction) | ecosystem: Environmental > Terrestrial > Soil >... | reverse complement strand
GGGTTCCATTCTTCTCTGGTGTCCCACAGCGTTTCCTTGCTCATCGTTTGTACGCCTGCCAAGGTAGCTTTTCACTTGTGATTGTTTCGTTGCTTCCTTGTAGTTTGTTGAGGTTTTCCTGGCTTTTATCAATTGCATTTAGCATTTTCTTTCCCTTTACGAACTCCCCCACTTGGGGTTTTTCCGAAACTCTCCCACCTCTTTCCCCGATCTTCTTGTTTTGTTTCTGATAAAATCCCCCCCCCTTCTTTGTGCGAGCCCGGTGGACTCATATTATATGTTTTTGCTCCGGTCACTTACTTGGTCCCATACCAGAAACTTCACGGTCTCTCCTTTGCGTGGTCACCCACCCCTCTCCTTTATGGTTTCATGTGAGTCCCCCTCCTTTCCACATTGTTAGCACTTTTTTTTACTTTTCTTAAATCTCCTCGAAACGGACCATATGTTTTTGAGTCAAGTTTATCCGCCCCTTAGTTTCTTCACAAACTTTTTCCCTTTTCCCTGTGAGCTTTCCCAACAGAGATTGGTTTTGTGCCAATGCCTTTATAGTTTTTCCTCGCTCGCCGACTTGCACGTGTTCTTAGATACTCTGAATAACATCTAGGTCGCCAATGCCCCCCCCAGTCGGACATATGACTTCTTGTAAAATTCTTTTGTTATATAATTTAGTCCTTATTGTTACATAGTGATTTCTCTATTCATTATATTGTTCGCCCCCTTTTCCCTTTTCCTTGTCTTTTCATAATTTTCTTTTATTAACTTACTTCCTGTCCGCTACGCCAACTCTTTCCTTAACCCCCCTACCTACCTTTTTATCTCAGGCCTCTTCTTCCCCCTCCTCAACCCCCCTCAATACGTGACATATCCTGCCATGGCAACCCCCCCTTTCTGCTCCTCCCAGAACCTTTTTCAGGGGATACTTTTCCCGCGTACGTCGGTCTCCCTTTTCCCCTGTTTTTTGAGAGTTTCTCCTTCAACGTCTTCTCTCACTTACCCCCCCTGGATGCCTCCCTCTGACACTTCTTTTTTTGCTTTCCCTCTTTTATCACGGTATTCCTTGCTGTTTTTATATTCAGTGGAACCCCCTGATTTTATAAAATGTTCTCTTAGTTCTTATGATTTTTCTGAAACCATCCCACCCCAATGAGCCAAGCTATCACAAAGTTCCTTTCCACCAACCTCCTGACCCTCTTCTTCCCCCCCCAATAGTAGTACCCCCTCTTAACTTTAGAACTGAACCCTACGAAAAATATTCATCCCATATTTTCCCTCACCTTCCCGTGGCGACCCATACTCTAGAATATCCTTGAATCACCCTTCAATTAATTCCCTTTCGCTCAAGAGCATTCTTCAACGCTATTGTTTCCCAAGTGTCTGTCTCATACTTTCGTTCTACCCCCCCCGCCGCTTGTCTGCACCTTTTCTTTTTTTTTCCGTCTTTCCATAATTCGGCCGGATGCTCCATCACGTAGCATTTTTTTGTGCGTTGAACCACTCGTTGCGTTTTTTCTTGGTCCATTCCTCTTCCCCAGATTTTCCCTTTAATTTCACATTCCGGATGCTGAGCCATACTATCCTTATGCTCCCCCCTCACCCGTCCGTGACTCATCTTTGAGTTCTTTGGGATAAGTAAGTCCCGGTCTGCGCGTAGTAATAGTTCCCTGATAGACTGTCTTAGGAGGCGCTCAGAGTTTCCCCATGCTTTCTTTTTTTTTTATGACGTCTCCCAGAGAAGGGTGGCTTCGGGGGGACCCTTTCCACAGGTTCTCCCTTTCTTTTCTCAACCATCGTTCTAATTCCTTTCCTTTTTACCCAGGCTTTTGCGCGATCCGACACTTCCAAAAAGATGTCGCACGCGTACTCCTTTCTGTGCTTCCTCATCCTTTTCCGACCGTTTTCCCTTTCGATACGGCTATGCCGTTTTTTTCAGCTATTTCGGCTGGTGTTCTTCCCCTACCCCTTTCCCTTTCGTTTTTCAATTCCCTCTCGAGCCTGCGGGTGAGGCCTTTTGCCGTAACCCGTGCGTTTTCTTCAGGGCAACCTTTTTTTCCTTGTTGGAGCCTCTGGGCCCCGTTTGAGTCCAATTTGTCCCCTTCTGGATTCGGCTCTTTAGCGCCGGCGCCTGATAAATCCCCAAGGGATTCTGCCCGAGTCTTTACCGGGGTGTCCGCAACTTTTTGTGTGAGAGATTTTGCTTATGATGTACTGACCTCTTGGGGGGTGAGCTTTTTTCTCAGCCCCACCCATCCGGCTGGTTTTTGTGTCCCCTGTACCCGGGGACCTTTTTCACATCTTTTTTTACAAAGCAGTCGCTATTTTTTTTTTTTGAGATCCCTGGCCCAACCTGTTTCTCCCCTCATCCGCTACCCTGGTTTACTGTGCTGGGAACTTACAACGTTGGTTCTCTTTTTCGGTCCCCTTGGTGTTTGCAACGTTTTCTTGCAACTTTAAAGGATTGGAGCCCACCTCGTTTTCCTTCTCCCCCCGAGAGCCAGATTTTTTGGGGCGAGTCGTCTACTAAGAGATTTTTACGTTTAACTGGTACATCTTTTTTTTTGACTTTTCGGTCCAAGTCGATTTGTCGAAAGTTTGTCTTTCTGCCCTTTGGAGATCGTAAGAGAGGCGCATTTCCTTCATTTGGAGCGGGGCGTTTTCGCCCCAGTTGCCGCCGTGACATTTTACAGTCTTTACCTTTTTTCTTTGCAGTCTACAATAGCCCGACGTCTTTTTCCCGAACCCCTTCCCCCCCCAACTCTCTGTTCACTCGTTGGTCTTTTCTAGTATTTGCTCGTTTTTCGAAAAGACACCCCCCCCCTTTTTCGTTGGTGACTACGATCCCATGCGTCGTTCTCAACACTTTTTTTTTACGTACTGCTTTTTTTCGGGGCTTGAGAACTCCTTTGGGATTCCTAGGATTTATTGATTTTTTCCCCTAATAATTTTTTCTGTGATCCTGTTTAGTACTAGTTCTCATCTGATTCTTTCTCATCTGCGTATCCGTTGACCACCCCCTTGGCGGAACCCTCCCCTGCAAGTCGTTTTTTTTCCTTCCCTAACATGCCTTCCCCGTTCTTCGTGATCGATCGCTTAAGTTCTCATAAGGTTCCAAGACCTCCCCGTTGCGCTTCTTTTTCACCTACTCTTGGGTTGAAAATGCCTGTTTTTTCTTCCTTTTTATCCCGCTTGACCCTCGGAAATTTTATTTAGTATTGCTATCAACAGATTTTCCTTTTCGCCACCGACCAGTCCTGAACCCAGTTTTTCCACCTCTTTGTTTTATAATTTCCTGTACTCAGGTAACTTATCAATTCTTCTTCTATATTTATTCGCATTTGTACCCTGTCTTTTGTTCTCATTCCCTTTTTCCATAATTTTCAGCCCAGCTGCCATTTTTAAACAGTCTTTTTACGGCGACTCTATCCCGTTTACACTCACCCCATTACATAACGTTCTGACTTAACCCCACACTTAATGGACCTCCAAATAACTTTTCTTTCGCTATACCCTGAATGCATTTTATTACTTCTGAAGTTGAGATTCCGCTATTTTACTCCCGTTGCTCGAGCGGTCTTTCCCCGATTCTAAAGTACTCCTCTGCTGGCTATATTTTTTTTTCCTTTTAGTTTTTGCCCGAATCTTTACTTGATGTTGTGTTATCGTTAGGTTAAGTACTTTCCCTGCTTTTTAACATTTTTCTGGAAGCCTTATCTTAGCTCCTAAAATGTCCCCACATTACTCTCCTTCCAAGACATTGCCTCCCCCCAAAGCAAAATCCACAACCCTTTAGACTCTCCAGAGTCTCACCAGAAGGTCCACTTCTTCCCCCCTTAAACCCCAATTGACTGTTGCCCGCCCCATCGGTCTCCGGGATTTGAACTCTTGTGAGTTGATGTCCTTGGATCTTCAAGATTTTTCTTTATTTTCGCAAACTCTACTGTAAAGTCTCGTGAAGACACCCATTTTCCCAACCCAAGAGTTTCTCCCCATGTAGTTCTCCCAATACTGCATAGATTTTCCCCTATGGTTCTTCGTCCCCACTCCTTGCTTCATTGGTTTTTTCACACAAGGGTCACGGAGCATGCTTCAAACGCCTAGCTGCTTTTTTTTTCACTTCAAGCTCTCCGGTCCCACCTTGACTCACTATTCGCTCCCCTTTTTTTTTGAACAATCTTTTGGACCTCAATGCTCTCAGTTTTCTAAAGACCCCAAATAAGAATTCCTTTCCCTGGTTCTTTCACTCTTTTCTTCTGCAATCCTTTTTTCTGTTAGCCTTCCCCCGCAGAGGACGTTTTTCTCACTCTTTATTTTTCGGTCATTACGTTCGATCTCAGCCCACTCGGTTCCCCGTTTCGTTGTAGAACTTTCTCAGAAGGTTCTCTTTTTAGGATCCTTTTAAAGCTGTCCCCGTTCCCTTCTTGCGATCAATTCTCTAGCTTTCTCTAGCGGTTCTTTTTTCGGCTCATTTTTTTTTCCTGGAATTCTGACGTGGCCCTTTCAAGACTTTTCTCGATAGATTCCGACTTGCATTTTGATATTTTTAAAGTAGCCATTTTTTTCCTTCAAATCCTCTCCATCCTCCCCTTCGGGCATTTTTACACCCCTTTGCGGGGGCCCCGTTTCGACTTTTTGTGCATTCCCGGGTCTTCTCACTTTAATGGTTTTCTTGAGTTAGCAGGACGTATCCTCCCTTATTCCGCACTTTTTTTAAGGCATTCTCTTATAACGGTTTTTTCCAGCCTTTTGTGTTTCCTCTCTTATTCCTTACTCGTTTTTCCTCGAGATCCCTCCTCTCTACAAGGATTCAGTCTCCACCCTTCCCAAGCGTTTCCAAGACCTTTCTTTCATTCTTCCTTCCGTGTGAATCCTTTAAGCGTTCGGCTACCCTTCCCCCTGAGCCAGACCCTTTCGCCCCCTTTAAGCTTTGCAACCAGGTTTTCATCGTCTTTCCGGCCCCCCCCACGTTTTTGTTTTCTTTAGGCAATCCGAAAGGTTTTTTCACGGTTACTCTGCTTTTTTGAGTCTTCTCATCCCCCCGGACTTTTTTTTTCTCCGTTGGCGGAGTCTTCCGCTGAGCTCCCTTTCCGGTCGTTTGCTTTTACCATGTAAATCGTTTTCGCCGAACCATTTTGGTGGTTTTGATCCTGGGTCCGTTTTTTTTTCCTGCATGTGTCATTTAGCACAGCTATCTGGGTACTTCTCCCGTTTGTTTTTTTCTGGACCTTGCTGCCCGGTTTCTCCCCCGGTGTAGATCTTCCCCCGTGTATTCTTCGGACTTCTCCCATTTCCCTCTTTTCCTTTTTCTCGGGTATCCTCTTCAAAAAATTTTGAACTTCCTAGCCTTCTTCGTATAGGTTTGCTAAAATTCCGTTTTTCATGTGGGCTATTTTCTTTTGGAACATCGTCCCCCAATTTTTCCTTTGGGACATTAGAACTCCATGGCGTGAAACTTCTTGAGCACTTGTCCAAACCTTTTTCGCCAGTTTGGACTATGTGAGTCACTTAAATTTTCTATCTTTTCCCCGGCGTTCCCTTTTTCCATATCCCCCGCAGAGTTTACATAACCGTTTTTTTAGTCCCGTTTTCCGACTGATATTTGAAGTCCCCCAACCTTCCCTTTCACAATTTCCCATTTCGCGGCTTTTGGTAGGTTCCGTCCCTTGACTCCCTTCCAGGCAATCTCCCGGGAGTTACCGTCATTCCAGCTGCAAGCCATACTTTCTGCGGATCCTGCTATGAGCGCGTTACGCCCTCCACACCCCCCCCAAACCCCCTGGGACTGCAACCTCCCTGAATTTTTCCTACTTTGTTATATTTATTTAGGCACCACATATGTATTTATATTAATTTCTTTCCTTTTGTTTCGCATTTATTCCTATGGTTTGTGTGAGTACCCCTTTTTAAACGGCTTACCCCAGTCTTTATTAACCCCCCTTCCTGAAAGTAGTGTTACAAAAACCACCCCCATAAGTGAGTTTCCCGGCCCGGACCCCCATCCCTTTTTCTTGTCCTCCTAGAATGCGTGATGACTTTAGATATTAGCCGCCGTGAGATGAGTGTCTCTCTTCCCCCCTTGATTGTTTTGACCTTTGAGTTGGTCATCCTTTTTTCTCCTTATCTACTTTTTTGCAGTATTCCTTTTCACCGAATTATTTATTTGCATTCTAATTTATTGATATTTCCCCTTCTTTATTTGAACTACTTGGAACCTTTTTTTCTTAGTTTTAGGATATTGCACGATTTCCAAGACATTTTTTTTGAGGTTGCCCTTCTTCCCCCTTAACCTCTCACTCGTCAAGCCAGAGAACCCCAGACTCTAACAACTCCCCCGTACCTCTACCGCTCATGGGTTGGACCCTCCGTTACAATTTCCCCTAACCAGTCGAACTTTCCCCTTTTTGTCAGTTTTCCCAGGACTCTGTTCTCCCACCCCTCCCGAGTAACGATGTCCTCCTCCCTGGAACGGCATATGCGCCTTTCCTGGATAAACCCTAACAAAACAGCCCCGCCCTTATATTCTTGAAACGTAGCCTTTTAAGTTTTTCCCCCCCCGCGGCGTCCGCTTTTTGAATTTTTTTGTGTTTTTTGGAGACCTTTAGACGTGTCTTTTGCGATGCGCATCTCACCCGATTCTTGTCGTTGGACATCTTTGACGCCTGCCATCCCAGTTGATACGAGTCAATTGCTTTCCACATAGTCCGGAGCCCCTAATTCATTTGCCCAGAATCCCTTTTTCTCCATTCCTAACTTTTTTTAACCACTCACCGCATCAAGCCCTTTTCTTGTTCGGATTTCTGATCTTATCTCTCGCCTCTTTCGACGCTTTTTTTTCTTGGAAGTTACTTTTTTGTTTCTAGTATCGTCAGAACACAGAGATTTTGGGCTTTCATGTATTATTCCACAGGAGCGCTCCCTGGGCCGCTGTCCATCCCGTTTCAGACTTGCCGGCTTCCTTTTAGGCCCGCTAAAAAGATTTATTTTTTTTTGACTATGTCTCTTTTTTTTGGGCAAACTACGTGTGGGGAACCCTTCCTACGGCCTTCCCAGTTTTTTTAGAATTTGATGGCCCTCTCGCTATTAGTTTATCCCTCCTGCCTCGGCTCCTGCTTCGGATTCCTTCCCTAATTTCCTGCGGCATGAGTAATTGCTTACTTTTTTCCCCCCCCGTTTTTTTTTTTTGTGTGAACCTCGGGTCTTTCCAGTCTGTGCGTCCTGTTTGTTCCATGGGCTGTTGATTTTTTCCAGCGTCCCTTTAGATTCGCTCCCTGTTGCCCCCCTTCCAAAGGTTTTTTTTCCGTCCATCGCCGGTTACCGTGTGTGGAGCTCCCCCCCAGTGTGTCCTCCTCTTGTTGCTTGGTGATTTTCTCTCGCACAAGTTTTGTGCGGTCCCCATTGTTTTTGCCTCTCTTTGCAGACGGCTAGTACTTATTTCTGCTCAATTGTCTTACTTTTCAACCCCTTGAAACATTTTGTGTAGCACATGCTATTTCAACCTTCACCTCGCCTTAATGATCCCAACTTTCCATTTTCGTTTCAACTTCGGGTTTTTTTGCAAGTTTCCCCCCCTGAAGGCGTCCATTGTATCTTTATTTCCAATTCTTTTGGCTTACCGTTGGAGGATCTTTCGTCCCGTCGGCTTGGCCAGATTTCTCGATGCGACGCTACCCCCGGCCTGGGTTGGACGTCCCACGGGACTTAATTCAGTTTTTTCTCGCCTGACCGATAATAGGTTAATTTTCTCCCCTGTTCTTATCGGGCGAAGCTTTATTTTTCGGTCCGTACCGAGGAGTAGACTGCTTTCCTCTTCCCTTTTTCATAGCAGGTTGATTGCCTCCCGCCAACTTTCTGCGAACTAATAAGACCCCTCCTTTTTTTTGCACCACGGTCGAGTCCTTTTTCGGAGTCCAACCCTACGTGGCTACCCCCTCATTCCTCATAGATGTCTCTTCCGGTGCCTATCTCGTTTCCACAATTTAGACATGGCTGCGGCATTTCTTTCTTCTAAACGGTCCCATAGTCTTTATTTTCTTTACCGTCCTTTCTTTCAGCTGACCTTTTTTTAATCTCGACCTCCTTTTCGCCTAAAATTTTGATCCTTGTTCTCTCCTGACCTCCTTTCAGTATCCCCCACCCAGCCCATACAGTTTCTCATCTCGCGTTTTTTAGGTTCGCTTTAAGCCCCCTGGTTTACCACTTTCCCCCTATGTTCGTATAATTCACTCCGACCCCTGCAACCTCTTTCCTTATTTAGATCAGTCGCTCAACTATTCTCTCGCTAAATCTTTTCCCTCGGACTATCTTAACATCCCCCTTCCTCCAACTTCAAGTTAAGAAGTACTTCCCTTTCGGTAACCCAGGACGTATTGGATTGCCAGGCCGTTCTTCTTAAACCTTCCCATTTTCCTTAATTCCTTGGAAGCCTTCAGTCCTCCCCCTGTTCCCCTTTAGGACTCTCATCACGTCGGGCATCCCCTTCTCTAATTAATGTCTTTTTCGATAACACACCTCCCCCCTAGTGATCCCCCCCTTTGTACACACATTTGCCACCCAGGAGATGTTTTTTGCCAATGCATCCAGGTGTTTTCATTCTTCATAAAGCCTTGAGATGACTCGCCCTTTCCTCCTGTTGTCTGTTATTTTCTCGGTCATCTTTCCAGTATCTAAAGTAATAATGTCCCTTCCTTATAAACTCCCCTTTCGATATTTTCTTCCATTTAACTCTAATTTTCCACGGATTCATTTGCTTTTCTATCGACCCTAAGGATGTGATCCCCAGTATTACTCATTCTTCCCCTGGTGGAATTCTTGACATCCCATTCCGGAAATCCCCACCTCTAAGTGACATTTTTACTTTTCCCAGGCTTTCCTTAATTTTCCTCACTGACCCTTTCTCTTACCCTCTAGTAATCCTCATTATATAAGTCCCGGGCCGACCTTTTTCCCTCATGGATTTAAGACCATTCCGGGTTTTTTAAAGATATACAGAGTTTACTATCCCAAAATCCGTGATAAGTTAGATCCCAACCTGCCCCCCCAAGATTTCTTGGCCGAGGATAGCCGGTCGAACCCCCCCTCCCCCGCAATTCTACCTTGTTTCTTGCCCTGTATGGATCTCCCTCCTTTCCAGGCGATTTCTAATACCTTTTTTTTTTTCGCAATCGTTTTTACTTCCTCACATTGTTTTCCCGGAAGTGATCCCTTAATTGGTCCCTGTTTCCCCCCCTTTTTTTGCGACCCTAATTCCCTTTGATTGTTGACCCCCCCGCACTATATGCTTCCTTTCCCGCACTTCCCCGCCAAGTTTCCCCCCCCTTCAGAAGTTCGGATTTTTTCCCCCTTCATCTATTCGCCAACCCTGTGATTGGTGTTTTTCGCACCTAACGTCCTTTTAGTCGTGCGGTTTTTTTTTTGTATACGTTTTGCGTAACCCTTTCTCGGACGTTTCTCCCCATAGTAGAAACTCTCTCTTGATAACCCTCCAGTGTCGTCAGTTCTCACGGATCATGTGCTGACACATTCCCCCGCCCACGACCCCCTTTGACTCGATCTCTTCCTCTTCTACGAGCTTTTGTCCCATTCCCTTTTTTCCCCCATGGCCTTTTTTTCCAGACGTTTCCTTTCTTCGTCGAGAGATAAATTTTTTTCCCCAGTTGGCCGTCATCTCTCGACTTCCCCACGTTGCCGGAAAATCCTTACTACCATTTTTTTTCCTGAGGCGACCCCACTTTTCTGTGGCTTTTCCGCGTCCAACGTTTTGGTCGGTGCAGGCGAGGTCCTTTCTGTTTCTTTTCTTCTGTGTCACAGTTTTTCTAAGTTTTTTCTCGCTTTTCCTTCGAAATCCTTTTGGAGTGTAGGCTAGAGTCCCCCTTTTCCCTTTGTGGCTCACCACTTCTTGATTGTTTTCTCTCTTTTCTTCTTTCATTTTTTTCGCCAGAGCTCCAAGATTGACCCAATAAATTTTTTTTAGATCCCCCTATTCCTCGTTTATTACCTCCTGTAGCCATTTAGCTTTCCTTCGAAGTTCCGTTTTGGGAGAAACTGTTCTTCTTCCTTTGTGATTTCTCTTGACTTTTCCCTTTCGTTTCCGAAATTTCCCAAGTGGGAGAACATTTCTTGAACCTTACCACCGGGCGGGGTCCCTGAGTGATTCCTAAGCGCTTTTTTTTTCGTTACATTTTTATTTAACTATTTTTCCGTAGCGATCTTTCCTTAAGGTGGATTCGATTCCTTTCCGTTTCTTGCCAGAAAGGGGTACATGTCCGCCTCGCGGACTTGGGAAATGTTTCCCGTTTTTTAGACTTTCCCGGGCTTTGCAGAGTCCGCGAGGCCTTTCTTTTTGTAATTTTCGGTTTTCCAGTTTGAAATTCTTTCGAACCCACATGAGGATTGCTCGTCCTGCGTGGTATATACCCTTTTACGCTCGTCTACTATGCTCGTAGTTTGGGGATTCTTTCCCTTCCCTTTCAGAAACCTTTTCCCTGGTGAGTAAAGTAGCGTATTTCCGTTTTTCTTCGACCAAATTTTTTTTTTGGCCCGATCCTGCCGTCCCTTTGGTTCTTCCTTATGAAGTTGGTCCCAATTTTTTGAGAACTCTTCTCTTCACGTGACTTCGTGGGTTTTTTCACTAATTTTTTTACAATTCTCTTCAGAGGTCGCTCTTTATTCCAAACTCTTAACCGTAGATATTTCCAATCCCCTCATGACTGAACCTTCGAACGACCTACTGAGTCCGTGTTTGCCTTCCCCTTATGTCTTTCTCCACCCCCAAAACCTTTCCAAAAGTTTAAGCTAGTGAAACCATTATGACTTACCATCGTGTTCCCGGATTAATCTCCTTTTGTATTCCCAGTCATCAGCTTTCCCTACCCGAGAAATTTCTTAGACTTCTGATCACCCCCCTCTGATCCTTCACTGAATCCCCCCGTCTTTTTTGTCAAATCACCCCAAATTATTTCCCCCAGTTAATCCAGTTCTGCATCTTCCTATTGCCTTATACTCCTCGTTCCGGGTTTTTTTCCTTTGGCTCAAATGTCTTTTGTTTTGAGAATGTTTACTAAGGTGAGGCCATCGACGGAGGAAAGAAACCGAGATTTCTTCTGACCGGCTCCGGGGCATGGTCGATTCCACACTTCAGACTTTCGTGGAACAAAGCGCGTTTTTATCCTACAAGAAAGTGTTGTTCGCTGTTCTTCCCCATCCTTCCCTCTCCGGGGTGCACCTGATATGTCCCTGAGAGACCTCATTGGCTTTTTTTTTTGTTTTGTCCCGTAGCTTTGACATACCCCCCCTACTACTCCCTGCACATTTTTTGAGTCTGTGACACCTTCTCTGTCCTTCTCTTTTCAATTGATGTTTTGAATGACCGGTAATTTTCCGTATAAACCTTTTTCCCCAAGACATTGGCTCTTCCCTTGACCCCCTTAATCCCTCCTAACAGTGCAAAGCAATAAACAAAAGTCGGTGCCCCCCCAGAAGATCCCCCCCTTGACGGAGAACCTCGGTGACTCTTTTCTGAAACTTTGATGGGCAGAATTGGGAGTCCCTTAACCCGGGTTCTCATCTGCTGGATGTTTCCTCCGAGACCCTCGACCCCTTACTGACCCCACGGGCTTGCTCAGACTCCGGTGAAGTCCCCCCAACCCGAGACTCCCCCCAATCGATGCACCTCGATAGGGAAAACCACCCCCCCTCTCTTACTCTACCAACTCAAATTAGGATTTTCCACTCATGCAGTTCTTATCGTCTTCCCTTTGTGGTTCCTGTCTGGATCCTTTGCTACTTTTTCAAGTGGTTCAAATTTTTCTAAATTTTCTTTTCGACACTAGTTGTTGTCGAGATCCTCAGGGACGCTGAACGATAATCCTCTATTTCCGGTACACTACTCCCAATCCTCCTGAGATTCCCCCCTAATTTTTGAAAATAGAGCATTTCTTTCTCACACCAGACATGGACGCAAGCCAAACCAAAGTTAGTGTAAAATACATTCAATTCCTTCATTCTGTCTCCTCCTATGTCACCCTGATTTGGCGGCGTGATTTAAAACCTGCCCCTACCTGGGGGAAGACTCTACTCTCGCAACGCCTAATAGGTAACTCAGCAAAATTTGCACAGACGGCCCCCTTCCTTTTTTCCGCCCCCCCTTTTGTGCCGTACCTCTGTAAATCGTACTGAAGAACAATACCACCCCGCCCCGGTAATCTCCCAACCTATTTCAATTCGGAGCCATTCTCTCATTACATCTGGAATCCTCCGCCTGTAACGGCCGAATTTTTTCGTATTAAAGCCCCTTGTGAATAGCCCCTATTTGATATCTGTTTCTTCAATTTTTTTTTTGGACCTTCCTTTTTCTCTTAAGTGGCTTCCTTTTGTGATCGTTATAGTATCCTTGGCCATCTAATGCTTGCGGTACCTACTGCCCCCTTCTGAGTCTTTTCTTTATTTCTATCAAGAAGTGACGCTTCCCGTTCGTGCGGGGGTTTTGTCCAATTTTTTACGAAGTTTTGGGGGTTTGGACTAGTCGCACGTTTTTCCGTCAGGCTTTTTATCACCTTATGTCTAACCCTTTTTTTGTGATTTTCCTACGGGTATCCCCGGCGTTAAGCATGGCGCACTTCTTCCAAGGGATTTCTTTTCTGTGCGTCTAACACAGTTTTTTCAAAGTTTTGCGATCTCTCCTTTAAACTCCTTCTTTGGGTTTTTCGATGGAAGCAGCCCCCAGAGCCAAAAATGGAAAGGGCTTGGGCCCAACCATATATCTTTCTTAAAACAAGGAGCTGCATCACCTTTTTAGAGGATAACCCTACCCCCCATGGAGAACTTAATGCGTGATGACGCAAACGAGGTGGAGACCTCGCGATTCTTGAAACACCCCCGGGCACAAGGTAAGACCCTTTGGGAGATCCTTGAGTCAAACCCAGCCTTTACAGCAACCGAGTGAGTCCACCCAAACCGAACCCCATTGTGTCAGGCTCGAAGGTGCGTAGGCACGCCTTCTCTAACTCCTTTCAATTTCTCCTAGAAAGTACGTGTTTCGAGTCAGTCTCCGCGATGTATCAAGAAGTGAAGTTTTGGCGCCACACTATTCAATACCATTCTGAACACGTTGGGCGGTTTTTTTCCCACAGTCGGCCGGGTTTCCGTCGGTTCGTGGGCATTGCCCTTTCTCTTTCTTCCCGCGAGTGTTAGATGTTTTTGTTTTTTTTTCCCGTGCAGCTCTCGGCCAGGTCTTTTAGTCCAGACTCCACGTACGGATACTTGACGGCTCCCTGCGTGTTTCCCCGCTCCTTCGCTTTTTCCAATCTCTGGTGGCTTCGGCATCCTTCTACCGAAACCTGTCAACGTTCGCGCTAATTGTCTCCTCCCACCGGTTCCACCCCCCTAGTAGCCCGGTTTTTTTCCCTCCTATGTGCCCCCCTGGCTGTCTTCACTTTGTTCCCCAACTTTCCCTTGGGGTTACCTTATTTTCTATTTTTTTTCCAACCCTTAATAGTCCCTTTCTGTGTTGTGCCCCCCGAACCATATTTCACGTCCTGTCAATGTGTTCAACCCGGTTCGAACCCCATAACCTTAGCCCTTGTTTTTGTATTCTTTCTCCCCACTTAGAAGGAACCAAACAATTCCCCCCATTTTCCGACCATCTTCGCGGGTCCCCCGAGATTCCCTTACTCTTTTTCCCACATCAGTTTTCTTACAGTATAGAGTTAAATCTCCCATGCGCAAGGCTCATATGGAGATTTCATTCTTCCCTCTCCCCTTTCCTTTTTTACCCATTGACCAATATGACCCAATCCCCTCAAACACCTTCTTTATGTTTTACCTCCCTCTGGATCCCCCAAGTCTCCTTTCTTTATTTTGTTTCTGACTTTCCAAATGGATTGTCCTTTTTTTTATCCCCTTTCATTGGTTCCAGCGATATTTTCTTCCCCCAGTACCCCCCCCCCCTTTGAAACGTCAATCGTTTAATTTTCACCCCCCTATCTTAACTTTTCCCACTTGGGAAAAAATGATCTCCTTTGTTTTTTATAGCAGTTTTTCTTCTTGTGCCGCTTAGATATTTTCCTAAAGCGACCTTCCCGAGACATTTTTCCTCCTCCGTGGTTTGTTGCGCGTGTTTTCATCTAATATAACCTCCCGGCTTCGCTTTTGACCTTTCCCTAGTCATTAGTACATATTTTACTCCCGGTATTTTCCTTTTGTTCCCTGGGACCCCCCCCCCTAAGGATCTCCTTAGAACGCTTCCTGTTAAGTTCTCTTCATATTGGGAGGACCCCCCCATTAATAAGCCCCATCGCCAATGACCTTCCGTCGGAATTCCCACCCCTACGGAACGTAAGAAATAGCCCTCCGTAATATGCTCCCCTTTGCACCTGTCAATTCCACCTCTACCCGTTTTTCTTTAAGACTAGGGCCGGCTTTTCACATAGTTCCGCCGTCACTTCTTGTTTTTATCTCATCCCATATAAAATTATTTTTCTCCCTGATTCCAGGCCTTTCCCACCCTTCTTCTACAGGAATCCCAGTGTCCAACTCATAAACACACTACATCGATACTTGTGCCTTTTCCCCGAACAGCGGCTCAAATTATGCTTTCAATTTTTGTTGAGAGGCAGCCGTATGCCCCAAGTGGAGTCTTAAAAGTCCTCCTCAGCATGTCTATTTTCTACCTTTCTCAAGGTCCATCTGCCTTGAAACATTTTGACGGCTGTTACAACAGGTTAACCAGAACGCGACGATCTATCCAGTCCGCTAGTGTACCCATCTTTCCCCCCCCTGTCTTTTTTTTCAATACTTTTTTTTTTTCCTATAATGTCCGTTATTTACTTCCTTGGAGTCGTGTTTCCCCGTAATCAATGAACTTTCCTCATCGTTCCTTAAGTCTTCGAATATTGGGGGTGTTTTTTAGCGTCTTTTTTTTTCTATCCGTTTCCTTTGTTGCTTTGTTCTATTCCATACACCTTCTTTTCCCCCTTTAGGTAAAAGGTCTTTTACACGAGGGACGCTTTTTTAAGGTTTTTAGACTCCCCACGTTTTCCAAGCCCCCCCCCCCTGAGCCCCCTTGTCGTCGCTGTTTCGTGTTCCCACTTTGTCCCACTGTTCTTCCAGTGTTACTCGAGTAGTCCTTTTTTCCTCTAAACAGTCTAACATGAGCCCTAGGCCTTGGGCCGCAGGCAAATGTTCTCTAGTATTTTTCCTTCATATTACCCTTCAACCCGTCGTCTTACTTATACAGCAGAGCGCTCGTCTACCCCCTAAATCGTAGTATCTACACAGTTTCTTATTTGACCCAGTTAGTTTTTTTTCTTTTCATCCCTCCCAAACTTTATAATTCATCCCTTGTCTTTTTTTATTCCAGTTTTTTTCCCACCCAGTTGAGTTTTTTTCATTTGGTCTTTTTAAACAACTCTAGAGACCTTATCTACTACCGCCTTTGGGCTCCTCGATGGGCCCTGTTACGGTTTTGAGCTCGTCACCCTCTGTGGTGTGTTCTCCTTTCCTCTTTTTCGAGACGCTAGCCAAAACCCCACTTTAGTCCCCCCAGGTCCCTCTTTTCGTACCCGCGTATACTTTTGCTATGCCCGCTACGTTTTTCCTTTTTCAGGATCTTTAAGAACCCTCTTTCAGGCAAGCGGTCCCTTCTTTCGTTTGCTAAATTTTTTTCTTGACTGTCAAACCCCCTCTGGGTGTTCCTATGGCTTTGGTTTTCTGGTAGTTTCTTTTGAATTTTACGTTGGGGCCCAGTCGTCTTTTCTCCGGACTTTATCTCCAAGTTTTCTCTCGCCTCTAAGAATTCTGCAAGGCGTCTTCTCTTGTAGGGTCCCCCTCTTTCTTTTCCTTTACAGGCGCGGCAATGCTTGAAGCTCTTTCCTTTTTGAGGGGTGTTTTAAGCTGTGCCGCCGGTCCCTTTTGTCCTTCTTTCCCAGGGAGCGTTAAGATACTGGTCCTCGGTTATTCCTCTGCTCGTCTCTTTGAACTCCGTGGGTTTCTAACTCCGAGAACAAGGGTTCCGCAATTTCGAGGACTTCGTCTTCGATTTGACACTGCGATATTGGGATCCCTATTAACTCCCTCCGTTTTTACTTGGTACTTTCTTGGAGCCACTCCCGCGTGTCTGCACGGTTCTGTCTGCTTTTCTGGTTTCTCGAATTTTGTCAGTCACAATTGGACCCTTCTGGTCCATTCCCATTGGTTTTTCTGGGCCGGAAATCTCAACGTTTTTCACGTTTTTCACCCCCCCGCTTTTTTAGTTTGGCGCCGCGCCTGGGTGCCACCCAGACACCCCCCCTCCCCTCCCATTTTTTTTAGTTTTTATGATTACATGTCCTATACTTGTCCGACTGTTTTTTTTTGGGTGCTTTTCCCCCAGCCCCTCTTTTTTAAAGTTCTAGTCGAGCGCACGAGCCGATATCGTTTTTTTCCAGAAGGCACAGAGGAGCAGGAACCCACTAAACTTTGGATCAGTTTCTGAGTTAGCATAGGGTCGTTTCAATTAGGATTTTTATCATTTTTATAGTGTGACGTTTTGCGATTTTCTTCGGGGTCACCAAGCTCATGTTGCCCCGTGAGCCCCCCAAATTTCCACCCTCAAGATCCAGGGGAACCTGATCCCCTAATCAGACCGTGATCGGACATATGACATGCCCAACCAGTCGTATGTTCCGTACGAGTTCTCAGCAATCATGGTGTGCCCCCCCTCTTAAGCTTCTTTCCCAGCTATTTTTGTCTAGATTTTGTCAGACGGGGGGTTTTCTCGTTGGTCGATGCCGTAGCGTTTCCCTAGCTCTTTCCTTTTTTTCCCCCCGGTATTCCGACTTCTATCGCAGGGCTTTCTGCCCCCCAGGAAGGGTTTGCCGAGATCCCTATGGGGTATTTCCTTTTAACAGACGTTTTTTTCTCAAATCTCCAGTATTAACAGGTTTTGATCCCAGACCCTGAATTACTCATATTTCCTTTTTACCAAGGGGCCTTTTAACTCCTTCCCATTGTAATATGCTTATCGCTCTAAACATAACCCAGCGCCCCTAATTTTTTTCCCTTAAGGACTTTCCTGACCTCCCCCTGGACCTACCCCTCTGATAGACTGTCCCAATTCCTTTATCACAACGCACCATTGACCCGAAAAAGCACGAGTAATAGAAGGTCTTTCCGCAAAGCTCATTCTTTCCTTTTTAACCGTCTCCTGTCCTCCTTCCCTAAATCCCCAGTATTCTCGATTTAGTTTGCGTTTTTACGGACCATAAGTTTTGCGATGCGCCCCAGGGCATAAGTATTGGCTGAATTTTAGTCTCATTGCCTTTCTTGACCAAGGACCCGAGGACCTTAAGTTTCCATTACCTAACCTGTCCCCAACTTTACTTCTCCTCCAACTCCATGCCGTTTCGTGTTCTTCCCCCCTCCGATGTTTCTGCATCCCCTGTGGATTTTCGTTTTCCTCGTATCTTTTGAAGTACTTTTAGACGGTTTTTTAGTCCGCTCCTGTCTATTTTTCCACTCCATTTTATTACCCCCTTCTTTTCTCGGAGTTCGTCTTTAGCTGTACCTATACCCACAGTTTCTTCAGTAGCAGGCCCCTTCCACAGTTGTTCCTTTCTATCCCGTTTTCTTCTTCCTCGTTCCTCTCGCTTTTCTCCTCCTGCCTCCAACGATTTGGGTTACCATGGCTGGCCGAGTCCTTACCCCTCTTCGCCCTCTTCTACCCTTTTATTTTTTAGCCTTTGCCGGCACGTGCTTTTCTCCCGCTCTTTTGAGGCTTCAAAGTGAATCCTCTGGACTTCCGTGACTTTTTTTGAACCACCCTGCTTTTTTCTCCCTTTCCGGTCGCCCCCCGTCTGGCCGTGTGCCATCCCGTTCCGTCGTTCATGCTGTAAACCCTGGTCTTGACCTGTGTTTTCTCGCCTTTGACCTCCAGTTCCCTTTGAAACTTTTTCGGCTGGCTTTTGGAGTCCAGACCCTTTTTTGAGAGCTTCTTTACCCCTCATACTTTGTTGATTAGCTACATCCATTTTTGGCGCCCCCCCAAGTTACTCTGGCTACAGCAGGTTGACGTTGCAGAGAGGCGCTCAAGTTGCCCACCCGGCAAATTACGGAAGCTTTCTCCCTTACCCGGTACCTTTTTTCTCCTGTTTGACGTTGGATCTTCAGTCTTCTGTTCCCCCGCCCGACTGTTTCTTTCTCATGTGACCCGTCCTTCTTACGCTCTTCACTGACGGGCTTCACGTCGATGCGGAGTGAACTCTTTTTTCGCAGGAGGTTTGAACCTCGTCACAAGTCCCCTTCCGTTTGTCGGTTCTGGGTTTCCAGCGTCCACCCGTCTTTCCTCGTAGAAGAGCTTCTGCGAGTTTGTCGACGTTCTGGGAGCGGGGGCTGATTATGGACTACTAGCGTTTTGTTGAGTTTTCCAGTTTTCTTCTTTTACTCTCTCTTCCTCTTTGTGACTCTCTCGCGTTTACGCTTCCCAAATCCCCTTTGGTTTTTCTGTTGTCTAATACGACGAGGCTCCCCTTTTCCCTTTTACCTCTCTCTCGGATTTTTTAAGCCCCCCAATTTTTTTTTTTCCTGTTTTCCGACTACGATCTTTAAGAGGTCCCCGTTGAACCCCGGTTCTTGCATTTTTTCAAACGGGGTTTCTCTTTCCTGTGTAGTCACAGGTTTTTTTATTAGTTTTCTGGTCAAAATCTTTTTCGTTTCCTTTCCTCCCCCTTTTTTCTTGTTTCCCCCCCCCCTTACGATTTCGTACTCTTGTCTTCCGTCATTTGTTTTTCCCCTGAGACATCTTTCTTGCGAATCCCCCCCTTCCCCTTTATTTTGAGCCTTTTCTACCCCGACGGACGCTGACGTCTTCGGAACCACAGCCCCAGTTCGGTTCATGCCAGCGCTCGGCGGGTTGTTTTCCCGAGCTTCCATTTTTCCTCTCCCTCTTAACCTTGCCTCCCTACGGAGGTCATCTTTGGCCATCTCTCCAAACCTGTTTTGATGGTACATTTTGGAGATTCTGATAAATCTTTCCCGTACTTTTTCTTATGGACCCAAAGTAGTCTATCTCCCCATTCTCTACCGTATTCCCCAGTTGCTTCTTGGTTTTCCAGTTCTTGTTTCTTTACATAGTCCCCCTCAAAGATGGCCATAGTCTCGGTTCAATTTGTCTTTTGGGGTCGCTTTGGGGTATCCTTTCGGCCCCCCAAGGTGGAAGAGTATTGGTTCATTTAATTCCAGGAAGTTTTGAATTCCTCGACAGACTATGCCTGGCGGGTTCGTATAACCTTTTACCTGCCATCGAAGCAGGCCGTTTACGGGGAAAGTCCCTC
>Ga0179591_1275210_pt1 | contig 19304 bp, 20 predicted proteins | sample CZOMad2_1_08_16f_FD_182891 | JGI IMG/M metagenome (GOLD analysis project Ga0179591, IMG submission 182891) | Vadose zone soil fungal communities from Angelo Coast Range Reserve, California, USA - CZOMad2_1_08_16fungal (PacBio error correction) | ecosystem: Environmental > Terrestrial > Soil >... | reverse complement strand
AATCTATGCAAGGTTCCCCAGTACACTACCCTCGTCTTCGAGCGAATCCCTTTATGCTTTTTCCCGACCAAAGCCGAATGTCAAGCGACCCTAACTCAGTTTCTCCTCCCATGAAAGACTTTCTCGTACCCTTTGGACTTGATACTCCGCCAATCAAAGCTGGAGACTTTTAAATGTTTCCACTCGCCGCTACGGAGGCGTTCTGATCCCAGTGCCCAGCCCGCCGCCCTGAAACCGGCCGCTTAACTCCCGACTGGTTTCACGCTTCATGCTGACTTGGCGCGGTCTCGTTCACATTTTCTGTACTGGGCTTTTCCACCGCCCATTTTTTTAGTGCATGACCCCCACCACAGCCCGCGCCGGCCGCTTACATGGTGGTAAGGCTCCCCTCGGAGGCCTTCCGCCAACTCGCGCCGTCTCTAGACCAAGGAAGACACGACCGAAACAATTCCTACCGTTTTCTTCCCCTAACTGATGAACGGGAGTATTGAATTCGAGTGTTTTAACCACGTTAAAGTTTCTATTAGAATAGCTATTAGCTTCCCCCTCTAGGTCCCCAGTGACGTTCTATAGCTGTTCTGCCTCAACCCTCGATCGGCTTTTTCCGGGAAACGATACTGAGGCCTTTTTTTCTGGTTTGAAAGAATTTCTAACCCCCCCGAACCCCCTCTCTGACTACGGCGGGTCCTTGAGCAGGAGTTGACGGGGCAATATTAGGTGCCCCTCCATTTCTTTCTCCTCTTGATTCGTCGCAATCCCTTCCGCTATGGCGGCGCCTCGGCGGGATTCCCTATCTAGTGTTCGCGGGCTCTTCGTCTTTTTTGTAGCTTTTCTTCCTTCATGACAAGTTTCTGACGGGGCCACGTCCCCCTCTCTGGCGAAAAACTGCCCGTGTTTTCCCCCCCCAGCCGTTTTTCTTTTTGCCGGCATCCCTTGTCTTTTTGCAGACCAGTCCATGCTGCGAAACGACCTCTCTTTTCGAGCTGATAGTTGAAGAGACACCGCAGTCTTTGGTCCCGGTGTCTTCTCCATCTTATTAATCTGCTTACCCTACCCACTCCTAGCTAGATCTAAGAACAGACGGATCAAGAGCCGAGCGGAGGGAGGTATGAGGTTCCGTATCCAGGGCCTGTGTTTCAAATATCTCTTCATTCGCTTGTTTATAGGAGAAAATATGTCTATGTTTTCTGTTCTGACCTTTCCATATCATCCCTCTGGCCTTAGAGTTAGCACCGCGAGGGTCCCCTCGCATTCCTCTCTCTCCCTTCGCTTGCTTTAGCTCCTTCTCGTCTTTGTACGCGACGTCACACCCTCCCCCCACTCTGGAAAAGGCCCCTCGATGCTGCAAGGCTACCCTGGTTTGCGTCTTTTCCTCCACCCCTCCCTTCCTTCTTGCGTAAAACCAACTCGCACGCGCCCAGCCTCCCGTAGATCATAAGTTCCTCTGCTACGAGCTTCTTGCTTTTTGGGAATTTTTCTCTACTCCCACTCCACTTTCCATCTGCCTGCGGTTTAAAGGTCGGGCATGCAAGGCCCCGCTCTATGATAGCTCCGTTGATCCCTTTTTTTCTTCATCTGGGTTGTGGTTTAAGCCGGTAGTTTTCTTATCTGCGCTGGAGACCCCTACCGGAGTCTATCCTTTTGATCCCTTTTTCCTGACCTGGAAGCCCAACCATTTTTTTTCATCGGATCTGACTTCGATTATGTAGGAAGTTTCCACTCGTATGAGGCGCCAATGATACCCTTCTCCTTATTTTTTTCTTTTCCCAGGACCTGGCCTCTTGCCTTCATAGTGCATGTTGATTTTTGCGTCAAGGAGACCAATATTTTTCCGCCCTCAGTTCGAGTTTCCTGGCCTCCCTCTTTTTATCTTTTCTCTTACCCCTTTCCCTCCTTCTTGTTCCGCTTTTTGCATGGAATGTTCACCTCTCTGCTGGTCCAGGGAAAATTTCCGTCACCCTCGCAGCTACGCCCCCCTTGTGAAGGCATTCGTCCTTTCGAAAACTATTTCTGGTTTATATCCTGATTCTCACGTCGTTATCTTCCCTTCACCTCTGCTATTGGGCCACTTCTATCCTGTCCTCCCGTCCGCTTCCCCTGCTTTCCGTTACGTCGAGTAATTTTCGGTTTTGAGGCAATAGCAGTGGTTTCCTATCCACTCTCCCTCTCTCCTTTCGCCCCCACCTTGCAGCCATTGAGCAGGTTCTTCGACTGCCATAGGGAGTTTTACGTGCTCTCGTACTCGGACCTTTCACTCGCAACGTGATCCTCCTTCCTTAAGAGGGAGAACTCTCCATTTTGATAGTAAAGTTTTTGGATGTTTTGCTTTCGATCTCCTGTGAGCTAGAGGATCACTATGCCGATCTTTTTGGACTTTTCATCTCTTTACCCCCTATGCCATCTGTAGTGAGATGTCAGAATCTTCCCCCCTCTGTCCCCCGATGTTTCAGTTTCTACCTGGTTGCCGAGATCCACGGAGAACCTGGCCCCCTGCAGTCCCTCCATCAAGATTTTAAGAGGAATATCTGTGGCGTAAACCCCAGTTAGTTCGTACCCAAGCATGTACTAGGCAAAGCTGAACCCTGATCGACGCTCTAGGATAGCCCCGTCCTCCTCGTAAATGCCGTATTTGAGCACAATGTGGATCTCCAATAATTTTATGGTCGTCCGTGAAAGACCGCCCTCCGATGTCCCCGACCGTGAGCTCTCTTCTCCTTCTGGCAGTCGGTTTTCTCGAGACATGGGCTCCCGACGTTCTTTTAACGAAGAGTAGAGCTTAAGTCCCTTGTACCTCGAGGAAGGCGTGTGGTATTCCGATGATGCTTCGAGTTATTCCTGTTCCGCCTTCTGAGAAGGGTTATAGGCGGCCGCGTTCGAATTTCGCCGCTAACCGTCCTTTTCCCAATTCTCCTTTTGTTCCAAAGTTTACAGGTAGGTGCAGCACACTCTTTTTCCAACGCTGGACGTCAGGCCCGGCCTCCCCTGCACAGCCAATGTACCTTCCAAGTAGAGAGCTGTTTGACTCCTTCTCTTTTTTTGCTCCAATCGCCGCCGACTTTCGGGTCAAACAATAGATTTCCCTTGGCCCTTTTTAAAAAGGATTTATTTCCGGGCACAGAGAACTAAGCTGCTTTTGGAGGTTTTGTTCTTTTTCCAAGAGAGAAGATCTTGCTCCAATGGGTTGTCATCTCCGGACCTCTCTATCATGATCGCCGATTTCTCTTTCAGCCTCCAATTCGATCGCATTGATTTCTTATGTTTTACTCGAGTTTGCCCTCTTAAGTCAGTTGTTCCCTACCAAATCGTCAAGTCCCTAGGTTCATAGTCATTTTTAGGTTCTTCAAGCCCCTATGGACTTTTTCTAGTTAGAGCTATCTGGTTGTTTTTAGTAAGCTTTTATTGAGAAAAAGTTTCGGCCCTCCCCGACGGAGAGGACCCCCTAGTTACCCACGCCGCATTTACGTTGGACCAAGGTTCTCGGGGTTTCTCTCTGATAGAAGCTTCGAGATGATACCCCTGCTTTTTTAACAGGTAGGGGGTTACTGTTTTGCGTAGTGAGCGGCTCTCAGTCTTCGCCGAACTTTTTCTGCTTTTCGCTGAGGATTTTAGCAACTCTAACTTTTTCCTTTATTTCTACATCTAAAAGGATTTTTTTTATCATTTTTCTGCCCCCTTCTAGCTGATGTTAGAGTGAGGGGCTCCCTTACGGCGCGATCTTGGTTTCCTCCGCTTTAGTTTTAGGTCGGAGCAGCCCTAGGTAGTTTTGAGTTAATCTTTTCCGGTTTTAACGGTTAAAGAAAGTTGAAGGGTGTACTTCCGATTCGGTGTTATATAACCCATCGTAGACCCAAGGATGTGACTTATTATAAGTGCGACCCCTATCTCTTTTGGAAGAGGTTTTTCTTTTTTCGGTAAGTAGAGGGTTTTCCCTATATGCCCCGACGGCCACGACGCACGGCCCGCTTGGTGTAGTTGCACTTGGTTAGTGTAGCCTCTGTGGTGTAGAGCCTTTTCGTGTCACGTTTTTTTTTTTGAGGGCGATGGTTGGTTTCAAGATGCTAAGCCACCTATGTAACGTAGGGTTTCGCGCTTCCGTCTTCGAACTCTGGGCGTAGATGGTCATTTTTTAATTGCATCATTCTCCTAGCTGGTGCGACCACTATTTTCGGGCGGTTTTTTTTTCCAGAAGTCCTCTCCCCCCAGACCGGGTCTTCCAGGCCTTTCCTCTGACCGAAGGTATGCAGGGTCGTCGCCTGAAGGGTGTTTTCCAACTCAGCGCACTTAGACTTCTTTGCAGCGGACGATTCTTTGTCAGTAATTCGTTTTCCCCTCGGCTGTGTCAGGATTGGGACGACTTTTCAGCGAGTACCGGTTCCTTCTGGTGGTTCCGCCTCCCAGGTGCCCTTTTCTTTTTTTCTTTGAATAGGGGCGCCCGTGACGTTCAGCACCTGTCCTTCCCGTCTCGTGTTTAGAGCTGTCACTTTCAGGCCTCATCTCGACCTACCCCTTGTTTTTACAGCCCCATTTTCCCCCCCTTTGAGCTCCCTAGACATGTCCCGGAGTAACATAGTGCTGTTCGATACTCCTTAGATTCCTCTCCTTTGCGTGCCTTTTTTGGGGGGACCCCCCTTCGAGGATTAGTTATAAATGTACTTTTAACCTCCTCCTGGCGCCTTCTCCAGGAAGGATTCTTTTGGTTGTGTTGTGTGTTTTTGGGTTTTTTGTGTGGTGTGTCTGTTCTTCTGACGGCGCGTTGGCGGAGGCGGCCTCATTTTTTTACCGCCGCAACGGTAAGCCCTCGTGGAAAGTCCCCGTCGACCCGCCCCCCCCTCTTCTCCATACCCCCCCTGACGTTTTATTTCCAGCAATTCATTTCCCCTACGCCGCGCTCCGCGATCCCTCCTCGGGTTGTCCCCCAAAGATAGTTGCAGAGTTCCCCGCCGCTCCTTAGAACTTTTCTCGGTACCCCAGGGGCCCAGAAGGTCGCGTCGAATCCTTAACAGCCCCCCCTCCCTGAAGTACCAGATTTTACCTTTCCCAAGTGGATCTCCGTCCTTTTCGCTTCGGCTCTCCTCGCGAGCCAGTATTGCTTAGCGACGCCGTCGAGTAGATCTGCTAAGGAAGTCTTTTCCTGTCCTCCTCCAAGTTGTAATCAAGGTTAGTACTCTGACAGGATTACGACAAACCCCCCTCGGAATTTTTACTACGGAGAGACTTTCTAGGAAAGAGAGTCGGTCGGTGCCCCTTCCCTTTCCCCCCACTTCTGGAAGCTTAAGTTGCTTGGGTTTCCCCCAGAGAGCCGCCCTAGAACCCTCCCCTCCCCGGCTTTCGTTAGAAGCTTTAAGTTAATTGTCCCTTTACGTTTTTCCTGGGCGATTTAACGTCGATAGAGACGGGGTCACTCCATATCTGACTTTTCCCAAGTAGCAGACAAGGGTAACCTTCTACCCTGTTCTTTACTCGTTGATTGCCATTTTTCTCTCTTTCCCTTTCATACTCCTCCTTTTTGTTTTTGAGCTGCTCCCTTTCTAAGTTAAGGCCCCCCTTGCGTTTTTTTTTGAGGTTTATCGCTCTCTTCTCATTTTTTTTCCCCCTCCTGGTACACGAGCAGATCCAACAAAGGATTTGCACGTGAACTTGAATTTTCCGCCCCCCTTTTTCGGTCCTCCCAGCCACGTGGCCTCTCTTTGCCCAGTCCATTGAATTTGTATTTAACGATCCTCAGTGAACTGGGCGTCGGCGGCCTCTTTGGATGGTCTTTTCCTTTCCCGACGCGGCGAGGACTATGCTGTTCGTTCAATTCTAGGGATTTAGGGGTTGTGGATATCCCTTCTGGACCCTTTTTTACCCCGGCGTGCATTTCCTTTGTTTTTAGAGTTAGTGGGCAGGACGGCGGTTCCCATTGATTTTCGAGCTCTCTCCTCCCCTATTAGTAATTCTCTTTCCTGATCTAAGACGATCGATTTCCCCACTCCTTGGTCGGCGGCCACTCGACTGCCGGACTTTTCCCTCTTTCCGCCAGACGCCAATGCCCGGTACTTTTAGTCCTGCGCTGATGGGGGTCCCCTCTTCTGGAGCGTCGGTCCTGAGCCTGCCTCGTTCTCAGGACAAGTTTCCAGACCCCTGACTGAGCTTTTGTGGGCCTTTCTAACGAGGATGTCAGTAGCCGCGATCTCCGAGAGTGCCTTACGGACCCCACTCTCGGTGGGCAGAACCAGCCTATCGGATGGGCCTGCACTCATTATCGGGGCTGGCCCCTACAGGTTCCATATTGCAGTCTTTCCTTGATAGAATTTTTTAATAGACTTCAACCACTATCTGTTTTAAAGAACGATCCAACTTCTCCCCACCAACCTACTTTTTTTTTTTCACCCTGCAGACTCGTTCCTCCCCCCCGGCTACAGTCTACCGGGCCCTGAATTACGTTGCACCAGAGGGACTGCACACCCCCCCCCCCTTTGCCACCGGCACCTTACGATCTAGATTCAGCCCTCTAGCCCCCCTCAAAGATTACGCACCGTGACGCGTATTTGTCCTCAAAGTGGCAGAAAATCTTTCTTCTTAGCCCCCTTTTCCAGTGTAGATGATGCAGGGGCCCCCTACCCATCCGGAGAAAAGCCAAGCAGGCACATAGTTTTTCATCACTGGCCCTTTTTCCCCTCCCCTCAACAAAAGATAGATGTGAGTATTTTTCCCACAAAAAAGACTATGAAAGGCGCGCGTTTATTCTTCAACTGACCTACTATCTCCCCCCCTTCCAAATTTGACATTTATTCTAGCCCTGCCCCTCAGATAGGACCCCCTCAACTCCTTCCCCTAGTTCTCCGCCTCTTCTTCACGAGAACACCACTTGAACGGCTCTCTTAATAAACGATACGTATGATTCGAAAGGGACCGAAGAGCCGGGCCCTAGGGAAGGATGCAAAGCCCGCTCTCGATCCCAGCTAGGTGAAAGTTCAGAAGCGCGTAGATGACCCCACCCTCCTGCCCGCCCATCTTTAGCCCTGAAGCGGTCCCTTCCGTTTTCCCATAAAGTTTGCTAGAGAAATTACGCTTTATCTTTCTCTGACACTGGACGTCACGGCCTCCATCAGACACTATTCCCCCCATTGATCTTTTTTCCCCTCCCGCTTTCTACACAACTGCCCGCCCGTCTACACCACCTGTCTTACACCACGAGAGACCGGCTTTGTTCGGCATTTTTTTAGTCCACTACCGCCCGCACAGAGATCTAATTTCTCCCCAACGAGAGATGGACCGGTACCCTTCTTTTCTTCCCACAGCCTTTTTTTCTGGCCAGTAAGACTGGGTGATCTCAGACTACGACAATCAAGGCTCAAAGGTTCCAGTTGGCTGAATTCCCTTCAAGACACACACTTCAAAGCCAAGACTACCGAGAGCTTTCTCGCCACGAGGCCCCCTTACCCCGCCGCCGACTAGATCATCTTCCGCAGCGCTCCTCGACCATGACCTCCCCTGGGCTTTCACGGGACCGACCTCCTCTGAGACAGGGTTCCGCTTTTTTCAGAAAATGCTGACAAGTAGGCGCTACGAGCTCAGCTCCCCTTTCTTTCAGAACCCCGTCACCTCGTAGAGAAGGTAAACCAAGGAGATTTTTTACCCGAATCTCTTAGCGTTTTTCGTCGATTGTCCCCCCCCATGTTAACCCAAGTTCTTATGAACAACCCCCCTCGGTTGCGTGGAGGCTTCCTTTGCTTTCCTGCAAGACATTAGATTACCTGATAACTCACCCCCCTGAGCTCGATCAGCCCCACTGACTTTTTTTCCCCTCCAAGCAAACGACCCCCGCCTTCCCTCTCCCTTACTAAATTAATGACATGGATGAAGAGTTCTAAACCCTATACCCTTTGAGCTTACTCCTTTCCACGGCTTAGATTTCTTTAGGCCATTCTCTAGTTTAGAGCTCATCGAGCTTCTTCTCCTCAGGATTACCTTCATGTTTTCCCCTAGAGCTCTCGGTTCCCCCCCCGTCCCACAACCGCACGTCGATGAACCTGAGGTCGAAGGTTGGACGAATGTCTTTTGTCCCCACTCCTTCACTGCTCGTTCTTCTTTCATAGAATACCCAAGAGAGTAGGCTCTTCTAGCGGAGGGGCGGGTTCTAATTATTCTCCGTGAAGGTGGCTTACCGTTGTATTCTTCGACGTGTGGCTCCTCTCTGAAAGCGTTTGTTCCCGATTTCGGAGTTGCCACCCTTGGCCAGGTCCCGCGACCCCCCCCCACTGCTCGGCCCCCTTCCTCTATGTCTCGTTTTTTTCCCCTGTCGCGCGCTGCCCGCCCCGTCTCGTCGTCGCCATCATCTGAAAATTTTGACCTTAGCCGCTAGCGGCCCGCTCGCGTTTTCAGCCAGAGACGCCGCCCATCTTTCCCGTTTTTGCCTGCTACTCCTCGAACGCGGAGACTTCAAATTTTTCCCGCCCGAGTAGAGGCCCTTTTTCCCCGAAGATCGCTTCTTCCCGGTGGCGAAGTCGTCGCGGATGCGTTCGGCGGTGTCCCCAAAATAAGCTGTCTTTCCCCTCCCCCTCCCCCCCCCTGCCGCTTTTTCTCCCTCCCTAATTTGAGACTGATGCCTTGAGAGCGTCGTCCTTAGCTTTGGTCCGCGGGGCGTGACTGGACCCCTGTTTTTTTTAAAGCGAAGGAGATCGGAAGTTCTCTCCCGACACAGGCTTTTTTTTTTTTGAGCGGAGGACCGCTGTCCTGGCGCCCCTTCCTTGAGGGACCCTCCCCTATCTAAGGGACCCGTAAGTAGATGAGCCCCTGGAGCGGCCCCTCTAGGTTCCTAGTCACGGAATCCGTCCTTTACGGATTGGTCCCACAACAATCGGGAACGACCTCCTCCCAGAGAGTTCGCCAAGAGCCCTTTCCGCCAGAAGGTTAATCAGCTGCTTTCCTCAGTTTGATCCCCTCAGGCGCCCCCACTCCCATAATGCCACTGAGGTTACCGGTATTTTTTTTTTCCTCTCCTTTCTTCCCCCTGATATATGAGAGCGCCCCATGATTGTCCCCCCCCGCCTCGAAATGGCGCCTGGAATCGGAGAGTTCTTCCCCGGCAGTTACCACTTCTGCTTCGATCCGGTTCTTAAATGGCCGCCGGGGGGTTGGGACGAGTAAAGGTCTATTGGTGCCTTTAATCTGTGCCTGACTATGCTCCGGCCGTGCCCCCTACCGATGCGTCTCTCCCTAGTTTGTAAACCTCTTGGTCACCCCTGAGCCCTTGCCTGACCAGGGCCCCCTCAGCCGGGAGAATGATCTCTCACCACGGCTCTTTTCTCCTCCCAGATAACGTGTTAGAATTTTTTTCACCAGGCCCCACTCAGATTTCCCGTGGATCTTCTTTTCATCATTCCCTTGCGAGGAATCCCACGCGCATCGGTATGGCCAAAGCCCTCTCTTTCCCGGCGCTCATTCCCCCCCGAGATATCCTGAGACGCAGCGCCTGTCCTTTAGTTAGGTTTCCCCTCCTTCTCCTTCACCCGGGCGAACCCAGGGCATTTAATGCCGGAAGAGTTTCGCCCCCTCTTTTCTCAGGCTCTCTCTGATATGGGCCCGCAGTGACTCTCATTGCCACCCCGGCCTCGGCACCTCCTGCTGCCTGGACTCGTCGATGAACGGCCCCCGGTTTCACCCTTTAGCTGCCGAAGAAGTGGCCTCTCCCCTGCGTTACTCCCCGGTCGCCCACCCCCCCAGTTTGGGCGTCAGCCCCCTAGATCTCTGTCGCAGCGGCGCGCCACTGAGGCTCTTTCGCGTTCTCAGAGAACGGTCCCCTCTTACAAGTGATTTCTTTTCGTTCAAGAGCGGTCCCTCCTAGTCTCAAGTCTTTAGTCACTAAGGCCGTCTCTTCTTCGATCTTTTTTTCTTCCCCGCGTGCGGTTCCCTATTGTTTTTGTTGAACAAAGAGTGGGCTGCGGATGCGTCAACTCCCGACACCCCCCACCCCCGCTCGGGCAGAGTTCCCTTTCTTTTCATTTCCCCGGATTAATAAATAAGTCTTAGTCGCGAACCAGTTCCTCCAGAAGGCTACCCCCCAGCCTCCTCTTTGCGAGCGGCGTTACCTTCCCCCCTTCCACCCCTAGGGTGTTTTCTCCCCTTATTGCGCGGCCCGCGTTACTCCGATCTCAGTTTTCTCCCCCCAGTCCAGTCGCAGCCGGACCCCCTAGCTCCTACGGGATCTGAGGCTCTAATCTTATTTTGGGAGCACCGCCCTCTTTCCCCCTTTTTCCGACGCCGACCTTCCCCCCTGCCTAGTTGATCGGACCTTCTTTTTGACTCCGGGTTTTCTGCGGCCGCCTCTATGGAGTCGAGGTAAGACGCGTCAGTACGAAGGAATTTCTTTCGAGGGGCGGTAGATTTTTTTCGCGATCCCTTGGCCCGAGTCTCCCGGGACGGTCCAGCTTGTTTTCCCGCGCCTGCGCTAGACTGGTTCTCAGCCTTCCTCCTCTTTGCAAGTTCGGTCCCCTCCTCCAGATTCCATGGGGGCCACCCTCTTCCAGCCCGCCCCGTCCCCCTCTAGTTGCCGCCAGACCAGGCGTCATCCAAGCTTGGCTCGGACGTCATGCACTCTGACAAGATCTTAGCCCTTCTGCAATCGCCCACGTTCCCTAGTGTTTTTTTTTTTTTTTTTTTGTTTGTGGAGATCGGAATGTCTCCAGCCGTAATGCGCCGCCACGCCCCGGTCCTTTTTTCTGAGACGCAGCCCCCGTTCTTTTTACTTTCGAGTGAACAGCTCTTTGCCACGCCCTGATCCCGCACTTTAGTAAATAGAGGTTTTTGTTTTTGCTTCGTGAACCAGCTTCGGTTCCCCTTTTTTTTATCCCCTTGAAGGTCCCGCCGACTCGTCCAACCCGACGAGATGCCCTTATCCGGACCGCGTCCCCTTTTTAGTTCCCCCCTTTGAGCGCCCGATCTGGAGATTTTTATTACCCAATGCTTTCGTCGCCGTTCCAGTTCCGGCGGAAGCGAACGCTTTTCCCCGGGGTGGTCTTTCGCCCGCTGGCCCCCTTGTTGTCCTCCACCCGAGCTATTTGCTTACCTTTCGCGACATGGCACTCCGCGTTTTTTTCAGCCAAAGTCCTTTCCCCTTCCTTTTTTGTGACAGCACTCCCTGGCCGTTGAGGCACGGACGGATCCTTTTCTCTTCGCGTTATGACTAGTGGCGGATTAGGTCGCCAGTCCCTGTTTGGAAGGTTTTTTTTTTTCAGGGTGCGGGCTGATATTCCCGTCATCCCCGCCTAATGCGGAGCGAGGTTCCGAATTTCCAAACGCCACGCGTCGCCTTCGGTCTCGAGACGGTCCTCGGGTAGATCGTCACTCAGCCCTTCATTGGGCGCTTCCACTCCGCTTGATCGTTTCCTGTCGGAGCGTTGGTCCGCCGCACCGAGTAGTCCCTGGCGCCGCTTCCGGGGGTGTGCTTGCTCGGTGCACTTTCGCCGCTCCCCTGAAAGTCTGACTCGCTGATTTCCCCCTTTTCCCAGGATCTCCCTCGCCCTCGGCCTCCACTTCTGGGCTCGATCCCCCTCGTGATCGACCGTTCGGGAGGAGAGGCTCAGGTCGTGGGTTCTTTTTTTTCACACGATACCCTGACTCCCGAGGGTCGTGGTGTCGTCGGAAGTTCTCCGCGACTCTTTTGTGTAGCGGGCTTTTTGTGCCCTCCCTCCCCCTTTTTTGCACGAGCTTAGTTAGCTTTAGATTGTTTGTCAATCTTGGGACACACGACGTAACCTCGCCTGGTGTCCGCGTCCGGTCTTCTCCTGACGGTAACGGTTTTACAGGGCCCGATCCCCGTCTTGTAGGGGACATTTCTGGCCTCCAAGTCTTTGACTCTGGTGTCGTAGAAGACGGTACCACCCTCTTCTCAGTCGGCTGTAGTGTAGTGAGCACACGTCCCAAGCTCGCCCGCCCGGTCGTCGCAAGACACCCTTCCCCTACGCATCGCTTCCCTTCTGACTGCAGGTTCATCCTCCACGCTAGAAAGTCGTCCGCTCGGCCCAGCGTTCCTATTCTGGTCCCGCCTTCGAAATGCCCTCCTCCTTCTTTTTTAGCTTCCCTTTCAGGAGGATTTTGCGCGCCCTAGAAGGAACGTAGGCTGTCAGTCCCCTACGTCTTGCCGTCTACCTTTTTGGAGCAGTTTTTCTTACGGTGAACTTCCCCTTGACTTCTACCCCCCAGGTTTCGGCGCTTCTTTTGACCCCTTCCCCCGAACTCGACCCTTTCTCCCGTCTTTTTTCTTCCTCCGCCGACACGTGGATTCAGGTCCGCCAGTCAGTGCGGCCGCTTTTTTGGGCCCTCAGAATGCGATGATTCGCCGTGCCGTTTTTTGGTTTCCCCCGGCTGATGACTTTTCTTCAACGGAATTCGTTGCCCTTTTTGAGCCGGGCCTCTTTGACCCTTCTTCTGTTTTGCAGATTTTTTTGGCCGTCGGATGGCTTCTGGTGGCTCCGGCTGCCTGACGCCCTCCAGACCAGCCTCCCTCCTTTTCCCCAGGCCAGCTTCCTGACCTCCACACTCATTTCCTCCCGTTCGCCGCCTTCGCAACAGCCCCCCGATTTTTCTCTTCCCCAATTTCTCGCGCTCGTCGTCACCATCCGCTTTTCACTCCTTTCCCAACCCTGCTTCTTGACAGATCTTAAACGCGAGCCTCTTTCGCCGAGCCGCTTCCTCCCCCCTTCCACAGCCCCTTCTAATTAGCTTCCACGTCGAATGGTCTGCTCCGGTACCTTACGACCTTTCCAGTGCCCCGCAGTACAGAGTGCGCATAACCCCAACTTCCCCCCAACACCCCACCCCCCCCCCCCCCACCAACCCACCCCCCCCCCCCCCCCCCCCCCCCACCCCCCCCTGGTGTCCTTTCCTTCCCTCGCGAGCTCTGGGAGCTGAGCCGGAACCTTCTTTTCTTTACTCAGATTGGTCCTGATGGAGACTCCCTGTTTTTAAGCCCCCTCTCTCCCACTGTTTTGACCGATAGTTCCGATTCACCTTCATGCCAAAACACCCCATTCTTCGCAAGAATTCTCGATCTTCCTACCCCCCCAATCTCCTTCTAGGAGGGACTTTATCCCCGGCGCCACCCTCTCCAGAAGAAGCTCCTCGGCCTCCCTGCTTTGAAAGTTCCCAAGATTTTCTAATCCAGTGACGACTTTCTTTCCGCCCCCCGGCGGCGAAGCTCCCCCCCCCTTCTGCTAGACCATATCTCAAGAGGAAATCGCCCCTTAGAAGGTTTTTTTTCCTATCGATGTACATCTTCGTCAAGCTGACCACGATATCCTGCGTAAGCATAGTTGACAGCCCTTCCCCTATGTAATCTCTTATATGTCCTGTTGTTTTTGTTTCCTCTAGATATGATTGTTCCATAACCTTGGCGGACGCGCCCCTTTTCTATATCGACTTAATCTGGTCCCTGGACTTTCCCTTGTGCCCCGATTAAAACCCCTTGACCTCCCGTGACAGGCGTTTCAGTCCGCCCTCTTTTCGCGGTCCAATTCTCAGTGCCGCAGACTGCCTCCAGTCCTTAATTTTTTCTGTCACGGAGGAGTCTCTATATTCGCGAGGGCTTCTTCTGTACCCAGATGTTATGTGGCTTGCCCTCGCAATTACGACTTTTTTTTCACGAGTTCCTTATGCATATCGCCGACTTTCTTTCTTGTCCCCATCATTTGTGGCTTCCTGCGGTTCCTAGTAAGCCGTTTTCCTCAAAGTCCCTCCTGAGAGTTTTTTGTCTTTTACGTACGTTGCTACCTAATTCTCTGGATCTCAGAAGATAGTAAGAGATACCTTTCCCGTACGATCTTTCTCCTCCCGGAGATATCACCCCCCTCTGAGTCTTACTTGAGACATTATGCGGATCGACCCCGGGTCTTCTTTCATGTCTACTCAATTAATTTAACGATACGTAGGGTATTCCTCGGCACTGCTCCTGATGCTCTCCAGGTCATACGGCAGGTAGGACTCGACTTTTTGGTGCTCCCCGATTTCGGGCGACGAGAAGCTTTGTATTACTACCAGTTCTGTTGAGACCCAGATCGACCCTTTCACTGGTTTTGAGGAGGATCTTTCTCTTTAACTTTTTTAAGCACGTGTTGTTTTTAGACGTGGAGGATGTAGTCTTTGCATAAGCCTCCACGGGCGGCCAGTACCCTACTAAGCAACATCCCTTTACGTAAGGACTTCTTACCCAGCAAGGGCTGTTGCAACGTAGACTTCGGTCACGAAGATTTTATGAGTCCCCCCCCACACAGGGCCAGGCAGGATTAGTAAGATCGTCCTTTTGTCAGCACCGCGAGTGCTTCTTGGCTGAGGACCTTCTCTCACCGTGTCGCAATCTAACAGATTTTTTTCTCTTTTTTTACCCCGCCACCGGTTTCTTTCTACTTCGTCTCATTCGGGGGTCACTACGGCCTCCATAGCACCTTTGCCAAGAGGTTTTCTTCACGGAAGCTCCATCAAAAGAGGTCCAACCAAAGAGATCTATGTCGGAGACCAACGCAACAGACACTCCGGCGGATCCGGCTTTCTTGAGAGGAACATCCCAGCAAGCACTTACCCCATCTCTCATCCCGTGTGTCGAAGAACACACCTCACATGCTCTGGAAACAGCTGTTGATACCTATAGCGTCCTCATGTCCGAGAACCTAACTTCCACTTCGCCTTAACAGAGGCATAGGACCTTTATCTCAGGCCCCCTTTGTGGATCTTCACTCAAAAACTCCTTTCCTCCCTCCCTCGTCGATCCCTTCTACATCCACCGAGTTCGTTCTGACCAGATTCCCTGTCCCTCCCCCAGTTATTCTCCATGCCTTTTTCTTCCGTAACGCTCGACGCCATCGCGTGACCTTTTGAACAGCGTCTTTTCCAGTACCATAAGCCTCATCTCCCTCCAAACTTGGTACCAGGCCCGTCGTCGATAAACCCCACCCGCCCCGCGAAATCCCAAATGCCAGACTACCCCCGCGTTTCCCGGAGGTCGTCTGGGTCTTTTTGAAATTCAGGAAAGACTTACTCCCCTTTAACTTTTCTCCCTTCCTCTTTTTCCCTCAGTGCCCCCCCCCCCCACAACTGAACTTTCCTCCGTACTATTTTTAATTCCTCCTTTCCTGCCCCCGTGTAAACCGGCAGGAAGAAGAAAACTTTTCCCACTACAACTTGCTTCTGGAAGACACTCTCAAAGAGGCCGGCCTCCAACTACAGAGAACTAAAAGAGGACTACCTCCAACGACCCTTACCCCCGACAGGCGCTGTAGCTTTGGAAAGGATAAACAGAAATCGGGAAGAGTTCTTTATGCCGCCCCACTTCTTAGACTTTTATGAGGAAGCTATAGGGATCATCCCCAACTTGCTCGAAGAACCCTCCTATGGAAGAAACGATCTCTTCTATTGATTTCCTATCTCGTAAAAGGATAGTCCTCTCAAGGATGTTCTCTTTGAATCACCCAAAATCGCCTTTTTCTTTTTCTTCACTCAAATCTTGGGGAGGCCTTTCTCAGATGCCGGGTTCACCTCTATATCAAAACCGGCATTTTCTGCCACCTCCTGAATCCTCTCTATCCGTCTTTCTCCTCTTTGAAGTTCGTATTTTGTGAAAAGAGTCTTTTTCGCTCTGTCCCCCAACGCGTCTCGCAGCTTTTAGCCTTTTCTCAATAGCTCTTTCGACGCATATCGCAGTTCTTCTCCGTCAGGATTAATTCGAATAATTTTTGTCCTGTCTGGACGTTCGTTAACCACCAACTCACAAACCCCTTCTATGAATAAACGGTTTCGTAGCCGGCTGGCCCCCCTCCACTTTTAGGTTGAAACTCCCTACAATTCCTTTTTTTTCCCGAGGCTTAGTAGCCCTAACCACTATGCAGGAGGGCTTCGGCGCGGGCTGCTCTTTTCATTACCATTCTCCCTCCGTTGGGCAGCGTTTCTCCTGTTAGGATCTTTCTCTTGGCGATAACGGAGGGGGCCGAATTTTCGTTTCCCCTCGGCTTTACGCATTTCCTCCCAAATGATAGTGGGACCCGACGTTCTTGTTTCGGGTCTTCTTTTTTTCACTTCTTTTTCTCGCTGCGCGATTCACAATTTCCGCTAAATGTCTAGCTTCCCAGAATGCCACTTCTCGCTCGAGGGCCCCCTCCTACTTTTACTAGAACCCTTCTGACGCAGTAAGATTATGCAGGGTACCTGTAATGAGAGATGACCCCTCCCCTCTCTCCCCTTTTCTGACCCAGGGGAGAAGCTAGTACTCGATGACCGCCTGCCTGTTTCCCTCCTCCTAGTACCAGTATTTTTTTTCTCCCCTGAGTAGGAGGCGGTCTTCCCCTTGGGTCGCGGTGCTTCCACAATCTCTTTAGCGATCCAGATCGCGCGGCCTAGCCCCTGGCCCCCTTTTTTTTTTTCCTTTTCTCTTGCGGCCGCGATCGTCTGCTTTTTTGTGAAGCTTTTACGCGCCCCCCGCTTTGCGTTTCCTCCCGCGGGTGCCGCGCGGTTAGGCCAGCGACCCAGGCTTCGGGCTTTTCCGGCGGCCCGCTTCTCCCCTGTCCCTCCTACGCACCCTGATTTCTTACCCAAATACCTGGACCCTCCTTTGCAGCTTGCTGTCCTGGACCCAGCCTCCCTGTGCAGCGGACTCTAAGAATTGACACGTCCTTTTTCCCCCCCCAAATAAATAGGGTCCTGAAGAGGACGTACCTCACGATCCCCCCCGCCGCTACCGACAGTTTGGGCTTGCTCCCCGCGGTCCCTGTCCTTAAGGCCCCTAACTGTCGTGCTTATTGAATTTCTATGAGACTGCCCTACAAGCCCTTTTCAGCTCTTTTCTTCTTGCTTGCGCGAACAGCTCAATTCCTAGCTGGTTTGTGGGCGCCCGTCTTTCCTCCTCCGATTCGCGCTTCCCTCCCCCACCTTCGGAATGGGCGATCCTTTTCCACCCCCTGGGCCTTGACGACGGTTTCCCCCCTTCCAGCCCAGGCAGGTTTTCCGGCCGATTTTCTAACGTTTTGACAATTCCTCCCTTTCCCTTCTCTTTCTAAGGAGAAATAGTTGTCGCCCCCTTTAGAGTAAAAATCAGTCGCCCCCCTTTTCCTTCCCCGCGAGGAGAATCGTCTACTGCTCATTCCTCTCTCTAAGGAGCTCTACACCCTTTCAATGCTCTTCCCTCCCCCTTTTACCCGGCATCCCGATGCGTTTTCCATTCTACTCTTGGTTGTTCTCGCTCCCCCTCTTTCTTTCATTGGCCGGTAAGTAAAAGATAGGGCTTCTCTCTTATTCTTACTGAGCCTTTTCGCCTTCGAAGCCCCTCACCAGTCGGTATTCTACCATTTCTCCTTTTTGGTACTCGCCGTGCCGGTACGGTATTTTTGAGCCCTCCCCTTTTGATTATGGGAAAGGAAGTGAGCCTCAGGCGTTTTGTCCCGGTGGTCTTCAAGGGACCTCTTCGAGTCAGGGACCCCTTTCTCCTCCGATCTGCCAGGAAGCACTCGTGTTCTCCGCTAATCTTCTCCCGGTCTCCCCAAAAGATGTACGTGGTCGGAGTCTGGCGCGCTACTCTATCTTTGAAGGGATTTATGAACTCATATAACTTTTCCCCCTAAGGTCCTTGAGGAAGTTTTAGTGTCAGAGGAAGCCCTCCCTTCTTCCCTGCTCGTCAAGTAACAGGAGGCTGGTCTCTTCATCCTCTGAGGAGTTCTCTCTCTCTTTACTGATGGTTCCCATACTCTTTTGCGGGTTTGATGAGTTATCCTGTCGAGAGATCCTGAAGCCCGCTGTCCCTTCCGGAGATATTGGCAGAGTACTTTCCATATTTCCGGTCATAATTCTCAGGAAAAAGTATAAACAGCATCTCCGGCAGAGAGTCCTTATCGCGGAACCCTCTTTCTGCGAAACTTTTCGGGATGCCCCGGAACCTCCTCTATAGGATAGCCCCTGTTGTCCTCCCCCCCCCCCCCTAACTTATCTCCTTTTTCCTGCGCCGTGGATCCGTTTCCGAGGGATCTTTTTTTTGGTCCCTCACGGTTCACCTCCCCTCCGACCGTGACTAGCACTCCGGAGCTTGGTCCTTTGCTTTGAGCGTTCCTCTTCCGCGCCTTGCGCTCTCTAGCGGTCTGCTTCCTGCAGACCACTGGCCCCTACCGGACGGCTCTCGCGTTTCTTAGTACTTTCTTTAATAGAGTAGGAGAAGTTTCCTTCGAGCGCCCATGGCCGCGGCGAAAGGGTTCCTCGGAGCTCCTCGCCTTTCATGTTTCCCGAGACATTTTTTGGGACCGATCCATTTTGCTCTTTTTTAACATGACAAGGTCGTTGTTTTGAGGGCGCCAGCGCCACAGGCTCCCGAGTGATAGGAACCATCCAGGCGCCCCCCGATCCCCAATTAGACGCTGTCCCCAAGCATGAGACTTTTGAATTGCCCCGATCCCTCCCTCTCGCCCCCGCCCATCGCCCCCGCCGGTGAGTCCTGACTGAGCCCCTGCTATCAATGGCCGGTTTACCCCCCCTTCTTTCTTGCCACGCGCCTCGCGGGTAGTCATCCGAAGTTTGGGTGCTGGTGGTCCTATTCGTGCCCCCGCTCCCTCTGACTGATGTCCTTTATACGAGGAAGCTGATCTCGATGGCCGGCCCGCGTCTCTGTCAAGCGAGCCGCCGTCTGTTTTTGGGAGCTGAATCTAATTCTCGTTGTTACTCTCCAATCTCTCCTTCATCAGGGCCTTTCATCTGCGGATCGCCGCCTGAATCGATAATCTACCATATTGCCTGTGTAGCGATTCATACCTCTTTCTGTACAGGACGCTTGGCCAGCATACAAAGGACTCTTCCACTCCCTTTTCGCCCGTACCGTGGTGTTGAAACTCTCCTTTTGTTTTTATCAAGAATCGCCGTTTCCGAGCTCGATCCTTTTTTCTTTTTACTCGGAACAGTCGTTGTCTCCTGGGAGCGCAGGGTGAGTTGCGGTGCCTATCGTTTTATCCGCAGCTGGAATGAGAGTCGGGGCGGCATGAAGCCTCGGCCCCGAGGGGCGCTTTCCGGCCCAAGGAGGGGAGCCTCCCGCGCTTGTTCTTTTTTAACGGGAGGCGCCCTGCAGCGAGTCTTCCCTGCGTATGGCCCGGAAGAATTTGATTATTCGTCTCCCCCTCCTCCCTCGAGTCGTGTCTTGTATACCTTTTTCAAGGTATTGGCCCCTTCCAGAACGTCCCGTTTAGACTTCCAGATGAGGCTTGAATAGCTCCCCACCTCTACTTTTTCCCCCCCCCAGGAATTTCAAGGGGCACTTTCTTCAAAGGTCCCTAGAGAGGTCCTTGGGAGTTAAGGCGGCTATC
>Ga0179591_1179996_pt1 | contig 19315 bp, 14 predicted proteins | sample CZOMad2_1_08_16f_FD_182891 | JGI IMG/M metagenome (GOLD analysis project Ga0179591, IMG submission 182891) | Vadose zone soil fungal communities from Angelo Coast Range Reserve, California, USA - CZOMad2_1_08_16fungal (PacBio error correction) | ecosystem: Environmental > Terrestrial > Soil >... | reverse complement strand
TTCTGCACTTTTTCTTTAGGGTTTTCACTTCAGGGTCCTCTTCCTTCTGCCGCCCACCAACCCCTTTTTATGCTCTCCGCTTCGAAACATCAAGTAGCCCCCCCCGTTTCAGAGTCGAGCAAGTTCCCTTGTCCTACACGTCAACCCCTGAAACGAGAGGGACCGACTTAATGCTACTCACCTTTCAGATCGTTAATCAGAACATGCGACTTCCCCCGCAATTTGCTTTTACCAGGTCTCGTGGAAGCTGGAGGATCCCCCACCACCCCCTTTGACGGTTGATAGATGCTTTTTCCCTGTCCCCCCTTCTTGTTGAGTTTCAGGCCTCCCTGGTGCTTCTTGCCGCTGGAGAAAGTCCTTTCTCCCCTCTCGCCTCCGCTCTTTTCAATCTTTCACAGATCTGTTCTGACTCGAGCGAACTGCTTTTCCCCTTAAGCGTAGTTGCCCTTTGTCCTTTCTCTCTCTAGATTTTCCTTTAATTTTTTCTAAAACCTTCCCTTTTTGCCTGGTCCGCAAACCCCCGTCTTCGGATTTTCTGAGGTAAAACGCAGGGGCTCCCGTCCTTTTCATTCCAGTCTCCCCTCTACTTCCGTTTTCTCTCCCAATCCCCGCCCTTTAACTAACAGAAGATTTTTGATCTGTGATCTAGGTAAGGGCTTCGAGTTTTACTTTTCGTCCGACGCCTTGCTTACGCGCCGAATCGCTCCCTACCTCGCGTAGCCCTTTGCCGAGCCCCCTTTACAAAAGTTCGTGGCTCTTTATTCATCCTCTCACTTCGACCCCCCTTGCGGCGGTAGTCAGGCATACAGAGTCTTTTTCAATTTGACTTTTCCGAGTTTCAAGTTTATTGCGTACCCCCTTCCCTTTTTCAGCACGTACACCTGATTCCCCTTCCTCCCCGTGTCGGCTTCTCACTAAGTGTTTTACATGTCTACTTGCGATGAGTCCCCACCCTTCCGCTTACAATCGCTTCGCCCCTTTTCCAGTTGGATCGAATCTGATGAATCTACTCTTTTTCCTTTCTTCCCGCCGAGAAGTCAACCGGCCTTCAGGCGAATGCCTTGCCTACGTCTTTCCTATCACCTCCTTTCCTCATTTTCTTTGGTCGAGGGGCTTATCGAGGACCTCCTTTCCCCTCAGATCGTCTCCCTTCGGCCGAACGTGCCCGGCTTTCCTTTGACCCCCTGTTCGAGGGTTCACTGAGAGTTCCCGACTTCCTTTTTCCCAGAACGCTCACTTCGGTGATAAATTTCATCCTAACAGAGTCCTCTAGAGTTTGTCCCCCGGGACTTTACCCGTGCTCGTCGCACTATTTTCTATCGGTAAGTTCCACGGTCGCGAATACGGGTGTCCTACGGCCTTCCTTACTTGTTCTTATAAAAGATAACTATTTTTCTTGTGAATGCCCTTCAAACGTCAGGGTCCGTCAAGGACCCTTCTTCCATAGTGAGACTTCAAACCACCCCCCATATAAGGTGGAATCATGGATATCACGGTCCTCTCTTTGCTTATCTTATTCTTCAGGCCTCGCAGATAAGCTGACCGTACTTCCGTTGGAAGAATTGATTGTGACGTCTTTTTTTCGCCCCGCCCTTCTTTAGATTACGTTTAAATGAATCTCGTCACGTCATATTCTGGTATACCATGTATGATGCAGAAGGTCTTTCTCCTTGCCTGTTTAGTTACGTCCGGTACCTCTTGCGTTCAAATCTTTTCCCCCTTTCAGTCTCCCCCCCTTTGAATGAAGACCTTGCCCCCTTTTAGTGACTAGACCAGCGGGACTGATTGCCGTTCCCCCACCGTCACTGATTTTTTCGTCCTCCCCGGTGGACCTTGCCGTTCCTCCCAGAGTTCTTCCAAAGACTCCGTGACCCCTTTTTCCCCAGGTTAAAAACCCCTTTGCTTCTCACCTGTTTGTGTTTTGGAAGTATAGGTCGCCTGCTTGATTGCAGTCTCCCTTTTTTAGTGCGGGTATTCCCTACAATCTCGAGAATATCCACCTTGGTGTCCTCTCTCCACGTCGTTTGACGAATGGTTCCCCCCTCCGCCCCGGATATTGAATTGTGAAACGCCCACTGATCCCTCTCTTTTCTAGGATGGGGGATAGATGACCTAAATAATCGGTTGATTTCCTTACATGCCTCGATATTTCTGGTATTTCCTTGAAGAGACATCTTCTCTTGTAATAGTAATTCGTCAGATTGTCCAGCTTCTTCCCTCCACGTTTCCGTGACGGCTATCTACAGGTTCCTGCCGCCCTTGCCCTTTACCAGAACCGGAGTCCCATTTCCCTATTTATCTAGCACTTCTAGCCCCGAGTCTCGAGAGTAGTGCATGCTCCTCCCCTCCTTGTCTATCTCTTTATCTGTTTTAAAACTTAGATTGTTTGTTTTAAGGACTGACGGGCCGTCTCCTCTCACATATGCTCACTTATCCGGCCTTGTCCATTCTGGGGTCGTCTGTGGACGCTCTATTCGTAGATCCCAGCCGTAATGAAAGCTTCATCCGATTTTTTTTTCCTTCCGACCTAAGGGTTTCCTCTCGTCCCTCCTTCTCGCGAGAGAGAAAATGTAAGATTCCAATGGTGACGACACGGAGGTGCGCCCCCCGTAACTAGTGGACACCCCTTACCCCTTTTGTCTTCCATCAAGTATCTCCCCGTCAGCTCCTCTTCTTCTGCGGAGCAAAGGGAAGAAGGGGCCACAATTGCTCCTATCTCTTGAATAGGGGGAGGCTCCCCCTCCCCGGTTTTCTGAAATGGCTGATGCTTCTTAGTGCTTGTACGCCGGAGAATTTGGTTTCACTATATTATTTGAATCTCCTACTTTGGGAGAGTCTTTTTACAACCCCCTCAGACGCGCTGTCCATGGCACACAGTGTTTGGCGTTCTGAATTCCCCCGAGTACAAGTCCTCTGGAGGCGTCCTTTGACTGCCTTCGCAGCTTGTAGGACTCTTTTCTCTTCTTATGAGTCCTCCCTAAGTGTCCTACACATGGACCGCTTCCATTTTAGTCCTTACCTTCGTCGCTTCCCCTAAGAATAGTCGGGCGCGCGAAGTTTTGTTCACACATCGACTTCTCTATGCCGTCCCTACCCCCTTATAAGAGGTGAGCTCTCTATATACTCCCCCCAAATACCGTATGGCCTTACTCGAATAAGTCTTCTTTTCTTTCTTAACCAGCGGCCGTCATCCGCCAGAAGTTACTTTGGTCTCAAGGTCGCTTTTTCCACCCTTCTAAGATTGAAGGCTCTTTATTTTATTACTGCTTACACGGAAGGGGTCAATCGGGTGATTCGCCCTCCACTTGTTAACACGTGACATAAGGTCTACCCCCCTTTCCTGTTGCCTCCCCGTTTGTTTTCCCATTTTCACCTGACGTACTCTTTATACCTGAAGTACCGAGGAAGACCACTTTGTTCTTTTTTCTTACCGGGCCAATCCCCTGTCTTGATTCACCCCCAGGTACAGAACGTGTGACGCCGCGGGGTCCTTACAAAATCTACTCTTCTCTGGTTGCGCGTGCGGAAAACTCATGATCCTTTTGACGGCTTCTTCCACGTTCAGTATAGACCAGGAACCATAGGTTTGCGAGTTCTCTACATTCCCCAAAACTCTCACCTGTCTTCCCAGCTGTTCTATTACAAGTCAGCTTTTCTCTTGTTTACACAAGGGGGCATTTATTTTCTTACTCTCACATACTTTGGAGGAATCTTCAATTCACGCATCCTTACGCTTTCCTCTTGTGTGGAGACTCATGTTTGTCCTTCCCTTTGGGGAGTCGGTCACCGAATCTAGTCTCTTATAATCCCTTCAACATGTGGTCCCCTATTGAAAGAATCGTACATCTTCTGACTACAGCGCAACGGCGACGATTAACTTTCCCGTCCTTCCAGATTCGCTCCGGATTTCAAGATTCCTGTCCACCCGACTTCTAGGTGTCTTTCAATTTAAAACATTTTATTTGCAAATTTTTTTTTCCCTGCACCCCTTAGAACCGTAGATGAGATTTCCTACTTGTCCACTATACTTAAATGCCTACGTGTACCTCCTCCCCCTTCTGGAAAGCTTTTTTTGGTATTAATAGATTTCGTTAATCGCCTCTTGGCCCCATATATGCTTAGCATTCCATGTGACCCTCTCCCGGGGGTTCGGACTATAGATTGCCAGAACAGCGCTCAGCCGGGCGGACACCCGTATTGAGCTACCGACTCCCTCCCCAAAGTACCTCACTTCTCCTTAGCCCTTAGCTGGACCTTTCCAAAGATCTAATTTCTTTGTTCGGATGAGACAGCACCGCATGAATCTCCGTTATGTCTCATGTCCTTCTCAGATAAAACCTCCCTTTTTCAGACGTTATGTGTACCTTCTTACCCGTGACGATTCGTGCGCAGATTTTCGGTCTTCTTTAGTTGAAGCCTCAGTCCCCGATTCCTCTCTCCGCTCTGAGTTGCGCTTGAATCGTCAGTTCCAGCGTTCGCCGATCTTCAGGTTCAAGAGATGAGAGGCCCGAGACCCCAACTTAGACCTTCCTTTTTCAAAACCACCAAATGCCCCTGCGCTACGGTGAAGTAATGTTCCCTTCTGTAACTCGTGTCCCGCGTCCATAGCCTTTATAATGTCCGCGCATAAACGAGCCTCTTTCACCGAGTTTTTTTCTCTGTCCAGGTTTCCCCTGTAAGTATGCGAGGTCTTATATTGCCTTATACCTTTCTCGTCAGGTTAAAATCTTCCCCGTCTCCTGGATGATGCTTCTTCTCCCCCTCAGTTTCCCTCTTGGAATGCATTGCCCCGTTCTGTCCCCTGCCCGGTTCAGGTGCCTCCTTCCAGAATCTTTGAGGTCCCTCTTCCCATCTTATCCCATATCCCCCCCCAAAACCCCCCCCCCCCCCCCCAACACCCAAAACCCAACCCCCCACCCCCAACCCCCACCCCCCACCAACCCCCAAAACCAAACCCCGGTGGTCTCCTCACTGCTTCCTTCCAAGTGACTTTTCTGCCCTGAGCCTAAGCTTCCTTCTCCCCGATCATTGTCCCGGGAGCTTTGGACCTGCCTCAGACCCCATTCTTCGCGGAGTAGCATAGAGGTTGTAGACTTTCTTTACCTATGCCTATCTGTTGCGCCGCTCCAGGCTACCTGCTTTTTGTCGCCCCATGAGTTCCCGTTCCTCGCGTAAGTCCCTATGCTGCTTGGCCTCCTCCCAGGTAGTGCTTTTCTGGCTAGTTCAGATGTCCATCGCATATTCTCGCTGTAGGAGTATATGACCTTCAGTTTCACAGTTTCTCCCAACCTCGACCCTCGCATGCCTTCTATCCCCCTTTCAGAAAGTTTTAGCCTCATCCCACCGTGGATTTTTTTGCTTCCCGTCCTCTAGATCTCACCCGACGGGGGCACCTCTCCTTCTTGTATTGAGTACTACCCGTTCTTCTTCTTCCTTCGTGCCTTGAGCTTTGACGTTCTTGTTAACCCATTTCCCTGTTCAGACTTTCTTTAGCAGACCCTCGTCTCCCTAAAGGGTTTTGTTTCGACCGCTCCTCGCGATGTTTTGTAGTACGTAGTGACCCCCACTTCTACTTTCCCACTCCTCGTCATACCTCTATTTTTGGTGATTACTCTCCGCTTGCGTGCCCCTTTTTGCATGACCAGCGGAGCACCCATCCCCATCTTCACACATAGACCACTCCCTACGGAGGAACCCGCGCGGTGTGCACGCCGTGAGAACCCCTCGGCCTACCCCACATTTCGGTGTATATGCCCGAGTCAGAGTCGGTTTTTTTTTTTATTTTCTTTAACAGCACTGATGCACACCACAGTTTTCCACACACGTTTTCCACTCAATCACTTCTTTCTTCTAAGATGAACCTCCCCACGCGAAGATACAGGGCCCGACGTTCTCTCCTTCCCGACATCGGAGATTTCTCCAATACCCCCATCTAGTCGTCCCAAGTTCGTTCCCCACTTTACACTTTACGTTTCCTCACACCCCCCCCCAAGCAACCGGTGTGGTTAGAGTCTCCCCTCCCAAAGCGGGACGTGACTTTTCTCGTCACGAAAGTTTTTTTTCTTTCTCCTTCTTGCGACGGAATTTTCGTTTCTGAGACTCATTCTACTTCTCCAACCTATTCGGACTAGCCAATCGAATTTCTCTAGTCATGAACTGGATTACTCTAAGGGCAATCCATCTCCTAGGGTCCTGATTTATGTGAGACCACCCCTCCTATTACCTCTACAGGAAGTTTCTCCCAAATAGTGATGGCATGGGCGCGTGTACTGCCTTTTGCTTGCCCACCCTCGCTCTTCCCCCCTTCTTTGATAGGTAAGAAACCCTTTGAACAACCTTTATCTTGCTATGGAAGTAGGAGTTTGCCCGAGGTCCCAAGCTGTTTTTTTTGAGTTCTCCGGAAGGAACTGCACGACTTCCCTCCCATAAATACCTTTGGGTTTTGAGTATCTGTTTTTCTTCCACCTTTTTGTGAGAAAATTCTAAAGGACCTACTTCCCCCCCCCCTCAGCGGCGGCTCGTCCTGGCCTTAACCCTTGTTTTTTACCTCCCTTGCCTCTGAGGAAAGTGTCTTCTCTGCGTGTGTTATTTAAAGCACTGTAACCTAGCAGTTTCATGGACACATGTAGTTTTTCTCTTCTTAAATGGATCGGAGATTGGAGAATTTGACCTTTATAACACCTTTTTCTTGACCCTTTTACCAAGTGTGCTCGCCCTCGTTGTACTCCTTGGTATTGGGCCTCCTCGCGGGTTCCCATCTGAATTCTTGGGCGACCCGTGAAAGGTCCGACGCGTGCGCACTTTTTCTATCTACGAGAGGGTTCGATGGATTACCTATTCGCCCTATTTTTCTTCCGCTCTCGTATTGGATTACGACGTCTCTGTGGGCTCTTTCATTGACTTTTTTGGGGTTTTCTCGACTGGGCCTTTTACTCCCTTCTCTCCACAGAGTCTTTTCTCCTCGCCCGGATCAAGGACACTCCTTTGATTTCGAGTTTTTTTCAAACAGGGCAAAAGTCTTGCTCTCTCCTTTCTTGATTCTTTTAGAGGACAAGGGTGCTTCCATCCCCTAATGTTCTGGTAGAGTTGATCCCCCCCGTCGAATTCATCTATCTCAACGAAAACGAACCTGCTTTTTCCGCTTGAGTCTTTTCTTGCCAAGCATTAAGTGCGTCCCCTGTAGTCCCGATGGACTCAACACCTAAGCATTCCCTGACATCAATCTACGGGCTATCACGAAGAGAAGACAGTGACTTATTCCATTCCCGACCCCCCCCAGGACATCGCCCTCTCCCGCATGCCTCCTCCGTTTTCCCTTCTTTGAGTGAGACCCCCTACCCGCTTTTCCCAGGTCTTCCGTTGTATCCCTTCCCTTTCATATGGCGGCATGGTCTTTCAGAGTTGTCTCCGGTTTTCCGGCCTTGGAGTCCTGTCCGGTCGACGACCTCTTTTTCTGGAATCCGCGGACGTTCTCTTTAGCTCGACTTCCTTTACTTCTATTAAAGAGACGTCTCCTTTCCCTTTTTCGAGTATCCTCTTTGACTTATGTCTATCCCCCGAAGTAGGTTCTTTTCCTTCTGCTCAGGTATACCATGTTACACTTTTCATTTTCTCTGAGTGGTTTCTCCCTGCGTGGGAAGACCGTCTGTTTCTTCTGGGTTGGTGTAGGGATCATCCTCTCCTGCCATATTCAAACTGGGAGGTGTGGCTTTTCGTTTGGACGACGGCCTCCATAACCCTCCCTCCCCTAAGCCCAGTGAGCCCCTAGTAGGCTTGTGATAGAGACCCCGTGTGAACTTTTTGATCAAGGTTCCGGGCGGGATATGACTCTAGTCCACTTTTAACAATTTTTAACTTGGAATTTAGGTTTAATTATTATGTTGCTAGCTGTGAACAGTTCCCCCCCCTTTCATTTACTACGCCTGTTACCAGTTTCACCCCTAAATCCCCCGTCTACCCTTTGCTTTCTCTCTAGCGTCCTGATAGAGATCCCGCAAACCTGGCGCTCTACTGCAAGTAGTTCCCCGAATTTTCCCCACGTGGACTCAGGTTTCCGCAGGAAGTGGGTTCGTCCCCATAGACTAGTAAATGCGGCCATAGATGGTTCTCCCTTCCCATTATCAAAGTATCGCTATTTCTTCTTCTAAGTTTCCCAGGAGGCTACTCGCTTCAGTCGTTTCGTTTTTTCTTTCCTCCCCCCTCTGCACTATGAGTCAGCGAGAATCCTCCTCCTGCCTTGGAGAATTATAGACAACCCGGTCCAGCCTGCCACCCGTTACCAGAAGATAGCAAAGGCGTTTTTTATTAGGAAGGAGGAAGACATTGTCTAAGCGTTCCCATCCTCCTCCGCTGCATGTCAGTTATCCTGCCTTGGAGCTTAATCTCGGTCGGCGTTTATGCGTAGAGCGCCTTCCTTCTTACGATCTCTTTAATACCCCAGTTGTTTTTGTCGAGATATAATCCCCCACCCACCTCGCCCCTCCCCACCCTTTCAACTGGTACTCGGGACTTTCCTTAACATCTTGACATTCCCGGCGTTTCCCAAGTGGTGGCCCATCCTGCCGGGCGCTCATCACTTCTGACCTTATATTTCTCCTCCTTGCACCCAACTCGACCCCTCATGTTACGGCCCTTTCTCTTTGTCGCGATGAAAGAATATCCTTCCTCCTTTCTTCAGTCGGGACAAACTCGCCTTAAGATAGGCCGCGTTCAATTACGACGTCACGTGATTTCCGTCTCTGTGTCGATGACGCTGCCCTCCCCCGTCCTTTTGAAGTGCCTCCGGTAATCCATCGAGGACCTTTCTGAGTACAAAGGTCCGAATAGTCATACAGGCCCTTTTACTTGTCAAGGCGGGGAACCTGTCATTTTCTCCCTTTTATTAATTCAGATCTCGTGTCTCTACTTCTCGTCACCAGTTTCTCCGGAATGGAAGGTCCTCAGTCTTCAGGGTCGACGCGGTACTTACGCTTTTGTTCTCCCTAAGAAGTTCTCAGTGTCCCGTACGTTTCGCACTCGCTGGTCCTCGAAGGGCTTCCCCTCTAGTATTTTGACCTGCTCCAGTTCTCTTCCTTTCTTTTCTTTAAAAAAGCCTCCAGCCCTCCCGAACCCTTGTGGCTGCAAATCACATGTTGTTCCTACGGGCATTCCCCCCTCAATGTATCGACCAGGACACATTTCTAGGAGTGTCTTAAAGGACACCCCCCCCCTGAAAATCGGTTCATACCCCCTTTCTACAACCTCTCCTCTACCTCGTTTCCCAGGTTAGCCCCTTAACGTTTCATTTTAAAGCGCATCACGGGGATAATGCTGCTAACACTAGGCCGCCGGGCCTCGTTTTGTTTTTTTTCTGGAAGTTCATTCCAGATTGTGCTTTTCGCTTCCTCACTTCTTATTATACTTTTTAAGGACCCCAGTGGAAGATCCTTCGTGCTAAACTGGCCCTTAACGTCGGTGCATTTTCTTTTCAGTCCCTCAGAAGATTCCCTGCAGACTCTCCCACTTTTTAAGATACTTTTTGGTTCTCTCGATGACCACCGACTCGAAATCAGTTGGTCCTAAATCCCAACAGAAGTCACCCCCTTCTGCCCTTCACCCTCTTAGGCCCTCGTTAAGCTTATGTCATATCTCCATCCTCTGTCCTGGTGATAGAACCTTTCGAAGTGCTTGATGTTGGTTATTGATTTTATCGACATGTCCAGTACCCTGACTTTAGTGTAGAAGCAATGCTTTATATATTCTTGCTGTTGATCGTTGATCGGACATCTTTCTATCTATCCTAAGCCATACCCCAGATTTCCGTCTCCGTTTCCCCAAACGACTTTACGGCGAGGCCAGCTCTCTGTTTTTCCCAACTCGATCCTTATTTTCACTTCTTCACTTTCCAAGGAAAGCAATCTCTTCTCGTCTTTCCCAGTCCCTTTCACCAGCCTGCTTCATGAATACTAATCGGAGTAGCTTTCCACTTAACCCGTCGCGATAGTTTTTTTTTCTTCCCTCCCGAAAAGACCCGTCGTTGGCAGCCCTGTTTGAGTTGATTTAGTTCCTGCCTTTAGCAGGTAGTTCCTTCCAGTCCTTCTGTTCTTCTCGGAACGAGGAAATTTTCACCTTTCCATCGGAGATCCATTCCTGCCTTTTCAGCCCCTTGACGCTTTTTTAATGGGACGATCTCCTCGTCTCCATGTACAAGTGTTCTCCTTCCTCCCCCCCTTCGCATGTCCTCCTAGCTGAATTAAATCGTTTCTTCAATCTTTGACCCGTCTAATGGTTTTTTGCGCAGCCGGTTCAACACCATTCCCCCCCCGGGTCTTCCTCCGCCCCTTCTTGTTGGATTCCCAGTGTTCCTTTGATTTCTTTTATTCGTGGTCGCCGGCCCCCAGATTACCGATGCGGTATCAACGTGTCGGGTGTCGTTATTGTTAGGACCAGTGATCTCCGTTACCTGAGACGGACCTATTTTCCCTTTATCGCACCTCCCTTTTGTAGTTCCATGCGTCCTGTAATAACAGAAAAGCTTTTCTCGTTATCATCGAAGTGTAGACCCCCGTGTTTCCTTCCCCCCGCTCTTTGTCAGGAGCGGCCGACAGTAAATTTGCTTTTTCTTTCGAATGAACTTCCCTAGTCTGTTTTATGAGTATTTTTGGCCGCCTCAATTATTCGAGTTACTTCCCGATAGCATCGGACCATATATCACGCTTCCCCTATTTTGATGCGTTATCCCGCTTCGACACTCTTCCATTGCGAATTGACACGAATCAGGCCCCCACTGTGGAAAAGATAACTTTTATTACCTCACAAGTTGTTGTTCTCCTACTCGCGATCCCTACTGACATAAATGATTTCCTCATGTTTTTGAGTCAGATTACTCCGACTTTGGAGCAGTTTATTTGCGCTAGAGTTTCCATTTCGGTCTAATCGGCTTCTCCTTGCAGCTTTTCGTTTATCCGTATGGCTGCCCGTGTGTTTATCCGCTAAGACTCGATTTTTTCCCGGTATCGAACTAAAGGAGACTCCTATCTTATGATCATATATTTCACCCTTGTTTTTTATGATGACCTATGATCCGGGGAACTCCTCCCTTCTTTTTCCCATCAGGAGTTTTCTCATCTCCCGCGTTCGACAACAACCCCCCCTGTACAGAAAACTTCAACCTCACGTCTGACATTTTCCCTCTCTTTTTGCTCTCCCGCACAAGAACAGCCTTATTTCCGTGGAAATACTAGTTGCCACTCACCCGAGGGCGACGCCTAACATTAAGGATTCAACGACCCCGTTCGTTAAAGGTCTATTGGTTTCTTGGAACCGAGCTCCTTAACCCACACAACGGTTTTTTCTCGCTACCTTTCCCCTGATTTAACGAACCGACTTCACGGTCCTTCATTTGGCTCTGTTTCTCCTGAAGGTCTTAAGTCTGGTTTTTCCTGCGAGCCTTCCTTGCTCCCCGATTTACCATCGAGCACCCTCCCTCCGACTCTACTGTGAGTCTTCCTAGTCCTTCCGGGCATCCTTCCTTTGATTAAGAGACTTCCTTTGGACTCCCTTCGTCATTGATCAGTTCCCGCCACCATCGTCTTAGGTCGTACCCCTCCCGGATACCTTCTTGACCCCGACCCGCGATTTGGTTTCGCTTTTAGATTCACGCTGGAACCCCTACTCTTCTCCTTGAATCTAGGTCTTTCTTGGCTTTAGGAACAATGGCTGAAGCCTCTGAGACTATGCAGTTTCATCTGCAAAAAGTTGACCTGTTCCTACTTTGTGTAGCAAATCCAACTGGTTGTTCTCTTCACTTGGCCACTTAGATCCCCAACCACCCTCTTCCTTATCCCCTTTCGAATTGGTTTTGCCTTTTTCCCTGCCTTCGAAGGGCATTGTATCCTTTCGGAAGCTTATGAAAATATTTAAGAATCACATCTTTTTCAGGCCTCCGGTTTGTCGTCTTCTCCGTCCTTTCTCCGATTGGATCCCATTCGAAGGGAACCTTCCCTGCCGGCTCACCTCGGCGAGGTTTTGCTCTGATTGAGCTTTTCTCGGGAACTCCCCCTTCTTTTTTTTTGACTTAAGAACTTCCCCTTTTTTCCGACCTCGGGACTCCTCAACTCAGATAAGACTATTTATCGTCGAGGGACTTCATACCTCTTTTACCTCCGCTAGCTCCGCTGTTATATTCCTTCGGCACCCTCAGTTTGACTCCTCCCGGGCTTCTTCCTGCTCTTCGTGGTTCGGTAGCTTTTCCTTTAGTCATTCATCTGATACATTAACTAATTACTTGTCAGTTTACCTTTTTACCCTCCTTTCACCAAATGAGGTCCAGTATTCTTTCCCACGGTCCCCCTCTCCTTTCTCGTTTCCGAGTCCGCTTTGGTCCGATATGTCTTGTATCGCCCCCCCTGGTTAGAATCTTTAGCGCGGCAGATTTTTCCGCCCTCCTTCCTAAGCTTACGAGTAGCCATGGACGGCTCCATTTTTGTACCGGAACGGCTGTTGACAGACCTCTCTTACTTACCACCCAAACACCTTTTCCACGTCTGGACCATCCATAGAACTTCTCCTTTACCTGAGTACTGGAAGTCGTACGGTCCTTTTTAGGACATTCCGCCCTTTCTTACCCCCCGAATGCATGGCATTCCGTCTTTTGGTTGAGTGATCCTTTCTATCACCTGTCTGTTTAGATCTGATAGTCGCCATCGTCTCTTGGTGTTTTTTCCCTTGTAGTTGCAGGTCGTGTATGACGGGAAGTGAAAGAGGCTGTTCTTAAAGGATTTTTTTTCTGAAGTAGGCTTTCCGTTCTCTCAATCTCCATTGGGAAGTCGCACCTCGAACGACAGCTGCAGGCTTATCTTTTATTTAAGTATTTTTCTCGTCCGACCAAGGACAATTCCGACCGTTACCTAAACCTTGGTCACCTTTCTTAGTTGATCTTCGTATTGTCTTGACTATTCTTTTTTTGGGAGGGGGTTTTGCGGGCGCCCCTCTTCTGTGAAGATCAACTTGATTGCTGAGAGTCGGGAGAAGGTATGAATTCGTACATGTTGATGCTGTTTAAGCTTTTGCCCGTATTTCTCTTAGTAGGCGGATTACTCATCTTGAGTGTTCGTGGATGTTTTGATTAGGACCGGACAGCTGTCGTGCCCGATTCATCTTCCCCCTCTCCCCTATTGCTACTTTTCTCCTCTGAAAGTAGCTTTTTCGGCCCGACTCTTGCCTTAACGATATTCCACGTCCTGTCCTGCCTTTCTCCCGCCGTCTTTAACCTTCCTGTTATAGAAACTTTTATCACCAGTGATCGAGCGTTCTTTCGAAAGATCAATGACCTATTGTTCACCATTTGAAGTGACACTTTTACGATGTCAGGTACCTGCACCTTCTTTCCTCCCGTACCTCAGTGCGACCCTTCCGGCAAAGAAGAGTGCGCTAGAATCGCATATTCCCCTATCCGCTTCCGATTCCTTTTCCGGTCCTTCCCCTTTTCCTTTTTTTTTTAAAGGAGCACTCCTGATCGTATGATGAGTTTCAGGACATCACTTATCTCACTGACCCCAAGTCGGTTTGTAGCATTAGTCTCCCCCCTCTCTATTTAACAGTATGAGGCCCTTTTTTTCAATTCTCTCGGCTTTGCAGGCGTGGGCGATTGAAACCAGTCCGCCTCTTTTTTCCTTTTTGACGGCGCCCTTAAGGGAGGATTCATTCTGCTCTCTGAGAAGTTTGGGTGGAATCTTCTCTCCTTCTTCCTCCTTTTTGGTGAGATCTATCCAATAACGTCGCACCCTTACTCCTTACTTTCCTTCCTTTATAATGGGAGTCCCTCCCGAGGACCCCCTCTTCTTTTCCACCCCGTTGTGGACCATTTTCCCCCCCGGCGCCCGTTTCTCGGAAGAGTAGTTTTTTGGTCATATCCCAACTAGTGCCAGGCTACGCCTGTTTTTCTTCTTACTTAACTGATAGCGATGATTTCTCAACAGGGTTCGTTTTTCCTGTCGGAGAGTACCCAACCTTTAGGCACTTTAGGCAATGAGTTCAAGTACGATCCCCGCTTTTCTCCTGTCCTGATGCTATACTCCCCGACTCGGTCTCTCCATTAAGACGTTTTTCTGAGCCTGTCTCCCCCTAGCCTACATCGGTACGTAAAAGGCACCCCACTTGGTAACTTTTTGGACCTTCGTGGTTCTTCGCATAGATATTTCCTCTTTCTCAGGTGATTTATAGTCTACTATGCCCAGGTTTTTCGATCCGGGTGTGTGATTTTTCAAGTATTGGCAACTTAAAGATCAGTTCTTTTCGAGTTTCCCCGCGGCGTCTTTTTACGAGAAAGATCCTCCCGATGGAAATTCTCTTCGCCACTCTCGGGTCGTTTTTTCTCACGACCTAGAAGCTACGGATTTTTCATGATCCGTCCTCACTCAGAATATGAGGATTAACCCTAAGGCTGTGGTGACTTCTTCTTTCCGCAGACTGATAATGGAGATTCCCAGACTGCTCGACCTTCACCGTGATATGCTCAGAGCGATGATCCCTGAAACCAACTCCCCGCCAAAGACGGACACGGGAGAAACCCCTTCTCATGACGCCGTTCATGGGCTGAGGCCCGGTAGGATGTTCGGAAACAGAGTTCTTTGGACCGTTTCCCTGAAGTACGACTCGCCCAACGCACTCACGTCACCGCTGATCCGAGGGCTGACTTCCGTAGATCTCGTGAGTCCCCCCGTCAATGCAACTTCCTTGCGGGATTCTTCGATCACGTTCTTCAGAAATTTTTTCCGTCATTTCAAGTTTTTCCCCCTTCCGCTTGGACGTCCTTCCATAATTGGAACCCTCATGAAACCGTCCTTCTTCTCCCAGCTGCCCTGCCCGAAGTAATTAAAGCTCCCCCCTACCGCCCTCCTCGAACAAATCGAACGCCTCTTCTTCTTCTTCATCTCCTCCACAAGACTGAACCTCCCACCGGCATCAGGAACTTCCTTTTTTTCCCTTCTCCTGCCTGACCACTGTACGCCCTGCGCTCATGGGCCACCTCTTCTTTCTCAACTCAGTTTTTGATGTTGGAGTGTCCGAGTAGTAAATCGATTTTTCCTCCCTTACTCATTATGTATCCGCCGAGTTCCATCTGCACCTCTTTATTTTCTCGTGATCAAGACGAATTTTACGAATCGTCGACGTATTGCGAGACGACGTACCCTGAGGTCAACCCCCGTCTCTTGCTTCACTTCTTATGTACGTTTTCAAACCGATGGATTCTTTGTTTCAACTGTGACTTCCACCCTTCCTCATATTTTTTGAGTCATATAGGCTTTGTCTTCCTCCCTCCAACTCCCCGGCCTTCATGAATCAGCCAGGGTTTTCTCTTTCCTTCCCTTGACCTATATACTTGCTGTCGTGATCATAGATGTCCCCTATTAGATTTTCGAATAGTTCTTTTTTATTCAGTCCTCCCCCTGTTACGTTCAGAGTTGTCGCCTCTCTTTTTTTTCCCGGCGAGCCAGAGAACACTTTCTACCCTCATATTGACACCTTTGTAGATCGGGCAGTTCCTGGACGCTTGGTAACGCGTTCCCCAGGCGAGGTATCATCCGACTTTCCAGTCCCCAGTAGTCGGATCCTCTTTTTCCCCTTGGCGCCGATCTCTGATTTTTCTTCCTGTTTTGCCCCTTCCTAGTGAGACGCTATTCCTGCCCTTGGTTAGTAGATTCACGTATGTTAAAATGCGACATCGGTTCTGCCTGCCGTCTCCCTCCCTAGGGTGGATCGAAAGTTTCTCCTTTTATTTTCTGCCACTTAAATGGGTGGCTGGTTTCACAGATTCCTTCTTTTCCGGTCCCGTTTTCCGCGGGCTTTATATCATTTCCAGTACCCCCAGCGTGTCACGGTCTAATCCCGTTCCAAAGATTCTTCCCTGACCCACCGTGTGGATTTCTGTTCCTGACCGACGCCCTACCGCTCGCGGCGGTTCCTCCTTTCTTGATGGTAATCGAAAGCCCGCCCATTTCTTTCTCTCTCACCAGGCTCGTGGAGAAGTAGCTTTTCTTTTTTTTTCTCACTTTACGGCAATCTCGTTCCTCGCGGAACTACCTTTCCCTTATAGTCCGCCTCAGTTACTGCGTCCAGTTCTCTTTCTTGCTAGATGAATAGGCCCCTTGAGCCTGCCTCTCGTTTCTCTCGTCCATGAGCTAGTTTCCCCCCCAGCCCCCCCCAAGATCCAACCTTCCCGAATTCACTTAGAAGCCTTTTACCTCACACGAGCTCAAAATCACCCTTTTTGAGGTGTCTATGACAGTACTCGTTATTGCAGAGTACGGGGAACTACCTTGCGCACTTTATTGAGGCCGCTTCTCTAGTTATTGATCTTCTCTCCCCGGTCATTTTCACTTCGCGTTGCATCAGGTAGACAATCTTCCTTCAGACTTATTTTCCCGAAGAGGTCGTTACGTGGGTTTGTCCGCTAATTCTTAGACCTCAGGCTGAGTGACCCACTTTCCTCACTTTAAATCGAGAATATCCTTATTTCCCTAACTTTGTCGTTGTTGCGATTCTACGTCTCTGTCCTTACGTTCAACGACCGGTAGGGTCACTTCCTTCTCGCCGAGGCAGTCGGCCCACACCGGTTCGAACAGGTCCCTTCCCCTACACAGAATTCTGACCACCTTCTGAGAGATTGATGTTCTAACGCCAACTCCCCCCATCTACCTTTCCGATTTTTCCCTCCACGCGGGCCGCGAAAAATGATCGGTCTTCCCTCTGTCCCCTTTCAGTGCCAAGGCTTGTTCTGTCATAAACACCCTCCCACTTTGGGTGTGACCTCGAGGGCTTCCAATTTCCCCACCCCTGACTTAGCGATTTCCCACTCCGAAAGGGGTATGGATAGACGTATGTCGTCGTGAAAGCGTTCCGTGTTGATCTCATCGCCTACGCCTTTTTTTTCATCTCCGTCTATTAGAGGAGCCAACGCTCCGTCATGATCGCAGTACAACTGAGCGGCAGATTCCCTTAACCTCCTACGGTCGTTCGTCATAGATTAGTTCCAGGCCCCCCTCGTTATTAGACTTTCCCCCCGTAATGAAACCTCTTTTTTGTGAGGAGTGCAGACAAAGAAGGGGCTCCTTCCTCAAGAAGAGAGCCGGTAGTTTTTGTTAGTCGGTTAGAATCAGGCCCTGTTCACCCCGTGATGGTGATTATGTTCGAGCGGGTCGGCGGCGATATTTGGAAAACGTGGCCCTTCAAGAGGAGGAGGCAGAAGCCTCCCTCCGAAGTGAAATAAATAGGGGCTTTTTCGTGGGATTGGTCTGGCATCAGAACCCACCCGGGGACGCTGAGAACTCAAGGAGTACAAACTTCGCTTCCCCTGGAGATCTCTTGCGATGTTCATTCCGATGTCTCATTTATCGACCCGGATCTTTACCCCCTATTTCCCTTTGCAAGGGCATCTACGTGAAGCGCACCCTCTCCCCCCTTTCAGCAAGAAAAATCGATCTCGGAGGCAATGTCCCCGTTTTTCTTCTTTCCAACGTTTTCCCCCTCGACTTGAGCTTTCGCATCGAAGGGACCGGCTCCTCTCCAACGCGTCCCTTGTACTGCCCCCCCTAGTCGTTGCCAGGGTGCTTTTCTCACGCTTCCGACCTGACCCAAGTTTTTTCGTTCCTCCGACGAGCAGGCCCCCGTCCTGAAGATACGTATCCCGTTAGAACGTTCGGAAGCAGAATCGGGCCTTCTCCCCTTCGAATCTCCGCTCTAGGCTCTGAGGGCCTTTTCCCCTGAGGGAGGATCCGTCGTCGATAGTAAGGGCGGCAAGAAGTGTCGCGCTCCCTTCCCAATGAAAAGCGGCGTCGCGGGTATGTTTTTTTTTTACCTACTCCCTCTTCCCCTAAAAGAGATATTCGCCCCCCGGTGCAAGTCCCCATATTTCACCCCAAGAGTCTAATTACCGATTTGTGGAAAATGATACCCCGATCCTCTAGACTGTACAGGTGTTTGACAGGGATTAGGTAGATGCCCCCCTTTTGTTCTCCTTCCTCTGTCTTTCTGATTTTTTGTCTGGATCCACGAAACATCCCCTCTGTGCACTGTTCCTCCGAATTTTCCAAGGAAGCTGGCCTTCCTGTCGATCACTCGAGTACTACCACATCAAGTTAAGTATCTTTCCAATCCTTTTCCTCGCTATTAGACAGACACGTCTTTGAATTCTCAGTAGAAGTATAGGTTTCGTTCAATTCGATCGTAATTCGTTATTTTAATCTCCCATTGCCCAACCGACATAGTGGCCGATGGTTGCTCTTTTTTCGTGAGATGCACCACAAGTAACGGCGTTTCTCTCTAGTCCTAGATTGAATCCCCGTCGCCTTTTCTCACTTTCGGCACGTTGGGTCTGGGAAGTGCTTCTCCCGTGACGGTATTACGGCACTTACGGGGAGATGGTCGGTCAACTTTGAAAATGATCGGCCCCCCTGTCGTCGCAGTATTGCGCTCAGTGAGCTTCTCATGTGTGGTAAGGGCGCCCGAGACGCGACCGACACTCCATGCCAGAGGGAGAGCGACTCTTTCCTTATCGCCTTAGCCCCGCAGGTAGGTTCGCTGGAATTTTCCTCCGTGACATGTATCCCCATTAGACACCGTTTCTTGGCTAGGAAGTGTTTTATTCCCCTTTACATGGACACCTTCTTGTCTTTTGTTGGCATTGGCTTTTCAGCCCGCGCTTCATATCACTTCTTCTGGCCTGGAGACTCAACTAGACCGTATTGGACCTGCCGGTTACTTACCTGCGAATACTGACCCATTGATTAATGCTGATGGACCATCGCGTCGGCGCCCTGAGAATCTTTTTTTTGATATAGGAACTACCCGACAATTGTAAGTTTCTTGAAGGTTGATCAGGCCCCTCTCTCTGATTCCCAGGGGACCTCTACCAAGATGTGATCTTTTTCTCGTACCTCCTTTGACACTCTTTCCCGGACAGCCTCGGTGCAGGAACGTCCCTCTTCCCCCTCTGATTTGTCCCTTTTAACGTCAAATGCAAACTTTTTATCCCTTGGTGAAGCTTTTAAGAACGTTTTCCAGTCTCTCGAGATGAGCGTCCCTGCGAAGTGAAACAGGTTTACCTCCTACCTGACCCGAATCTCGGGAGCGCAGATTCCTCTGTTGAATCCAGTCTATATCGTCCTTTTACTCAGCGCGGCACAGCAGTATTCTGTCTTTGTATTATCACTCTACCCTGGATCACTGCGTAGAGAGCTATGCCGGGCCAGACTCCCTCGTCTTGCTAGTTGAAAGGCGAATAAGTGTAATTTTCTTAGCTCATCGAGAAAGTATCATTTTCGATCACAGGAGGGGC
>Ga0179591_1266539_pt1 | contig 19317 bp, 11 predicted proteins | sample CZOMad2_1_08_16f_FD_182891 | JGI IMG/M metagenome (GOLD analysis project Ga0179591, IMG submission 182891) | Vadose zone soil fungal communities from Angelo Coast Range Reserve, California, USA - CZOMad2_1_08_16fungal (PacBio error correction) | ecosystem: Environmental > Terrestrial > Soil >... | reverse complement strand
AAGATTATAGCGTTTTGCCTCCCCAAGATGCGGCTTGAGTCGTTCTGTCTCCTTTAGCGCGCGGACCTGTTTCGGGAGGCGGTAAGCATGCGTGATGAACGCTTTGGGACAAGGATAGAATTGCTTGACCCCCTTCCTTCGACGCCCCTGGGTGTATGAGACACTCCTCCCTTTTTCGACCTCACTTCCCCTTTATCTCTACCACCTTGGGCTTGCGCGACGGCATCCCTTAACGAGTCGGATTGGGACAAACTAGACCAGCTTTTTGGTACCGTATGCTGGTCATAGAATCGTGTGACACAGCAACATATTTCCCCCCCCTGTCCCCTTTAACGGGATTTCTCTGGGACCCCCTGTCTTGGGATCGACTATACCTGGACCAAGCCCGCTTTCCCACCACCCCCACCCGAGCTTTCCTTTCAGCTCGGACTCCCCCCCGTGCTATCTCCCCAGATCCCCTCCAACCGATCGTGTCTCGGACTGGACTCTTCTGTTGGCCCTCGTTTTGTCGATCGGGAGAGGCCGTGCTTACGCGCACGAGTTGGTCTTTCTCGCCCCACGCGTCCTCTTTAGAGAGACGGGTGTGTATCGTTTTATCGCAGCCCTCTTCGACGCCTCCCCAAGTTTTTTTTTGGTTGTACTCTCTTGGCATCCCCCCCATTCCCGAGCTTGGGCCCACTCACGATGATGGCTCAAATGTTTACCCGACCCAAACGGTCCTTGTTCTTCTCCTCTTCATCCAAGCGGCCGGCCTCAAGTCAAACAGTACCGGACCTCTTCTGCTGTAGGCGCAAGGGGGCGGGCTCGACCTAACCTCTCTTCCCCGCCGCCTGACCTACGTTACTTCTATGGCGGAGTTTTGACCGTGATGACTTCCAGAGGTTAAGTCTGGAAAGCACGCCCCCCCAGTTTGCAATCGGAAGGCGCCTCGTGCGACTTCTTCTCCGGCGAGGTTCGGGCTTTTAGAACGCTCGCCAACGCTGCCGTCCACCTCTTCACGCCCGCGGACCGATGGCCTGATGTGGTCATGACTCTTCGTTTCCCCCTTGCACTCTCTCCCCTCATCCTCGGTCAACCCCCACCCTTGCGGACCGGACGGTCTGCCCTAAGGGTCTCGGGGGCGAGCCTTTCGTCTTCTGGGAGGGTCCTATTTCACCGTGTTGGCTCACCTTCGAATTATTCAGAGTACATAGTTGCCCCGCTTCAGGCGACTCTTTTCCTTCCCGACGTCCTCGATCTTTTTATTGAGTCGTTCCTGTCTTTCCTTGCGGACCTCCCGCTCTTCTGGATCAGCTTGGAAAATCCTTCCCGCGCTACACAGTTGGTCCCGTGCCCGCGCGCCCTCTCCTGGTTCAAGCCGGAACTGACTGCTATGTTGTTTGAGTACGCCAGCCCCCCCCGGCACGTGACCGAACATCCCTCCCGTTTTTTCTGAACTCACAGTGTACGCTTACTTACGATACAGCCCCTTCTCCAGGTCGAACGATTTCTTCACGACATGAGAGATCTGGCCGGAGGACACAGACGGTACTGCAGCTCCTTTCTTTCCTCCCAGCCGACCGCGTGACTACGGGCATGAGGCTTCCAGTGCTCTTAGTCCTGCCCGTCGGGGCAAGTGCCTTCCCCCTTGGGAGTAAGGTCATTTTATTGCTTTCGCTTGACGCATTTTCGAGGACCCCTAATCCATGATCCGAAACCTAGCTGAAGGCGGAACGGGGGACTCCCGTAGTCGGACTCCGTGCTTTGTCGATGGTTCTTTCAGTAGATCGTGAAGCTTGCCAAGCACCATGAGTGATGACTGAGAAGAATGAGTTCTAGTCGATTGTCGTTTTTTTCTTTTCTAGTGGGGGCTGGAAGTGTCCTGTTGATGGTTTCTGAGTTTTGGAGCAGGTCTTAAGGGCGTCAGCTTGGAGAGTTGCGTTCCCCTTCTTCATTTTTAGGATGCGCTAAGTCCTCGCCTTCTGCTCTTACGACCGAGGCCGTAAATCGACCTGCTTGAGACCGCAATCAAGCCTTCCTCCAACGAGATCCTGGAGGGGTCTTGTCTTCGGTTGCGTCTTGTTCCGGAGTTTTTGGCTCTTAGTTTCCATTCCCCCCGTTATCGGTAAACGGCATTTTTTGCGGATTTCTCCTTTGCTTTTTTTTTTTTTTTTTGCTTCTGTGCGTGCCAACGGATCCTCTGCGGGGCGCGGAATCGGGATACGGTCTTCCTCCAGAGCCCGGTTGGACCTGGTCACGTAGGGATCCGCTCATGACGGATGTCCCTAGTCCCCAAGCGGGCCTCTTCCTCTATCTTTTCCTCCTCCTGTGCAGAGATGAGTTCAATTGAATTATGGGCATGTTGTGTCGAGATCTGCGCTTATTTTCTATTTTGCGGCCTTGGGTCTCTTATGCCTCCTGCTTAGCCCCCCCTCCCGCGTCTCCCCTTTTTCCTTTCGATTTTGCACTGGCACAAAGAAGCCCCAGCCTGGCAATACCAAGCATCCGGACCTGCTATTTACGCCCCGCAAGTCCCGAGCGGTCCCCCCTTTTGGAAAGAAGCCACTTCTCCGTTCCCCAAAATGCGAAAGAACGACCCTACGGATAATCCGTTACAACCTCCCCAGGCGCGCCTAGGGCCCGGTGGATGCGGATCTTTAAAGCTGTATGTACCCCCCCATTTTTTTGCGTGCGCTGCCGCGGCGCTTTATTACCGACCAACTACCCTCTCCCCACTTCCTATCCAAGGGTTCCAGACGCGTTCCGCGACGCCCAGAAACGCGAAGTTCACCCCCCCCTTGTCAGCCCCGCCCTTTCTTTTTTGCCTCCCTGTTACCACAGCCCCCTATCCGAAGCACTAGCCTCATGTCCGCAGTGCGACATCAGTGCGGAGGCTGCACGTCGCCCCCAGCCTCTCCCCCCGTCGACCAGGCGTTCCGATAAGTTGACCTGCTTGACTACTCTTCTCACTTTTTTCGATGCCCTCCTTGAGGGTCTGCTCCTCTTTCTTTTTCCTTCAAAGTAACACTCCGTTTCGATAAAGGACTGACCCGGCAGACTCCGATTCTTTCCTGACCCGACTGACCCATCTTCCAACTCGCGGAAGCTCTACTAGTATCACTGTGGGGGACAGTGGGTCGAGTTTGGTTCCTGTCTCACTACTCATTTCACCCGCAGTCGGGTGTCACGGCCCTCGCTCCCTTCTGGACTGACCTCGAGTCAATTTTTGTGAGATTTGCTGTCCAATTTTGTTGGTGACACATCCTCGCGCGAGAGCACGGTTTGCGGCTTTCGTGCGTGTGGCGCTAGCCAACAGCCCCAGCTGCGGCCGGCGTCGACCAGCCAGCGCGCGTAAAGGTCGCCTTCCCGGATTCCTTCCCCCGCCACGCCTTTTCACAACGTAACGTAACGACGGCCACGGCAGCCCTCCGATCCCCTCTTACTTCCCCAAGGAGAAGAGTGGGGTGCGGGTGTCCCCTATTCCGGTTGACCCCTTTTCTCCACTGAAGCCCAGTACTTAGTCCGACCACACAAAGGATTTGCCGGGGTCGATAAACGTAACCTATTTGCTATCCGAACTGCTGACAACCCGTGACCGCCCCGGCCCTTCCCATCGTCCCCCGTACTAGTACACCAGAGCCGTTACGGGCGGCGCTACGCTTGGCGGCCCCTGTCACCCGTCGCGCTTTTCCGGCTCGTCGCGGTTTGCGTATGGCAAGGATTTTGAGTTTATCCGACAACGTCTGAGAGACGGTGACCTAATCTCCTCCCTTCTCTTTGTTTTTTCCGGCTTTCTGATCTGTCAGAGCAATACTCCCCGTAATCCGGTCATGAAACCCCATCTGCCGGAGTTGTCTTCGCGTACTCACCCCTCCCCCTTCCGTCAGCTCAGCGGGTTTTCCGACATCTTCCGAGGCCTCCCCTCCGATCTGCACTTTATCCCCTCGCCCTCTTTCCCCTGGCGTGTTTTGGACACGTCATCGTGGCCTGTCTTCGCTACCTTGCTGGAGTGTGCATCTTCAGGCCTTGTGACCTGAGTTCTTCTGCAACGCCAGCTTTGAAGGGACTCTGAAGTTACGTCTCCGTAAGCGCCGTAGTAGATGTTTATCGCGCTAACAGCTTCACCCCCTTCAGCTGCATCTCCGATTTTCTATCTGATTTTCTTAAAGACCTTGCCGACCAAGTGCAAATTCAGTTCTGCAGTCACCGAGACTATTCTTTTTCTTCTTCTCTTCCTCGTTTTACAGCCGTTTTTCTTTAGTCCCCGTGGGTACCACTACCCAGTTTTTGGTAGATTTTTTAGATTAGCCCTGTCTTCTCTTTCCCCCGGTTGCGCTTGAAGGCGCAATAGGAGATTACGGGACGATACGTGTCCAAAGCTTCGACTTCCCGATTCCTTTTCCGACAGAGAAGTTCTAGCACGTGCTACTTCCTTCGCCGGAGAGGCCCCCCCCCCTGTCAATCAGGTTACGCATCGTTTTGTTTTTCGGACTTACCGCGTTGGATCGTAAACGGTTCCCGAGTAGACCCCCCCGGGCCCTCGAACGGTTAAGACCAAGTATCCTTAGATGTGGCCCCACCCTGCTGAAGCAGCACCGTCCATTTTGAATATGCCTCCATGTCCGAGAGCAAGCGCGCCTTTTTTTCCCATACGTTCGTCAGTTTCCTCGGCGCAGTGGACCTCTATTTTCCTGGCCCAATTTCCCTTGATAGTCACTTCCCCTTTATTGAGATTCTTTCTACCCGAGCACTTTGGGTTTGTAGTTACGGTAGGTGACTCTCTTTTGCATTAGAACCTGACGGCCCCCCCTATTCTAGATTAGCTTCGAAATGCGTTCGGACTTTTCTTCCCTTTTTCAGGTTTCTCGGGGGACTGGGTCGATGGCTCAAGCAGAGTCGGTCCCACAGGAAGTATATATTACATCCAATTTGAGAGAGATGATCCTAAAACTTCCTTTCTCCTCTGCGACTTTGGCTCTCGTCAATCTTCCCATTCTTCCCTTCACCTGATACCTGCCGCACATCTCTACGAAGCATCTTTAGTCTGAACAGGCCAATTCCTTCTTTTCACGACCGGAATACGAAGGATCCCTAACCGTCCATCTTTCAGCGTAATCTGTCGGTGTCCTTGAAAGGCTAGTCCCACCCCTCAGATAGCTAGTGCGGCATTTATAAATATGATTCATTAAACCCTTGAAGTATAGTTCTAGAAAAAGACACGTTTGATATCTCTGGCTCAGAGTGCCCTTTGCGGGCCTGCACAGGATTCCAGTGCTGCGATTTGCCCCGAGGGCCGCTGTTGTGTTTCTCGCGATACGTTTTTTTTGATTTTGCGCCACCTCGCAATTACCGCCCGCGGCCCGGAGCCTTTTTGCTGCCCCGTCCATTTTCGGTTCCCCGGTCCAGGGAGGTAGTATTCTCCAGAGATTTTGGACTCGATGCACCCGACTTCGAAGGATCCCTTCGCCGTCTTAACTCTTCTATTTTTCTGTCGAATTAGCGGCATCGACCCCCCGCGTCTCCCAATTCAGTTTTTTTCGCGGGTTCCCGTTCTGGCTACTACTTTTTTTTCTTGATCCCCCCTTCGTCGGTTCTTCTTGTCGACTGATACGACCTCCGCGCGACGCCCTCCACCGAGGCAGTCTTCGCTGTACCCGACGGAAGGGGCTTTGTTTTTCCTTCCCCGGGGATTCCCAAGACCGTTTTTCTGTTTCCCTAAGGGGGTGTTCCTTTTCGCCGAAGACCTTGTTTCCTCGTCTCTGATTTATAACGACTGACGATCCAAGTGGGGCGTGTAAGCTTGCGTCCTCTCTTTGAACTGATCCCCGTTTTTTAAGCCGCCGGTAGTCTCGCGCTGATGTGACCGCCCCGTCGACTTGACAACCGACCCGTCAGAATCACTGACCCCTCTTTTTTTTTTAAGATTGCGAAAGCTGATTAAGGTCGCCGTGCTCGGCGAGGTCTTCGCAATATCCCGACCGGATGCCCCCTCCCCCGACAGACGAAACCCCCTCCGCATCCTCTTTCTTCTTTTTATGGGCTTCTTGACCGAGTTTTGCAAGCTACTGGCACAGCCCAGTCGCCTTAAGGCGCCCCGCTTCCTGTTTAAACGGTGACCCGTTAGCGGGCCCTCTTTCCACTCTCCTCACGGCCCGTACTGACCAGAACCCGCGCGCCACGTAATGATGCTGCGACCCTCCCCCATTTTTGTCCTCCTGGCTTCGTTCCCAAATACTGAGGCTGACGGTCATCTCCGTACTAGCGAGAGTCGCGTGTTATTTTGGGGTTACCAAGTTTACCCCCTTCCCCCTCTTGTATCGTTTGCTTAGTTATTCTGTCGACTTTCAGCGTGCGCTGAGCCGGGCGAAACATCGACCCTGATTGTTCCAGAAAGGTTTCACTTGTTTGGGGTAGTCGGATTGCCGTTTCAGACCCCCCGTTTTGGGCGGGCCCGCTCGCGGTTGTTCCCCTGAGTTCATTCCTCGAAACCCGCTTGCATTGCTGTTGTCGTGATTGCGCCCCCCCCTCACCTCTTTACACGCTCCCCTGCTTTCTCTCCAGTCTGCATCGCCCCACTGCATCTTGTCAACTGCTCGGCTCCTACCTCTGACAGCTTCTACGCAGAGCAGGCGACTATCGGGAAACACCCCGACGATCGTACCACCTGCCCCTTTTGCACTGTCCCTCCCTCCGGCGGGTCCACGCGTGGGCTTTTTTGCACGAGGGGCTTCTCTCTTTCTTTCCTTCGTCCCGCAGTCTTGTTTCACTTGACTGATCGCGGGACCTTATCATTGTCGGGTCCGACTTCGTCTGCCGTCTGCGAGGACCTTTGATCCGCAATACTAGTCACCAGGCTACAAAGAATGCCCGTGTGCGGACGTAACTTGAACGTGTTTTAGTGTTTCCTTTTGTCTATTTTCGTGCGCACCGTCTGACTTTTAATGAGTGCCGCGTGTCGGTTTTATGTCAGGGAGGCGCGGTATCTGGGTCTACCTCTTGGATGGTCGTTGCTGTTTTTCTATCCTCGTCTCAGGTTTTCGTTGGCCTGTCGGTCGCGCGGTCTGGGGGTCCAGGAAGTAGAGCGCCGATGTTCAGTTATCACCCCAGGGACTGCCTAGGCATGCCCCTGCGCTGATTACCCGCAGTTCTACTTGCGCCTTGGTTTTCTTCTTTCGCAGATTTTGTGCTCCCGCGGTTTTACGCCTAGTGGCCCGTCGGTGGTCCCTTCCCTCTTTTATCCTCTGCTTGTCATTGGTCGCCTGAGGCCTTTTTGCCAGTGACTTTTGAGCAGGACTCTACATTCGGGATTCCTGGGAGACGGCCATTATTTTGAGGCCTCGCCCCCGGGACATACTTCTTCCCCATTCCCAGTCTCTCTCCGATTCCTATTCTCCCTGATCTTCTAACCCCGGTCCGGTCAACTTCCCTCCTACGTGTGTGTTGAGAGAGTTCCGGTTTTGCCGATGGGTCGGATGGTGGTACTAACGTTCTCTCTCCCTACCTTTCCTTTTCCTTTTTTCGACCAGCCTTTTCCTGTCACCGGGGGCTCGGCCAGCCCGCACGCCATACCCCCGGTATACGTGCAGGCGCTCCCGACGCTGGCCACTCCTCCCCATCCCCTCATAGGCTACCCCCGTCCTTAGTCCCCCCTCCTCGCTCCAAGGCCGAGCAAGGCCACAGCGACTGCCAAGGTTAGTGCATGTTAACTCCGCCGCCGATACATTAGCATGTGTTGTTTCTGATGGCTTGGCGAGCCTTTGCTTAGAATCGAAGGGGATGATAGACCTCTTCGCTTTTTTTTTTTCTTAAACCTGACGCCCCGACCTGCCCCTCACCAATTTACCTCGAGCTTCCCATCATTCGTTTCTTCTTCGCTAGACTTTTTAAAGCGCAATCAACTGCCCCCCTGAAGCGCTTCCCTCCCCTGCAGAGCAGAAGGCCACGAACCCAATGCTACTACCCCGGCGTCCCTTCCTTCATCAAGGGCTTCCACTTTTCGCAACCAACAAGAAGACGACCCTGCCAGATGTAGCCCAGTTGCAGTGACCCATGTACTCTCGCTCTCCCCCTTTCTCAGGAGGTCATCGTCTTGCCGAGGTTACTGGGGTGAACGAAAGAAGGAGCTAATTCCCTCCCTCACCTCCCCCTGCTGCACTTTCCTTGATCTTCACGGTTCTCAGCTTGCCCTGTGGGGGAGAAAATTTTTCCCCGGCTCAAATATGTTGTTTTCGGAATTACTCTCTCAAGAACTTTCGAGCGGGGTAATAAGGCAGGATTACGTATGTCTACCTTTCCAAGTCCCCTTGAGTTCAAGTTTTGACTCCTAGTAGGAGGACAGGGAAGAACCATACCCGACTTCCGGTGATATTCCCCCATCCCGAGATGTAGATTCTAGGGGAATCGTACCCTGTTCGTGCGGCACAAAAAGGCCGCGTCAGGTGACACCTCGACCAGCGGCGAGCCGCGGGGCCTTTTTTTTCCTGCGCTTTCAAGTTCATTCGACCGTAAGTCGGTACCTCCCTTCAGGGACCAGCACCAAGCCATCCTGATGGGTCATCACCCCTTGACCAGTAGATCTTTTTTTTAGCCGCTCCTGAGCTGTACTGAGTCCCGATCGCCAACCACTCCCACTAGGGAGAAGGTGGAGATCTTTCCCCCTTCCAGGATATTGAAGAGAAACCTCCTGCCACGCATTCCCCTTTCTTCTTTTCTTTCTTTAGTAGTTGTTGTTTTGAAACTGTAAAGAGAAAGTACACGGTGTGTTCGCCAGGAAGTCGTAGCGCGGCATACCCATCCGTGTCGCTGTTTTCCTGTGCAGCTTTCCTTCAGGCACAAAGAAGGGCCCCCGCTCGACTCTAGAAGTTACCGAAGCGCGCAATCCGCTTTCTTCTGCTGCTTCATCGACCAGCTTCTCCTCTTCGGCAGGCCTTTCGTCAGTGATCGATGTGAAATCCCTTTTTCGTTTGTAGGTCGAGGCCCGACCCTGTCCTCCCGCCGCCGTCCATAGAGCTTCCCCCCCTATTTCCTCATCTCTTTACTCGCTGAACGTCCAGGGTCGGAGCGTCGATTCAAACCTTACACGAGCTTGGGCCCCATTTTCATTTCTGCCAGGTCAAGATGATCTTCGCTGCCAGGACCGATTCGGAGTCGAACTCGGTTGGGGGAACCTCCCCCGGTCTCATCGAACAGTTCGCACCTTTATTGCTTTTGCCGGTCCTAGCAGATCGATTCGTCCCCCGTTTTACGACTTCCAGCCCTTCGTAGGCGACCGATGGATGTTTTGGGGGTTTCTCCAGCTTGTCCCGCGTAACACCGGCCCATCTGAGGATGGAGACAGGGTTGTAAGCCTGTTCTTAGAAGTCTTCTAAATTCGTGAACGGGTTGAAAACGTGCCACGTTGCTCCTGAGCTCCTTCTCACTTGGACGGCTCTGGTAGAGGCCACCTATCGCCGACGCATACGGTTGATTCGCCCCTTGACGGGAGCCAACATCGGTGAAACTCGGAGTACGTCAGAGGCCGGAACAAAAAGCTGCGTACTCTTCGCTTCCGTTAGGGACGAACAAGTTGCTCCTGGTTTTTTGCCCCTCATCCAAAAAAACACGGAGGGCCGCACCTTCGTCGTCTTCGCCCATCGTTTTCTCGATACAGTTGGAAGACCAGGGTCAGAGGACGGTCCCGCCCCGGCCATTTGCTCCGGTTCTCCCGCCCTGGTCTTGCGGCGAGATTCGGCGAATGCCTGCAGCCGGACAATCAGCGCTCGTAGATTCCTGGCCGACAATCCGCCCCGTCCTGAGTTCTCTACAACGCCTCGGGAGCATGTGGTTTGTCCGTTTGCGCTGGTGGTGCATCGACGATTGGGAAACCGCAGCAGCTGCGCATGTTTCTCGGTCTTCAGGGGGGACGCGCTCTCTCGCAGCGACCGTCCGTGCCTGAGAGCCGCACAGGATCTTTCCTTATTTTCCCTACGCTTTTAGCGATTCTGGGCCCTCGGCTCTTCCGGTAGACCGACTTCTTTTCCCTGTTTCCCAGCGCAGTGCCTCTCGTGTCCGGTCCGGAATATTGTTGCCGTGTCGAATGTTGACACTACCGCCATTCCTCCTCGTTACATACTTGACCTCGAAGCGATAACGACATTATTTCCTCCAGCTTCTATTTTGGAAGCTTTAGGTTTCAAATAAGTAAGACGAGAGGATATGCGCCTTCGATGAAGTTCGCTGCTCTCCGAAAGTGAGGCAAAGCTCTCTTGTTATTATCTTCCTTTCCCGCTAGATCCCGATGGGTGCTCCGGCCCCGGACCACAGGCCGGACGCAGTGTGTGATATAGACCCCCCCCCCATGTCGGGTCGCTCCCGTTGACCCTGCAAGTTTATGAGGCAGCCACGGGCCCACCATTTACTTTTCACAGAGGTCTTCTATCCGATGATGACCACCCGGGGGCCGCCGGCCGAGTTACGCCGTTGCGAGTGGCTCACTACGAACTTGCATTTCCGATCCTTCCAGGTGTTGATGTGGACCGCACATCTACGCAATTCCTGCCCTTCGAAAGTGTCTAACCTTTCGATTGCGGCTCTCGCAGCACCCCCCCACCCCACTGTTTTCCTGGCCGTTTCGGTCGACCGTTGAACGTTACCTTGACTCTCCCCCAACCGGCTTTTGAAGGATCTTTTCCACACAGCAGATAGGCGGCGATTGGGTACTTTGATGCTCTTTCCGGGGGAGGGGATCATCTTACGAGGGTGTTTTACCCCGTACCGGATACTGCGAACAAGGGCGTATTTCGTGGTCTATCCCACTCGGCCCTTTGGTCTCTTTTTCCCCACTTCGACTTGATGGGACTATTCGAACAAGACTCTTTGACGGTCGTTCCGGGCACGCCCCCCCTGCACGACGAAGAGTTCCCGTGGTTTTTAGCTCCCAGTTGCCCGGCCTTCGCTGGATCGCCCCTCGTCTGACTCACCCGCGTGTTTCGACAACATGGCTACGTGATGCGCCGGCTCTGGTCCTTCGCCCTTCTGACTCGTTTTCCCCAAGAGGAAGAACCCGCACCAAAAAGCCGCCAGCGTCAGCCTTGGTTGCCCTGCTGCGATGCGTGTGGCGCCCAACGTGTCTAAACCCGTAAAGCCCAGTCCAGAGGGAATGGGCCTGGATACGCCCCCCGACCTTTTCCCCTTCCCTCGTCCGCCTTCGCCCTGACCACCCCAACAACTACTTGGACGCTCGGAACCGGTTCCTTACTTCGTCCTCGGGGCGTCGTTGCTTCGGACCCGAGATCCCCGGTGACCCATTTCCCCTGGAGCTCATCACCCGGGATTTCAGGAATTGTGCCGAAAGCCTTTCCGCCCCCCCCCCCCTCATTCTCTGAGTGACTATCAGCGTTGGTCTGGCCGTTTTCTTCATCCCAAGGCGCCTTAACGGTGGGTTCTTTCAGACCTTGAATGGTTCGGTCCCCGATCCAGGTCGCGACCTTCCAGGAGCGGAAAAGAAGAATGTGCGCTGCTCCCCAGACCCACGGTCCCAATCCTCAATATCACACCCGCGATCGCATAACTGGCGAAGATCGCAATCCAAGTTGGTTTGGACCGCACTTTCTTGGTCTCCTTTCCCTTCTTGATCTTCTTTTTTTCCTTCCCCCCGGCCGGAACACCGACGAGGTCGCGACACGCTGTGGGAAAGAGTCCCTGCCCCAGGCGGGTCGCGAACACGCTGGCGGTCCCCACGAGGAGAGGAGATTTTTTCTTCGCCCCTTGTAACCCCGGAGTCTTTTCCATGTCACCTAATTGCCTTACTTAGTTAGAGTGCCCCTGGTCTCGACCAAGCGATTACCATCACTCTAGATACGGAAATGCAGGGGGTCCCGCATAGTTTTTTCCCCCAACCCTTGCCTTGGCCTCGAGAGCCCGAGGAGTGCACGAGCGCCCATGTGCTCGGCACCCTGGGCCTTTTTTCCCGAGCGTTGGCGGATATGCTCCTCAGTCTCAGGCGTCAGTTACCTGGATGGGGGCGTTCTTTCCCTGAGCTCTTTCCAGGGTCCCGACGTGGAGAGGAGTCTCCTCGCTGTTTTTTGGTGAATTGGAGGCTCAACCAAGTAGAGCGCCCCCATAGGACCCCATCTTACCTTGGGCGAAATACTGTATACGGCCCCTGATTGCGCTCTCCTCCTACAGCCCTCCTTTCGGGGGGACGGGATAGGCGGGTCTCGCAGCCGATTTGGTTCGCCCGGCCGCCTTCGGGCCAGGTTGGCCCTTGTCCAGCTCTGCTTCATAGGTTTCCTGTTGGTCGGGCTTTGCCTAGCGTGGCAGGACAACGAGAACCTTCGGTCGGCCGCGCTTGGAGTGGAGTTGTCTTCTCTACAGCTTTCCCCTACGCCTCCGTCCCTTCCCTTTTTCTTCCGCCAGATGCCAGCCTGGATCGTATACCCGCCGGCGGCCTTAAAGGATCTCTCTCTCTCTTTCTCCCCGTTGTTTGTTTTTCCTCTCTTGTTGAACGTATTTCGGCTGCTCGGGTATCTGACTTATCGTGACCCGGTATCTACGGAGTGTTTCTTGGCTTCGTGCTGCTCCGATGTGCGTCCTCTCGTCTCCTTCCTTTTTGCTTGGCGTCGGCACCAAGCCCTCCTGAGGCAAAATCTTTGCAACCAGTCCGCCCTCCACAACATTCTTTAACCACTCGATCACGAGGACGCTTCTCACAAAGTGTCCCCGTTTAGCCCGCCGTTACAGATAACCAATCGCCTGGGTTATTTTGGTTGACGAGATCAGAGTGTTTCCGTATGAACCTCTGCCTTGGGATTCTTCGCTCCCTCGCCGTTCTCCTTACGTCCCTGACTCCAGTCACCCTCGGGCGCGCTCCTTCCTACTCCCCGCCCCCCGTTGTCGAAGAACTTCAACATTCGGAAAAGCAGCTATCAAAAGGGTCCGCTCCATGCGCTCTCTGCAGATCCGTTTTACTAAAGAACTGCAAACGTCCCAATGGCCGTCCGTTAGAAACGCAGGTGCGTCGGCCGTTCGCACGTCTCGACCCCAAACGGGTTCTTCCTTACAGCAATATTCAGGTGTCCCCGCTTTCTGTTTTTTCATGTTGGGAGGTCATCCAGAGGGTACCCAAGAACGCCATTTTGGAGATCAGGGCGTGAAGTGTGACCCCTATGGCCAGCATTCACCGCTGAGCTTGTTTTAGTACGAGTTCCCAGATCTCAAGTCTGTTTTCCGGGCTGGAGGGGGGCGCCGTGCCGCTTCGCCCTTCTCCGGTGTGCACACTTTCCTACTTCCCTCCGCTCGCCCCTTGCACTCGCCGATCCTTCTGCCTGCACGCAGCACCCCGATTCGGGAGGGATTTGTTTTACATTAGCCCCGCTTGGCCTTTGCCGCTTACGTGGGGCTGCGCTTCCCCAGTTCCACGTCACCCCCACAGGCCTTTGCTTGTCGACGCGCTAGCTGAGTCCCGCGGAACGGTCCCTCCAAGGCTCATCCGCCCCCGCACTAACCGCTGTAGACCGGCTCTCGCGAGAGGAGGGACCGTCACTCCCGGTCAAAGGCGAGCTTCATCGGCGGCACGCTTACGGTTCGACGAGATTTCTTCTCCTGCCATTCGCCGGGGATTGAGTTCGGGAGTATCAAGTAATCTCCCCGTCCGCCCGCGAACCCGGCCCCCTTCCCGGTAGGTAGTTTGGTTTGTCTTTAACTATTAACTTAGCCTAGTATTTTCCGGAAAGTTCGTTGAGGGTCACCAGCCCCATCTTCTTTTTGTAGGGGTTGGCGAGCCTTATTTATTCCCCGCTTTGCACGACTTACCCCGACGTTTACAGCGGCAGACCTCCACTGCGTCTTTTTCGTCTTGCTTCTAACATGGCCGCGATCTCGATTCTGTTGCTTGTTCACTCCATAGATTGTCACTAAGTAAGATATGTTGTCGGCGAGCCCAACCTTGCCGAAAGAAGACGCCTCCCTACGTCGGCCTCCTCCCATTTTCTCTTTTTTCTCTATCATCCCCCAGGTGGTATGGAGCCGAGGAGTCCGTTTTCCCCAGACCCAATTCCACGTTTAGAGCCCTGATTTCCTTTCCGGTTATTTTTACTTATCGGATCTCACAAGATTTTTGACGCGCCCCCTGGATCGCGTCTGCACTAGTCTGGCTGGTATCTGAGATATGTATTTCAGACAGGACGTTCCCCCCGAAGCTGTCGTCCGCACGGTCCGTAGTGAGTCTACGATTGTTGACGAAAGTTTTTATGCAGGATCGTGGAATCCGTTCGACCGGAGACGGGTCTAAACGTACAAGTGGATGTTGGTGCGGCGGTCTTGCTGTCGTCGTGTCTGACGCCCTTCGTGCCAAGGCCACCAAGTTGCGATTTGCAGTATCCCGGCGAGGGGCGTGAGCTCTTTGGAACAGGGCTGTACTTTTCTTTGTCAACGTCGCCCCTGCGGTACGAAGGTCACTGTCAGGGTTAAGGCCGAGAGGCCCGCTTTCCAGGTGTCGTCATGTACGCATCTGCTCCCCGTTCGGGGACAGACGGTCTTCCTGCTGCCTCAACCGGTTTTGTTGCGATGGTCCTAAACCCAGTGTACAAGAGATCTTTTGGCGGGTGCTTTTTTAAGGCTCCGCCAGGAGGCGACTGAGATCCCCCTTTGCCTCACCTTGTCGCTAGGATGATTCTTGGTGTCAGTCTGACTACCGTCCGCGTGATCCTGACCGCATCCTGACGAGCCTGTCCCCCTTCCGTGGCTTATGCGGCGCTCTTGTCCTTTTTTCACAATGATTTGATACGTCGTGTCGGTAGGTCCCGCGAGGAATTTGGGACCTGCTCTCCATTCTTTTTGAAGAATTTGGAACCCGTTACCTATCCCCCGCAAAGGCTGTTCAGTCTGGCACGCGTCGATGGGCGAGATCGGACTCACGCGCGCCTTGCCGTTGCGAGGTGGGGGCGATGATTCTATCTTTCCTTTCTCCGTTGAGACATCGCCCCTCCTGGCCGCCCCTCGGCGGACGCTGGAGCGCTTCGACCTTCTCCGCCCCTGATATCCGGTTCCTTGAGACGCTCTGCCGCATGCCCGTTGTTCTGTTTAACTTTCTTTTTAATGCCACCTCTCGTTAGTCCTAATCTCTTTAAGTTATGGAGCATCTCCCCGGCCGATTTTTGTAAGATCGGGCCTCTTCTATCCACGACCGGCTTGTGGAAGCTCGTCTACTTTGGGCCTCCGAGGAGTCTTCCCATATGATTTAATTCGCTAATTTTGCTCTACGAAGATGCGCCCCAAAGGGATTGGCGGACATGCGCTAGCTTTCGTTTACCCAGTCAGGGATGCATGGACCGATCCGTTCTCCATGGGATGGCGCCGACGACGTTATCGGTCTCGGCCTTTGACCTTTTGGTCCTCTTCCTTTTCGACACTCCCCTCGTAAAATAGATTCTCGCACATGCCCGCCTTTAGCCCTCTCTGACGGCCAGGATAGCCTTTCACTCGTGATTGGCGTTCACCTTTAAGTCTGTCACCCCATTCTCCTGTTTGCTGCGAGCTGAAGTTCCTTTACTGCAGTAGCAATGCTTTTGGGCAAAACCTTCCCTGCTTCTCGTGGCGTACTCACACTCAAGAGCGCCCCAAAAATCAACTTTCTCGAAATCTGGTTTTTTAGCGGTAGACAGTGCCCCTCGCTTTCTCAGAGAATCCCCCCCTCAAATTCCCTCTTGCCTGATCGCCTTCCCACTGAGGCCCCCCGATTCGATATTTAAATTCTGATTGGGGGGTCTTTCTACCGCACTCGATTCGAGGCCGCCTCAATTTGTTATCATCGTCTCCTCCTTCCCTCGATCGAGCCAGGTCCCTACCCGGCATTTGGATTTTTCTTTCTCAGACGTGGGTCATCCCCAGCCCCCTTTTTTTTCTTTTTTTTGGATCCTCTGCTCTCCCGTAGCGTCAGTCGCTCGTAACGTACAACCGCCAGACTATCTTCTACGGACTTGGCACGACCCCTGGCAAAAGCCGAGAAAGCCAAAAGCGGGAATTGTTCTGCTCGTTTTGGTCTTAGGCCTGATGTTTACCAGAAACTTTTCTCCCCAGACTGCTCGGATCCCACACTTGTCGGGGCTATCTCGTTTTGCCGGGTCCGACGGCACGACTAACATTCCCATTCACTCCCAACAAGCGCAGCGGAGGACCTGCCTTGTCAATGCGGCTGGGCCTTTGAGCTTTCTGCTACACAAGCGCGGACTTTTTTTGGCTGTACCCCAGACAGACTACGGAGCCCTCGTAGCGCCTGTCAGGGACCTTCCTTTCCCCCACCACCCGTTCTTTCGTTTTACTACGTGGGGGCTTTTTAGTTTTTCGGATTGACTTTGGCCGTACTACTTCATATAACCGTCTCCAATATTCCGGGGTTTATCGGGCGTAAATATCGTACTTCCTGCCCTCCCGATTGGCGAAACATCTTCCATTTCCTTACAGGGAGGGACGTACTCGCTCGCGGGAGCTTTGTTGGCTCCTGTCAGGGTTCTTTACTAAAGGTATCCTCCACAGAAACCGTTGGGGTTTTTGAGGTTAATCCGTACGAAGCGCTTTTCCTTCGTGCGTTCTTCCCATCCTTTTGTCTTTTTCTGTTTTGACGACAAGCCCTCCCTTGCGTATGACGAAAAGCTCGCGTTTTGTCCAAAGCATCCTGTTCGTATTACCCCTCCCCCTTCCTTATCGAGTGACCGTCCCGAAGAGTACCCTTGAGTGGACACACGGGGTTTCGTGCACTCCTCTTCGGAGATGGCCCGGCGTCGCATCAGGGTTTCGGTGTCCGGTCGAGACCCGCTTCCTCTGATCCTCTTAGGGTTAATGCCCCTGATAGGGCGAACTCATGGTCACCCCCCTTTTCTCCTTTTTTTTTGCTCCTGATTCCTTTGTCACCTCCCATCCTCTTTCAGCTCATACGCAGCCCCTTAGTTTTTCATTTGGCAACTGGGAAGTCACTAGTTCTTACCTTGCCCGGTGGTTGTTGTCTTTTGTCGTTGTCTTTCGCACACCCTTTTTCGCCGGAAGAAACTCGTCTAGACTTTTTGTGATCTTGAAGTATGTCCGGTGGAGACGTCTGCAGATGGTGACGATGTTTTGCTCGTCCTGGATTCGCACGTTGATCCAGGGGCTATGAGGTACCCCTTTTCTTTTTTTGGACTTTAGGTATTACCTTGAACTAGAGAAATTATCTTATTCTGATATTCCTTGGAAGAAACTTGTCAATACTCAACGGATTGCTCTCCGATATACCCGTACTACAGACCTGAAGTACCCTTACTGAGTTATTCTATCAGTTCTTATCTTTTGTGTCCCCGAGCTCTTCCCCCAGGAGTGGTATTTGCTAATTTCTTTTCCATCGTGTCGATCCTTCTGGAGTCATATATTTCTTTTTCGGATGACCGTTTATTTTTATATTTCCCGCACCCTTATTGCCTGCGTTTGACCTCTGCGGCGCGAAGTTTTATATGTATCATCCCCTTCGCAACTCCCCCCCTGGATCCTTATGCTAAGCAGATAACTCCCGAGTGCGTGCTCTTTTCCTCCCCACTTAAGTTTTTTTACTTTAGGGGTGATAGATCATTTCCCTTCCTCGTTTTTGTTTGATATTTTCTGTCCTCATTCAGTTGATTTGTCGACCCCGATGCATCGGCCTTCCATTAAGTTAAGTTTCTTAGGTTCCCCCGGTTTTTTTTAAGGGGGTGTCTCACCCCCCTATTAAATCGCTTCCTCCGACCTTTTCGCCTGTGGCACGCACTTTCAGCATTCCACGACCAAGGGCAACCGGGACCCAAGCCGACCGAGGGGAGCACCAAGAGGCCCCCTCCGTGCACGAAGGCGGCCGCCACAAGCGGCTCGACGAAGACCCGGTTTCCCTCCAGTAACACCTCCACTTCGCTTTTTCTCGTTTTATGCCAGGCGGGCCGTAGCGTCATGGGCTTTTATGGAACATTCGCCTCCTTATCGGTCTTTCCGTTTCGCTACTTCTTTTGACACAAGTCCGAACGCCAAACTGACCTACTGCGCTCCAAGCATCGACCATCGCCGGGCCCCTAAAGTGACCCCAAAATAACAGTCAAAGCATTCCCCGAAGCCCAGCCTTCCGCGCACCCCTCCCCGACCTCCTTGGAATCTTTCCCAGAGTATTCCACGGGTGCACGGAACTTTCCGCTAGCTGATCGACGCCCAACCGCGTAAGGTTTTTGCAATCCGCACACTGCGTGAGGCCTCCGTGGTTATTTTTGTCGGCCCTCTGAAAGGAGTCAACTTCTCCGGAAATTCTCCGGTCGCTATCAGGCCCCGCGGTGGCCAATCCCCCTCTTTTTCGAGGCCGTTCGATGTTTTACGGAATCTTCACGGCAGCATACTCTCGTCTTGAGACCCGATGGGCCGGGCCGCTCGCCCTGATATAAGGCAGTCCCCTCTAGGTGAGTGTTTTCTTGCGCTGACCGTCGAGAGCTCTCCCATTCCGAGCGCCTAGAAGGGTGTGTAATAGGGGATCTTTTTTTTTTTTTCTTCCATGACGACTTGAGAGGGGCTTTGTCGCGGTGGCAGGCTCTCCCGCAAGCCCTTAGGACAAGCTCAACGTTTTTTCAGTAGCGGTTTTCCTCCCGACGGTCCGTCGGACTGGTAGTTTACCTACCGCGAGTGATTTCCCTGCCGACTTGCAACACCCCGACATGCCGACGGCCAGACGCCAAATCGCTCGATCCTGATCCCACGGTTAGACAGACTCTCTGTTTTCGCCCGTGAAGAGGTTCCGCTGACGTCGACCTTAGCAACCCCGGGTTCCGACTCCCACCGCAGAGGGGATGTGGGGGTCTGATAACCCCCCCTCCTTTTTTGTCCCCAGGGTCCGAACTCCCGACTACGCCCCCGTCTGAAAGTAGGCAATGCCGTACGGTCGATTGCGTTTTCCCCCTCGGGAATTGCCGTACGCCGTTTTATTCCAGTTCTGCGTTTTCCGTTCAGCATACAGCCATCTTTGTCTTTATGGCTATTCGTTGTTCTCCTAGAGCTTTAGGCCCCGTGCTTTACGTGCGCCTTTTTTTTCCCCCGACAGCGTGAAAGACGGACTTTTCTTTCTTTCCTTTTGGCAGTGATGGAGTCTTGATAACCGACTCCCGCTCCGCCCGGTCCCAGCCCTGTTTTTTTTGTCTCCGAAAATTTTGTTTCCTCATAGCCGGCTTTTATAAATTAGAAGTACCGCCGGTCTCGAAGATCCTCATCGTTCCTGGTCCTTGCACGACTTAGCCCTCGGGGCGGTTTTTTTTTTGTTGCTGAATTCATTCTTCTGACCCTTTTCCTTTGCCCTCGAGCAGGGACCTCTGGCGTTTCCCACGGACC
>Ga0179591_1298091_pt1 | contig 19319 bp, 20 predicted proteins | sample CZOMad2_1_08_16f_FD_182891 | JGI IMG/M metagenome (GOLD analysis project Ga0179591, IMG submission 182891) | Vadose zone soil fungal communities from Angelo Coast Range Reserve, California, USA - CZOMad2_1_08_16fungal (PacBio error correction) | ecosystem: Environmental > Terrestrial > Soil >... | reverse complement strand
TTCCAATGTTCTGTCCCCCTCCCTTTTAATTCATATCTCTTGAGGTGTGGAGCAAGCCGATATTCCATTCCGCGAGTGCCCCAAGCTTCCTTCTCACTTGCGTCTGGTATAAAAATTTATGCCACACGGAGCCTCGATCCCCCAATTTCAACAGCTTTCCACCGACACTTCCCCCTGCACCAAGTTTTAACCTATACTTACCCCCCTTCCCCCCCTCTCTTCCAGTTTTCGTCCTTTTTTCGGGTCCCAGGTGCTCTCCCCCCTTGCAGATAGAATAACTCTAGAATTCCCCGCACCACTTCTTGAATGTAATCTGACTCCTTGCGACCAATAAGTCTACATCCTGTTCGGATACTGTTGCAGAGCCCTCTTTTCCTCTGCTCACCCTTCCTTCTCCAGCCTTGTTTTTTACCATGCCACTTGATTTTTTAAAATCCCTATAGACAGTTTTGGGGTCAAGGGATTTCTTGCAAGGTCTGCTTGGGTTCCCCCCGGTGTGGAAACTGGTCAATGAGTCTTCCGTTTTCCTCCCGCAAACCATCCCGATCTCTCTGGCTCATATAGCGCCTGATAGCTAAGTCCTGCGCGCCAGTAGCATGAAGCCCAGAGCCATTTTCTCCCCGAGTTCCCTCTGCAGGTAGTCATACATTTGAGCTAGTCTCCACCTTTTTTTTTGCAGGTCAAACCCTAACTCAATCTTTTTGCTTCAGTGCAAGCACTGGCGGTCAGTTTTTCCATTCCACAGACCCTGCCCCTTCTTTTGGTTTTGCATTTTAAAGTTTCGGTTTTTACATCCAACTACTTGGTCGTCATGTTCGACTTCGCCAACACTTTTCCCCTCCGCCTAAATTCTATCTGTGACTTCCCATGACAGAATCTCGGACCTGGGAGTTTCTTAGGCACTTTTGCAACCTAATACCTGCTTCCCCCCAGTGCCATCCCTTTCTAGTCACACCAGAGCCTTTCCGTAAGATAAATTAATATTCCCCCTAAATGGGAATTGATACTGTGAGCGTCTCTACCTGACCCCCCCTCTTTAACAATCTTCACACCTACAAAGCACCGGATGATTTGTTTTCTTGTTTAGCTTGCTTAACACCCTTCTCCTTTTTCTCATGAATAATCGACCGACCCATTTTTGACCATCTCTGACTAAAACAAAGTGATATTGAAAATGGGTGGTTTTCTTTTGTGCCATCATATTATATCATCTCCCTCCACTGGTTAAGAGCTCCCCCCCTGGGTCTTTCTTTAAAGTTTTTTTTTTTTTTTTACTAGCCCTAAGCGACGGGCAAATCTCTTCTTTTTCCCCCCTTAACTGTATAATTCACGTTATGTATATTCGCCCCCGTGAAAATAACAAAATGACCAAGCCCACCCAGCAGCAGTTCAGCCCCCGGCGGCCCTTTTCCCCTGATTTCCGGTTTTCTCTTTTGTTGATTTCAGTTTGCAATTGTTGTCATCTAGGAAATATACCCCCGAAAAGTGGGGCTCTTTTTTTCTTCTCCTATAATTTCTTTTTTCAGTGCTTGGAAAACAATGCCCTTCCTCGTCCAATGTTTTTTTTTAGTTCATACTGCCGACAAACCCTCTATCGCCAATCGCAACACCTTAAAGGTTATTAAACCCAGTTTCCTTATAGCACTTTGTATCCTGATTCTTTTGGACCTTCGTCCCTTTCTCCCATATTAGTATAAGATAACTACTCGAATCCTGTTTTTGCTCTGTTGACCGTGGATGCCGCGAAAGGAGAAGCAGGGTTGCCCCTTATTTGCTAGTGAGTATTCGGCCTCTACCTCTCGTACTCTCCGTCTTTACGCAACTTTACTTCACTCAGGAACAGTAATATTTCGGGTCTCTCCTGGACCGCCAGCCCGATTGGTTCCCAGGTTCCTGGACCTTCCTGCTTTTTTCTTTTTAAAATGCCTTTGAATACTTGCATGACAACTTATAACCTCCCTCCTGTTTGGCCCCCTATTACTTTTGGCCTCCCCCTTTCCTCTTCTTTTTCCTGTCCTCCATTTTTTTCCTCAAAAATGGGCGATTTTTTTCTTTTTTTTTGGGTGTTTCACGCCCAGGTGTCCCTTCAGCCTGAGCCAACCCACTCGATTTCCTTTAACAAACCGATGCGATCCTCTCTGTTACTTTTTTCCCCTAAATTTTTTTTTCTGTTTGAACGCTCAACCCACTCCTTTCAACTGCCGGTTTAATTTTTCCGTGGACTAACAGGTTCATATCAATCATAACCGCCTCCTATTCTTCCACAATTTAACCCCGCTTTCACCTTGACCCTTACGACATCACTCAGCTTTAGATTTACACAGAACTGCAAGAGTTTTGAACAGGGGGCCCCCATGTCGTCTTTTTTCACATTTTCCCTCCAATCACCTTTTTTCCTACCATCCCGGGAAGACCAACTACTGTTTCCCCCCTTGATACCCCTGACTAGAACACCTTCTTCAACATGTGAATACTCGGGGGCACTTCTTGATGGTTTTTCCTCCCTCGCATCAGAGCCCTCTCTCTCTCAAATACATCCAGTTGTTGTTGGGGGAGAGAGGATTCTTCGCCTGATTTCTTTGGACAGTCCTCAGCAATGCCTCTACTGCTTTCCTGAGCACGTTTCACCCACCTTGTTCAGTCTCGCTTTTTTAGACACATGTGCACCCCTTGTTGTTCTGAGCTGCCCAAACAGGTGATTGCTACAAATGGACCACTTCCCTCCTCTGGGGAAACCAGTTTTCCACTCTGCTTTCCCAAAAGGACTTCTTTTCTTTGTCGACCCCCCTTTGGTACAGGTGCACCCTTTGGCTAAGTTACTTGCAAATCTGCTTGTTTTCTCATCCTATTGATCAACCTGTGGCTCCCCTATGTGCTTGAAGTTAGTTGAAACTTCCGTTCGTTTTGGCTCGTGATTTCTGACCCGATCAATCAAAATTTTTCTTTGGTTACCTTGCAAAACGGATTTCCTTGCCCACTGTTTTGTTACAATGAGACCTCCCGTCTTTTTCAGGCTGACCCACCATGTCTCAAACTAAACCTCCCTCTGGAGATGAAACTTCTTTCCTTGTGCAAACTTTTTTTCTGTTTCCCCCTTTTGACCCTGCCCTAATAGGATTTTGACAACGAGTAATTACGTTAATCCCAAAACCCCCCCAACAGCCGGAGTAATGCACTCCACGTCCTTTCGCTGTATCACCGGACCCCTTCCCCTTTCCAATTGTGCCCAGCGTCCTCCATTTTCCCTGCACTATCTTTCCCCCCTTGACTTAATGAGGTTAGGTTGTAGCACGGAAGTTCGTGTCTTCTTCTTGCTTTTACCTCCCCCTCCCAATTGCTTTCCCGCTAGGGTCAGACTCCCTTGCCAATACCGTTCAAACGTTCTTCCCCCCTATTTGCCGTTCTTACTTTCTGTATCCCGTGAATCAGGAGCACCAAAAAACCGGTTTATTAATCGTCTTCCTGACTTTTTGATAAAATTAGCCGCGTCTCCCGCCATTGCACCGTAAGACAACTGCGCATCTTGCTCACTCTTCCTATGGTTTGAAATGGGGATGCTCACTTTCGTACACCCAGGAAGTTTCCTGCGTCTTTCTTTTGATCAAAGGGTGGTTCCTTGTTTGATTAACTCTCTTTTCAAGTTAGAAGACCCCACTTCCTATGCTTAGCAACTTATCATCGTTTTACCACCCTAGCAAAATCCCCCAAAGTCAGGAACGCACGCCATATCAACAGTTCGCCGCTTTTTAGGCAGTGTGAGGTGTTATGTGGTCCTTACTTTTGTTTGGCCATACGACCCTTTGACTTGCGGAAACATGACTATTATTAGAGGCGGCCTGTTGCATGACTCTAGCTGCACTTTGAACCTACCTTCTTTTCCCTTTGCCTCTTTACTAGAGATGATGTCCTGTGTATTTCATTAGCACTTCACCAAAAAGGAAAAAACCAACCGACCCACCAGCTCCTTTCCAGCCATTTACTTGTTCGCCAGTGGTGATTGAGGATATACATTCTATTATGCTGAAGCCGCTCCGTTTATCCCATTCTCGTCTAGTCTGTCCAGGCCAAATTTTTGATGCCCCAGCTAGCGTTTGGTCCCGAAAGCTACGTCTCCCCCTTTTCACAGTCCAAACCTTTCATTGGAGCCTGTTTCTTCACCCCTTAATTTTCTATTAATTCAATGTCCGCTGTTCTGCGAGACCTGCTTCCAGTGCCAGTTTTACGCCGAAGTACGATTCAACTGCCCCCGCGACACCCTCCCCCCAATCCATGATTAGTCACTCCATACCGATCTACCATCGCCAAGCGCCCCTTGAAATTGTGACTCCAGAACAGACAGGCCCAAAGGTTGATTTTCCCCCGAAAAACCCACAAGCGTCCAGTGCTATTTCTGTGACATTTAGACATGACCGCTTGGCACAACTGAGCACGGATGGTAACGGTTTTGAAATGAACGTGGCAGACAGTAGCTCCCCAATGAACCCTACCGATGCTATTTCTCTCCTTTGACGATCGTCTTCCCCCGCTTTCTATTTTACGGAGCTAGTTCAGTGCGGCGCTATATGTTACCCCATCTTGCTACGGATTTTTCTCGCTTGACCGAAACCTGTACTCCTTACTCTTTCTCACTCCCGACTCCAGTCACCCCCTTGCCCCAAAACTTGGCAATCCTCGGAGCTTGGGCAAGCCGTTTGTCCCAACCAGGCTCTACCCCGAGCCTAATTTCCTTTCTTCCCCCCCCTGAACATGTCGGCTAAATTGTCTTCGCCTTGAGCCCTTTCCCATTTTTTTCTGCTACTGATTCATTTTTTGCCAGGAGTGCCCGGTTCTTCGCATGTCACGAACCAGATCCAAGATATGAAACCTTAATTTTCTGTTTTTAGTGATTGTTGACTTTGAGGGACTTGTGGAAGCTGTTGACTTCTGGGTCGAGTGTTCTTAATAATTTGCCTACGCGGACACTCCTTTCAGCCATGCCTTGGTCTTCCGCGCATTCATTAGTTCTTGACTGCCACTCAAGGATAGATCAATTTCCTGTTTTCCCCCCACTTCCTTTTTTTCTTTTGATGTTGTTTTATGATTTAATTGTTTTCCCCAAGGCAACTTTGGTGAATCATGATCTCTCTTGATGTGGATAAGTCAGAATCTTAAAATGAGGCATCCCCTTCGCTTCTTAAAAGGAGTGTTTCTCGTAGGCGACAGTAGTCCCATTTATCACAAGGAGCCTCTCCTTTTCCCACCCCTTCTCCCTGCCGTGTTTTCCATCTCAATACCCTCCCCAAATTCCCCAAAGGCTCAATCGGGCTTGGAAATCTTCTGTCCCAGGTGTTCCTCGGCTGATACTCATTTCCCAAAACTCTTTAGATTCAGCTCCTCCCCCCCTTTGCATTTTATTGAGATGCCACCATCTGGTAGGTGAAATAGTGTTTTAATTACTGCCCCCAAAAATGTTTTCCCATGGGTAGACCGCCTTGTGCCTCCCTCCCCTTTTTTCCATTCGAAAGTTCGGACGCCATTTGGGGTCAGGTTAGCCTGGTCTTTTTTTTCTGGAACTTAATCCTCACTTTGATTGTAGGTTTCCTCCTAGAAAACCTAATAAGTATCTGCTCTGGAATCCACGATAAGCGTATTCATTCTGAAATCGCCGCCTTTCCATCTGTTTAAGACAGCGATAGTTGTCCGAAACTCACCCTTTTTTCGATATAGGGTCATTCATTGAGATAATTTCTCTTCCCCCCCCCCGTCTTTAGTTCTACCCCCCCCAAAGACCCGTGGCTCCGGAACCTGACAATGTTGTCTTGGCTGCCTTCCAGATGCAAATCCGTTTTGAGAAATTAAGTTTGTTTACATTCCCCTCCTTCCGTTTCCCCAGTCGCACACCCCCCCAATTTCCTCAATTCCAAGGTTATCTGTCTCCTGAAGACCTCAGGTCCTTTTTCTTGACTCGCTGTTCAAGTTGTCCCACTAGTAATCGAGAGTCCCATTCCCCTTTTCTTTCAGTCAAGCCCATGATCCCCTCTTACTTCTTTGTTTCTATTTTGATCAGGTTTGCCTTTCATGGAATTGAGCTGAGCGTAGCTTCTTTCTCCCCCCAAGCTCTGTTGCCACACCATTCCCCAAGCAGCGCCTGAACACCTGGTTTTTTTTTCCCTAGTTTACACAATTCTCCTGAGACTTGAATCTTTTCCCACATTCCACCCCCTCGACAAAGTTGCCCTGCGCTTTTTTCCCTCCACTTTTTTGTTTTTTTTTCCTGTTTTTGTTCTTGCTTGATCTTTTCCGTCCAGGAGTCTTATTTCATATTCACCCCCAATGGTAAGAGATAAACTCGGCTTAGCAAACGTTAAGCCCCATCGGCACCTCGTTTTTGACTCGTTTCAATGATAATCGTTTCCCCCTTCCTGTGTCCGCAGTCCTACTGTATATTTGCCAGCACCCCAAAATAACCATCCCAACCAGCAGTCAGCTACGACACCGAGCCATTCGCGTTTTGGATTTGTTTGTCTCCTGGCCTTTTTTTTTTTCACCGATTTCCAGTCACACCAAAAAAGGGTTACTCCTTACGTCAGTCTAATATCCCAGTAAAAACCTGTTTTCCCATAGCAGTAAATCCTTGTTTTTCCCATCGAACAAATACCTATCCTGCAACACACCGGTTCTACTCAACCAGGCCTAGTCATACCCAGATATGTCAATTTGCCGTTTATTACTTTTGACATCCCGGCTAATTTATTTTTTTTTCCATATATAAGATATCTCTGCGTACGATCCTGAATTTGTCTGCGTCCGTGTTTTCACTAGCAATAGGAGGAAGCCCTTTTTGAAATCCCCCTTTTGAATAGGCTCTCTTTTTTCTTCTTTTTTGTAAAATAGACGAACCCCCTCCCCCTGTAACTTCCACACACTCGGTAATTCAAGGTCAAGACGGGGATTAGCCCCCTTCCAGCCTGCATCTGGTCCCAGGTTCATGCGACCTCTTGTTTCCGTCATCCTGGATGATACTTTTCCCCTAGCACTTAAAGTGTTGGCAAAACCACTGCTGAATTCTTGGCTTTTAACCCAGGTATCTGTGGTTCCCTCCCAACAAAATTATAACCCAAACAAGGTTTTGCGAAAGCAAGTCCTGTTTCTCGCCGGTACCTCTGGTGAATTTCCATGGTCGGCAGCCGACAATCCGCGCTTGCTTCATTAACAATAACAGGAGTGCCTCGCTCTTTTTGATTCCCTTGGCATCTCTTTTCCACCTAGATCCAAAACTCCCGAGTCAACTCTTTGCCGAGGAAGACAAGGTTATAATTATCCCTCTTTCACAACCCTTCTGCAAAATTTTTTTCGGACATTTTGTCCCTTTAATTTATTAACCCATTACCCGCATGAGTGTTGCCCCTTTTTCACATATTGGCTGTTAGTGTCACATTTTACCCTCCCATCCCCGTTCTCCTCCCTCTCACGTCCATACTTTTCCTTACAGCCTTTTTCTTTCTGATAGACACCGGGTTTTTTAAACATGACCCTATCCCCGTAGTGACTTGCGCACCTTTGTAAAATGCCCTAGCTTTTGAAGCCGAACTTCTCCCTCCTTCCCCTCCGTTGTTTTGATCTTTGTCTCTATATTTTCTTTTCCAACCATGCAGTTTCCTTTATACGTTGCTGACCGTTTTAGTGGTTCTTTGCAGCTGGAGTGTCGCAAACTTCTTTCCCGGTTCTTTGAGTCTTGCACTTGATGAGGTAAACACAAGGCCTAAACGCTCTTGCCCCATTCCCAACCGCCTTTCTTGTTTAAATCTAAAATGAGCGAGGTCTTCACCCTTTCCTCCCGGTGCCAGCCTTTTTTTTAAAGTCCCTTGATGAGGCTTCCCCTGATTATTAGTGATTAGGCCCCCGCTTTTTTCGTGTAAGCATGACTTTTTAGGAGGCTTTTTTTCCCATCACACTTTCTTACCCAAAAACAGGAGATCTACTAGTTTTAATGATCCTTTCAACTCGCGTGATTTGCGCTCAGGTTCCTTGACACAGTGGCGTTTCCCCCCACCACCCCTTAAACCTACATAGAGAACTTCTTATGGTCCCCCTTTTCTGTCCATTGGGACATTTAGATACCTGGTACACAAAGAAGTAGTAACCCCGTCTTCACCCCACCCACCCCCTATCTTTCTTCCTTCGCCTACGTCGCACGTGTCCCCTTCCACCTTTAGGGGTAGATGCTGTCCCTAAGGGCTGTTGGACCTTCCTCCGATCTTGACCTCCTTTCACTTTGTTTGTAGGAAGCTGTACTCTTTCTCGTCGTTTTACAGAAGTTGACCCCCTTTGAGGATGAGAGGGCTAATATTAAACGTCTCCTAAGCCTGTTTCCCTCCCATTTTTTCTCATACTTTGCAAATTTTTCGGATTGACAGAAGTTATCTCGTCTAAAATACTGATTTGTCAAACATATACATTACTTTCCCCCCCACCCGCGGACTCTTGATATGTAAGAACAGGTACTGTTGCAGGATCTCAATTTTTTTATTCGGATGATCCAAACGGACAGTTTTTCTCCCTGTTTTGATTCCCTTTTTTTTTTTTATGGCTCCTCTTAGATACCCCCACTTTCTTCTGTTTTATGATGCCTCTTCAAATCTAAATAAGCTCATAGCAACACACACGTCTTAAACCTCCCCCCCCTCTTCCTGGTGACGTCGAGGGGCGGCAGATGAGTGTGTTCTTTTGTTATGTTCGTGTATCTTCTCAACCCCCCCATGAACGTGAATGAATTCGGCCCATGATTATTATCCTTTACCGAGTCCCCCCGGGCGCGTGTTGGGATGTCCTGCACGTTCCATAAGGACTTAACCATTGTTTCGTTCAAGGATTCCTTCTCCTGCGTATGGACCTCACCCAAAACAAGAAAAACACCCCCATGGCCCCCCTCAGTCCTTGTCTTGAGCGCAGATGTTCCCCCTTTTTGCAAGTCGTGTTTATCACTCAGCTAGGTTGAAGCAACTACGATGAACCCCATATTAAGTTCGCTTTAAAAGCAAATTGGTTGCAAACTTTTCTGAGTTTTTCAGACGAAAGCTCCCACCCTTTCACTCAAAATGGCCTGCTTTCTTTTCGATCACCTAGTACCCCACGATTTCCCATTTATTCCTGGCCTCTGGATGTAACTGAGACCTTGCCTGGCATCTCTGCCTTTCTTTCTTTATTTTTCAATGCAGCTTGAAACTCCACCCCACGCTGATTCTCATACAGCAGGTCACCGAACTGGATGGTCCCTGCGCCTTTCAGCAACAGAGGTTCCCCAACTAGTTGTGTCCCCTCTCCACTGCACCCCAGACCAGTTCTTTGACATTCAGCAGCTATGCCACTGGGCCAGATGGCTACCCTTTTTTTTTTTTTTCCCCCCTAGACGCAGACCCTAGTTCAAATTAATAAACCTGCGCAAAGCTTATTTTTTGACAAGATCGCTTTTCATTGGCCGCTTTTTGCCGATCGACATGGCCGTTCTTGCTTTTGACCCCAGAGCAGATTTTCGTTGGCTGGTGACCGAATTTTTCCAGGACGAGTTTTCCATTGTTAACAATTCCCCCTAAACCACCCAGCTGCAATGGGTTTTGACACCGTTGCCCCCCACCCACTGTTATCCCCGAACTCCCCTCTTGGTTCCAGACGTGTCCCATGTTTTTTCCACTTCTGTCTCCTTGGAGCATTCTCAACATCTTTCTTTCATTGAGACTTATCCGACCAGCTCTTTAACCCAGTCAGTTTTGATCCTTCCCCTTCCCAATAATTTTCGTCTACTGAATCCTTCCCCAAGGTTTCCCCTTCTTCGCCGGGCGTCAAATTTCCCCCCCAGCTACTGACACCGCGTTTGATTTGCTGTTTACTTCGGATATTGAATTTTTGGGGCCTTTCCCCTTGCTTTTTTGGTCCTTTGTCATACCCCTGTTCTCACACTCCACATCCCTTTGAAAGAAGGAAGGCGCGCCTGGGACCCCACCCTTCGCTTGGATTAAACCATCTTCCTGCGACACCCCCTTTCCTCTTCCTTTTTACGTTGTGTTTGTTGAGGCTTCACTTTCAGGACTTTGAATCGTCTCTCTAGGTGGGTAGCATTCCCAGAATCCTTCCCATGAATTCCGAGCCCAAAGATCCTTCAAATGGTCGTTTCCGCGTAGGGACGGTAAAACCTTTTCCCCCCACGGAGCTAATTCCAAGTTCACACAGTCTTTCCCGCCTGCCCGCAACAATTCAACAATTTCCCCCCCCCACCACCTCAAACGCGAGAGGTCTTTAAGGTTCGGGACGTGACTAACCCGGCGTTACCAACCCCCCTTAGTCAGTTCTCTAACCTAATGCTCTTTATCCCCTGAGCTCTCAAATTCTCCACCCTGAGTCGATAACAACAAAGGTTCTATACTCTCCTTTAATGAATTCCAAAATGATTTATACCGCCTTGTGTTGCCAGCAAGCCCCGCATCGAAATGGATAGCAGTTTGTTTTTTCCCGGGAGTATGCTCTTCGTTTTTCTTTGTATCTATACTTACAGGTTTCGGGTTCACTCCTGTGAGAACAAGATCTTTCTCATCTGCTTGGTGATACTATAGTTTCCGCCTATACCCAGCAGTTTTCCCGCTCCATTGAAGCTATCTCATCCCTCTCTCTTTCTTTATTTCTTACTTTGTCGCTAATTGCAGTCTGTGGTCCCCCAAATCCCCAGCCACCCTTTGATCCGTGGGTAGCCAATGTGCGCCTTTGATTTTCCTTCACCTATGAATTTTCCGCTGTTTTCCTCCTTTTTGCCCTTTTTAATCAAATTTTTTAGTCCGGTAGCCAGTCGACAATTTAACCCTTGCTGTATTCCTGGACTGAATTGTCCCTGCAACGCAGGCGGGATTGGTTGAAAACCTTCGGCGTCGCTGCGCCTTTTAAAGCAGGTATGTTCCCTCTGTAATGGTAAGTAATATCGGCATGTTTTAACTTTCTCAAAAAATTCTCTGCACCCTGACATTGAGAAGTGCTCCCTCTCTTTTTTTTTTCCAATTGAAAATTTTCCTTTCCATAACAGCAAGCGCCGCCCGGGTTCGTAGTTCAACCCATTTCTTGTCTCCTCCTTCATCTTCGACACAACATCTCAACCAATACATCTCCAACGGCTGATGGTTCCCCCATGGGTGGTTTTCCCTTGTAGTGAAGCCTCAGTCAAGAGTCTCTAAATCCCCATCTCCTCCAAAGGTCGGACTTAGAAAGTTAAGCACCGAAGCTTTTCCCCCCCCCATCCCCGCCTGCCTCTATCTCTTCCCCTGGTCCGCAGTCAGGCCCCTTTCTGTATAACCCCATAAAAAAACAGGGGAAAACCCCTTTTTCCCTTCCACCCCGTCTTGCCATTTTTTCGTTTTGCATTTTTATTTTTCGTATCTGTTTTTTGCTCTTTTAAAGCTCTTGATCCCCTTCCTCCTGACATATCATAAAGTTTTTCTCCTATTTAATTCCCACCTTTTTGCCCCTGCCAGCAGCTTTCTGTCTGTGGTTCTACGATACACCATATACCATACATCAAGTTTTCAGAGGCCGATATCAAATATGCAGCAGTTGTATTATGATCTGGCTAGTGTGACACCGTCCTTCTTAAATATATCAGAGTCATACCTTCTTGTCCATCGCATTGCGCGCTGCTCTCCCCTTGGTGTTTCAACGCGCATCGGCCGTTTTTTCACACTTATTTTTGAAAGTGAGTATCATCGCCCTAAGCAATTGTCGGTTGTCAAAATCGATCGAAACTTACCGTCCTTACCCCCACCTCGTCTCCCCCTTTCCTACGTTGGAGCACAGCCAATATTGGGAAGGTTATGCTCACGATGGTTAAGTGCTAGAATGCGAAAGCCGACCATCCAGAACAGCCCGACATGTTTCAGTGGTCTTCACGGTCCTTCTTGCCTATGATGCTTGTCTAACAACCTTCGAAAATAACAAGGGTCGAAAAATAGTTTTCTCTCGCGGTTGGGTGTCGTGGTGACCGAAATTTTCCTGAGTCAGCCTGATCCACATTCTTTCGTCCCCATTTACTAAGGACAGTTCGCTCCTGTTTTGCCCCCCCCCAATTACTCCCCCCATTGTTTTGTTCTGGTGGCATAATTAACTGCTTCCTAGCGGGTTCTCAGTTCAATATCATCATGAGAAGCCTACGATTTCAATTCAACACTTTGCCTGGTTGATTTTTTGGCTTTAACTCCCCTTCCCGGCCTTCTTTGATGTAACCACACGGTCACCCTATTGTGATTGACACCGAGGATAGTGTCCATTACCTCATAAACGTCATACATTCCAAGTCCACACTTCTCCCACAGACCTTGTTTTGCTAACACCCCCTCTTTCTAGACCACCCGGTTAACGGTTACTCAGAATTCCCTTGTGATTGCCGGACTTTGTTCCCGATTTATATCTACTTCCTCATTTCTCCAGGTGTGTTGTTAGAATTTCGGTCGAGATGTCTTTTAACAACTCTGCCTCCGTCAACTTTTACCAAACTTTTCTTTCTTTCTGAATGGTGTGTAGCAATTTTACTATTTATTACGCGATGTATGACCCGTTTTTTTTATCAAGTGTGCTCAAGCCCTTTCCCATGACCCTTTCTTTTAAATCTAAGTTCCTTGCCTTGAGTCGACCAAAATTTTCCTCATTCCACGTTGTGAACTTGAAATATGAGTCTTCTTTCCAATTGAACCGCTCGTCAGTTTTTCTTGTTTGAGTTTGTGCCCTCCCCCCGACTTTCCACACCTTCGATCCATTAGCCATTATCGAATACACGGAGTTGTTGACTCGGACACATGCGCAGCACCACAATAAACCTACCCTTTAGACTCTTGCTGCTTCCCCTTTTAATTGATGTTCCTCCAGAAACATAACCGTTTCCCAACACTGAAAACATTTTCTTTTTCTTCGTAGACCCAACCTTTCCTCCCCATTTCTTTTCCCCACGGACTGTTCTCCTACCTGGTGGCGGGATTTTTCTCCCCAATTATCTTGACAGTGATTCCTGAGAGTGAGTTCTGGAAGGTACCCTTTGTTGCTGCGTCGTAGCATGTTTGCTCCTAACGTCCCCCCTTTTACCCAACGTGCTTCAGGATTTTTTTTGATACCTCTTTCGTTTCCGCGCTGCCCATTCGATATGACATGCTTATCCCTCGCTCTCCCTTTACAATTAGCCTTACCTCTCAATTTGGGTCAAAATGCTGTTTCCATTCGTTCCTTTTTGTTAATTAGACTCCTTGTGCATCTTCGAAATTTTTTCGTATGAAACTACAACATGACAGTTTAATGTCTTTTTTGATTCCCGCTCCTTATATACCACTTTTTTTTTTTTTCGTTCTTTGTAATATGGACTCATGGATTTACCAACTACAACTCCCCCAACCTGACTCACCCCCCTCCAACACAGCTTCTCTTAGCGTTTGAATTGACGGGCTGTTCTGTTTTCCCTTTCGTAGTGTCCCAAACAAGTCCTCTGCGGACCAGTGCAGCCTCCATGCTGTCAAGCTCTGCCACACCTAAGCCGACGGTCTTAAACCATTGGATTGAAGATTCCCTCTGACCTTTATTGCGGCCAGACTGCAAACCCCAACTGGACACTTTTTTTTTTTTTTATTTGAGTTCCTGGCAACTTTGCTTAACCCCAGCTGTGATGATGTTTAGTGTTAGATACGAGCTCAGGGATGTGCCGCAACTAGCTTTTTTTCCTCACAAAACCGTTTCAGGAGCTTCTTTAGTGGAACGTTGCCTGTCGTTTTGGCCTGCACTTGGAGCTACGCTAATTCCCACAAAAAGCAGGCTTTTCATTGTTACCCCATCTTCCTATATTCTTCTGTTGGTCTTGTTTGAACGCGAGACCCTTGCCCTTCCGCCTCTTTTTCCACTGCCCAGCGCCTGAAATTCACAATCGATTATTATGAACGGCCGTTCCAATTTTCCGGGTCGTTTCGCCTTCAGCAAAGTTCCGACGAAGTGAACACCCAATCCATTCTCACCCTACTTGCTTGACATTCAGCGACGTGATGGCCACTGGACGGTTCTTTACTTTTTTTATTTTTTTCCTCAGACTGGCAGAAACCGTAGCTCCAATTACATAACTACATGCGCGAGAGCGCGTGTTTTTGCCCACCGCTAGTATAATTGCCGTTTGGAGAGGTAGTTATGTGTCAGTGCGGCGCTTCATCGTAGCTGATGTATGCTTGTTCCGCTTGACCGAAAACCCTCCCTTGGAGGAGCCTCCCCCCCCATTGACCAGACTCCTCCCCAAACTGCGCCCCTTCTATGCTTCCGTGTGCATGGTGAACCCCAAAAGTCTGTTACCCCGTCATTTTTTAGAGCATGACTCAACTTCCTTCCTTACCGACGCGTAGCTAAATTTCGCAAGCTCAGATTCAGAGCCAATCCAGGATTTGCTACAATGCAAGGAATTCCGAGGTCTGACGCACTGCCCTGCACCTATTCCAAGCCTATGACGTTTGCCATTAAGGGATTAACGGTTTGCGTCTTTCGTGGTAATTTTTTGTTTTTACTTTTGTCCCTCTCGTGCATACACTAACGCTGGCATTACGCGGCCCCACAGAAGGGAAGTGCTGCCGCGCATTATTTTAGCGACTTGGACTCCCCCCCACCTCAAGGATCACTGCCATCCATACTTCCTCTGTTGTTGTTGACTCCGTCGACTTTATGGTTTAGGGAATGCTCTCTCTCCTGAGGTGGTGGCCCGCCAAACGCCTGCCCAAAGCTCCTTCTTTCAAAGGTTTGTTCCGTTCGCGCTTTTTAAAAATATGACACGTTCCCCCGTTACAGCTTTACATCCCGGGATTACACTTTCCCACCTTTCCAAAAAAAGCCCCAGCCCCCTGCTTGGAATATGGTAGGGTCCCTTCCTCGGCGATCTCCTGCAACCCCTCGTAGCGCTTATATCTTTTTCCAGTTTTCCTGCTTCAATTTCGGATAAGTCCCCCCCTGAAAGTTAATAGATCTGCTTCAAATAAGGGGTTCCCTCCTTGTGTTGCCCCCAACCCTGCTTTCACAGCCTCGCCAAGTTTATTTTTTCCTTTTGGTACGGATCCCTTTTGTTTTGATTCTCCTCTTCTGAGTCTGTGTTTCGGGTCATGCCGAGAACACCCGTTCACTGCTCTGGAACATATATTGCAATACCAGCTCTTCCCCTATTTTGACAAGAATATTTTTTTTTAATCTCCCCCAACCATACGCGTATCCGCGGCCGTTAATTTGATTATGTTTCTGCCACTTACAACCCTTCAGCAATCCGTTTTTCCCGTGTTTTCATCCCCTGTGTCAATTCCCGTCTGATGGGGTTCGAAACTTCATTTTTGCGTGTTTCCATCCCCAACCGGGTCTTCCTGTCTGGCCAGTCGCCCACAATTTCCACATGCCATTTTCTCGTGAACCGTACTTAACCGACCATTTTTGACTTTCGCGTTTGGCAGTTGAACATTAAGTCTTCTCGCTTTTCCCCCAATTTCCGTGTCTCCGTCCCTCATCGCTCTGAAATTGCCTCTGTTTACAGGGATCAACAATCCATGCAATTTTCTGGACCTTGAAAGTTTGAGCGTAGCCTTTTGCTTCCCCCTGTCTCTCTCCCCCACCCCCTGCTAATAACCATCAGCTCTACAGTGATTGGTTTTTCCACACATTTTTCTTTTTTTCTTAGTTTTTATTGAATATACTGAATTCCTAAAACCCCCACCCCCCCCCCCCCCCCCCCCCCCCCCCCCCCCCCCCCCCCCCCCCCCCCCCCCCCCACACCCCCCCCCCCCCCCCCCCCCTCTTGCGATTGCCCCTCTACCCTCCAACGGCTGATGCCCCCATGGTCCCCCGTTTTTTGGCTCTCCCTGTCCAGTTTCCCTTCCTTCACTCCCAATGGTAATGTTTCTGATCAGCCTATCTCCCCTAAGTCCTTTCATTCCCCCCCCCAGGCCGCATCGGATATTAGGACTGGTCAGTCCTTCCTGCTGTCATCGCGAACATCCCCCCTGTGCACACAAGTCTGGCTTGATTGCGTTGAGGTCTCTTGTTGATTAAAAGCCGTTGATTCCAGTTAGCTCGACCTCTACCCCGTCAAAAAGAGGTTCTATCTACTTAAGCTGAATCATCCAGTTTACCAACCTTCGCCCTCCAACTTTTATTTCGTACCTACAAATCTCCTTCACTTTCACCCCCCTTTACATCCTTTACAGTGTTGTCTCCCTCTATCAGAAGTTATTACCTTGATTCTGGCTTTTTTCCCTCTTTAAGATAAATCCTAACTCCCCATGATCCTACCCTGAATTTGCGCTGCGTGATTGTATTCACCTTTCCCAAGCAGCCGTGGGACAAATGAGTGAGTCCCCTTTCTCAGCGTTCTTGCCCCATTTGTTTACACTCGACCATCAAGCTTCCCCTCGGAATCCTAAAGTGGATCGCTGCGACAAGCCAGGATTGCCAATATGCTTCCGCCCCCTGACCGGGTGTTGCCCACCTTCATGGATTGTTACCTTTGCATGATCCATTTTCTTTTATGTTCTTGTTGAGGCAACGGTATTACTTCTTTGAATCCCGTCTCTGCTTGTTATGTACTAATTCTAAACAAAGGGGGCGACCATTTCACTGATTTCTCCGGCTTCGTGGGCCTCCTGTCGAGTCCTGAGTCCGCCCCATGAGCTCATTAACATACAGGTTTTGAGTTGCGATTCGCTGTTTTTTCTACCGTTTGGCCCCGAGTTCAGGCCACGAGCTCAACTTCTAAGTTCCCTCTTTCCAGCGGTCCTTTTTCCACCGACAGACTATTTCATATTCCCCCAACAGCTTGGGCACCTGGCGGCTTGTCGACCCAACTTCTTTCCAACCCCATACGGCAAAAGAGTGTTGAACGTGTTCCCTCTTTTTTTTTAGGTACCATTTAACCCTCCCTCCACTACGGTTTAAGAAGGCCCACGCGTCTCTTTTGCTAGCCCCTGTTTTACAGGTTTACAGCCACCGTCGCACTTGTGTCTTTTTTTCCCATCATTCGAAGGACTTGTTTTGTGTTTTTTCTTCCCCCCCCAGGCTTCATGAACAACTGGCGCAAACAGTTTCCTTGCCTGCTTTCTCAAACCGGGTCGATTCCTTGGTAGCCCCAAAAGTTTGGAGTTTGCACGGTTGACAATGTACCACTCCGCCCCTCTGTGGCAAATGTTAACACTCTTTTGCCCTTTTTCTTACTCTAATTTGGACCTCTACTTCCCGGTGCAAGCGTGGAACAAACACTGACCTCTGTCTTCTTAAGATTGTATTGAAATTTTTTGCCCCTTTCGTTGAAATCCCTCTTTTTTCGGTCTGTTCTGAACGGAAACCAAACTTTATAAATGACTTTTTTTCTTTTTGGCACTCCGTTATGTCCTCCTCGAATCCCCGCGGATTTGGCTCTGGTCTTTTTTAGTCACCACTTACTAGTGGAAACGTCTGCATGGTCGCCCCCCATGTTTTGTTCTAATAGATTACATCTGCACAGAAGTACCGGATTCTGCCCAGACCCCCAAGAATACCCTTCCACCTGAACCACCCGCTGTGTTTTGGACTTTTCAAATGATACCTCCGCAATCTTCCCCTTGACACGTTTTTAGGACTTTCCTTACTTGATGAAACCTTGGCCTGAGGGGTCTGGCCCGACCACTTTTCTCCCATTTGACTTGGAGTTTGTAGCCGGTGGAAGCCTTGGCTGATCTGCCCTGTGTAGACAGCTCCATTTCGAGAACCACCAGCCTTCCCTCCTTAGTGATTGCATCCCCAGCACTGCTTCGCCCCAAATTCAGGATAGTCCCCTGAGTTGTATAAGATATATTACACGCACTTTTTCACGCCAGCCGGCTTTATTTGATACTGTTAATAGAACGGGGTAAATTGTTTTAGATTTGCGAATATTGGCCTTATCACTACACCGACATGTCTTTTTTATGCCCTAAATGATTCCTATTGATCCCCACTTATTTCTGGTTATCCGGCATTTTTCTTCCTCCCCTCGGTCCAAGACCTAAAAACAGAGAATCAAACCTACTCCGTGCGACCCGGCCCGCCTTCTTCCTCTGCTGTTGTTCTTGGAACCTGTTTCATTTTGGGTTTTTTCGTTATTGACAGAAAGGTGACTGCTTCCCCGTTTTTATCATTTTTTTTTTTTGGACGTTTGCTGCAGTCTTCTGACTTCGTTCACAAGTCGTCTTTGATCTCCTGTTTGAGTGACGATGATTCTCTCTGGAAATCCTTTTTTGCCCACTTCCCCCCAAAAAATGTCAAAAACACCCCAATGGGGCACAACCACAACATGCGAGATGGCCAACTTTGTGCTTGGTTTGATGTTAGTTTTCGTGAACGAGCTCAGGATTTCCTTTTCCAAGCTATAATCTTCTTTTCCACTGAAATGTTGCAAGCTATTTCACTTCCTAGACCTCTTCAATTTCCCATTCCAAAATTGCAGGCAGGAATATTTTTTTTTAATCATTAAACACGCCGATCCTTCCTGCTGGATGTTCCGTTGAACTGCTTGACGGAGCTCCGCCCGACGTACCGTATTTTACCTGCCCCGTCAATTTTGCAACTACCCCCCCCCATTACTCTTCGCAATCCTTCTTTTTACATTTAGTAAGTGAGGACCTGTTGGACTTTTACACCAGACTTTTACTCACACTAGTTCTCCTCACTCACCCTTCCAGTTGTCTGTCATCAGCCGACCGCCATGGATTGATGCACTATGGCTTTATACGTGTTTTTACCTGCCGACGCATTTAGCTCATTACCTTCGCGTCAGCGTTAGGATCTAGATTCATGGCAGCTGGTGATTATTTATCCCTTCGTTCTACTGCTCCTGCAGATGCGATTGTTCCGCGTTCCTGACTCAGGCAGTGCCACCCTATTCCCCTCACCACTACTGACTTTGCAAGGCTCCCCGTGCACCAACACTTTTCTTATCCTAACCTTCTCTCTGATTGCAGCCGTGGAATGGTCCACTGCGGTACCTCATGCTTCTACCATTCCACCCTTTTCTTGCATTTCCGGACCTGTAGCAATTGTCGCATTTCTCTTAAGCTCCTCTCAATACCCCCTGTTGTTTAGAATGAATCCTAAGGAGATCGCCGAGGGGTTAGAGGCCATGAAGCCTCTTCAACCTTTTTCTTTTTCTGTTAGTGCTTAGCGTTTTAAAGCTGTTACGGTAAACTCGGCTTGGTTTTTTCATCTACTTTCCTCCTGGCACATTTGAACCCTGAAGCTTTGGTCTGCCGAGTCATTCTGAACTCCTTACGAGATAAGGACCCTTCCCTTTTTTGAAACCATTA
>Ga0179591_1356833_pt1 | contig 19320 bp, 23 predicted proteins | sample CZOMad2_1_08_16f_FD_182891 | JGI IMG/M metagenome (GOLD analysis project Ga0179591, IMG submission 182891) | Vadose zone soil fungal communities from Angelo Coast Range Reserve, California, USA - CZOMad2_1_08_16fungal (PacBio error correction) | ecosystem: Environmental > Terrestrial > Soil >... | reverse complement strand
AGAGGTGTGCCCTTCCCCCCCCCTTTGATCATGGGTTGAGTGACATCCCTTTTTCTCCCCCCCCCCCCCACCAGTAAACCTTTCCCCCCTCCTCTAAGACCCCGGTTCTCCCCCCTCCGCCCTTTCCACAAGGCTCTCGACTGTTCCCTTCTAGTGTCCCCGTTGAGAATAGCGTCGGTTTTCCCTCTCCCGAAATTTTTTCAGCCTCCCCCATTCTGTCCTGTCGTTTTTTAATAAAGTTCCCGCTCAAATATGTCGCGCCAGTTACTGGAAAAGTTTCTTCTCGGCCCCCTTTGTGGACTTGCACCCTCCCCCTCTTTCAATGCTAGTTTGGCAGGGGATGGCCTGGATGTCCCTTTTGCTCGTCCGCTCAAAACAACCCGGCCGGGAGGGGGGAACCTTCTCTTGTTTTTTCCAGGGTCCCTCTTCCCTCTCAATGCCTTTAGTCACTTCTTCTCTAAATAAGCACCTCCACCCTCCCTCCAAGATATTACGTTCCTCCCCCCCTTCTTCGGTTTTCTGTTTCCGTAGTCTCAAAAGTTCTTTCCTCCGCACAGAGAAAGATGGACGTCCACCTTTTTCTAAAGACGGTTCCTCTCTTCCCTTTGGTGCAGAGATTTATGATCTTTGCGGAGATGAAAGGTTCCAGATTTTTCTTCCAGCCGAAGGAGTGGTTCCCCCCTTTCTCCCTTCCGATGGCTTCTTCCCTTTCCTTTTCCCCTTTGGAAAGTTGTCCTTTTTTGCACGATAAAATAGCCAACGACCAATTATTCTCAAGAAAGTATTGCCCCCCCTTCAGCGCCCCCCCCTACTCCGAATCCTACAATTGGCTTGCAATGAACCACCTCTTTTTCACCCGCGAAATAAGGCTTCTAAGTTCCGTGTGAACTCCCTTCTTTTTTGCGCCCCTATCTTGCCCTTTGATCACCATTCTCCTTTTCTGCAGGGAATCTCTCTCCCCCGCCCTCCTCTCCAAACACCTATTCCCCCGCTCTTTCACAGCCTGTTCCCCCCGGCGCAAACGTCCCTCCGCACTTGTTAAAAACCCTTCCCCCCCGGCCCCCCTTCCTTCTTGGGCCCCTTCTCGCAGCACTGGGCTGCCAGCCCCGCACTGTCCGAGAAGCTGATTTTTTTTTAAAGAGAACTCTTCCTTCAAATAAGCCCTTCCTTCGCAGAAAAAAATGAATATTCAGATAAGAGAGCCCCCCCCATAAACGAGGCCCATCCTGTCCTTTTCTTAATCTCAAGTTTTTGAGCGACCCCATTACATCCCGGCCGGGTAGAGCTTTCCTTTTCCACCGAATGGGAGCCTTTTTCCCTTTTCCAGTTGTCTCCTTTTGTATGGCGGGAACCCCGGCCCCTGAGTTTCTCCTCTTCCCCACTGTTCTACAATAAAGTCCCCATCCCCTTTCACCCTACGAACTTTACCTCTCTTCCCCCTTCCTTACCGAAAAGAATCCCCCCTTCTTTTTAGACTGATGAAGGCACTCCCTCTTTAGATTGAATACCATCCCCCCCCCACCCACTCCCTCCTATCCCTTACAGAATGTTGAAAGTAGCCTCTCCACAACTAATAAGAATTTCCCCCCCCCAAAATACTTACCCCCCCCGGCTCCCTCCCTTTAGAAATTCCCTTTTCCCGGAAGGTTCTTAACCCCTCCCCTCCTTCTATTCCCTCTTCACAGCTCTCCCTTTCCTTATGCCTCAAGGATCGATCTTCTCCTCAGAAAGGCTTGACCCCCTTTTACTTTCTTCTCCCCTTTCCCATTTTTCTTCTGGGAAGAGTCGCCCATTTTGCTAACCCCACTGGCGCAGGATATCCCGACCCCCCTTCAGGTGGTTTGCCTCCCTTTCCTCTTACAAATTTCAAGGCCTGTGGAAAAACTAGAACTTGGCGCTCTCCTTCCGTTGGACCCTCTTTCCCAACAAAGGCTTTTCCCCTCCGGCCAGGAAAATAAAGCCTCTCAGAAAACTTTTCATCCCGGCTACCCTCTCTCCCCCCGGGCATCGCAGTTTTTTTGCAGGCTTCCCTCCAATCCGGGAAGACCTCCTCCCATTCCCGCTTTCTTTGCAGAAAGACTTCCCCTTTTTTGCCTTTAACTTTTTCACCCCTCCTTTTACGAGAGCCGGACTTATATTCCTAAATCCCCCACTACTGTAATACCAGGTAGTGCCCAGGGGGCCCTTTTCTCACCGGAAAATATGTAAGGCCTCTCCCCCCGTGGACAAAGGAGATTACGCTCTGCCACGTTTCACCACCCCCCCGGGGGAAATAAGACGAACGAAGAGTGAAGTAGTTCCACCACATCTTTAAGCCGAAGAAGGTTTGTTTAGAGGATCTCAACCCTTCCTCGCGTTTGCCTATGACCAAGGGGGTCTTTTTTCCTCGGGTCGTCAAGCGAAGGGAACACTTCTTCCCTTTTCCGGGCTTCTTCCCTTCTCCTTGTATTCTCTTGGGAGGGCGAAAGTTGGAAGAGGAAAATTCGACGTTTGTGAAATTGAAAGTCCCTCCAGTGGGTTTTTCATTTTCGCACCTCCTTCTTTTTCTCCTCCCATATCGTCAGGAGGTATTCCTTTTATTGGAGATGATCGGCCAACCCCCCCCTTGATGCGATACCTGGTATCCCCTTTTTTCCCATTCTTCTTTCCGGAAGGTACCTTGATTCTCCCTTTTCTTTGTGTCGTTGAACAATTAATAGCACTCGGCCTTCCCTCTCACACAAGGTAGAGGTTCCCCCTCGATGTTTCTACCACTCATGTCCGTAGTTTTCCATCTCTTTGTAAAATTCGGGAGATCCTGCATCCCCTCGCTCTGGTCGCGATGCCCCTTTCAATGATGGTACTTAACCTCAGGGTCCAGAAGGTCATGATTTTTTTTCTCGTCCTTTCATCGGCTCCATAGGAGCTTCGTTTCAAAGGAAGCCGCTCTGTTTTTTTAAAGGACCCTTCTGTCCCCCGTTAGGGGAGGAGGACGCCGCCTCGGGCCTGACGAGGTCTACCCCATTCTCTTTAAGGATATGAGGTCGTAAGTATTTTCCTTTGACGGCTCCCCCCCTGCTTCTGGACCCCCTTTCGGGTCTGAAGAGCGCGGGCCTTCGTTGCTGGAGGAAAGAGCACTTTTTCTTCCCCTCAGCCTTCTCCCCCCCCTCTTCTAGGAAACCCCCTTGGGAGGGATTCCCCCCCGTTTTTTCCCTCCTTTAGATTTTTTTTTCTCCCCTCCCTTGTGAATGACCCTTCCCTCCCTCTCCTTTTTTGAGAACGGCTTGCACCCTGGTCCTTCATAATTAGAGTAAGCCTGTCTCAAGGACAAGCCTCCGATCCTTCCTCTCCGATATAGGCACCATCCTGTTCTCCCCCATCGATCAAGGCTTTTATGTCCTCGGATAAAAAATACTTCTCTTCTCCTTCTCTTTATGGCGGGGACGATGCTTTATGAATATTCCCTTTTTTGAGAGAAGGAAGAATATCGCCCTTTGGACTCCCATTTTTTTTTCTTTCCTTCTCTTCCCCCCAGGACTTCAGCTCCTTTCCCGTGTTGCATGGTGGAAGGTCTCCCCCTCCCCGAGAGAAGGGCTGCATCTTTTTTTTCTTTTCCCCTTTTCTCTTTCCGGTGGTTAACCCTTTCGTTGGAGCCCCGCTCTATCTGAAGGAGTTTAAAAAAACCCCGGTAGTGTCCTTTCTTTCTCCCCTCCCCCTGTTTATTGGACGCTTACCCCTTGATATGAAAAGTCCCCTTTTTTCTTCTGCTGGTGAGAAAGGTTGCGAGTTCCCCCCCAACAGAAAACACGAAAAAATTTGCGTTCCCGTCCCCCCCCTTATTTCGAGTTTGAAATATTGTCTTCTCTTTTTCCTTCGATTTTTTCTTCTTCTCTTGGTTATGTGGAGGTCAATTCCTTTTTCCTTCTTGTTTCTCCTTTCCTTTGTAGTTGGTAGATTGATCTTCGGTGAGCAGGACACCCTTTTCCCTGCCTGCTTCTTTGACACGTTCCTCTTTCCCTTCTCCACGGTTCTCACTACTTTTTTCCTCGTTCATCTGAAACGGGTTCCTTGCAGCCGGGCCATATAATAAGACCCGATCCCCCCCCCCTTTTGGAACGTACTTTCCTTTTTTTCTCACCAGTGACCCGGTTGTTGCCTTACGACAGCTTGCTCGTCTTTTCTTCCCCCCTCCCATTTGGAATACGGGAACGACCTCCCCTCCCTTTTTTCTTCTTTCCTTGGAGAATCCTTCCTCTTTTTCCCCTTTTCTTTCCGCTAAGAACCCCCTTGACGAACATTTATTTTCGCAGGACTCTTCAGGTTTTTGTAGCTTGGTTGCCACCTCTATTTTAGAAAATCCCTGCTGTATCTTTTAGAGGCCCTCTGCCATCCCTTTCCCCATCACCTTCCCCCCCCTACCTTCTTTTCCGTGATTTCTTCCCCTCCTTCCTCCTCCCCGACTTTTCCCCTCTTTTTTTTTTTCTTTTTTCTCCGTTAAAATTTAGTTGTGCTGTCTCTTGTAGTAGAAGATTTCATCGTGACTCTTTCCTTCGGTAAAGCCTATATTTCCCCCTCCTCATTATTGCAGGATTCCCTTTCTTTCATCTAGTAGAGGAGGTAGAACTTTGCCCGTCTTTAGTCTGGTTGAGGCTTTTACCTTGCGATGTCAGTTGAGGAAACCACCCCCGCTCTTTCACTTTTCTCCTTCTTCCCTTTCTCCCTCTTTTTTCAAGCTCCTTCCTTTTTCCCTCTCTCTTTCGGTGAAGAAGTTCGCCCCTTTTCTTTGCATCACACTGCAAATCGCCCCCCCCCCCCCTTTCAAAGCTACGCGGGTCCCTTCTCCCCTTTTTCACAGCATCTCCTTTCAATTTCCCAAGTATCGTGGATCTGGGAGAAATTGATATTTTTCCTTTTCTATTTATCGGATTTCCCGTCATCCTTCCCTCATAGTGAACCCTTTTTTCTCCCTCGTTTCCTCTTTCTCCCCCCAAGACATTAACTTCTCCCAAATTGAGCGAACACCCATTACTGTCCCCCCCCCTTCTGAGCGCAATAAAAGGGAAGCGTTTCCCCCCGGCCCCTGAGGTTCCCTTCGCTTTTTTTTCTGTCCCCTTGTATGGAAAAGGATTGTTTTTCCGCTAAAAAGTCCCCGCCCTTTCTTTTTTTTTCTAAAAGAGAGTTGTTAGGCACCTCTGCGAGACCTCTCTTTCTCCACCCGTTGGTACCTTATCCCCCTCCCGAACCCCTCATGACAGGCGTCGACGACCTCTCCCCCCACAAATGGAGGATATTTTTTCCCCTTTGATGTCTTCTCCCTATCAAGATGGGAACGGTTCACCCCTCTTCGTTGTAGAAAACAGGCTTTTTTTCTTCTCAGGCAATAGGTTCTCTATCTTTCTTCCTCTTCTTTTTTACAGGGCCTCTTTCCCTTTTTCCTACTTAAAGTGAGCACGTCGCATTTTTGATAAACTTCTTAGATTTGTCCCCCCCCTTTGAAGAAGACTGCCCCTTGCCCCTTGTTCTCCGTTGCCCTCTCCCCTCTCCCAACGAGGAAATTATCACTCAATTCTTCCCCCCATACGGCCAGCCGGCCAAAGGGAAAGTCCCCCCCCTCCTCCTCCCCTAAGAGCCATCTTTTTCTGCCACCCTTTCCCCCCTTTCCCTTCTTCCTCCTTTTCGGGAACGCAACTTTTTCGTTTTCTTTGGCCGCAGCTTTCCTCCTTCATCCCCAGAGAAGCGTTTCCCCCCCTTTGAATCTCTACCGCCTTTTACTTCTACCCCCCCTAGATGATCAAGCCCTACCATCTTTAAAGAATTCCCCTAATTTTTCCCGTGCCACACGCCTCCCTAACTTGTACCCCCTTCACGGTGGAAAAGGGTCACTTCTGAACTTTATCTCCCCCCATGGGTTCACTCACCATTGCCAGAACTTTCCTCCCCTACAATGAAGGGTGAAGAAGAAAATTTAAAACTCCCCCACAGACCATGGCGGAAAATACTTCCCGGCTCTCTGTAGTCGGAGTGAAGCCCCCTTCTATCCTCCGTCCCGCCATAACTCTGCCCATCGGCGAACTTTTTCTCCCTACTTTTGTGATTTTTCCCCCTGTCCCCGGAAGGGTCTCTCTGATGAACGCTTTTTTTTCTCCCTCCTTCGGAAAGGTTTGCTTTCGTGGTCGAGGGTTTACAACAAGGCTCATTCTTTTCAAGTTGCAAGCCTTTTTCACATAAATCGTAAAGGCTTCAATTTTTCCGAGCCTGCCTTGGACCGTTCCCGACCTAGATGAGCAACCTTCCCCGCCCCGCATGTTAAGCGTCCACGCTTGGTCCCCCTTGCTTCATACAAGAAAGGAGATTTCTCTTTCCTTCCCCTAGAGACCCCTTTCTTCTTTCCCCCCTCCCATTCAAGGACCCCTCCTTTGAGCGGAGCCACCCCCTTACCTCCTCTCCCCAATGGCCGCAAATCGGCGTGTTCGTCAGCCTGTCCCCCTGACTTCCTTCTGACCCGATACCGACTTCCTCCCCCGGGGTAAAACGTTCCTCTCCGAGGGATGCCTTAGATTTCTTCTCCCACCATAAAGGAAAGGTTTTCTTCGTAGAGAGTGATCTCCTCCAGTGAGGATGGGCATTCCTTTCAGGATCCCCCCCCTCCTTTCATTAGGTTCTCTCCCCGAAAGAGTTCCTTGGCCTGCTTTTACTACCCCTTTGATCCCAACCCCCACCTTCTTCCTCCCCCTTCTACATGGAACCTCGGACTTGGCTTCCCTTGGACGATGTTCCCGAAGTTTCCCCCCCCCCCAGGTTTCAGGTAAAGGCCGGCACATAGTGAGCCTTCTCCCCCTTTTTATTTATCCAAGGGTACCCCTCCCACCTAGTTTCCTTCTTTCCCTCCCTCTTTATGGAAGGACCCCCAGAACAATAAAGGCCCCCTAAGACCTTCTACCCCCCTTCCCTCTTCGGAGGTTTGTCCCTTCCCCTTTCAATGATGACTCTCACTTGGGTGCACTAACGTCGACTTTTCTGAGAAGAAGATCCTTAAGCCCACCTCCCCCCTACAGGGAGACCCTTGCTCCCGCACGGCACCTATGCAGTCCCCACCTGAAGTGTTCACTGACTTCTTTTTCTCAGCTCTCTCCCCCCCTCCCCTTTTCTTCTTTTTTCCCCCAAGACAGAACGCCGGAAGAGTTTACCCCCTCTCTCTCTTTTACTTCCTCCTCCCCTCCTTGATTATACTCAACATCTTAATCCGTTAGTCTTTTGCTTTTTTTTTTGTAAAGGGTGAGATCTGAACCCCTTCCTCAAGGAATTCATAGGTTCCTTTTTTGAGTCTTTTCTTTTCTACATTGTATTATCTTTGCCTTTTCCTCCTCCCTTCCCCCTCCCCCTCTACGGTGTTCCTTTGACCCACCCCAAGGGGAGGAGTTATTTCCCCGCCTTTTTATGAGGAATTGAATATATATCTTCCCCCCTGCTTCCTTTCTTCTGGAGAATTGCTACTGGCCCCTAACAAACTTCTCTTCTCTTTTCTTCGGGATTTGCCGGGGATGAGAACCGTGGGCAGCTCTTCTTTTATTGACGGTCCTTTTTCTTCCCCCCTTGTTTGGGATGAACCCTTCGGCAGTTGTCTCCCAAGGTCGATCTTCCCCTGTTTATACTTTTTCCTCCATTTGGGCGAAAAGCTGGCCTTTCCTCAATCGGGACTTTTTTTTCCCTTCGGGGAAAACGGTCCTACTGCATCCTGGTTCTTAGCCGGGAGCCGAATTTCAGACGTTCTTTTTATATTCTCTCAGGTGAAAGATTTCCTGATGGCTTCTTTTTTCTCCTCCCTCTGCGGACCTTCCGGCTCCCTTTTTCTATACGGGACACGTCCTTCCCAGAGCTTCTTTTGTTCAAGGACCCCGTTACTTATTTTCCTTCCCATGCATTAGAACGCCTCCCCCTCCCTTTTTGATAGCTTCTTCTTCTTGGTTTTTGCCCTCAAGGGTCAACATTGTGTGTGGTTCTGGATGGGCCGGGTTCTTGATTCTTTTGCGATCGTTTTTTTTCTGAACGACCCTCTTTCTTGCCTTCAGATCTTCCCGACTTTCTCTTTTCTTCTTGGCGGGCCTTCGTGTTGTTTGGGTTAGGTGAGTCCATGCGCTCGTGAAAGAAATGGACTTTACGGGTGGCGCCCCTTTTCCCTTTTCAGAATATAATCTCTCCGGGTTCCCGCCATTACCAGAAGCCTTACACCTCTCTGCGATCGGATTACCATTGGCTGTTCATCTAGAAAATATCTACCCCTTTCTTTTAATGGAGATCCCCACCTAGGAGCTTATTTCCCTTTCCCTATTGGCAAGAGTTTATGCTCCTGGAACTATGATTTTTTTCTCTCTCAGTTTTTGAGAAGAAGACTACTATACCCTCCCCTCCAGTGCCCTCCCGGTCTTCCACCCCCTGAACTTCATCCTCGGTAAAGTGAGGACCCTGACGTGGACCGCCCCTTCTCTCCAGGGCCACCCTCTTCTTCGAACGGTTACGTGGCCTTCTTAACCCGTTTAGCGGCGTGGAGGAATTCTTATCTTCTTAAAGGGATGCTTGCTCTTTTTTCTGGAGATTAACCTGCTTCTAGCCCAGTCACGCGGGAAAAACCCCTTTTTTTTTTTTTTTCTTACATCCGGAGGGAACCCAACCTTACGAAAAACCCCTTCTTCGTTCCTTTTCCTCTTTTCCTACTGGATGGAGCGTTGCCCTCTTTCTTTTTGACATTTTCTCATCCCTTCTTATTCGGAACGTCGTACTGTATTTCCTACTGAAAAGGATAGTTTCCTTTCTTGAACAAGTAATTTGTCGTTTGATCTTGTTCCCCCCTTCTCCCCTTCGTCCCTCCTTAATAGTCAGTGCCACTGATTCACCTTGCTCCCTTCCCCCTCCCCCCTTTCAGAGGAACCGGGTCCCTCTGTGGAAATATCCCTCCCTCTCTCACAGATGCAAGGGAAACTCTTCCTACCATTCCCTTTTTTGAGACAACTCCCCAATTTGTGTTGCCTGACAGCTTCTCGTCCCCCTCCTAACTTGAGGGTACTACTTTCACCTTTGTTTCTCTTCGTATAATCGTAGGCGGACGCTTCCTTCGTTTCTCGGGATTATGCTCTCATTCCCTTGGGACGCGAAACCGGCCTCTTTATCAGCTGACCACTTTGGTAGCGTGCGGGTGCTAACAACCCTTTCTTCCACCCCTGCGGGGACTTTCTCTTTTTCTTTCTTTCCAGACAGTTGCCATCCCCCTTTTTGTCTTTGACCTCATTTTCCGGGGATTTCTGACCTTCACTGGTATTGCAGTCCGAAATTTGCCCCCCCCCCTTTTTCTTTTTCGGCGAAATTTGAATACTTTTTTCTTCCCTGGATTGACTCCCTCTTTCTTCTCGGTTTAGAGTAGAGATTACTCCTTTTCTGTGCATAGCGTTACCTCCCGCCCCCCTCCCCTTTACACTATAAATTTCTCCAAGCTTTCCCAAATATTATTTATATTTTCCCCCCCCTCTTCCCCTTAGTCGGGGAATTGACATTTTCCCTCTCCCCAGTTGAGGCACCCCCAGAGTCAAGGGGCGAACTGCTTCCCCCCCCTCTCCCTTTCATCCGACTAAGTCTGTTTTTTTTCTTCCAGCATTCAGTGCCCGTTGCGCCTTGGTTCCTTCCCTCTGCACAAAAAGGTCAATTCCTCGCCTGGAATAATGTCCCCCACTTTTCCCTCTACGCCAGAGGCAAAAAGGGCCCCCCCCCACTTTTTTTTTTTTTTTTTTTTCGGCTATCTCTGCCCCTCCCCTGCTCCCGTTCGAATAGAGGCGGTACCGAATTTTCCCTGTTCCTATGAAGCTTCTACCTCTCTTGTCGCCCCCCCAAGAAAGTTCCCTCTTTTCCCCTTCAACACTTCCTTGCCCCTTTCTCGGCAATAACAGGGAAGCGTTTCAGCCCCCCCCCCTTTTCTTTTTTCAATGAAGAGTTTGAAGTTGGATGGCCTTCTTTTTTTCCCCTTCTTGCGCGACGGTCCCCCTTCCCTCTTTATAACAATATTCTTTTCTCCTCCCCTCGCCGCTACCTTCCTTTCCTGCGAAATGCTGTCCACCTGTGTTCCTTATCCTCCCCCGAGACCCTCATTCCCTTTCTCCTTCCCCTCTACACAAGGGCGGAGATGTCGTTTCTGTTCGCAAAGTTTTCGGGATGGCCCTCCCCCCCCTCTTTAAGCAAAACCCTTTATCCTGTTTTCCCCTCCCCCCCCTGGAATGTTAAGCTTTCCTTCATCCCCTTTCTTTCTTTTTCTTATCTGGAACGGCGCGTCCCCTTTTTCATATGACGGAGGGCAAAGAAATTCGAATGAGAAGTTCGAGCATTTGAGTCTAGGACCCTTTTTTCCTGCAGCGCTTTCCCGTGGTAAGGATACCCCCTTCCTCTCAAAGAGAAACCTCCAACTTTCCAGAACTCATTCCTCACCTCCGTTGGAAGGAAGCCAAACCCCTTACTGACGCGACTCCTACAGTCCCCTTTCTAATGAAGGAACCTATGTCCACTTCCCTTCTCTTATCGTTTTTCACTCCCCAACTTTTCTTTTTGCGTAAGATTTCCTCGGCCCCCACCCTCGAAGAGTTTTCACTGACGGGCATATAGAAGAACAAGGTAATCTCCCCCCCCCCAGATATCACTTCCCCCTCCCAGTGTGAAGCCTTGCTCTGCCAGGCGCCAAAGAACGCCGACTTTCCCCAAAGAGCCACGGTCCCCTTTTCCCCCATGTATATTTCCCCTTTCCCCCCCCCCCTTTTCCGGAACCGCTCACCGCCAAGAACCCCTTTTCCCCCTAAGCTGAAGGCCCTCATCCTTTCCCCCAACCCTGGCGTACCAATGGCAAGTCTTCTTCTTGTGTCCCCCAAGGGACTTCCGATCACCCCCCTCCATAAAAGAGGCCCCTCTCTTTTTCCGATCCAATTTTTTTCTGTTCCCCTCCCCCCTCCTGGGGATCGATAGGCGATATGAAACGCTGGTAGCCCGATCCCTGACGGAAAGTTTGTCCGATATTTCCCTTTCCGGACTGAAGAGCTATTATCTCTTTCTCCGGTTACCTTCCTTCTCCCTTCCAGTAAAGGCTTCCCTTTCTTCCGAATGACCCTAAACCTCCTTCTTTCTTACCAAAATGGTCCCTCCCGCCTTTCCTTTCCTCTACAATCTTTTTCCCTACTGACTTCAAGACCTTCCTTTTTCTCTCCTCCCCCTTAGACCCAAATCTTTCCCAGACTCTTTCCCGGCTTTTGAAATGTATCGTCCCTCACCAATAATTACGAAGCCCTTCCCCCCCCTTAACGGCAAGATCTTCTTCTTCTCCTCTCTCCTGACCTGTCTCTGCTTCTTTTTTTCCCCCTACCTTTCCAGAGGGAGTACGGTACTTATAACAGGCTCTCCGACTGCCGCAGCGCGACCCTCCTTGGACCGCTTCCTCCCCCCCCCTCGTGTATTACAAGAAAGTGTCTGGTGGCCATCCGCGAAATTTTCAACACCTGGCTTCGGAGAGTCCAAGTCCCCCGGTGCCACGGGCCTTTTCTAATCCGCCGTGTCGAACCAACTTTTTCAAGGAGAAATGGTCCCCTTTCCCTTGGCAGAGAGCCTCCTTTTCCGTCTGGCCTCCCAGTGTTCAAGACCCAAACAGGTTGTAGGCCGGAAATAACGCTCTCTTTTCCCACAGGGGATCCTCCCGTTCATCTGGTCCCTTTTCCCCTTTTGGTTCTTTCCGGAAGCCAGCGCCCTTCCCGGGCTCCGCCGACTAGATAGTCACTGACCTTCGTGTTCCCGACCGCCGGTATTTCTGACTTTAAAGGGCCACTCCCGTTTTCTCCTCCTCTACGATTTTTTCCCAAGACAACAGAATCCCCCCCGTTCCCCAGGCGCCCGACGTACCTTCCCCATGAGGCAGCCTCCCGTCCGTCCCTCCCTCTTTCCCCAAAAAGACCCCTTTCCTCAAGCACGAAGCTCGGTCCAGGGGAAACCCTTTCCTCAGAATTGTTTTTTTTTTCTTTTTTGTTTCAACTCTTCCTGTTCGTCTTTATGAACCCGGTGTTTTCCCCGTTTTGGAGAGTCTTTCCCCCGCTTTTTCTTAGGTACCTTTTCATATGTTGAAGGTGCGTCTTTTCTTCTGGGCGACAGGGTATTCTCTTCTTTTTCGAGAAGACGTCGTCCCTCCCTTCCTTCCCTTTTCCTCATGTCAAGGGGAAGGCGTTTCCCCCTCCCCTTCGGACGTGCCCGTATCTAGCTGAGTTCTGTCGTTTTTCTCTCCTCCCCAATCAACCCAAAGGACGCTTTTCTCCCCCCCCGTTATGGGTTCCCTTTATTCCCCCCCGTGTGTTTCCCTTCCATTTCCTTTCCCTTCTTTCCCATTTTGGGTATTTTGTCCCCCTTATCCTCGGCCCTGGCGGGGCTTCCCAAGGAGAGCACCTTCCTTTTTGAATGTGGGTCTCCCCCTGATGGTCGTACGTACTTCTTTTAAAAGAAGGCCTTTTTTTCCCGGGTCGGGGATCTCCTGCCCAGGTGGTTGTTAGCCTTGTGTCTCTTTGTACCCCCCCATCCTTTTTCCCCTCTATAGAACCGCCTTCCTGATTGGAGCTCCCTTCTTCGGAATCTTTCCCCTTTTCTTGTTATACGTCCCCCGCCGCTTCCGGTAGTAGCCTTGTTCACTGACCAAGTATTGCATTCTTTTCCCTTCTTCTGAAGAAGCCGAGATTTCCCTTTTCTTAGGATTGTCAAATTCTTGGTCTTTTCTTTTCCCCCTTCCAACAGGATGGAATGGATGGGCGCGGCGAGCGGGGCGAGCGTGGGCTGGAGTCCCTTCCATAGTCGGGGTCTTTCCTTTTCCACCCCACGTTCTAGCCTTTTGGCTTTCCTGACCAGTTGGTTTCGGTCGCTTCCTTCCCGGCGCTTTTTCCGCAAGACTCATGGACGCTGAGCCCCGTTCCCTTCTTTTTCCCTTTTTCTAAGCACCATCCCTAAATAGGGTAATCTTTATTTTCACGACATTCCTCCGCCTCTCGGGACCCAAATTCCCTTTCGAATCGGATACAGTCCTCCTTCTCTCAATGAGAGAACAGGCCTTGTCTTTTCCCCGGGTCAGCGTCCCCCCCCCGTTAGAGAACAGGTGTACTGTCCTCGTTTAGGGAGGTGCGATTCTCAGATTCACCTTTTTTGTTCGCCGCCGGACGATTGAAAATTATGTTCGCCCTTTCTTTGGCTCTTTCCCCGGTCCTCGCCCCTTCCAGTGCGGGCCTGGGCTTTTTCCCGCCCAGTTAGGCGATCTCAAGAGAAATGTCTCCCTCAATTTTGGGTTAACCCGGTCGGCCGTTGGAGCCTGTTTCCCTTCTTCGCCGGCTTTCAACCTTTGTCCTCTTGGCTCTTCCCTTGAGGGCTAATGCCCAGTCCCCTATTCCTCCTCTGATTGTGTTTATCCCCTTGTGTCTCGGAATCGGCGGCTGGCACGACAAACCCTTTTTTCCCTTCTAAGAAGGGTTTGTGATGTTTTTTCTCTTAATTTCCAAGTATGTCTCTTATTATCGGCGTCGTACTGTTCCTGCGGGCTTCAAGGATCTTTTTCCCTCTTTTATAATTTCCTTTTTTTTCTTCTATAGTTTTTTCCTTTTGATGCAGGACAACGGTGATTCGTCGGCCGGCAAGTGCCTTCCTTCTCCCTAACTGCTTCGCCTCTCCCTTAAGTCGGCTGCCACTCTCTCCGCCCCGGGAAGTCCATGCCGGGCCCATATCAGAAAGATCCCCTCGCCCCCCCCCTCTTCCACTTCGTGCCCGCTTCCCCTGTTGGCGACAACGAAGTCTTTCGTGTTTGAAGCAAGCTTTGACTTGCCTTCCATCCCGCAACTTTGCGCTACCCCCGAGCGCCTTTGTTGTTGGCTCTCGCGTAATAGTCGGCTACTCCTGGAATGGAGACTGATTTTCTTCTTGAGATAGTCCCACTTCCCCCGGCGTTTGCCTCTTGCCCAAGGTTCTCCTCCTTCGGTGCTTTTCACCACCACCCGCCTTTTTTTCTCCCCCCCTCGGGTGATGTTTAGCGTTTTTTCCCCCACTCCTTTTACAGACAGGCCCCCCCCTTCTTGAACTAATTTTCCGCCTTCCCTGAAACTCCTTCCCTTCTCCGAAACTTGTTGCCCCCTTCCCTCTTTCCTTATTTAGAGAAGGTTAACTTCTTTTTTGGCCCCTTTCTTAGAGGGTTAGAATCCCCCCTTGGCCCAGCCCTCCCTCCCCGTTTAAAATATCCATTCGCCCCTACCTTGTGGGATATTTCGTAGATGCTTTTCCTCCCCCTTTTCCCGGCGGAGTAGGGTCCTTTTACCTTTTTCCCTTATGTTCAGTGTCCCTCCCCCCCCCCCATGTATAAAGGGTCTCCCAACTTCATCTTCTATTCCGAAGAATCCTTTTTCTCTCTTCGGTTAAGCAGTAGAAAAGTTTTCATGTTGGTCCTCCAATTCAATTTCCCCCTACTCCCTTTTTTTTCCCCCCCCTTTCTAAAGCATATACGACATATCCACTTTTCTTGTCGAAATGGATAGTGTAACCGTTTTTCTCTCCCTGGCGGTAAAGAATGCCCTCCCTTTCCCCTTTTACCCCGGGATTTGATCCCCCCCCCTTCAGTCCCCCCTTCTCCTACAAACGTACTTGCACCTTTTAGTTTAATAACAGGAAGCTTTTCTCCCTGTCCCTCTTCCAAAGAGGTCAATGTCTCTTTTTCCTTTTTTCTTTAACTTCTTTCTCCCCCCTTAACCCCAGAGGGAGGTTCTAACCTTGGTTGTGAGACACCTCATCCCTCCCCCTGTCCTTTCCGGCTAAACTCTTTTCTTTTTTTAATTTATTCACTTTCCTCCCTTTATCCCCTTCCCGTCGAGCCGACTATACGCTCATCTACAACAATGCAGATCTGTCTTTTTTATTTTCGAAAATGTGAGGGATTCCTCCGGGATTGTTTGCCCCCCCCCCTTCGCTTTTTACTGAAAAAAGGAATTAGGACCGCTCCCCCTTCTCCTTTTCTCCGATCTTTATGATATTGGACCTTTTCTTAACGTTTCATTTCAAAGATGTTTCACCCTCCTTATCCCCCGTTCGAAGCATTTTCCCTTCCTATGCAATGGACGCCCTTCGGTTTTTCCGTTTCCCTCCGGCCTCCCCCCTACCCAAAGGAAATTATCCACTTTGCAAAATATCAGGGCAGGGAAGAACACATACCGTACTCCTCTCCTCCATGAGAAATAATGATGGCGAATTTTGCCTCTTTAACCTATCACTCCTTTCTCCCTTTTTTCCCCCACCGGTGGGAGTTTCTTTGGCCGTCTCCTAGGCACAGGGCTCCCCCTTTTTTTTCCCTTTGACTGGGAATCTCTAAGCTTCCCCAAACCTGCTTGCAATCACTAAAAGTCTGTCCTTCTGCCTCGAGGTCCCTTCCCGCAAGAGCCTACCTGTCTTTAAACCTTCCCTTTTTCCCCTGGACGTCTGGAATGCGCTGCCTTTTGGGCCGGCAATTCTCCGTCACCCCCCCGCAAGGAAGATCTCCTTTTTTTTCTTTTTAGAAAATATTCCTTCTTTCTCCTCACGGTAGGATTACTCACCCCTCTAAGGGCAAGGCTTCTGTCTGCGGCAGAATAATTTTTTACCCTCTCAGTGTTGCAATGTTTCCCATTCAGCTGTTGATCACTATCCATCGGCGAAAGGCTTGATCAATGTTGGGGTCTATCCAGTTTGACCCTCTTTTAGTTGGCTCTTCCCCAGCCTGGGTAGCCTATTCAATGACGTCACTTTTTCTCTCTGTCTTTTGGTTTTCACCCTTTTCCTACTATTATTCTTCGGAAGTTCCCTTTCCCTGTTCCTCCCCAGAATGTTTTTCATTTCCTTTCAAAGATCGCCTTTCTCCAAGTACAGAGCTGTACCAAACTTCCCTCTCTCTAATCGTACCCTCTTTTCCTTCCCGCAGGCCAGACCGGCGTTCTTTTTCTCCCACCGATAGACCACTCCGTACACAGTCACAGAAAGGTACCATCCCTTTTTTTTCCTTCCCCAGGATCACCCACTCCAATGCAGATTCCCCCTAATGGAACTGCTATAGTTCCATTTTCTCCTTCCCTTTTAAACTTCATGACGGGGTAATTGCTACCGAATCGGCTTTTCTTTTGTTTAAAGTATACAGCTAGAAGGAGACGAGGCCGAAGGCGCTCTCCACTCAGGCGGCGGGAAAGTTAGAGCTCTTTTCTACCAGAATTTTGGGGAAGAGGCTCCCGCCACCCCCCCTGGAGGAGGAGATCAACGACCCGTTTAAAAAGGTCCCATGGTAACTACGCCCATTTTTTTTCCCCAATTCGAAAATTCTCCCCTCGAACATGGCAGAGAGAAGCCAGTCCCCTCTTTTCCTTGTCCCCTTCCCCCTCCTCCTTTCACGGCCGGCCATAACTTCTACTGCCCACGGTGATCATTCCCGTTGTCCCTCACGGGCCCCCTCCTTCCTTTGGATTTCCGTCTTTTTTCTGCCAATCCCGGGACTCTCTCTATATCGGCAAGGCCTCCCTCTGGTGTAAAAGAAAGCCTTCTTTTAGTTCCCCCCCCTTCTTTGTACGAGGCTTTTTTAAAAGAAACGAATCTCTGTCGCCCAGGGCAGACGCCTGCCCCTTCAGTACTCCTTTTATGCTAGACTTTCCTGTTCCAAAATCCCCTTTCCTCCGGAACGAACGAGAGAATTTTTTTTTCCCCCATTCCAGTGGTTTTTTTTCTCTGATGTTTCAAACTCTCCCCCTTGTTATGTTAGGAAACCGGGTTCCCTTTTTTTTCCGTTGTCGAGAGGAAGCTCCTGTCCCCTTTCCCCCTTTCTAGGTTAATGTTTTTTTCGTGCGAACTGGTATTCTCTTTTTCCCAAATCTCAGGAGAGGCCTCTCCACCCTTAGAATTATCCATGTCAAGTAAGAAGGGGAAGTTTTCCCCAAGCCTGCTGAGCCTTGCCGATATAGTAGGCTTTTTCCCGGGCATGCCCCCCCTTCCCCAACCTTGCGATGCCTTTTCCCCCCTTGGATAACCGGGATGATCCCGTTGTTTGGCTCCTCTCTTATTGATTCCTCCCTTGCCCTTTTTAACCACTTCATTTCTCTCCCCTTTGCGATCGAAAAGTTCTGCGGTGGAAATGTATCTTTTCTTTTTCCCTTTGGGCAGAAATCTGGTATCCCCCTCCCTGGTATAAAAGGGTTGAGAGAAGTCCAGCCCCTTTGGGAGACAGGGGAGAAGGTTCCCAACATCACTTTTTCTTTTAGGCAGATCACGTCTTCCTCCGGGTCCGCCGTAAGGGATGTGCCTCCGACCTATCTCTCCTCCATCGGAGACCTTCGGCTTTTCTTTCTCCCGCCCCCCCTCCTCGCTCGGGAGTTCTTTGGTTAAATTCCGTACTGCCTTTTTCCCAGGTTCCCTCCGCCGATTCCGGTCACAGTATTGTTTTCTCTATTCCTCCCACCTTTTCCTCTCTTCCATTTCAAAACTTCCTCTGGAAGGGTCTTGTCCGTCTATCGGGTCTGGAGTCTTTTTCCAATTTCCCCAGCATCGCCAAATCTCTCTAGGAACTCCTTCGTTCCGGAAAAGTTCTTCCCCCTCCCCCGCCATTTTCACTCCTCAGACTTTAATTTTTTTCTCCCGCCCCTTCCCAAGACTCCTACTATCTCTCCACTTCGGTTCAAGAAATTCTCAGAAGGCCTGCGAACCCCTTTCCCCTTTCCTTTTCTCTTTCCCAGGCTTTCCACCGAGAAACATTTCCCTTTCGCCTCAACCCATCTAGTTAGCTTTCCGCTTTTCCCCTTTTATGGAGTTGACCTCTTCTATTAAAGTTGTGGATCCTTCCCCGACGATTGCAAATTATTTTCCTTCGCCTTTCCCCCACGGAATTCCCCTGAAAGTGAGGGCGGTGAAGGCCCCAAAGTTTTTTTTGCAAGAGAACCTCTCCCCTTGGGAAGGTTAAACAGTAGGAGGCCTTTTTCTCATGTGACTTTCCCCGGTTAGTCTCTTTTTCCTCATATAGGGTTCTTTTCCCCCCGGAGAGAGGAGATCCTGGAACCCCATTCTTCTTCCTTCTTCAGGGGGATTCTTTCTTAACAATTCTTCCCCTTAAAAGAAAAAAAAATTGTTCTCCCCCTATTGTCTTCTTTCTAGGTGGATTCACTCCCTTCTTGGAGCATGCTGTTTTTCTTATCCTTCCTTCTAGGATGAAAGGGATTCCTTCTTCGTCTAATTAATTTGTCTTTTCTAGGTACATCCGAGTGTGAGAATTACAACTAAGAAGGCTGCCTTTCCAAGTGGGAAGCAAGGGTAGGAAACTTTCCTCCCTTCGGCCTGGCAATAAGTTTGGAAGCGCAAGAAGGGCAAAGATGAGCATCCCCCGTTCAGTCCCCACGAAAGAACTCCCTCTTCCAGCTTGATTAGGGCGTCCTTCTGCGAAGCTGTGTAGGCGGTTTTTCCAATTAGTAGGCGACGCCTTTCCTGGCTTATTGAGATTACTCCCCTTGCCCTTTTCGCAGGACTCCGGGTAGCGGTTTGCTTAAAACAAAGCTTTTTTCCCTCCTTTTTTTTTCCCTTTTCCATCCGGCAATCCCTTCTTAACTCTGTTACTTCTTTCTTCACTGGGATTGCCTCTCCCCTTTTTCGTATTCCTTATTGGTGCTACGAGACTTTTCTTTTTAGTCTATTTTTCCGTACCATTTTTATTCTCAACGGTTAAAACCTATCTTGTGGAATCTTGCGTAGATTTTCCCTCCTTCGGAGTCGGGGAAGTTGAACTTTTCCTTTTTTCCCCTCTTCACCTAATCCTCTTATCTTTCCCCCTTCGAGATGAGGTGAAGAAGTTCGCACAGTTGAGCCTTTTTTTTCCTAGCACCACCAAGGTAAACTTCGGCCCCTCCCTCATTACCTTCCTAGATCTGGCGAAATGGATAGTGTAAATCCCTTCGGTACAGAATGGCCCCTCCCCTACCCTCTCAGCAGGGCGTCTTTTTCTCACATATGCGTCCCCCCTTTCAGGAGAGCGCAATACCTTTTTTCAGAAATCAACGGAAAATTCCTTTTGCCGCCTATCTTTTCCCCCCCTTCATTGTGCCCTTCCCCGCAGGGATTTTCTCTTCTTTCTAGAAAGAAGCACGTCTGCGAAATGACTGTTCGTCCCCCCCTACGACCCTTCTTCAGAGAATATTCCTCCCCCCTGGCGGAGATGTAGTTCCCGTTCTTGATGGAAGAAAGATCATCCCCCCTTCTTCTTGTACGATTCCTTTTCCCCGCGTTAAGGAAGAGGTGATCCTAGGGAAAGGCTGC
>Ga0179591_1303870_pt1 | contig 19326 bp, 16 predicted proteins | sample CZOMad2_1_08_16f_FD_182891 | JGI IMG/M metagenome (GOLD analysis project Ga0179591, IMG submission 182891) | Vadose zone soil fungal communities from Angelo Coast Range Reserve, California, USA - CZOMad2_1_08_16fungal (PacBio error correction) | ecosystem: Environmental > Terrestrial > Soil >... | reverse complement strand
TATTCGCCATTTTGCACTGCTTGACGATCTTCCGCTTTTTTGTTGCTTGGCCCAGGTTATACTAATTTGTTTTTTCCCTCGACTCCCAAAACTCTCCCTTCCTGGCACACTTAACTGATTCCCCGTGCTTTACGGTTCAGTTGCAAACGTAAATTTTCTGTATACTTTGCATCTGCCACCGTAGGGACTCCCCCCTTACAATACGGAGACGTAAGGAGTTTAGTTGATCATGCTCGCTTTGGCCAGTACGTTTTTTCCCCCCCCGTCCTTTTCCCCCTTACGTCTGTCGTTGTCCTCACCCTCCCAGTAGTAAACAGGAGTCCCGGCTCGGCCTGTTCTAGTGTTAAGGTTTTTTCACGGGCCCTTTTGACCCTTAAGGTTACTAAGAATGAATTTCCCTTTCCAGGAGACAGGAGCTTAAGTCGGTTTTCATTCTATTCATGCTGTGTTGACGGTTTATCGATCTCCCGCCCGTTTTTCCAGTTGTTTCTTTCTTGTCCCCCTCTTGGAAGGCAGGCCTCCTTGAAACGGTAACGTGAGATTGTAGAGTATCCTGCCTTTTCTGAGTTCCAAGACGTCCTTTTAGATTCTCCCCTCTGCCAGACGCCTGGTCGTGCCCTTTTAGCCGAGAGGACTTGAGTTCTTCCCGGCACTTCCCTAGACGGCGTTGCCCTATATTGAATCATTCTCCCCCTCGCCTTGGGCGACGACCCCGTTTTTTTCCTCAGATAACTCAAAGTGACCACTTACATGTATTAAGTAGCGAGGTCACTGACCTAGAGCAACTGGGGAGAGAGAGCCCCCCCCCAGATTGGCCGCTCTCCCTTGATGTCCTCCTTGTTTCAAAGGAACAACGTAACAGATTCCTTGGAGTAATTGGGTTCCTTTTGCTTATCCCTCTAAAGTTTTTTTTCCTGCCACTGAACTGGTCAGCCCCTTCCGCATTTTTTTTTCTATCTGCCAGTTGTTGCTTTTCCTCCCTTGAATTCCGACTGCCCCCATGTGATTTGAGGTTTCTTTTCCCCGCGGCGCCTCGTTCTTTCTCCTTGGGTGCAAGATTTCATGGGTTTTCCTCGTCCGAGTTTTGCCCCCTTAGTAGCTTGCCGACGCGGAAGCAGGACTTCTTAATTTTTTTCTCCCTCTTAAGACCTTTCCCCCCCTTTTAGTGGCTAATTCTTGTTGAAGATTGTTTGCGGACACCCCCCACCCCTAAGGATTCCTTCCTTCTTGAAGCGAAGTATTATTCCGAAGCTTAGTTCAAGGTATTTGTTTCCCATTTTAATGTCATAGAAATGTAGCTCCTCCTTCCCACCTATTTCGGTATTTAACCTTTAACTCAGCCGCGGCGTCCCTTCCATGCAAAGATGAATGACTGCTCCCCTTATTCTGTTAGGATTTCCCACCCTCCGTTTTGCCCCCGGCATCGCCTGTGCTTACGCCTTCTGCACATATCCATGTCCAGGATATTACAGTAATTAAAGCCCCTCCGCGCTTCTTTCTCTATAATTCGCAGTAACAGAGGTTAATAATCTTACGTTTTGAACACCGGTTTTGCATCTTTTTTTACATCCTTTCAAGTCCCCCCATCTCGCAGAGCTACCTCCTCTGACGGAAAGAGTGTATAAAGCATCCCCCTTAGAGAATGTTGCCCGTCCTTTTTTTCCTTCTTTCATTTCCCGCCCCCCCATTCGATTAATCTTGAAAATACGAGTCCCCTGGGTTTCTCTTACAAAGATTTTGGGCACGGCCCCTCCTTTCCTCGCCTTTATGAATCTGTGTAAAAACCCATGTACTTTTTTTTTGCTTCCCTGTTTCTTGAGGTAGCACATTTTTGCTCAGGCATCTGCGGTCCTTTTCACAGCTCTTTATTTTCTGACGCCATTTTTGACGACCATGCCTTTTCCGAAGAACACCTTAATTCTTTTTACCCTCTTTTGCTTATAGTCGGACTTTCCCTTTATTTGTTGACTCGGGGATTACTCTCGTATTCTTTTTTCTGTCTGCCTTCACAGGAAGATTCTGATCTTTCCTTCAACGACGCTTTTCCCGAAGATGTCCCATTTTTTCGCCTCGAGGTGTTTCCTGGACCAGGTAGGAGTGGACTTTTAGTAATTCAGTTGCGGCGTTGCGCCTAGACATCCTCTCCAGATTTCGAGGAAGGCCTTTGTTTTAGATGGGAACGCCCCCCCCTTTTTTCGGCCCCCAGCCTTCGCGTGCCCCTCTTGTTTTCTACGTCCAGGTTCTCTTTCTTTTCTGTTCTTCTCGGCTTCCTTTTCTCCTGGAACGGATTATTCTATCTTCTGTTGCCTAAAAACACCAAGGTCTTCCCTTCGTCTTTTCAGGCGGAGGAAACTTCTTTTGATCCCCCCTGAGATGAAGATCTCCCAATCTTCTTTCCCCCGCACTCTAGAGGGCTCTAAGGACGTGATCCCCCCCCCCCCCAATTACCTCGATTTGGACCACTCTGGAAATGCGACAGGCCGGTCCTTTTTTCTTTGGAATGGCGCTTTCCCCAAGACCTGGAGAAAGAAGACAGGTCTAATCCTAGGATCCGGCTGTGTGGGAGAACACTACCTTGCGGGCGTTTCGCGAGGTAAGCCGCGTGTGTTCGACGGGGTGGGGTGGGTTGTTTTTGTAGGTTTTGATCAGGACTTTACCTCCGTCTCTCCTTTTCACTCCTCTATTTTTTTGAGGCTCTTCTGCTGAATCTCTCGGCGCGAAGCGAGGTTTCTGTTCCCCAATCATCGGAAAGCACCCTCCTTAATTCTTTTTCCCGCAGGTCATATGTAAATACCTCAAACTTTTTTTCCATTTTAGAAGTCAGGAGCAATCCTTCCGTTTGCTGTAATAGATTTTGTATAGATGGACCTGACTTGCTCATTGCCAGGACCTCTTCCTACTTCCCGCCCTGAGACACGACGGGCTTCCTTCTTAATTACCCATGAGTTCAACTTAGTATTAGCTTACTAATTCAGGTCGAAGACAATGCCTTATTTCTCTTCCAGGTCCCTTTCAAGTGTCGCAACTTCATTCCCTACAGGCCACTCTTTCGAATGTGTTGACCCCCTTGGTTGCGTTAATCGCTTCCCCCCACAGGACGTACGGTCCAGAGGTCTGCTCTCCCCTCCGCACACCCCTAGAGGGGCACCCAAGGGCCCACATCGAACTGGCCCTTCTACGGTAATCTTTTTTTTCCCCCTTTGACCCCCCTTTTTGACATCGTCGTGCTTCCTCCCCAGCTCCCGGCTTACCCCCTTCCTGAAGCTGGGCGAAAGAATCTTATCCTTTCCACGGAACATTCCTATACCCCCCCATTTGCCCTCCGCAAAATACCGGGGAACTTCTCTCTCCCCTCCTGGCATCGAAGGGTGGCGTAGATGCTTTTTTTTCAGTCCAAGTCGGTCGTTCTGACTTTGTCCCGTCCGGCAAACCCTTCTTTCCAAGGAGCCAAGGGATACTCACGCACCTTCCATGGGTAACTTTTGTCCAATAGAGTAATGCCCCCTCTTACGGGAGCCTCTCGTTTACAACTTTTCCCCCCCCCCTTCTTTTTTACTCTCTTTTACACGATTTTCATAGACCGTTTGATGCCATGACTGCCCCACGTCCTCCCCCCAGGTTTTGGCGTTCCGTCGGTTATTTTTCGAGCTCTCGATGAGCTTTTCCCCTAGTGCTCTCCGATGCAACGGTGTCCGGAAGAAACGTCATGACATTTGTTCCCACGTAACGTTGACTCCCGGACGGCGAAGAAAGTAGCCCTTTTGTATCGGGTTCCATAAGGGTTCTCCCCTCTCCCGGTGTGTAATTATTCTCTTAGTCGCCGCGTTCTCTGTCCTCGCACCGTTGCTCTCCTTTTTTTTTTTTTTTTCCCTCGTGTTTTTTCAAGCCCAGCGGTCAATTGGTCCTCACATTTCCTTTTTGTCCCTTAGCTGTCCAACCGATGGCTGTCTTTTTTTTTTTTTTCTTTTTCCTACCCATGCCAACTCCCAGGTGGTTTCAGTGTGAGAAGGAGTCAGTTTCGCTGCCCTCCCCCCTTAAACTACCTCCCAAGCCAGAGATTCTTCCCGAAGACTCGCGTACAGTTCGCTTTCTTTTTTTCGTCAAGCTTCTTGTTTTGTTATAAACTTGACAATATTTTGACCATTCGCTGCCCTTCGCCGGTTCCGGTTTTTTCAATTTTCTCTCCGGAAGGCGTAACTTTCCCTCTCTTATATGTAATACTCTTTTCCCACGATACTAAGAGACCACTATACCCGACTTCCAAACCCCCAATGTTCCCCCCCCCCGGAACCCCCGAGAGCGGCGGCTCTTCTCCTCGGCGATGTTTGAATTTTTCAGGGCCCTCTAGGGTATGCGGTCCTTATTCGCCTTTTCTCCCCAGTTGCCCCACACCATTTCACAGATTTTTATCTTATGTTCATTGGTAACTTTAGTCCCTTTTTCTTAATTCCTTCCTGCAAGAATCTTCCTCTTGAGCCACGTGCTTTTTCCGGTTCGTTGACTCCCAGTGACCGAGCTCCAGTCAAGGGCGAAGAAGGAAGTTAATCGGCTGGGCGAGCTCCCTCGGCTTGTCCAGAGCGACCCGGTTTTCTTTCAATGTTTGCTGGTAAGGTTTTTTGTGCCTTTGTCGGCGTATGTTTTTTTCTTGATTTTTTCTGCCCCGAGCGTTTCCCTTTCGAACTCTTGACCCTGTTTAATGGTGATGACTTTCCTTTTCTAAGCCTGCCCAAATAAAGTAAGAGTCGCTCAACCCCGGACCCGGCGTTTCTGGAGCACATCCTTGTATACTCTTTTCCTTTTTTCCTCCGCAAGGCGCCTCCGTCCTCCACTCTACCCTTTCCTTGTCGGCAGCCAGTACGGCCCTGTTCGTCCAAGCGTGGGCCTCTGCTCTTTCGTCTTTTTTTACAGACGAAAAAACGGTCTTTCCTGTTCCAGTTCACCCCCTCTGAGATCAAGGGACCTTCTCCTCCGCTCATCTTGTCTTGCAGATACTCCCAATGTAGTCACCATTCTCCCGCCGCCTTGTCGTTCAGGAAAAAACCTTCCGCGGAGATCTTCGTTTTTTTTAAAAAGTCATAATATTTACTTTAATCCTTATTTTTATAACGAATTTAACGTGGGAAGGCCCCCCCCCCGGTCATCACAATTGGTCTGCCCCACCTTTACGAATGAGCTCCCCCTCTCTCAATTCTCCTCCTGTTCAGGGTTACATTCGTTCAAAACTGTGACACCCCGTATTGGGCCCCCAAACTTATTTCCCCCCCCACCTTTACGTCTGAAAAACTTGACATTACCTCTGAACATTTTGACAGGAAGGATTGTTTCTGAAAATTCGGTAGAGCACTCCGACCCCAGGACTTCCTCCCAGTTCAAACATCCCCGCCGCCCTTCTTGGCTTTTAACGTTTTACCTCATAATTCAAATATCTAGCTTTCCTCCTAACCGTTTTTTCTTTGGTTTTTTTTTGGGGGGGGTTTTTTGGTTTTTTTTCTTGGGGGTGTGTTTTGGGGGTTTTTTTTGGTGTTTTTTTTTGGTGGGTGGTGGGGGGGGTTGTCTTATGAAACCCTTTTCCCCTTTTTTTCTGATGGACCTGCTGATGTTTTGATTTTCCCGGGTCCAATACCTACCGGTTAGGATATGAGAAATCTTTAACGCCCAACAATTCCCTCCGGTCATCCCCCAGTTTTCCACCTTGTTCCCGGTTCAGTCAAGATCCCCCCCCCTTTCCTTGACCATCAAGTGGGACATTAATGGGTTTTCCCCCCCCCTCCCCCCCCCCCCCCCCCCCCCTTTACTCCCCCTTTTCCCCAACCGACTTGATACTGTCCGTTTTGAGGATCATGCCGGGACTCGGGGGACCCCCTTTTTTTTTCTGCGACAAAACGTTGACGTTCCCCTATTTTCGGCTGAGGGAAACTAAACGGCGTCTCATTTTCCCCGTTCTTTCTTCGCTTTACCTTCATCTCTTTTTGTTTCTTTTAGAATGGTGTCCAAGTACTTTAGTACAACCCGAATATGAAAGTTCTTAATTTTTTCGTTATCGTATTCTCCTTGCTTATCTTTTTTCTGTTGGAGGAGATTCCCCTGGGGCCACCCCGTTATTTTTTTGTACTCTTTAGAGGCCCCATTTCGACAGCTTCTTGGCTCCCCCTGGAATTTCCTTTCTGATTGTCGCGTCGGGCGGAGAAGATTGCGCCAGTACCCTTTCTGAAGCTTCCCCTATGGGACTAACTGAATTTGCCTCGAACCGTTTAGTTTACAGCCCCCTTGATTAGCCTGAGTAAGTTCAATCCTATTTTTCCTTTTTTTTTTTTCCCTCTTGATTGACGACCGACGCTGCTCACGAATAGCATGATTTTTTTTTGTTCCACAACTGAAACTACCGAAGCCTTCCCCCACACTCTCCACCCATTTTCCCTGTAGCTCTGCGCCTAGCTGAAAGGGGGGCAGTCTTTCAAGGCCGATTGTTTTGGTGTCCCGATCTCTTCTCTTCGGCATGCGTCCCCCTGGTACCTCCCCTTTTTTAGTCGGTAGGAAGGCGTGGACGCGGGCCTGATCCCACTTGTGTACCCCGACGCAGGGACAAAGGATTGCCTCTTCCTTTCCGGCGTGGAAGTATGTGCAGTTTTTTTTCTCTCTTTTTGTTGAGCTCTTCTGCTACACGGCAGTAGTGCCCTAGATCTTCTGACTCTCGTTCCCTCTCTTTTGTGCTAGTGGAAGGAAAATTGTTTCTTTCTCTTTCTAGTTTTGAAGGAGTAGCGCCCCCTTTTCTGAGTGCAGTCCCTCTTACTTTTCTCCGCTAAACCCCTCCCCCGAGTGTCTCGATCTTTTGGTCATGGGGGACGCCCCCCAAAGCTGTAGAAAAGATCTTCCTTCTCTTCTTGTCCTGAGCCTCTCCCCTTTTCCTTTGATAATAGGATAGAATGTCTCCTTACTCCGTACAAACCCGGCCGCCGTATTCGACGCAACCTTATCACGCGGTTTTCAAGCCTTTGCAACCTCCTTTTGCTCCCTCAATCCCCGCTGGTCCTGCTTCCCAAGGTCCAAATTGGACTTAGGTTCTGCAAAGATAGACCCGTCGTCCTATACCACGGACTTCCCGGCATGGCCTTCCCCTTTTTTTGAGATCCCTCTTTCATTTAGGACCCATCTCCCATTGGCTGAATCTAGTAGTCACCCCCAGCTTTTAATCCGTCTTTTGATGAACTGGTTCCCACCCGGGGTTAGAAGGCCACGCCACGTAATCGAGCGCTCTGAACCCCGAGTCCACGACCAGGTTCATTCTTTCCACAACAGGGGTGTCATGAGCTTTTTTTTCTTTTTCTTTCCCCCCCCCTTCATGCCCTTTTTGTAAAAGAGCGTTTCCACCCCTTCCGCGGACAAGTCTTGCTACCGCGGCCCCGCACCGTTTCGCTACTTGCTTCGTTTAGTGTCACTTTTGAACAAAACATTTTGGCCGAAGGGATGCTTGCCTTCTTATTTGTTCATTCGTGGTTATTTCGCGCTTCTTATTGCGAAGGCGAATACTGGTCCGACCGGCCGAAGCCAATATTTTTTTTGACGTCTATATGCTGCGTTCACTTTCTGTTTTCCCCTTCCCCTTTTGTCTTCGTTTATATCTTTTCTCTGCCGCTCCCTGCGGAAGATTGGCGTCCTGTGCCCTCCCAAGAAGAGTCGCGTGCCCCCTTCATGAACGACGATTGACCTCTAGCTCTCTTTTTAAAGCGCTTCCGTTTTCTCTTGTCAGGAAGGAAACTGACTTGCTTTGCGCGCTCCCCACACTTCGTCGCGGCCGGTTTCCTTGTGGTTCTTTTAAGTCTTTTTTCCGCCGCCCTGTCTTCTTCTCCCGATCTCTTTTGCCTGTAGTGTCAGTGAATTTTCTAATTCTTAAGGCTCATTCCCCGCGTAATGTCTTCGACTCTTCTTGTTGTTTTTCGCCTTCCTGAGGTTGTAGCTTTGGCCTCCTTTCTCTTTGGCTTTCCTTGGGCGGTAGGAAACGCTCTCTTGCGAAGAATCATCTCTCCCCACCCCCTCTCTAATTCCCCCCTCCACGAGCCTCTGTGCAGCGCCCCTTCAAAATATAGCACATTTATGATGATATTACCCTTAACCCCCCCTACAGCTTTCCTTGCGTTGGCCGAGTCGTCCCATCCACCCTCGCCGTTCAGAACCCAGAGTTGGTGGGATTTGGAGGTGGGTTTGTTTTTCATCAGCCGTCATCCTCTACTTTTAATACATCTTTTGTGAGGAGATGGATGTCATATTTTTCTTGTCTCCTGGTGATGTGGCCCACCTTTCCCCCCCCCCTGCCCCTCTACCTCCTGAATATGGTAAATATGTACCCATCCCCCCCCCTCGGATTGAACCTTCCTCCCGCCGCTGCCCTAAATTCTGCGCTTTTTTTTTCCTTAGATGCTTTTTCTCTTGAGAAGATCCTGCTCCTCGCTTTTTCAATAAGAAATGTCTGCTCCTTTTCCCTTATCCTAAATGTGTAGACAAACCTTCCAAATTCGGCCCATTTCATAGCTAACAACGCCTCCCGAGTTGAAGAAATGCCTTTTTTCAGCTCCTCAATGACAGTGTCCATTACCGTACAATACCTTCCCCGCTTGGGAGTCATATAAGTGGTTTCCCCTGCCCTTTTAAAGGGCTTTTACCCTAAACCCCCCCTTCCGGATAGTCCTTTTTTTCTCGATGCTTGTTTTTTTAACCAGCACCGGATTCCTCCCTCCACCGGCCAATCCGAAATTTACTTCGTCCCCCCCCTACGGATTAAAAAAATGGGACATTCCTTTTTTTGACTCTGACTCCTTCTTTTTTTGCGAGCGACAGCCAGCCTCTACCGCATAAAGGACACATATAGAGCTCCCCCACATCGGTCCCTCGCCACCTGAAGAACGCCTATAGAGAGAGATTCCTGAATCAGATTGAGGAGACTAGGCTTGTTTTCTGTCCGAGTTGTCCTGCAGCCCTCCCTCCTCTACCTCTCCCGGAACCCGCATTTAAAACAAGTGGTCCCCCCTTTATACGCCCGCAGAACTTTTCGGCCCGGACATGGTGGTTTCCCCCTCATAATATTAGCGCTGCCCCCTATCAGACTGTTAGGCGGCCCCTTATTTCGAATTTCTTTCCGGAACGGATTTTCTGCCCCCCATTTTTCAAAGATCTTTTAACTTAAACCTGGTAATCTAAGCTTCCCTAAAACGCTTCAAAACAAGGAGCATTTCTGGTTTGCGGTTGGTTTTTACTTTTAGGAACGACTCTTTCGCCTCTCTCTTCGTCCGTGTAGCCCCCTTATTCCTTTTTTCGACAGCTGCAAAGGTTTTTTATTCTCCACTCCCCCCTCTGATGAACTTTTTTTTTCCCGACTCCTCAACAGGTAAGGATCTAATCCCCGCTTTTCTATGCAATTACCGGGCTTTCCCAATTGGTAAATTCATCAGAGGGATGCGAGAAGTATTATCCCTGGTGGGATGCGTTCCTGCTTTTTGAATCCGCCCCTCGCCCATGTCGGGAATTCTTAATAGGTTTGCAATTCTTTCGGCCCGCGGGATCTTTTCTTGAGCCTACGCTTGCAATGGGTGAATTTTCAGTTCGCAATTCGTGATCATTTCTCCCTTCAACACCCCATCTCCCCACCGATATAGGACCTTCAGTGAGAGAGCCGATCTGAGGTCTAGAAGGTTTTCGGTCGTTCTCCGACCTGAACCCTCTTTGAGAAACACACTTTGAAGTTTATGAATGGGTTCTTCCCCACTCCCTCTTTTGCCGCTGTCATACCGCCAAGCTACGACTCGACAAGAAAGACTAAGTCCCAAATTTCGTCGGCAAACCCCTTTTTTTTCCAGAATGAGGCGCCCCCCGAGTCTCTAAAAAAGCACAAGTGACTTGTTTCTTGCAATGAATGTGACCTAGCCCACAACGGTCGACCCTCTTCGGGCCCTTCCCTGGGGAGTAGTACACCTGTTTTTGGTTTTTCTTTCAGGTCCCATCTTCCTCAAGGTACGTCGTTATCTTTTTTATTTTGCCGGAATACTCCTCCTCTTTGAAATTTTCGAAGAGTCTCAAGAAAATTTGGGTGATTCTATGAAAAGTTACCCCCCCCTATATTCCTCCCTCTCGAACGGCGAGTACCCCCTCTTTTACTTTTGGAAATTGTGATTCTTACGTTCTGTACATTTTTTTTTTCGTCCATAAGGAGATTTCTTGATTTTTCCCCCTGTCTTTGGCAGATAGTTGTTCCCTTACGGAATGCAAGTTTCAGATAAAAAAGAGCGCACCTCCACTTCTCCGTCACCCAAAAAGGAGTTTTCAGAAAGTAGTTGCTACTGGTTTTCAATTGCCCTCCGAGGTCGTTGCAGCGCCAGTTCCTTCGTCTTTTTCAATACCTTTTTCCCTTTGTAAGCCCAGTCTGCCGTGGCCGGAAACCGTGAGGACTGAATGGCCGGACAACGACAAACCCCCCCACTTCCCCAAACGGTTTTGTCCAGTTCCATCCCCAATCCTCTAGGTTTTCAGTTCCCTTCCTGACACGAACTCGACTCTCCCTTTCTTTTTTTTTTCCCTGACAATATAGTAACCTTACTCAGAATCGAGGTTTCCCGTCCCCCCCTTACCTTACACTCTGCTCACTTTTATTTCCCCCCTTTTTAATCAAATCCTTTACTTCCTTATTACCTAAAGACTACGTATCGGTGTCCAGCCCCCTTTTTTATCTCCCCACCCCCCCCCTTTCTCCCCCACTCCCCCTTTTCCCTCCACCCAGATCGTACCGCTTTGGGTGGTTTTCCTTTCGCGGCCCATACCTTTTGGTGTTTTCCCCTATTCCACCTTATGAACACTTCTTTTTCACCTTCTTGACCGGGAAATCACCTCACACTCTTCCTTTAGTGTGCCGGGCCGGCCTTTTTGCTCTTCACCCCCTCGTCTTTCCGCAACCTTTAGGGAGCTTGACCAAGGAAAACCCTCCTCCTCCCGCCCCCAGTTAACCCCTTGCGAATGACTACCTCCTCCCTCCCCTTTTGAGTTTTTCTTTCGAGTCGAAACCTTTTTCCAGGGGGCCTCCTCGGGATGTTTACTTTTTTCAAGGATCAAAGCCTTTTTTTTTCTATCGCTGTCCGATCCTAGCCACCCTTGCCGCCCCTAAGTTTCGAGTGGTCCCCCCCCTGAATCCCGGTTCTTTTTTCCCCATTTTCCTTTAGTGGGGCCAGACTTTTTGGATATGGTCCGCCCTTCCCAAACTAACGAGACCGTTCTGGTTTTTCTCTGGAGGAAGGGTTTCTCCCCTTTTGTTATTTTTTTCTCGAAAAACTGGACTCCTTCTTATTGTAGTTTTTTCCACCAATACAGTAAGTATTTAACCCATTTTCCCTTCACGTCTCGTTCTAGAGTGTTTCCTTTTCCCGACCCCCTTCTTGCATTGCGGTCGTTTTTTCTATGGTGAATACCTTTTCCTTTCTTATTAATCAAAAGTCGCTACTGTCGTTTTCCTTTTCCTGATCTTTGTTTCTTTGTTGCGGGACATGTTCCAACGTTTTGTGGTATTAATGACTTTTCGATTTTTAGGGGCCAGGAAAAGTTAAGGGTTGCCCTTCCAGGGCGCTTTCCTCGGACTCGACGGGGCTGCCAACGACCTTCCTTTATTCCCCCCGTGATGTGAGAGTACCACGTTAGGAACGTCAATTTTTTCCCCCTGCGTAGAGACTGAGGTGGAGGCGCTGTTTTTCCCTACCGTTTCCCAACCGGGCCCTATCAGTGCCCCCGAATCCTCTTTACGCTTTCCCCACTGATTGGTCAGACCTGATACGAAGAGTCACCACCTGCACACCTGAACAGAGTACTACCTTTTCCCGACTTTTCTTCTCCCCCCGATAGAGAAAGTGGACTCGCTCTCCCCCTTTTGAGGTTCTCCCCAGCTTCATGTTATGAGGATTCGGCATCGGCAGGAACAGGACCCCGTCTTTTCCCCTTCATACATTCTGGACGTTCTAAGGCGGTTATTTTCCGCCTTGACGCCGTGACCAAGACTTTCCTCTTTACTAGTTCCCCCTTTTTTTTTTTTTTTTTTTTGGTGTTTGGTGTGGTTGTTTTGTTCTTTCTTTTATCCTCTTTGGGGTTTTTTTTTTGTTTTTGTTTTTTTGTTCTCCCCCCGTTTGAGACGGGAGAGGGATTTCTCCTCAATCGAAGACAAGCACTCCTTTTTCCTTTTTTGATGACCTTCATAGCTGCTTGGGTTTGCCGCTTCTTCGTTTTTTTTCCTTCCTTAATTTCGATGGCTGCGTATGGTCCCCGCGTTATCCCTTTTTCTTAGATTGTTAACTGGGACCCAGCCTTCGTCCATTAACGTTTAGTTTTTTTTTTCTTTTTGAAGCGGTCCTTTTAAATAACCCACAGCCCCCCCAGTCCCCCGATTCCTGTTCTCTTCATTCTAGGTACTTAGATTCCCTTCATGATTGGGTTTTTGAATTCCTCTTTTTAACTATTCGAAGATAGACCTTGGCCTCCCCCCCCTATTTTCTTTAACTCTTTTGCTAAACTTCCTTGAATCCGTCCCCCTCTGCTTTATATGCCCGCCAACTGTTTATGGCTGTCCCCCCCCCCCTTTTTGAAACCCTTCCCGGCCTTCAGTTTCCAGATGCCCCTATCCGAAGCTTTTTTATATTTCCGAAGACTCCCACGGAGATACCCGGTAATGGCACCGCGTCGACCCCTAGACTGCCTAATGTTTAGAATTACTTCCTTCCCGTACCCCCCATGTTTCCTCCAGTCTCTCTTTTTTTTCCCGTGGTGTAACCCGTGCATTTTAGAAGCATAGTGTACTACATGTAATAGATTTTTTCGCCTTCTCCTACCTCCTCCGCCGCAACCCCTTTGGTTAATGAGAATTTGTAGACAGTGTTCTTCCCCCCAATTAGTCCCGCCCCCCCCCCGGTTGCTCAATGCATTCTTAACCTTTCCTCTGTTTTTTCGTATTACAAATAGGCCTCCCCTTGGTTCCCCCCTTAGGAGTTTCTATCGAGATGTGGACCAACCAGGTACCGGGCCGATCTCGTGGAGGTAGACATTGGCCCTCCTTTTTTCTTATCCGGCGTGCGAATCGAGTTACTTCTTTCCTGACTAGGTAAGAACATTCCTTAGTCCTCACCCTTCCTAATCAGATCTTCCCTTTGGATTCCCGGATGTGTGCGCCGGGAACGAGTTTCTGTTCCTGCTCTATTTTTTTGTAGAGACCCTTGAAGAATTTTTGAGTTACCTTTAGAAGGCACCGCACTCGTAGATTTGATAATTCCCAGTCCCTTCTGTCACTTTTTTTTCCCCTTTGTTCCCAGACGAAGGCCAAGTTCGGCTGGCCTGCTTAAGTGCCCGACGAAGTGTTTGATTTTTTTGTTGCGAGAGACCCATTCTCTACTCCGTTTTTTTTATTTTCTTGAGATAGGCCCTCTCGGATTTTGGATACAGGAGTTTCGGTTTTCTTGAATGGCGCACCCACGGACTGTCGCAATGCCGGTCATGTCCCTTCTTCGTCGCCCCCTTTTGTTCTGATAGTTCGGTTCTGTGTATTTTTGGTTACAAACGCGCGGATCGGCGTTGCAACCCCCCCCCCCCCCCCCCACCCCCCCCACCCACACCCAAACCACACCCCCAACCCCCCCCCCCCCCCCCCCAAAAAACAACACAACCCCAAAACCCATCACCCAAACCGCCCCCTCCGTCTCCACAAAGCCCCCCACCTCCCACACACAACCAACCCCCCCACCCCCCAAAAACAAAAAACCCCCCAGACACCACCCAAAAAACCCCAACCCCCCAACAACACACCCCCCCCCAGCAAAACGCAATCACCCAAAAAACCACCCCCCCCCCCCCCACCCCCCCCCACCCAACATAACCACCAAACCCACCCACTCCCTCCCACCTCACAAAACCCCTACCAACCCCCCCCCCCAAACACAACCCAACCCCCCCCCACAGAAAACCCCGCCCTCCCCCACCCCAAAACCCCTCCCTCCCCAACCAAAAATACCACACAAACAAATCGCAACACCCCAAACCAAACTCGCACCCCACCCACCACACCACCCCAACAACCTCCCACCCCCCCCACCCACGAACCCCCCCCACCCCCCACCCCCCCCCCCCCCCCCCCCCCCCCCCCCCCCCCCCCCCCTTCTTTCCTTTTGAACCCCGATCGGCGAGCATGGCTGACTACTTACCCCCTTTTTCCTAGACAACTCATTCTACCCTTCAGACTCTGGCCGCTCCTGTCCTTTCTTATTCACCCCGATTTTTTTATCATCCATATGGACTGTACAGCGCGCCTAGGGGCAGAAGAAAACAGCGGTCTTTTTTTGTTTTTTTTTTGTTTTTTTTGTTGGGGGTTTTTTTTTGGAAAAGACAAAGCGTGAGACACGATATTTTCCCCCGCAGCAGAGTATACGGGACCTCCTCATGGGTTTGTTTCGATGAGCTAGTTGATTACAAGAGCGAACGAACAGCGTTTTGGGTTTTAAGCCTCTTCCCCCGAACAGGTCCAAAACTATTTAAGAAGCTGTTCTTCCATCCCATTTTCCCCCTCTTATTATATCATTTTTCCGTCTTGCACACCCTCCTCAGGGTTGGGTTTATTAGATGAGGTGTATAGATGACTCCCCGTAGTAGAAATTATAATTGAAGGTACAATTAGTTTTTCTTTCCCTACATGATCAGCCTTCCCCCTTTCGGCAACAGATCCTGCAGTTTACCGGTTATCAGGTTAATGCTCCATCCCCGACCCACCCTTTTTCCTCCAATGACGTTCCTCTCTTTCAGGAGGTTTTCTACTGACCAAAGGCCCGAGGTACTCAAATCATACGTTGGCCCTTTCCTTATCCCCCTCCCATCACACCCCTAGAATTCCATCAGAGTGTTCGCGAGTCGGCGCGCCCCCCAGCTCCCCACCTTTGAGTGAAATTTCCAGCCATCCCCCGCCTTTATTTTTCCCCTTAGCGGCTTACAAAGGGTCCACTGATGCATAGTTTTCAAGAGACGTCCTTGAATGCCGAGATTCGCTTGCTCCAATTTTATCCGCCTTTTTCTTCTCCACAAGATTTTTTCATCCACATCGTGCAAAAACTACCGGGCCATAAGCTCTATTCAAGCTCTATTTGCCTCCATTTCCTTTTCTCGGCGACATCCCGTTGGTCTCCTAATTCCCAAGCCCCTCTTCCGCACCCCCTCCAAACCTTTAATGCCCCCCTATGACTCTACATCCGCGACCTGGAGTAGCCCCTTTGATTTTTTTTTTTCCACCCTTTATTTCCGTGTAAATCTCTTTCCTACTATCAGATGTTAAATTTAACTCCGGTATCTTTGATACCGACCAATATTTCCTAACGTGTTAGGGAAACCCCCCGTCTGTAATCTTTTCGGGCCCCGTCTGACGTGACTTTCCAAGTTCCTAACAAACAAGTTTTTGAGCCATCACCTTTTGTTGCCAGTCTGAATCAAATTAGGCGAGCGTTCCCCGATCTTCTTATCTCTGATCGTAGCCCCTTGCCCACGATGTCCCCCGGGTTTACCCAAGTCCTCCTCAGCTATAGGATTCCCCTTCCTTGGTGTGTATCCCCCCTACCTCCCATAATCGCCTTTTAAGAATGAGGCGGCTCGTCTTCTTGTACATTTTAGATCATGATTCTTTTTTCTCGTTGTTCTTTTTGGGGATCTAGGGCCGAGCCGTTTCACGTTTTTTGCCAGCTTTCTTTTTCTGGTCATCTCCCCTTGCAGCGGGTGCTGTCATTCCTGCGTGTTTCCCTGTCTAACTTGTTTTTACCACATAGGTGTGGTGTTTTTGTACAAGGTTCTTTTCGCCATAATTTTTATGCCTTCACCAAACCCAAGATCTCCCCTTTTCAGTCCCCCTATTTCAGTAGGGAATCTTCTCGTTGAGGTAGGCCTCCCGTCCCATATCATTCTCCCACTGAAGCAGTGAATGTGATGATTCCTGGCTTCCCCTCTGACTCTGCGATGTCATAGTTCTAGACACCCCCGAAAGGAAGAGGCCCAAACTCAGTCTTGCCCCCCCAGGACAGCTGGCCGCCGATTCGAGGCGCGTATCCGCCCTTGTCCTATTCGTTTCCTACCGAAACAGAATCGAAACGGACTTACTTTCAACGCTGGCTTTCGTTTCGTTCCTGGTAACAGGCCTCAACCTTAAGAGGTACCTGTCCCTTCCCGTTAAAGGAAGCTTTTTCCTTGTTCCTTTTCCTCCCCAGTCAGAAATCGAAGGAAAGGAAGACCTTCTCCCTCTCCCCCCCTCGGATGTCAGTAGCTCTCCCTTGATCTTTCCTTTTCGAGAAATAAGTTCTCTTTTCTGTTGTGGAAATTTTCGAGTAGGCCTCCCCTGTCTCCCCCCATACGAACTGGCAGCGACGGGAGTCATGCTTCCCCTCCCCTTGCCCCGTCTCTTCTTGCAGCTCAGCGCCTCCCCTCTCTTGACGAAACGTCCAGGAATTTGACCAGGTTTCTTCCCTTAGCACTTGCTCTAGTTCTCGCCAGTCGTTTGCCCCCTCTTTTTGCTCCTCCGACGCGACAATCCACGGTTTCGGGTCGCAGAAATTCGGCCTTCCGGCCCCGTGGGCAGCGTGAGACCCGACCCACCGCTGGCAAAAAACCCATTTCTCCTTCGTCCCTCAATCCCACCCAGCGTTTCCTAGAAATGGAATCAATTTACTGATCTCTTCGCTTCTTTTGTATTCCCCTAATTCTTAGTCCCCCCCTCCTAACGCCTCGGTTCCACCAATTAAAAAGTCCCTCGAATGATTTTGTACCCCCCCTTCATAAATGTACCCTAAGTTCATTTTAACTCAATGAAGGACCTGTTCCCTTACCCTTTTTTGAAAGAAACCCCCCCGTGCGTCATTCCTTAATCTCCTGGTACCTGTAAGTCTCGTTTTAATTAGGGACCGGTGACACTCATTCACCAGTATGGTCCCCCCCCCCCCTTCATTTCAAACCCCTGAAGTGATCACGGGGAACCCTCCACCACCTTGGAGGTTTTAAGAAGGTATTTGGGCCGAACAATTCCTTGTCGAGCATATTCGAACCCAGGTGGTGATGTTTTTGGAACCCCTGGTCCAACCAAATCCTCCCGCCATCTCTTCTTTTCACAAGTTCCATGCCTCCCATCCTATATTCTGTTCCTCCTCTGGTTGAGAGGCGGAATGCGCCACCTTTTCAATTTTGGCGCCTAGATTTTCGGCGATTCCCCTTTTTCCCATTGGTTTACCTGGTTTTTCATTCGCTCCAGAATTTGTACTCCCCACTAGCCGGCCGGCCCAAGTCAGTTCTCGACGGGGTTCCCCAGTGATCCTTCCCGCCAACATTCTTTGCAATAGTGGGGCCATACTGTTGTGAACATGGGCCACCCCCGTGTCGTCCCTCCCAAAATTCGGATTCCTTAGCGAGGATCCGCTGGCGATTAGTCGGGTTTGTTACTTTTTTTTTGAGCAAGTGGTTCTGTTCCCTCTTCTTTTTTTTCTTCTGAGACATAAGGAAGTTCGTTACAATTTTTCATTCTTATATTATCGTGGAAGGTTTTTCCCGCCCCCCGCTACTTGGTACTCTGGTGACTACCCAATTGCTTATTTCCTAAACCCTGAGACCCAGGATTTTCAGTCCTTGCCCTATAATGCGTGTTGGAGGTTGAGTTGACCTCTCCCCATTGACCCCTCCCAGGTTCAGTTGTTTGTTGGTCTTCCTTATTCTAGGCTCCCCCCGGGTAAAGGCAGATTTACCGGTTCAAAGTTAGATGTCTCGTTTTTTTCGGGCTGCTGCCCCCCTGCTTTGAGGCTCAAGATGATCTCCTTTTTTTCTCCATCAAGACTGTATAAGAGTTGTCGTCGTCCCCCCCCCCGTTTTTCTGACGTTGCTGAATCGTAAATCAGTCATGCAGGCACCCTTGTCCCCTTCTTCTCAACGTAGTTTGCTCACCTGCCCGTGACGAAAAACCTTCCTTTCGAAGAAACTCTCACCACTGTACCACTCTCCTTACATTTTTCATTGCGCGGGATTCTCGGAAAGTTTCGAGCTCGTCCCCCTCTCTTTGGCCCTTTCTTATCAGGTTTTCGGGCGCCCCTTCCCACCTGAACAATTCCCCCGGTGGCGCCATCTTTTTTTTTGAGACGGATACCTTTAAGGTGTATTTGGCGGTTCAATGAAGAGGCCGCCCCCTCGGTTCTTAGCTTTGTGGCGACGGAGGTATTCCCCTTCCCCCCAGTAGCAGCCCCAAGAAGTATGAGTGCTTTAACAGGGAGGCCGACTCGCGGTTGACATCTTTCACAAGGTGCCGACGTACTTCTCAGAGTTTAGCTTGGGCAAAGCTGTTCCCGCTTTTCTTTCCTCGCATTTCCAGCCGCACCTGAAGCTCACCCCCTGCTACGAGATGTTCAAGAGGATGGATCCAGACTACCTAAACATCCTGTGCCCCTCTATTACTTTTTCCCTTCTCAGTTCTTAATGGTCAGCGCGGTCAAGGCCTTTGGTTTTCTTCATAGAACTCTTTTCCTTCTTCGAAATGGAAGTACCCCCACTCACTGTTTCTCTCCAAGACCTTTGAGTTAGGTTTCCAAGACTGCGTATTCGTGACTATGCCCCCACTTCCCTTGCGGAGGCCCTCTCTCCCGCATCTCAATTTTTCTACGAAAGCGCGAAATACAGAATGTACCCCCCTTCTCTCCCTTTCCTGTAAGAGAGAAAGCCATCTTTAGGAGAGCGTCTTTTCTATAGTAGTCCCCCCAGTAATATAGCTGGACTCTCCCTGGTTCAAACCCCTTTTTTCATAGTAGAGCATAGTCTTGGCCCCTGCCTAGAGATTTTACCCGCTTCTCCGCCGTATCATCGGCAACCAATGTCATGGCATTGTTTCAGGGTGTGCAGGGTCCCCCGTCCCTTTAGAGTCAAGAGACTTTCCGACAATAACAGCCGTTTTTCGTCGTATCAATCTTGACGCTTGCACGGATAGTTGCTTCGCGATCTGTGGGTCCCCCCCCCCTTTCTATTTTCCCGGTCTGCGTGGTCCTCCGGTGGAATAGGGTTGCTTGTTTCCAGCCTTTTAGGAAAGATTTTTTACTCCCTCGCAAATCAGTGCGACCATAGACTATCTCTCTCTTCTCCTAGGTGCGCTGAGATGACTTTTCTACGACCTCTGCCAGATTGTCGTCGCTCATGATTTTTCCTTCACCCCTCCCTGCCGTCGCTGCCTTCCCTCATCGATGGTCACATTTTTTTCCGAGGTAACGGCATCCCCTTATGGGTGGTGAGGACTTTTCCTTCTTTGGTGCGGCGTTCAGC
>Ga0179591_1354404_pt1 | contig 19327 bp, 13 predicted proteins | sample CZOMad2_1_08_16f_FD_182891 | JGI IMG/M metagenome (GOLD analysis project Ga0179591, IMG submission 182891) | Vadose zone soil fungal communities from Angelo Coast Range Reserve, California, USA - CZOMad2_1_08_16fungal (PacBio error correction) | ecosystem: Environmental > Terrestrial > Soil >... | reverse complement strand
TCGAAAAGATTCCTAGAGGCCCTATCCACTCGAGTTTATCTCACTGTCCTAGTCGTCTCTAGGGTCTCATTCTTTTTTCAGCTTTTATCCTCCCCCTGCCCTAGCTACGAAGTTTTTTCTTTCCCCCCACTATCTAGTGTATCACTTTTGCCTTGTGCTCTTTAACAACAGCAACTTCTCTACGCTGCACTGTCTCCTAACCAATATTCGCGCGGTGGGACACTCTGGAGGCTTTTTTCGCTCTCGTACTCGTCCTTATTAGATCTTGAGGTCTAATGATCTATGCGCCTAATAGCGGAATGAAAATGTCATCACGTACGCATTCTTTCCTGTTCACGATGTCGCGGGGCTTTCTCTATTCGCGTTTTGAGAGTATCCTGATCCCCGTTTCTTAAGCCCCCGCCTTTCAGGTTCTACTCTTCTTGAGCTACCAGAGTCCTGCATCAAACGCCTTGCGCTCCCCCTCGTTCTTACTCCTCGTATAGAGTCCGGCGATCCGGCTGTTTCGTATGCCGGCGCATGCCAAGAGTCTCCCTCACTCACGAAAGGCATTTTCTTTCCTACCGCCTCGTCTGTACATCTCCTTATACCGGACCCTCACGTGACTTTATATATCCCCGATAGAGTTTTTGTGGGGTACGCAAGAGGGATCATGATCCCCCCCCACCCCCCCCCCTTCTCTAATCCTCCCTTGAGGAATTTGGTGACTTCTTCGAGCTCTCCTTCCCTGAGTTTTCACAGTGACCCTATTTGAGCACCGCGCTGCACCCTCAGCGTGGTTCCTTCGGCGTCCACAGATCCGACGTCTCTCGTGAGCCGACTCCGGTTTTGTCGGGCAGTCATCTACGGCCAGCACTTCCCCCGTTGAGATCTTATCGACCAGTTTGATTGCTCCTGCGATCATTATTATTGTTGTTGATACTTCGCTTTTTTACATGTCGCTGTTCATTTGAGATTAAAGGGCCTTCTCTGGCCAGGCCATTGCTGAGCAGGCCAGTGACGTCTCATCGAGTTTTCTATCTGAGATCTCCGAAGCGACAAGAACGTATTTTTTTTATGGTTCTCGTAACGTTTCCTCGCGAGGACTATGATTGAGCTTCTCTTCCCGTCCTCTCCTGGACCAAGGAGCCTCCTCGGAGTTTCATAATCGTGGCGGCCCGATTTCCGATCCCCCTTTTGAGAGCTTTCTCTGATGAGGTCTCCTCGTCCCCCATATGGGTCTTTATAAGCGCCGGCGTTCCCTTGCGCGAGAGCATTTTCTTGTTTTTCGCGGTTGGTATCTCGGTTTTTCTCTGCAAAGCCCTCGCCCCCCACATATTGATCTCCCGCGTATATATTCGTTGGTGAGACTTTTTTGAGTTTCGCGCCAGGTCCCGCCAGCCCATAGAGTCCCCTGACTATGAGTTTCGTAAATTGCCCGGACCTACCTTTTTCCCCCCTGATGTTTCTTCCCCCCCCCGACCGACTATTAGCTCTCTCGAGTCGTGAGGCCCGTTGTCCCTAGTCGTTATCGCCTGCAGTTTAAATACGCGCGTTCTCCTAGATCATCACTTCATCCAGTTCCTCAGCCCTTCTTAGATCCCATCCTCCTATCCAGTTTCGATTCCGTCTTTTTTGGTCCTCTTGCCTGACGTTCGACTTCCGTCGAAATTTTTCTTTTGATAGTCTTCAGTTGACCATGTCCCCCCGCCCTCTGGTGAGCGGCTGTTCTTTGTGATGACTGAGCGCTCTGATTTTTTATTTCGAGATCATCGATGAGAACTTCAGTCCCACCCTCGAGTTTTATCCTGCATCGAGCGCTGTTTTTTCTGCTTTTTAGTATCAAAGTCGCTGCGCGATGTCGGCGTTGGCAGGATTTCACTGATGGCTTCTACCCATGCTCGCTGCCGTACAAAGCAGTTGCTCGCTCTGATGACCTCCTCTTTTGAATGGCTCGGAGCTATGGAAAGAAGTCCCTGTCTCTATATCGAGATTTCCCCTAGGCCAAACTTCCCGGGTGGGCATATTTTGACTTTTCGATCTTTCCCTTCTCATTTGCGTTACGTTCCTACGCGATCAGTGACTTCCCTTCCTCGTTCTCTTGATAATAGATCGAAGGTCTGCTTTTCCCCTCCGAAGCCGATCTATTCTCTCAGCTCCTATAGGTGTATACCTGTCTCGTTGCTCCTCGCATGATGCGCTCCACTGTTCCCCCGTTCCAAGTTAAGGAACGAGGAGGGTTCGGTACCTGGAAGTCCCTCTCAAGCGGCCTTATTGATGGGGGTTATTTGAGTTCCAGCGCACTTATACGCCAGTTCAGTGCCACTGCACAATCCTCCTTTAGACCTTTTTTGAGTAAGTGTGACGGCGGTTGCGGCGATCTTTTTCAAGATCATTTCTCTGCCCACGTCAGGTTGTCGACTTCTTATTGCGACTCTTTTTCTTTACCTGTCGCGTCCCATCGCATGGCTGCTTTCGTGATAGTTGCAGCCTACCTCTAATTATCTTTAGCGTCCCTCTTTTTTGACTTGTTGCTTTTTTCTTTGACGGTATGGTCCTGCTCTTAATCTTGCCAGGACCCACGCGTATAGCAAAGTCCCCCGCGGGAATAGGCCCGATCCATGCGTGCTTTTTTTTCGTGAGCTGCCCGCTCCGAATCCTGCTCTCCTTTTATTTCACTTTTTTGGGTAATATGAACCTGGAGCGACTTCTTGACCATCGTCGAGTTTATTTTTCATGCTTTCGTCTAGTGGTCCAAGTCTGTAGCACCGGCGGCGATCCGCTTTAGTGATTTCTTCTCTCTCCCTCAGCATGGAATAGTTACAATAGTCGGTTCCTTTCCCTTTTGCTCCACGTTTTCCGTAGTGCAGTGACGCAGCAATACCCTCGTATCTTCGAGTCCCTCGCGATTGGTACTGACCGTCGGATTCCCCTTTTGTTCTCCCTTATGCGCTCACTTTTCGTGGGCCTTCGGCATGTCATGTTCACTCCCCCGAGATCGGGTCGGGTTCGCTCGCCCTTACATTTATGCGTCCTTCAGTTTCTGGGCGAAGCAGGGTTCCCTTGTTCTCCTTATGTTCCCGACTTAGGGACCCTTCCCCCCGACATCAGCTCGTCTACCTGGAAAGCTGCTCCCCCCGCTGCGTTTTTCTTCGGTGCTTTTCCCTCAACACCTCCTAGGAGAGTCCTCTCAGTGTGATTCAGGACCTGATGTACTCTGCCCCCCGCAGTGCACCGCGGCGAGGTCCTCCCCAGCCCAGCCCTGACCCTGCGATCAGGAGAGAACGTGCAGGATCGGCAGCATCGGTCTCTGTCTCGATCATCGATAAGCCTATCGTGTATTACAGGCCGCCTGTCTGGTCTGTTTCCGATATGCGTCTGTTCTGCTCTCTTTCTGTTCGATAGTGACCCCCCTCCTCAGATACGGAGTCCCGTGATATATTTTTTTTTTTTTGGCGGTCTGTTGTGCCGTCAATCCTCCTCTTTCATTACTTCCTCGTCTATTGAGGCGGACCCGTGCGCGGGTACCTCCGCCCTCACCCTCGGTGGGTCGATCTCTGGTGACTTCTAGATTCTCGTTTCAGCTTTGTTGATTAAGATTGATGCTGGCCCCACTCAGTGTTATGCTTTTGAGGACTGGACTCTACGATCATCGCCTTCGTTGCAATTGCTGCGCTGGCGCATTTTTAGCCCGAAGCCGGTTAGTCACCTTCGTTCACGACTCCGCTCTCCTGCGATTCGTACTGAATTCTCCCAGTCCCATGCTCCGCGCCCTTTCTCGCCAAACCTCGTCCTTAGTCATTGCCGCCGAGCTGCAACCGGTTCCTTTTCCTCGTTTTGCCCGGACTCAGAACACTAAGAGCTACTTCCCTTCATTTCGAAGGCTTGGACTCCGTCCCGTCCACGATCGTTTTCGTGACTTGCTCACGATCCGCTCCCGCCTCGTCGTGCAAGCGGTTTTTTTCCGCGGCTGAACTTCTGATGTGTGCTTCAAGCAAGGATTATTCCTTTCGGGACGACCCATTTTTAACGCTTTGCGCGGGTTTTTGTTTTGGTTTTTGTTTTTTTCTGCGGACAGATTTCCAATAATTGGTTTGACTCTCCTCCGACTCCATCCTTTTTTGTGTTATCCCACATCTTTTTTTCGAATCTGTCCGCCTGATTCGCGGTGTATCTTCCTTTCCGAAGCGTACCCTATTTCGCCTCCTAATCGTGATTTCAGTGCCACCCTAACTTTTCTCTCCGGTGTCTCTTATCTGCTTTTCCCTTCTTTTTCCTTCCACAGAGTGCGGGCCGGAAGGTCCCAAGCCTCGAAGTGGGATCGATGCGGTTCTTTGTCGTACTTCTGTTTTCCTCTTCGTGAAATTTCTTTTTTTGTTTCCCGCTCTTCGGTCTACGATGACTCTTTATTCGGTCACCTGCCTGGGCTACCTCCCTCTAGAAGGGAAATCTCCTCCTCTGCCTTTATTCCCTAACTGTGACTACGCGGCGCGACCTTTTTTTTTTTTCCCTTCCCTCCCTTTTGAACAGGTCAGCCTCTCTCTAGTCCTCCCAAGGTCTTGCCCTTTCATAGGAAAGAAAGTTTTCTTTCGGTTTTTTTTTTGGGCAAGCACGTGGGCCTGCCGAGTTTTCTTTTAAACTGACGACGCCAAAGTCTCTCTTCACCTCTATCCATGTACTTCAGTGTTCTTTTCGACACTCATCTCTCTGAGATGGAAGCTATCTATTTATGTATGTCTCGGCACAAGACCTCCGTCTTCCTTTTTCAGTGAGAATAGGGGTAAAGCCTCTCCCGGCTCCTGAGTTTCCTTCACGTAGCGATCTCTCGCGACAGCCACGTAGCCCACCTTTGCCCCCGCACTCCTGAGGCTTGTTGTAAATGAACCCGTCGCGTCTCGCCGGAGGTTGGATCGAGGCCCGTTCGCGCCACTGCTTGCTTATCTGAATTCGTGTTCTCTTTGAGGTCTTTTCTTCGGTTTGGCCTCTTCCATTCTTCGCCCCCCGGTGCTTGTTTACTTTTTTTCGTCGAAGTTCTCGCGGTCTGTCGTTACTGCCGCTACTCGCTCGTGGGAGGCGCGCCGTTACTCCCCACTCTCGAACTTTTTTGACGTGCTGTTCCCTTTCCTCTCTCTTTGACCCTTTTTAGTTTAAAGCCTGCGCCCTGTAGCCGTCCAAAAGTCTGTCAACTGCTTCGCCCATCTCTTTCTTTAGGAATCTGCTTTTTCTTCGAGCTCCCGCCCCGTCTTCTCTCCTTGTCCGACGGACCGCCCATGAGGGCCTTTTTTCTCTGCTGGCGCAAGATCACAACATGTGTCCTCATCCTTTGCTACCAGATCGAGGAGTTCTCGAGAATTCTTGATTTTTTTTTTTTGTACGCGTAAAATGTCAAAGTACCTGTTCGACTTCTGGTTTCCCGATGCTTTTATGAGCTTTTTTCAGCTCACCTCCGAGCCCGTTCTTTGCCCTCCGTTTATAGGTGAGGAATCGAAATCATGAAACATATCGAATAGCCGCGGCATTTTCTCTGAGACCGTGCCAAAGTGCCCCTTTAATTCTCCTTCGCTCTAGATCCTCTTCGTACTCCGCTCGAAAGAAGGATAGGCAGATTCAGCGACTGTTTCGTTCCCGCCATTCCTTTTCTACTGGCTGACTCGCTTCTCCCTATCGGATACACCTGCGACAGCAACCTTTGTCCTTCGTTATACTTCTGTAATCCTCGGCGTCTTTTGGTAGTGTTTAGCCCCTTCGAGGAAAGCTTCCTCTCGCGCTTGGCCTGCCATGTGACCTCAGAGAGGGTGCCGCACCCTATAGAGGAATTCCTGTCTACCGGCTTCCCTCCCAAGTCTGTCTCTCTAGTGAGAAGCCGCTAGGATGTTTGCTGCGGATGACCTCGCCGTGTTTAATTTTGGTGGCACGTGATTAATTTGAGTGCTCTCTATCCCGCGCTTCCGGCCCCGCGTCGTAGGGCTTTCTTAGATCCCCCGTTCCTCGTGACGCTGACTTGCCCCTCCGATTATCTCAGTCCACTTCGCCAATACCACTCTCTCGGTCTACCGAGGATCTGATCGCATTCTCTAACATCGGCGAGTCGCTCACTCCGACTTTTGATGCAAGGCCCCTAGATACCCTCTTGCTTTAACAGCGGGTGCCTCTCGTGTTGACCCTTCCGAGTTTTCATTCCCCCGTAAACTGAGCACATCACTTATTTCGACGATTTCTTTGCCCCCTCTCATCTTTCCGCTCGCCCCTCCAGGCATCCGGAGTTTGGCCCGCTTATGGTCGTTGGCCGCATTCAGTGTGTTCTCCGGCATTTAAGACATCTGTCCCATTTTCTCGGAGCTTGCTACTTGGAACAGATAGTAGCTGAGACCCCCCCTCCCGTTGAGGGCTTTATCGACGTCAGGTCCGGCCGGTGGACTCTCGTGGTAAGTTGCCTCCCCCTTCATCAATCTATAACGTATCGCCTGTTTTTTTTATTCCCCCCGCACTTTCTCCACTTTTTTTTTTCAGAGAGGTCGCCAAAATTCACATTCTTGATTCGCTTACCCCATTTACCGGCGTCGTCTCCAGGCTCTGGTCTTGCCTCGTTATGAGATCGCCCCTTTACGACTTCCCTGGACCTGCAGCTTGTCACGAGGAAATACCATTTCACGCTGAGCGCTTCCTTCCTCGATTCGGGTACGCCGAGCTCGTTCGAGGAGGCGGTCGGGAAATCTCTACGTTTACGGTTTCTTTTCCTGTCTCCGGCGATCTTAGATCGCATTCCCTAAATCCCCCCGCGTTTTATAATCCGCGCTCCCCGAGGGATATCCGGAGTTGTTTGTGCTCTTTTAGTAGTTAGAACGCTAGGACTATTCCGACGACTTTTTGGCTCTCGCGCAGGTAAGATTCTACATCATCCTCTGTAGTACATCAGGACTTTCTTCAGCTTTCACATTCACGCGCACTCTTCGTGTGGGCTTGACTTTTTCCGAATTGAGCCTGCCGAGCGAGTTCTAGTAGGTTTCCAGGGCCTCTTCGCCGAGCGTACTTTATTTTCTCGCTCTTCACAGCCATGAGCACCTCTGTTTCTTTGGTCTGCTTCGCTAGCTCCGATCGAAGCGAGCTCGGAAGTCCCGTTCTTTTCTGCCTGACGTTCCCTCTAATGAAACCGCCCTTCCTTGCCGAATGAACCTCTTGATGCCTACCCCTCTAATCCTCTCCTCCGTTTGTTTTTCTATCTCCTTTGGTTTTTTCCGCTTGTTCATTCGTGAGACTCCTGTCTTGTTCGACTTCGAGCGCGCTCGAAGTCCCGTGAAGTTCGCAGCTCTTGTAGATTGCGGAGCCCCCCCAGATGTTCCTTTTTTGAGATGTTTTCGCTTGCACGGGCGCGCCTTCCTTTGGAGGATATCGAAGCTGTCCTTGAATATAGTCTTGTAGAAGAGCGGCTCGTGCATTCCCGGTCCATCCACGCACACTCTATGTTTTGCTTCCCCATTCGATAGCCTCGTAAGTTGCTGTTCGTAACGAGCTTTTTGTAGTGTTCCCTGCGCGAGTCGCCCAGTCGTCGCCGTGTCTCCTTTTTCGCGGCCGCTCGATCCCTCCACAATCCCGTGATCGTGTCTGGATTCGAGCGCGGCGTGGTGTCGCTCGTGTTGGCCGCTTTGGAAACTCTCCGTCCCTCGTCCGTCCTCTTCCAAGGCTTTTCCGGACCTTCGCCACTCCCCTCCAAGCGCGTCCCTGGCTACCGCATAACCCGCGACCCCCCTAGGCGGCTTGGATTAGGCATTTGTCTTGGGTTTTCTCTTATTTCGTGCCGATGGAAAAGCTCCTTCGTTTCCGATCTTTGACGGCCTCTCCGATATTCCCCCTCCGCACGAAGATTTTTCGACTTCCGCCTCTGCGGTTCGATTTGCGACTACGAAACGGCAAACTGTGCGTCGTTTTCCTTCCTTTTTTCCCTAAAATGCTCTTGCGATCTTTCTGTAATGTGGCTTCTGCTGAGCGCGAGATCGCGAGAGCCTCTTTTCAGTTCTATCAGCCTCGAGTTCGTTATTTTAGAGACTTATAGTGTTTCCGCGAATTTCGTAGAAAGGAGATTCTCTCTGGTCTGTGTGAAGTCTCGCATCCCCTATGAGTTCCAATCCCCGTGAGCGTCGCTGGTTTCCCTTTTTTCCCCCTCCGGTGCTAGCGAGGCTAGAAAGGGCGATCCTGGCCTCGCCTCTAGTGTTCTTGATGTTCACTTCTAGGATCCTCTGATGCTTTCCAGGGCAAACTATCACTGGTTTGGCACTATTCTGCGTTTATAAGTTCCTGTTTCCCCCGGGCTGTCTCCTTAGACTTAGAAGGAGATTGCTCGTGAGGTGCCGGTCTCATTCTTTCGATGTCGGCCTGTTCGCCTGATTATTTAGACCCGCAGGGGCGATTGATCCTCAGTTTTAATCGTATCGGGGATCCGCGCCGCCCTTACTGCTGTCCTTTTGCCCCTTCCGCCGCGACCCTTCTTTCTTTGTTCTGGACGTGTTCTGAAGGCCCGCGCGCCGCCTATGTTAGGCTAGCATTGTTCTCCCCCCCACGCCGGCCTCCTTGCATTTGAACCCATGCACCACGGCGAGCCTTAAGTTTTCCGGCGTGAAGGGACGTCGTTTTCGAAATTCCGCGCGTTTGTCGGTTAAGAGATCCCAGGGCGAAAATACGCTCTGTTTCGGCAACCCGCAGGAGGTCACCTTTTCCCTCCGGCCTTTTCGGTTTTGATTGGCGTCTCTCTGCGCCTCTCTCCTCTCTCTCTGCGAGCCCTTTGCTCGAGTGATGCGCCCCTTCTATCTCTACGACCTTTCTTCCCCCCTTCCAGTCAAGGCCCCTCTTTCAGGACAGCCCGTTTTCGTCTGATCCGGCGTAGCATCCTTTGTGGCGCAGTTCAGCGTACGCGGAGCTTCCCGTCACACGACTTTTGCGCTTAGCACTTTTTTTGTGCCCCCGGTCCGTGCCCAGAGGCTGCAAGATTGGATTCTGTATGCGATTTTTCAAGACTCTCTCACGGCGTCTCTAGCCGCCCTGTGAGAGGGCTCGCGCGAAGATGCATTCGGCCCCCATCTCCTTTTTAATTGTGCGCCGTGGACGCTTCCCTTTGCCTGGTCCAAACCTCTTTGATCTGCCTTTGATATCTTTTTCCGCCCGATGAGGTGCATGGGTTTCTAATGCGCTCCTCTTTCTCGCAGGGGTCGGTTAAGGGCGTCATTTCCATACTGACAACCCTCGAGGGAGCAGCACGGCACCAGAATGATCAAGATTTTTTGCTTGGGCGAAATGCATGTTATCTCCGTTTATGTTGAGGCTCTTGCGACTTTCCATAACGACCTTAAGAGGTCTAAACACTTGCCCCTCACCTATAACAAGTCTCTGTCTCGACAGTTGAACTCTGCGCGTCTCCGAACACCCTTCTCGTTTTTTTATTTCTGCTCTTTGCAGCCTCTCTTCCATTGACCCAGTCCCTTCAATCTTACTCCCATGCCCTTCCCAGAACACTGCGAGCGAGCGCCGCAGTGATTCCTCGCGATTTTCAATTTAGTATTTCCCCCCTCTTTGAGCACGCGATTTTGTTTTTCGTACCCCCCCCCGGACTGGTCTTCAAACTTTTTTGACCTCCTTCCCTGAGAGTCTTGCGAAGTATGAACCCTACGATCCTTGTTCCCTTGAACCTTCCTTGCTCCGTTCTGTTTGGTCGGAGCCAGCTGCATGTAGAAGAAGGAGAGCCTCTCGCCGGCTGATTCGCGGCCGACGGCGAACTTCCCCCTCGCGTTCTCTACTCCCTTCCTTTTCAGTACCTCTGATTCGCAGTTGACGAGGTCCCTGAGAGTTTCCAACGAACTGTTCTTCATCTGATTGAATAGGACGTTTTACTTCATTGTCCCTTTTCCCTTCTAGATTTCCCTACCGGCAAGTCAGGGGCTCACTTCTCCTTTCGAATCGTTCTTCCCGTAGGGCACCTCCTGCCGACTCCCGCCTCTTCTTCATTAGTCTGCACTTGTCGGTCCCCCCTTCACTGGGACGTCACTCTCCTTTCTTTCCTCTAGGACAAAGGAAACGGCGCCGCTGCTCGTTGAAAGGTATCGAGACAGAATTTCCGAAGGAGCGCTTCCCACGGCTAATTGGACCTTCCGGCCCGTCCCCACGATTTTCTGTTAGTGGAGGTATCTTGCTCCGAAGATTGGAAAGCTCTTATCGGCGTGTGAACTTGAGTTTGTGCACTTCACGTCCCCTTCTCCCTCTTAGCTGTTTCCGACGTAATTCCTTCCTCGGCGAGAATTTTTGACAGATCTTACCCAAATGTGGTGTTTCTCCTCTGAAGTGGTTTTTTTCTCTCGCTGGATCCCACCTTATGTGGCTCTCTTTCCTTTCGCTTTTTGTCGGGAGGGTAGAAGCGCCGCTCCTCTCTACGCCGTCTTTTTCTTTTTAAGTTCAACACATCAAGTTCATCTCTATAGTTTCTTTTTTTTCGGCGTTGATCCTTTCTTCACGGTCAATCCCACAGATCGTGGACGGCAGGCAGGTACAAGCTTGTCCTTTTTTTTCTCTGGGCATTTTCCTTTGTTTTCTATGGGTCACATATCCGCGGCGGTTCCCTTTCTCTCCGTCAGGCCCTTCCTACGTTTCTGTGGATACCCGCTTTTGATAAAGTCCTTCTCCCTGTAGAAGCCGAGTGACCGACGTTTCCTCTCAGTATCGTGGTTCGTCGTTCGCTCTTCACCCCCCCTGCGTCGCCGTCGATTTAGACCCCCAGCGACTCAGGTCCTCCCTATTCCTGTCAAAGTTAAGTTGGGGCCATATCGCGGACTCGGCCCCCGATACTCTGACAGCTTAAGCCCCTCTGATTCGATCCCTCTACATTCCTCGGACAGTTCAGCGCCTCTAGAGTCTCTCTTTCTCCTTCCGCTTCAAGTTCGTCAACCCCGAAATGTAGGCGCACTCAGGTTGTAATACTTTCACTCCTCTGCGTATGCACGATCGTCGGAATCCTTTGGACTCAAGCCTTTAAAGGTTCCACCCTTCCCATTCCCCTTTTGTAATCTCCCTACCTCGTATGATGTTGGAGATCCCGAATTTCCCTCGATCGATGGGTCGTTCTCGCAGTCTTTTAGGAGGCCTGGAATTTTGGGTTTGATTCCTTTCGGTTCGGGGGTTCTTTTTCGCTGTCACTCTCGGTAGCTTCTCATCGCGTACCGCCGCCTATCTTTTAAGCTAGACGACTTGAACCGCTAGCCCCCTATGGTTTATTTTTTCCTGTTTCTCCGCGACCTTGGTATAGTTCCCTTCCCGGAGTGTCGCTTAGCCTAATGCGAGAACCTGCTTCTGCCAAGATTGAGGAACTCAATTTTGATTTTTTGAGGGCTCGCTCCCCTTTGTAAGTTGCCCTGCGCACGGGCCCGTCAATTACCGACCGTTTATGCTTCCAACTTCAAATTTTCATCCTCTCTGCGTAGGTACCAGCTTTGGGTTTTGTGAGCCTCCCTCCCCCCTATTAGAGATTTCTTCTTGCACTTTCTCTTCCCATCTTTTAAAGACCTGTTCCCGTCCTTTGGAGACTCTTTTTATCGCGCCTTAGCGGCCCGACGCGCTTCCCCCGCGCCTTTGCTTTCGTGTCCAACTCTCCTCTTTGCATGAACATCTCCACTCGTTTTAGCCTTTTTCTTATGGGTTTCTATAGACCGCACCAACAGTGAAATATGAGCGAGCTTTCGTTGTTTCCTCCTCAGATTCCTCCAACCTGTTATCGTTATTGCTAGCTTAGACTCTCGATGTTGTCCTTGTTTTAATGAGTTTAGCCCCTCATCCTTCTTCTCCAGCCCGTCCTCCCCACCTCGTAGCGTTCCCTTGACTTCCCCTCGGAGAGCGGTTGTTCTTTCAGGAAATGAGCCTTGAGTGAACCTGCTCCCCTTTTCCCCCTCTGATTTCCCCCAGAGCTTTAAGTTCCTTCTTGCGAGTCCCTTTTATCTCGTCATTCCCCCCAAGCTAGAGCCGTGTGCCCGCCTTCCATCGGTTCACTTTTTGATAGAGTGCTCGCCGTTGTGCATTTTTCCGGCCGGTTCTGATCAGAGCTGGCCCCTCGATATAACGCGTTTTCAGAGACGCCTCTTCTCTAGTTTTTTTTCGCTAATGCCAGCCCTCTCCGTCGCCCGCTGCGACGTTGCACTCAGGAGTCGAAGGAAGTCTTCCCTGCCTCTCCCCGATTTTTTCTTTCCAGAACGATTTTCGCGAGCGCCTTCCGTGAAATTCGGCTTCGGCCCGGGACGTCAATTAGGCAATTGCTGCCCGCGATTTTCATCTAATTCGCGTGCAAGAGCCTCACTCGAAGCTCCGCGAGTCGCCGAGGATCCCTAGTGCACAGGTCACATCTCTGATCTTTTCTACGCGACCGTATTTGAACACTTCTCCATTACCTCTTTCTTGGCGATCAGAGAGAGTCCCTTTGGCAGCGAGATAGGAGGGTATTTTCCATCTCGGGCACTCTGACAATAAGTTGCATTCATACTTTTCTACTGGCTTTCTTTGAAGTCGCTCTAGGCCGATGACCTCGAGGTTGCTTGATCCTTACGAGAGGCTCTGTCTCTGATTTTTCACAGAGACTGCCCCCCCCCCTGCAGTCCTTTTTTCCAAGTCTGCTTCGGATGCACGCGATCCCACGGCGCCACGTTTTAGTTCGCTATTCGCCACAATAACGTGCGGTTCGCGTAGTCTTTTTACACATCTCTGCGATGATTTGGATCTCCATCGTACGCTTGAGATCTTTATATCTGCCCGGACGCTGCCCTGTGTTTATGCAGCCCTCGCTAGCCATACCCTCGGACCCACGCGCTCTTCGGTACTTTTTTTAGAGGGTTTTGCGCAGATGCTTCTCCCGTTATTGAGGTTTAGTGTCCGTTTTATACATGCTTAAGCATCTTCAGCGTCCTTCAGAGGTGCTGCTTGCCTTCCTCGCAGAGTAACGCTGCGTCCTTTATATCCTCCGCGATTCCTTGCAGAGGCTTAGGAGGTGGCTCGTTTTTCTCTCGGACGGCTCTCACCGCGACAAGCAGTCCTCCGTCCCGTCGCACGCTCGCGCCTTGGTCTTCTTACCGTCTTTACGCCCTCATTACCCTAGTCCTCTGCTGAGACCCCCCCCCCATCTCGCCCCGCCCTATTTGGGATGACTCCTTTCCTGCAGATAGCTGGCCGGGAATCTTCGACTCTCGGACGGTTTTTCGCCTATCTTTCTCTTTGTCTCGCGCGCACCTTGCCGTTTGCATTTTTTTTTAACCAAGAACTTTTTCTTGTCCTCGGATAGCCGTCGATGAGTCTTCCACGGGCCGTCGCAGGCCCGTCATTAACCTGCCAGTTGCCTCTTTTATCGAGGAACTTCGCACCGCTTCTTATGAGGGGAGCCTTTTGTGTTTGAGAGATATCGCCAGGTTTCGTCATCGCGTTCTAGAATTAAGCTGTCCCTGGCCACTTGGTGCTCCTGAGGGAAGGGGCCTTTTACCGGCCTTTTAGTCGCTCTCGTCGTTCGTCATCGGCCTCGCCGCCTTCCAAGAACACCCGAGTGTCGGTTCGCGCGCGGTTTTTGTCTGATTTTTCCGGGTGATGCGTCGCGACTCCTTTAGAAATGCTCTGTGGTCATCGACAATACGATCCTCGGAATACCTACGTCATTTCGTGCTGCCCGTCCTCCGACACTGAGAGATTGTGCCTCGCTTGATTGACGCTTTTTCCTTCAGGTCTTGAGTACGAGTCGCTTGTACTTTCCCCTAGAGTTCGCTCTTCTATGTAGATGTGCCTGACGGAGCATAAGTGCCACGCCTCGCCACCTCCGTTTCTATCGAGCATCTTTCGATCGCGTTTGAGCTCGGCGCTCCTGTGCCTTGTGTCTGCGCTTCCCCATGACAGACGCAGCCCCGCTCCGTTACATGACGATTCGGTTTAGCGCATTCTCCCTTACAATATCCTCGCACTTTTCTGAGTCCCCCTCCTGTCCGCGACCAGCAGAGCGTGTTTCTCCTTGATTGGTGACTTCTTCTTCTTCTGCCTGCAGGTTGATCGCCGCTTGATCCTTTGCGATCTCCCTACGACCCTCTGCCTCTTCTTTCGATCCCCGCCGCCTTGCCTATGTTTGCGCCGTCTTGAAAAGGTTTGTTGTCCGACTTGGTTTCGACTACTGACTTCCAACGTTTGCGAATCTAGCGTCAAAGAACATGAAAGGCTCCTTTTGTATCGCTTGCTGTGGATTGCACTCTTTGTGATTTTTACTCGCTCTCCTCGTAGGGGTGTGAGAGAGGTTCGATCCCGCAAAGATTTCTCTTCCTAGAGTCGGTTCGCTTCCTCAGGTGTCACAAAGAGATGCAGCGATTTTCGGGTGCCGACCCTGTTGTGACAATACCTTGAAGAAGAGAGTAACATTTGGGGTTTTCCTTTTTGATTAGAGGATCACCAACTAGTTTTTATCGAGCATCGGTGGTCACTCCTCCGTCGGCCGATAGATAGATGATGCCTCGTCAACTTATGGACCCTGCTTGTCGGAGCAGTCCGAGAGTTTTCCTTGCCTCCGAGACCTCACGCGCGACTGATATTCTCTTGTCGGTCGGGTCATAATCTTTTGCTCTCGGTTTTACGACTGACGCGCGATGTTAGGAGTCTCTTCCTCTCCAATATGGCCCCTCGTTTCTTCCCTTTTGTTGATCCACTGCTCCTCTCAGCCTTGTTCCCCCTTCCAAGCTCCCCCTTATGGTTCCATGACGAGCCTCGCCGTCGGATGAGAGATTCTTCTCGCTTCGACCTGCTCTTTCAGTGCCAACTGCCCCCACGGCTCTTCTTCCCTCCTCTTCCCTAGCAGCGACGGACGGTCCTTTCTAGGCGCTCTGCTTGTCGCGGTACTATCTCTTCCGAAAGACCTCCCTTTTTTTCTCTTTCGGAAACCGCGCGTCTTTACTGGTTTCCCTTTCCTCGCTCCTTACCGTGTTTCCGCCTTCGATCAAGAACAACTCGCATTCTCCGTTTCGTCAGTCTTCCGTATATGTTGCGTCCCCGGTCACTGACGGATTTCGGGAGCCCAGACTCGACATTGCCATCGGCCAATTCTCCCAGACTTTTCCTCCCTCTCCTTAGTGGCGAGCGGTTCTACGTGTCTATCCGCTCGCTTCTCCCGTCACTTTTTTTCGTCGTGGATCTTTTTTCTGACCCTTCCGTAGGCGCGCCGAGTGCGAGCTGTTTTCTGCTTTGAGTTGCCTAAAACGATTCCGGACGGATGATCGACGGTCTTTGATGTAGCGCGCTCTCGCAAATGCGGGCCCTTCCGTCTCTTTGGTTGCCAGGCGAGGACGTGCCCCCCGCCTTCCCTACGCGATCTTTTGGCTTCCTCTCGATCTGGTACGCCCGTCTCTATTCTGTTCCCCCCTTTATGAGTCTCATCTCATTCTAGTAGCGTCAGGTCCTCCCGACCGTCCCTTTGCGGTGTCTTACCTCGTCACCGTCATGCAAGAAGTTGACCGCCGGTGCCTCTGCCGGTGTTCTTTTACATGGTAGCGCCGGAAGTGTCTTGCCAGAATAACCTTAGCCCTAAAGTACCAAGTAACTTCTGGTTCGAATCCCGCGTCGCTCTTCAAATCGCCTTTTCGTTTCTCTCTGTCATCTGCCGACAGTTTCGAGCCCCATTCCATCACTCGAGAATGACGGCCCCCCTTTCAGCTTCCGCGCCGAGTCCGATAGCCCTCCGTCAGCTCCTCGTGTCTCGCTTTCCCGATCAGGTTTCCCTCGATGTGATTACAACACGTCTGGTTGGATTGCCAACGTTTTGCTCCGATAGGGTCTCTGTCTTCGTTCGCGATCGACTGACCTATGTTTTCAACGATTCCTCCCTGAACTTTTTCGATTTTTTTTTTTTTGGTTCTGGCCGAGAGCAATCGCTAGTCCTCAGAGCCCTCCGCTCGCTTTGCGGGCCTGAATTCCCCCTCCCGGAAGTCCGACTCCCTCTTCTTCTTTCTTCTTAGTTTGCCGAGTGCCATTCTTGCCCCGTAACTGGGAGTACTCTGCTGCCGAGGGCTTGCCCCCCCCCTGGTAGAGTTTTCGGTTCTGGGGAATCGTCGCACGGAATTAACACCTCTCCTGATCTTAGTCACCGTAGGACGAAGCAGATTCTTCCGAGATGTCTCTTTCTTCTTGTAGCCTTCTCAGCGAGGGTAGAGTTAAAATTCGCCTTGTCCTGTCTCCTCGAACCTGGAAAAGCTCTCTTCGTTTCCCTTCAACGAGAACAGACCCCTCTGACCTTATTTTTAGCCCCGAGACTGGACCTTCCGTCTCCTCATAGTTTTGACGATTCTCTCCCTCTATCGGAGCAAGAGAGAGCATAGGATTTTCCCTCTTTGAATTAACCCGTCGATCGTCTTCTCTCTTCTTACCCTCTTTAGACGAAGTCTCGACCCCTATGTTCTGAACTATTTTTTCCTCTCCTCCACCATGTGGTATTTTTTTCTCCTTCTTTTCCTTTTTTTTTTGAGTGAGTATGGATCACCATTTCCCGTGAATTTTTGAGGTCTCTTCTTTCTTCTCTCTGAGAAGAGAAATCAGTGCGTGACCAAGTGCCGTTTTCCCTTTCGCTGATGTCGCGGTCCTAGCGTTATTATTCCGGCAAATTAAATCTAGTGTTTTTCGGTCTTTCTCCCTCTTAGGATCTGAGTTCCTTCAGCGTAATTGTTCCGCTTTTTTTTTTTTCTTGTTTTTCGCCGGGCAACGATTCGTGTTCTTTCCTCCTTGATTCCCGTAGAGAGCGGAACCTCTCTTTCCTTTTAACGAATGCTAAGACCTCTCCTCGCATTTTGATGATCTGATTGCACGTCGGTAATACGCCGGCGTCGTGGAAGCCTTCCCTCTCAGCTGTCTCTTCTTTCGACGCTCGATCTCTACCTTTCCCGGTAAGAGCCCTCTTCTTCCCTCAACAAGTTCCACGTGTTCTCCTCGATTCCTCTTAAATGCCGACGCGCCCCCCCCCCCCCCTCAGTAACTGAGACCCTCTTTCACTAACGTTGGTTTTTTCGAGGACCGCAGCGAAGAGAGACGGTCTTCTTTCTTCTTTTTTTCCTGCGCTGGCCATAGCACCACCTCCCTACCCATTAGGAGACCTTTCGTGCTTCCTTTTCACGACGCTGGAGGTCACGATCCCTCTCCTCTCTGTACTCTTCCTCCTATCTTGAGAAAAACCGTTGCAGCAACCCTGCCTTTTTTTTTTCTGCGGCTCGCGTTTCTTCTGCTTGGGATCTGATTCGTGCCCCTACCTAGAGATCTTTCTGGTTCTCCTTCTGGCTTTCTCTTTCGTAATGAGCGTGTGACTTTTTGGGGATTTCTTTCATCGACACCGTATCGGTACCTCGCTCCTCGACGCTCGCGTGTTCGACCCGCCAGATCCCCCGCTTTATCTGCTTCCCTCTTGACCTTTCTTCTTCCTTCCGGAGACTCGCAGTTCTTAAGGGGTCACCTGTTTCTCCCCTATATGATGCGTTCTTTTTGCTTGAGATATTTCCGCCTTCAGAGGTCGTGTGATTTCTAATTTAAGTCCCATTATCGTCTTCATCGTCGAGAATCCCTCTATGAGTTCTCCCAGATGCGAGGAGCTTCGCCTTCTCCTAGATTTGGGTAAGCAGTCTTCCCTTTCCCGGCCATCACGGCGATGGTGCCGCTTTATGCGATTTTTATCGTTTTTGCAGCTCAGCCCGGATCGCCGTCAGTTATCGCCTGGTTTCTGACGCGAAAATTAACCTAAGATAGAAATATTTTTCTTTCTTGCATTTTTTTTAAGAAACTTTCTTATGTCTCAGTGGAGGGACCTTCCGCCCTTTTTTTTCCATTTCATCATCTAGCCTCTCCTCTTGTGTTTCTTTCCTTGCCTTTCCCTTGACCTGATTCTGCATAAGTCTACAGCCCCTTGCTTTTCCTTTCCTTCCCTTTCTCTCCTCTTTGAGGAATAGACTTCCCGTTAGCGTGATGTACGGTCGCGCTGGCCTGCTCCTTCGGTCCAGAGTCCGGTCCCATTTCCGTTTTGGCCATGGATTTTACACCCGAAAAGGCGACGGCTCCCTCCGTCCCTTTCTGTTAGGGGACTGAGGCTTCTCTCTCGCCGTGGTCTTTTGCATGGCAAGTGTCTCCGGGGCGCTGTCTGAGATACGCCCCCTTTCCTTTCTCCTCGCGTGAGTTTTATTCGATCATGTCCCCCCTCACTAGCTTTCCCCTTTCCTGTCAGATTTCAGCCCTTGCGCGCCCAACCAGCTAGCTGTTCACGTCCCGTTGACTTCTTTTCCTGCACGCGAAAATAGCGGCTTTCTCGGCTCTAAAGCTGATGCCCTCTTTCGAACGTTCTCTCCTTAGTTCTATTCGCAGTAAGACCCCGGCTGCTCTCCGCCGATCCCCAGTGGTCCTCGTCCATATGATTTTTCGTGATTCAGTGACACTCTCTTCGTCCCAATATTTTCGCAAGCCCCACAATTTTTCCTCTCTTCCGACTAAGTCGGTACTCCCCTTTTGCGTGTGAGTGGGTCAAGTCCTCGTGGACTCCCGGCGCGACCCATCCTATCTCCTCACGTGTTGTCTCCAAAGATTTTCCGAGTTCCTTCCCCCCGGATATTTCTACATGTGCGCTCGATCTTTTCTCGCCGCGACGACCTCCCCGCTCCCTCCTATAAATGATCATCTGGCTTTCTTTGCCTTTGAAGGAGCGTTTTAGAATATATCTCCCACCCTTATTTCTCCCCCTTGAGGGCTTTTTTTATTCCTCCCGTTTGGAGTATAGTCGAGATTTCTCCATTAGGGATGATTCTCCTTCCTTCTTAGAATAATTCTCGGACCTCTCCCCAATGCCTCTCTTGACGCGCGAGACAGGTCGCTGTCTCGGTTTAGAGTTTTTTTTCCCTTAGGAAGGGAGCTGCTCGACCTAATAGTTTCACTTTTTCGACCTCTTCTCTTTTCTCCTCCTCAACTTGGAGACAGACTTCACGCTCCCCCCTTCGATGTCATCTTGATCCCCTTCTTTTCTCGTCGCTTGGAGCATTCTGAAATTCAGCAGAAAGCGATGGATATAGAGCAGTTCACTGCGTTGTTGACTTCCTTCCCCGAGTAACGAGAGCGACAACCCTCTAGCCGCTCGAGTTTTGTGAGGAAGAGGGCCGCCCGGGACGCCGGCCCTTGCTTCGTTCTCAGTAGTATCTTGCGGCCATTTACCCTTTTTCCCACTTCCAAGGTCTTGAGAGCCCCTTTTCACCTCGTCGCCCCTCTCCAAATTTTCTGAGATACTAATCTAAGCGCGCTTCCAATTATGTCCGTCTGGACTCTCATTCCGCATTTAGCCAGGACTTCG
>Ga0179591_1320825_pt1 | contig 19328 bp, 26 predicted proteins | sample CZOMad2_1_08_16f_FD_182891 | JGI IMG/M metagenome (GOLD analysis project Ga0179591, IMG submission 182891) | Vadose zone soil fungal communities from Angelo Coast Range Reserve, California, USA - CZOMad2_1_08_16fungal (PacBio error correction) | ecosystem: Environmental > Terrestrial > Soil >... | reverse complement strand
AAGATACAATGACTAGGATGCCCTTTTCCCTTCCTGAGCTCTATGCCGCCCCCCGTTGTCCCATGGTTTTTAAAGGCTTTTCAAGGATACACCTTCCCTCCCCGAAGCGCTTTACCTTTTTTTTTCTCAAGAGGCTTTTGCTTTTGATTTTCCAAATTTTTTACCCCAGGAGATGAAAAAGTAACGTTGTGCCTTCCGTCAGGCCTGGTCCTTTATTTTGCAGATTTTGGTATCTTTTTTTGCATTGATATAGGCCCACAAAGATCGACACTTCCCACCTTTGTTTCTCAACCCCTTTCTTCTTTATTTTCTTATGCAAAAGCTCCCTTGGTGTCTCCTAACCCCCCGCTCAGCATAAAGATGAGAGGCGGTCATCGCCTGCGGTACAACCACGGTTTGAATATTTAAGCTCTCCCCCCCTTCCCCCCCAAATATTTTGAAATGCCCGATCCCCTTTTTTCGTGACCCCTGCCACTGCACAAAAGTTCCTCCTTCCATTCTGATCCTCGTCCCCCTGCCCCCCCTCTAAACATCTTCCGAGGTCCCCCCTTCCTTTTCCCCTTGACAGTTTTTTTTTGAAAGTGACCAAATAAGATTTCAGTGTGGAGGCTGTACAAGCCTCCCGGTCACCCCCTTCCTCTTCTATTCCCCCCCCTCTTCAAATGTCCCCAGATCAGACTCCGATTATCTTTTCTATTGACCTTTTTTGATGCGAGATATCCAGGAACTCTGTGAAATGGGAGGCTCTATATTCCCTTCCCTTCTAGGTCCCCTCCCTTCCGGTTGCTTCTGTTACTGGATTCCGGCCCTGTATAACCTGCTGATGAGAATTATCGAACTTTTTTTGATTGACTTTTGTTTTCCCCTCTTCCCTTTGACCCCTTTTTTTTTTCCTGACCCTTTCTTTCAAGAACCGCCTTTCCCCTTTAATTAAAGCACGATATGATAAGACAGAGTCTGTACTTCTAGACCAATCTTTCAGAATTCTTCCTTTCCCCTCCCCTTCCCCCCGTCACTCCCGCCCCCTTCCTCCCCTCTCCGATCCCCACCATACGGAAACCCTGCCTTGCCCGGCGTTTTCTTCCCCCCGGGTTTTTTTAAGCTGAGTTACTTTAGATCTTCAGCCAAGCCTTTTTCTTTCCCCCAGGAATATTTTTTTCGATCTGAAGAACAAGGGATGAACTCCTCCTGTAATCTTATCTTTTTCCTCTTTCTTGGTTTTTTTTTCCTCCTCCAATTTTCTTATACCTGAAGGTTCATTTCCCTTCAAGCCCTTTTGGGGGGACTTTTCTTGACCCAAAAAAAATCGGCCTCCCCTCAGGCCACGCCGTCCCCCCCTGGGCCTTCCCCCTTCCTTTTCCTTTTTTGAGGATTGTTTTTCCCTTTTAATTTCTCCGTCTCGTTCACGTTTTTTCCTTTTTTCCCTGAAGCATTCTTCTTGGTCTATCAGTACCCCGGTGCTTCCGCCGAGCGTGGTCTTTGGATGGAAGAAATTCCCCACCGCGCCCCCCAACCCTCCTTTTTTCCTGTTTCCCCCTGCCTTCTTTCATCGTTAACCCCCGGCATTTCTTTTTAGTCTTGACTTTCTTTGTTTGAAAATCCTCCCCGCTTCCAGGATAAATCATTTAGGTGACCCGCCGCATTTCTCTGCCTATACAGCCCCACCCGGTTCCTTTTCCTCGATTCCCTTTTAGCCTCATGACCTTTCCCAATTTTTCCGAATACTTTTCTCTGGGGATGCTTAGGGGGGTCCGGTCCAAATTGGCTTGTACAGGCCTTTCCCTCTTAGGTTAACGTTACCCTCATATTTTTTTCTTTTTCTCATAGCTTTCTCGGTTTTTTCCCTCTTCAGGTTTCCTCCTTCTTTAAGGGCTTTTCCTTTTTGCAAGGGCCGCCGGACCCGATGAACCTCCCACGAGGTAATCTGTCCGTCCAATTTCGTTGCACGTACCTCTTTCTTTGTTGTCTCCTGAGCCTTTTGACTGGAGGGAGGAGTTTGCTAATTGCAGTTCTCCGGAATTTCCTTGGTTCCCCCTTGTCTTTTTCATCCTTTTTCCCCCTCCTTGGTCGCTCAATGCCCCTTCCACCGATAGCCCCCCCTGCCCGGGTTATCCTTGCCTTTCCTACAAAGGACGTGGCATCTGTGGAACAAGTTTGACTTAGCTCTTTCCACAGTGTTCTTTTTTCCCCCAACTCCATTTCCTATTTCATTCTCCCAAGTTGATTCTGCCTTCCCGCATTTTTTTCTTAAAAGTAATTTACCAGGGGTACAACCTGTGTGCTAGCTCCCCCCCTTGACTTTGTCCCTTTTTTTTATATGTTTTATTTCTCTCTTTTTGGGGCTATCAGCGAAGTGACCCACAAATTCGCCTGTGTTTAAGGATTCCGATTTTCATCCTTCCAGCCTTGTCTGAGTCCTCGAAGACATTTTTTCTCCCCCAAATTTTCTTTCTTTGTATATGGCCTACATGAGATTTTTCAGCCAGTTGCCGAGTTGCGTAATCATGGTCCGTCTCCATCTCCACCCCTTTTCCTTTTGGGTCCTTTTGGTTCCCCCCTGGCGATTCCCTCCGAAGGATCTTGAAGGATGACTTATTTTCAGACTCCGTGTTTTTGAGCGGCCTCCCAAAGGGCAGAGATCCCCTCCCTCCCCCCCATCCTCCCATCCCCCCATAAGACTTTTTTTTTCAGGATTTCGCTTAACAAGAGGACGGAACGTGCAAAAGCTCCGGCTTCAACCCCCCTCCTCTCCCCCCCCTCCACCTCCCTTTTCTTTTTTTTTTTTTTTTCGGATGGACTTGAAGGTTTTCCAGAGGTACTAGACCCTCACGGAACAGGACCTTTTTTCTTTCACTCTCTTCCAAACCCCCCCCCCCCCCCTTTCTCCTGCACTTTTCTGAACCCCCCCCATATTCCCCCCGACTGCAAACGGCTGATTGCCAGTGTCTCCGTCAGGAGACTCTCCCTCCCCTTGAATACTTTCCTCCATTTCGCCTAATTTTTTCAACGGGAATATAAAGGATCTAAACTTCATTGGTAAGCGCTTTACCCTAGTTTTTCTTCCCCCCCAACTTTTCTTTACTTTAAATTCCTGCGGTAAAACTTTCAATGCTTCCAGCCTTTTTCTTCTTTGCGACTTTTTTTTTTTTTGTTCAGGTTTTTAACCTCTTTTGCTCATCTAAAAAAAAAGATCTACAGCTTTCCAAAAAGGGTTGAATCCCCCCCTTTTTTCTGAGCTTTTTCTCCTCCCAAGCTTTTTTTTTAGGGCATCTTTTTTTCCACAGCCCCCCCCCCCCCCCCCCCCCAGCAGAAGTAGAGTTGCGAGCGGTTTTTTCATCGCCGTCGGCCCCCCGAGGTACGATGTAACTGCCCTCCTCCTCTTCTTTTTACCTCCCATTGTTTCCGAAAGTAGGTATTCAGTCCGTGCCTGTAGGCACTGCAAAAACCCTGATAAGCAGGCCCTGAATGACCTAGGCGAAACTCCCCCCCCTTCCATCTGTGGCGCTCCCCCCCTGAGTTCTTCTTTTCTCCCGAGGTCTTCCCTTATAGTGTTTTTGCAGTGAAAAATAGCGGAGAAGTGAGTGCATTCCTAGTTGGGCCTTCCTCCTATTCATCTTATCATTTAGGACCTCCTTTCTACAGCTCCCAAACTCCTGACTTTTCGCGACCTTGCGAGATCTTGGCGCGATGTGACCAGTCTATTTCTTATTCCCCTCCTCCCTCCCCTCCTTCCAAACTTGGTTTTTCCCCAAAGATTTTCAAGGCCCTCCCCGACTGCTGATGCGACATGATCCCGGAATGTTTTTGGAAGGCTGTTCTGACCCTTCACTCTTTCCCTCCTCATTGATGTCCCCCTTTTATTTTTTCTTAATCCCTTCGACTCTTTTTCCCCTGACCAGACGCTTTTTCTCATTTCTTGGACTGCGAGACCCCAAACTGATGAAGCCGTGCTGCGTGACCGATATGACCTTTTTCTTGACCTTCATCCCCCGCTATCTTCTGCCCAGTTCAAACCCCCCTAAAAATGACCCTTCCGTTTTTGGTGACGGATTATTCTGGATCTCTGTGAGAAGATTGTAACTTGAAAAGCAAGCTTGGCATTTCCCCTCTCTATGCAGGACCCGGACTTCCCTTTTGCTCACTCTAGTCCTCCCTTAGTATGGTACCTTTTCTCTAGGAAGCTCCCTTTCCTCAAAGAGGGATTCTGTTCAGGAAGGGTGCACATATTCTCCACCTTCATGCTCATGACCTCCCTTCCCCTCCCCTCCACACCCCCCTTTGCCTTTCCTTTCGGTTTCTCTTCCCTTTGTCTCTTTTTTAGGACCTCGGTCAAGCTACCTTCCACTGGGGATACAAGATACAGATATTTTTTCGCATCTTTTCTTTGTCTCCTTTCTCAAACCCTTCCCTCCTCGTTCCCCCTCCTCAAAATATTTCTCCGGGAAGTTCTTTTTTCCAAAAGTTCTTTACTGCATTTCGTATCAATTTTCAGAAGTAGTGCTTCAAGTTCCTTTACCCTGTTGGAAAACAGGACCCCCTGCCAATCCCGGATACCTCAATGGTCCCTCTCCTTCTTCTTCTACCTTTTTCCAAATGCAGGTCTTTCTCCCTCCAGGTCTCCCTTTTCCCTTAAGGGATTTTCCAGAATGATGTGGCAGTTCTTAATTGGTTTTTAAGCGCGTGGGTCCCTGCCCTGCCATGTGTCCCCACCCCCCTTTTTGGTTTTTTTCCCCCTTAAGAGACTTCTTCCAGTATACTCTGTTCAGGTTTGTACAGGAAGAGCTACGGCAAACCGATAAGTAACTCGGGGTTCCTCGCAGTTCAGGTTTTTTTCCTGGGAAATCCCTCCCTCCTTCTCTTTGCGTTCTTTCTGGCTTTTTTCCAAGAACCTTCTTCCTTTTAAGGGTGTCTGTTTAGAAGCGAGAAATATTTTGTCAGCGCTTCTTCTAACTCGGTGGTTTTCCCCCCTACGTGCGGTCCTCTCCTTCCTCCCTGTAGGCGGTCTCTTTTTTTTTGTCATTTTTTTTTCCTCCCATTCATTTTTTCCCTTTGTCCAGCCCAGTTCGCATAAATTTGGGTGGATAACCTTTTTGAGTTCCCCTCTAGTTTTTTGGGTTCTCTCTCCCCACCCCCCCTCCAGCTTTAAGTCCCGGACCTCCCTTCTACAAATGCTCCCTTTTTCTAAAAAAGTTGGTAAGACCTGAACGCTGGCACCTGTGTCTCCTTCTTCAGTTCCTTCTTTCCTACCCCCCCTCTTAGCTTTCCGGGGGATATTTCTCTTGGCGTAGATCTTCCCAAAGGATTCTTACCATGGGAAGGCCACCTTGTTGATCGCTATTCTTCCCCCCAAACTTCCTCCTCCCTTTTCAGTTGTAATATGGGTTCTCCTTCTTCCCTTTGAATTTTCTCTTGGGTTTCCTCTTCTTCAGAATACGGCCTGGCCTCTTGCCTTCTTCATGAGTCTCCTCTTCCATATCTCTCCTTGTCGTTTTAACTCCCTAAATTTCTTTTATTTGGCTCGCTAATGAGATTTTCAGCCAGTGGAATTTGGTCATAATGGAGCCTTGCCCTTTCTCCACCCCCATTTTTCATTGTTTTTCCCTCCCTGTTTTGCAAAATATGGGGTGGTCAATGTCTTGCAGGTTTTTGTAATAGTCTCTTTCTCCCCTCCTCTCCTTTTTTTTTTTCCTCTCCCCCTTTGCAAGGACCTTCCCCTCCCTCCAAGACCCCCCCGTTCTTTCCACCACGAAAATGGGTTTATGATTGCTCGCCTAGTGCGCTTTCCCCAACGCCCGCGCCCCTTTCTTGAACCATCCTATTTCAAATTCTTCCCATCAAACCATTGGCTTTTCTTCTTAAAATCAGCTATCCTTTCTTTGAAGCGGCTATCTCGAACCTCAACCTGTCTTGGATGCCCCCTTCTGATTCTCTCTTTTTTCCCCACACCTCTTCCCCCCTGACCTCAAGTTCCCCCCCCCTTTAGTCTCAACATATCCCCAATACTGCAACTGAGCCGTGTTTTCCCCCTTCATTAGCTATATCCCCTCAAAAGTTTCCCCCCCTTTATTATACCCCGGAAATCCAGGATTCAACATCCCCTACTTCCTCCGCGCTTTGCCATTTTGCTCCTGACCCTCTCCATTTGACTCCCTTTTTCAATATACCTCTCAACCTACACAATACCAGAAGTTAGGCCCTCTGCTACGGAGCAGCGGTTAACTTTTTGAAGCTTCTGTCATTTTTTACTAGTCCTCCCTCTCCCCTACTCCAAAGGGGACCCTCCCCAGGGTTGAGCCTGCCCTGGTTTCTACATGGTGCCTTTTTTTTCCTAAGGGTCCTTCCGCCCAACTTCATACATTTTTTCCTTTATCCCAAAAAACTGATGAAGCTTGAAGCCCGCTCTGACCTCAACTACGTTGTAGCACCTAACCCCCCTTCACACCCCGGAGTGTTCCCCTTTTTTTTGCAGGTACCCCCCTAGTAAAGTTTTATGAAGTTGCGCTGGCAGGCGAAAACAACTTGAACTTAGATGTGGCGCTGCCCCGCGTACTGAAAGATTCCAGTCGCGCCTCTTTTCCCTGATCTTTCTCCCCTTTTTTGAAAAAATCCCTTTTTCTTCTTGAGCTTCCAACTTTTTTTAAGGGAAACCTGAGATTGCTATCCCATTCAGTACCAAGGTATGATGCCCCTGCTTCCCCTCCTCCTCCTCCCCCTATAGTTTCTTTCTCTCCTGGCGCCCTTCTCTTCTCTCCTCTCCTTCAGATATGAGTCCCCCCCCTCGGTATTGGCTATAGGTCATGTTCCACAAGATGTACCGGCCTTCTCAACTTATGCTGAGAATGGATCCCTAACTCTTTCCGTCTTTTACTCTCCTCCGTGGGGATTTCCCAAGATGCCTGGCGTTTTTTCGAGCCATTTTTGCCCCTTTCAGGACAACAAAGACCGTCTATATGAAGCCCTGTTGGGAATGATAGACCCCCTTCTTCAGCCTGGATGCCTTTCCCTCCTTCTTTTTGCAGCTTTTTGCAAGAGAATCCTTTCTTCTTTTCCTATTAAACTTGGCAACAAATAAGTCACTGATTTGCTTATGGCAATGCGTGTGGTGAAGGGTGCGCTTCAGGAGCATGATTTGAGAATTCCCCCTGCTGCACCCGCCCCTTTAGTTCCTTCCTTCTTCTTTTTCCAGACCTCCTTTATTTTTATTTTTCTCGAGATTATCTCTTTAGTCATCCCCTTCTTTTCATTCAGTTCCATCACTATGGCGTTGCTTCAGGGTTTCTTCTTCTCCAAATGTGCTCCGAACTCAGGCCTCCCTCCCCAAACCCCCCCTTTCCCCCTCTCTTTTTCGGATCGTTTCTCCTTTCTTTTGCGTTCCCGGCCACCTCGCCGCTACATGATGACAGCTGGGTATATAAGGACCCCCCTGACCGTGCTTCCCGCATACGTCCCCGTTTTCTTGACTTCCAGTCCCCCCCCGAGTCCTTTTTTTTTTTTTTCCCCAATTTGAAAACTCCTAGTTCACCTCAATGAATTTTCTCCTTGATAAGGGAATTACCTATTTTTGGAAAAGCCCCAGCCCCTAGCCACTACCGATCCCCCATGTACTCCCTTCTGTCCCCCCTTTTCCTATACCCTCTCCTCCCCCCATCGGAGCCCTTCTCAGGTTATCTCCCCTTTCTGAAGCTTTTTTTCTTTTCCCCTGGTTGGCATCCTCCTGATTTCTCAGAGCCTGGGATACCATGATATGCAGGTGTACCGTTTACTGATTTGTAAAGAACCTCTTCTTTTTAATTTTCTTTTTCCCCTTTTTCCCAGCCTTCTTCGATAGCGGCTTTTTTGCTCGTCTTTAGTTGCTGTCTCCTTCAGGACTTGATTTAATTGTGGGCCCCCAGGATCCAGGAAAAGTTAACTCTTGGTCACTCTTAATTGTAATTTTTTTTTTTTTGCCCCAATTTCTTTTCCCTCCTGAGTCATATTCGGTGGCTCTTTTAAAGCTCCCATCCGTAGGATGCCTCGGGGGCTTTGGGCGAAATTGAATTCCCTTTTCGTGAATTCCCCTTTCCCCCTTTTTTCCCCTTCCCTCACGGGCGCCCCCCCCCCCCCCTTTTTGAGATTTTTTGGGTCGTTGTCAAACAACAGCCCAGCACTCGGCAACCGTCCCTTTTTCCCCCTTCCCCCCCTCCGCCGTAGCGTTTCCTGCGATTTCCCTAAAATTTTCTTTCAAATCTCCACCTTCCCCTCTCAGTTGAGGGGCTCACAACAGATTTGCCCTTTCTGGTAGTTTTTCTGACCTCCTTCACTTCTTTCCTTTTTTTTATCGGCCTTATTTTCCTGGGACATTTTTTTCATACTCGGAAGGGGCCCCCCTGGCCCTCCTTCCCTGTCTTTTCGTTTTTCCCCCCTCAGGATTCTCTTTTTTGTTGGAACTCCTCCTGGCAAACATGCCGGTCCTGTTGCAGGTTTTGAGTCGAGATAGCGCAGCTTACCAGGATAGATTGTCCTGTTTCGGTCCTAGCTTTGGGAACCCCCATGTCTTTTTTTTTGAATTTTTATCATGAGTTCACGGGAGTAGGAGTTGGTCTCAGAATTGCTCTCTTTTTTACCCCCTCTGACTAGCAACCCCCCTTTTGTTTGGGACTTCACGATTTCTGGTCTTTTTTTTTTTTTGATTGTGAAGGACTTCTCTCGCTTTTTCCTAATATACTTTGTTGTTCTTTTTTTGAGATCTCTCCTTCTCCCTCTTCCTTGAATCCCTAGAACACCCCTAGCCCACGAACTGGTTGTCGTTACTGGATTCCGAAATGAGTCACTACTATGGCTCCAAGTCCTCCTTATCCCCCCCCCCCCCCTTTTCCAGATTTTTTTAAATTGTGACTTCTTTCTCCAAGTACTTCTTCACTTTTTGAAAGCATTATATCTAGACCCTTAAACCCGTAAAGGCAGGGAAGTGGCCATTCTTTCGCTCTCACCCCCCCCCTTTTCCCCCTCAAGGACTCCCTATCCCTTAATTCTTGAAAGAAGCCTTCGGAGATGGCAGCAAACCAGGGACCATGGTCTTTATCCTTTTTAACTCTTTCCCGGGAACCCTTCATCCCGGACCCCCCCACTTCCCCTCTAGATTTTTTTGTGTGCAGAAACGGACACTGCGAGGATCCCTTTTGAATACTTTCTTTTTTTTCCCCCCCACGTTTCGAACTGTCGGTTCTGGACTTGGGGAACCAAGTGATGGCAGGTAGGTGTCGTTTTTTTACCTTTTCTTTCTGCCCCCACCCCTATCGTTTCCTCAGGGCCCTCTTTATGAGATGCTCCACTTCCAAAAGGCTTCCGAAAAGGCGCTGCCATAAATCCTTTCGAATCCCTTCCTATTCTAGTTTTCCCAAGGATCCTCCTTCAATAAAAATTTTTTCTTCGGATGAAACAGCAATGCCCCTGACCTCTTCTCTTGTTTTTCCCCTCCGACTTTTAAAAACCTCCCTTTCCCTTTGAACCCTTCGAACCCCTGAACTTCAGAGGTGGCGGCCCGAGTCCTAAGCTTTCCTCGGAGGACATTCATCCCCTTTGCTAGTTCCCCTTTTCCCCCGATCTCTGTTTCTCCATTCCTGTTTCCCTTTAAACTGCCTTTTCATTGGAGAACACTTCGAATGACCCCTTAGGGCCCCCCACTGTGGACCCCCCCGCTTTTTTCTTAACTATTCTTCGAGACCCCCCGAGGTGCCCTTTTTTCGAGGTTAAGACCCAGCGACAGCCGTCTAGGCCGCATTTGGCTCCCTTTCTTCGGTCCTTTTTCTTTAAGAGGTAGTGGATGTCCTTCCTTCAGGTTTCCCTTATGTGACCTCGGGAACGATGGAAGGACTCTGTTTCAACCATCCTTACGAGCTTTTGGCGCCTGTTTTAGCCCTCTCCTTTCACGGGTTCCCTTTACGATGATGTTTCTGGGAATGTGAAGACCAAATGCTAAGCAGTGCTCGTTTTCACCGAATCTGACCCGGTGCCTACGCAAGAGACTTCTCGCCCAGCTTCCCTTTCCCTCCATGTCCCCCTAAACCCTTTCCTTTTTTTTGGGGTGTCCCTTTTTCCTTTCTCCCTGATTTTGAGAAGATTCAACCCCAAGGATTAAAAGCCCAGCCATTTTTGATGGAAGGATATCTCTCCTCTCTCTTGAATTCCCTTCCCTCCTTATTCTTTTCCCCCTCCCCTTTGAGAGAGATCCCATGTCTACTTTCTTCATTCCATCCCTTTTTCCCCGGGTTGACATATGTCAAAAGCCGGCTCTCAACTCCGTCCACTCCGCCCCCCCCCATTGCAGTCACGTCCTTTTTTCGTCTCTTTGAATATTTGATTTTCTTTTCCTCTGCTGCGTGCATTCTCCTCTGCGGTTTTTTCTTTCCAGAACTTTTTCCTTTCAAGCCGCGGTGCTTCCCTCTATTTCTCGGTCTGTTGGGGGAAGGAAGTCACACCCATGGCGCGTGCTTCCCCCTGTAGCCAAAAGTTATTTTTTTTTCCCGGGTTCCCCTACCGTTATCGGTCACCTCTCCCCCTTACCCACCCAAAAAGTCCTTACTGCTGTCGCTCCATTCTCCCTTCTCAAGGGACTTTACTCTTTTCCCCAAATTCCCCTCCTCTCCTAACCTTACGTTTTTTTCTACCGAGCCCTTGAACCTTCTTTCCATGATCCGAACAGTGTTAGCCATCGCAGACCGCTGATCTTGTGCCTTCTGTTGGAAGAATACTGGTCTTTAGCGCTTTTTTTCTCCCCATGCAGTTTTTCCCTAAGTTGCAGCCTCCCCCTTTTTTTTTTACACTGAAAAAGAAAAGTATCTTCACCGGTTCTGACGTCCTCGATAGCCCCCTTCTTTCAGGAACTCGGTTTCTTCTCTAAGTCCTTTTCCTTTTTTTCCGCAGTTCGACTGCTTTCGAAGGACCTCCTTTTTTTTTTCATACTCCATGGGGGTTCCAATTGCTTTTACTCTGAGAAATCTTTGAGTTACCCTCGGACTCCCTTTTGTTTCCGACTTCGTTGCAATTTTTCTGGATTTTTCCTTTTTGAGTCTCCACTTTTCTCCTTCCAGTTTCGGCCGGCAAGGTACCAATGCGGCCATTTTTCGATTGTTCCCTCCTTTTTTTTTTCTTCCTGCACCCACTGATCCTTAAATCCATGTTTCCGTAGAGGGGACGACCAAAATTTTTTCCTCATTCAAAAGTTTGTCTCTTCCTCCCTCCTTATCCTTTCTGGGCCTTCCCAGAGTTGCCCCTCGCGTCTGAGAGGGTGAAGGTTGATCCTCCGAAATAGGCCTTTTGTCTGTAGATCTTCCCCCCCCCCTGCAATCTTCCCCCTTCTTTACACTTTTTTTAGAGTCTCCCAAGTCCCCTGAAGGGGCAGGGGAGATTGGTGGAATGGTGCGATTTTTTCTTTGTAGGATTTTTCTTTATTGGGTTCCCCCTTCCTATTTCATGTGACTCCTCGATCCTCTTCACAGGACAGGCTGAGATGCTGTAATGAACCGGGAGTCCCTCCCCTCCTTTCTTTTTCTTTTTTTTTTTCTGGATTCCTTTTTCTTTGGTTCTTCCCCCCAGTCCCTAGCCCACCAAAGTTCTTGGTGGGAAGAACGATGGTGCCATATTTCTCCCTGTCCCCTTTCGGATATGTTCTCATATGTTTTAATTCAGTTGTTGGGTGACTGACGATATATTAATGGGTATCCTGCCCTAAATTTCCCCCTCCCATATTTTCCATAGTTTTTTCCCCCTCCCTTTTTTCTTTGACCTTTTCCTTCCTTGACTTACACCCCAAACGGATCACGAATTGCTTTGAAAAATCTAGCTCCAACCCCCCCTTCTAATCCTTCCTCCTTTTCTTCCCTTGTATTCCCCTTTTTCTCCCGGGCCTTATCGTATTGAAAGGCAAGGCAGTGGCAAAGTCGAGTTGAGGAAGGGCTTGCCAACCCCTAGACCCCCTCACTCCGTCCCGTCCCCCTTTCCCACCTAGATTTCCTCGTCCTAAGGTTTTGTCAGGACAAAAGGTTGTCTAACTTCTCATTCTCCCTTTTATTTCCTTTTTTTTTTCTATACTACCCCTCTCAAGAAGAGCTGAATAGGTTTTGGAGCCTAGTCCTTATGCTTAAGCTTTTGACCTACCCGGGATCCAGGTTTAACAAGAATGAAACAGGAGTGACCCTACTCTTTCCCTTTAGGTAAGTTTTGTTTCTTCCCCTTTGCGTTCTATGAGAAAAAAAAAGCCAGACAATTCTACCATTTTCCTTCCCCCCCCCCATTGGGTCCTGACGCAATTTTTTTCCAAAGTTCTGCAATTCTCCCATTCTTCTTGCGAGGGCTGTTTCTCGACCTCGGAAAACCTAGACTCTCTCGCTCCCCCCCCATTTGGCTTTTCTCTCCCCCGGAATCCTGAAAGGGCCCTTTTCATGATTCCTTCCAAAAAAACCCAAAAGACCTGCCGAAGGATGCGCTTCCGGCGAAACCCCTCCCCCCCCCTCGTGTTTTTATCACGCCCTTTTTCAAGAGGGTTTTTTCCTCTTACCTTAATTACCCTTCTTATAGTGTAGGGTGAAGGCCCCCATCAGAGTTCTGTGATGCAGATTCTGTTTTATTTACACTCACCTTTTAACAGGTACACCCTGCGATATATGATCCACCAAGCGCTTTCATGACCCCCTTCTTTTTGAACCCCCCCTATTCAAATGAATTTGATATCTCCTTGCGAGATTTTATGTGACTGGAGGAGTTAGCTCGCGACAGGCCCCCTGTACTTCCGACCTTCTTCTTTGGATTTGTTTGGCCCTTTTTCCTCTCCAGACTTTGGTCACGAAATGCAGGTTGAAGTGTATGTCCCTTTTTCCCTATTCCCAGGTCGTCACAAGCTTCCGGCGTTCTTGCACTTCGTTTTTCTTTAAATTCCCTGATATGCTTGATTTTTAATGAGAGACCAACTGCTGGAAGCCGGGGCTGTCAGTGACCGCTCCTCTTCCGGGCACGAAGCACCCCCCCTGATCCTTATTCCCCCCCCTCCCCCCCATTTTCCCTCTTGAAATTTTGGTTTTGATCTTTCTCTAGAAAGGGCTTTGAGAGCCTGTCAACTTGAAAAGCCCCTCCCCAGCCTTCTTTTTTGAATATAATGCCCCCTTCTCTACTGGCTACAGACTGCCCTCCTCCTTTTTTTCTTCCTTCTAAATGGTCTCTCTTTCGTTCTAGATAGGACTCATCAAATATTGCTTTGTTTCCAGTCCAGGTTTGACATCTTCTCAAAACGTCATGACTAAGGCAATCTTCCCCCCCCTGGATTCCCCTTCCCTTTCCCCTCGTATTTTCCTTCTGAGTTTCTTTTTTCCCGGTTCCCTCACCGCGTTTTTCTTTTCATCAGTAAAAGAATGGCTTCAAGGCATATTTTCTTTGCGCTGAATGAAAATGCCCCAAGGCCTCCTGTTCACTTCTGTCCCAGCCCCCCCCCCACCCCCCCCTTGGTTCCCTTTTTTTAGGTCCCTACAGCATTTAAGAACCATTTCGTATCCACACTCTCCCTTCTTGATAAGGCCTTTTGGGAAAACCCTGACCCCGCACCCAATCCCGTAAATGTTCCTTGCCTCCTTCTTTCCACATAGGCTTTCCCTTTTCTCACAGTTTCTCCTTCAGGAAGGTAGGGGGTCAGGCTTTGGCCGCATCTTTTCATTCATCTCTGAGTCTCCCCTTCTGCAGGTCAACTTCCTTGGAACCCTCTTTAGTTCATCAAGTCCTCGATTTTTCCTTGAAACACCGATCACTATCTTCCGGTGGTCCTCCCTTCCTTCATTTTTTTTAAAAATTTTGTGTTGCCCCTGAGACCCTGATTCATCCTTGATCCTGACCTTTACTTTTGTTTCCCCTGAACCTTCCCCCCTCTTTGGTCAATTTTTATGTCCCTTTTTTTTTCTTTGATACCCTATTTTTTCTTCCCCCTTCATCCGGTTTGTGTTCAGACGGCGATTCCCCATCGCAATCCCTGTTTTTTTTTCCTTAGATATCTTCCGGAACCCCCTCGTCCCCAGGTCCTTTGTTAGTATAATTGATTGTTATGTTTTTGGGCTGCTTGCAATACCCCCACATGCCCTTTTCCTTTGCATACGTATTTTACATTCATCTATGTTGAAAAAGTTTTGTCCATGAAAGGATATCTTCCCTGTTTCCATCTCCCTTTTCTTGCTCCACAACCTTTTCCAAGCGATTTCTTTTCTTTTTGTATATAATGTCCTTTCTTAGATTCCCATGCTCATAGAACCTGGGAGGTACACCTGTGCATATTTTTGCATCTTCCCTTTCTCCTATTTGCCGCTTCTGGTCCGCGTTTTTTTTTGCAGGCTTTCCTTTTAGGGGGTTTTAAGCGATTTGAAGTAAGACCATTGCATATGCCTTTCCTTCAGGAGTCTCTCTATCTCTTCCCATCTATATGGATTATACAGCCTCGAAATTTCTTGGATTTTGCGTGAATGTCTTTGGAAGCCAGTGGCGTGGTCCCTAATGGCGCCATAGCCCCCTTTCTGCCTTCCACGTTTTCCCAATAGTGGTGGGCATTCCTTCTATCCCTTTTCGTATTCTCTTCCTTCCCTTTTTTGATCTATCAGACGACACTGGAAACCGCTATTGGCACCCACCGTTTTCTTGCCCCCCAGAATTTTTTTTCGACTGTCCCCTGCTCTCAGGTTGATGAACTATAGGATAGAAACCCACGGCCAGAGACCCCTTCCTTTTTTACTTTTTCTCCCCCATTTTTTGCTCTTTTTTTTGCTTCCCCTCGTCTCCCCCTCCCAGGCAGGAAGTGGCCCGGGCTTACATGAAGCGTGACAAAAAACCCCCAATCTCCCTCTCGGCAAGTTCTTCCAAAAATCCCCCCAACAATCGAAAAGGCCACCGGGAGGCCATAAGACTTTCATCTTTTCCCCTAGTGCCCCCTCAATGGCTTATCCAGGGCCGATCTACAGGCCATTCTTCCGTCTCTCCCCCCTCCCATCAGCCCTTTCCTCTTTTCGGTTGATGATTTCCTATGGAACATAATTCTTTACCCCCCAACTTTTTAACACTAGATCATGCAGTTGTAGGACCCACCTTCCTGTAGTCTTTTCCTGCCGTGCTTTCCTCGGTTTTGGGGTTTTTCCCTCTCAACACCCCCCCCCTCCCCCTCCACAACTCCTTTTTTATACTCCCCCATTTATGCTTGGCAGGGGACGCATTTTCCCCCCAAAAGGAATTCTAACCTGACCTCCTTTCTAACTTTTTTCCCGAGAACTCTTCTGATTTTTTCTTAGGAACACCCATGCGGGACGATCGGAAGGCTACTCAAATGTCTTTCGTCCCGTCGAACGGGGCCCCCCCCCCTTGGAGGCCCTTTGTTTTGCCCAAATCCCCTAATTGCGTCTTTGGGCACTGCCCCCCCCCTTATTTGATTTTGCCGAGTGAAACAGCAACTTCCCTCGATGTGGTTAACCCCGCAGTTCTTTCAGAGTTTTCGTTAAGCTCCCCCGATTGTTTTCCTTTTTGTGGCAAAAAAAAGACTAGGCTGTGATGAGAGCCCGCCCTCCTTTGACCGGTTCCCCCACTGCTCTCTGCCTGACTTCAACCTTTGCCCCAAAGGAATGAGACTCCTGTCTGTTCTCCTCGGTTTCTGCGCTATGAGGCCCGCCGTCCCCGAAAGTGTGAGCCAGGGGGCGAGGGGTTCGCAAACTCTTTTTCCCTCGGATCTTTTTTCCTTCCGGCACTTTTTGTTTCCCTGCGGTATTCCCTAGGGATCCTTTTCCCCTGAGGGGCGTTCAAAAGCTTCAACCCAACAGTTTTTGGCCCCGGACTTTTATCCTTCCTCTTTTTTCTTCCCCCTCTCCGTGACTCCTTTGTCCCTCTGGCAGCATTTGATGACTGCCCCTAATATGACCCGGTGTTCTTCTCCTCAACCCGAGAATACTAGGTCCACAATCTTCCCCCTTCCTCCTCCCCTGAATTTCTTCCTTGTGCGGATTCTTCCTCCATGATTTTCCTCTTCCCCCCTGCTGAAAAGAAGCCATATTTGATGGGAGAATATGATGAAAACTTCCTCCCCCCTGGGTCTCCCCCTTCCTCCTTCATCTTCCCTTTCCTTTTTCCTCCCCCCCTCTTTAGAGATTTCTCCTGTACTCCAGGGTCATTCCTCGGCAGTTCAGAAGATAGAAGGAAAGAACCTTCTGGCTGCCGGGTTGCCTTCTCCGAAGGGCTTCCTGAAATTCAGGACTCCCACCACCCCCCCTGCCTCTCTCCTTTTCGGACATGGACCTTTTCTTTCCGCGCTTTTTTTTGAACGTCTGGTCAGAGGAGGTCACGGATACCCTGATTACAGATTAGATCCGTTTCCTGCCTCCCCTTTTCATCTCTTCGGTCTTTGGATTTTCCCCGTTTTCAAACCCTTCCCTTTAGGAACCCCCTTTCGCCAAACACTTTTTACAGTCTTTGTGAAATACTTACTTCCAGAGTTTTCCCCCTTTTCTCAGTTGCCTCCTTCTTTCCAGTTCCCTTCCATTATTGAACCTTCCCCTTTGCCAAACCTAAAATTTCCCATAAATGGTCGGTCCTAGACTTTTTGGGAGACTATACGAGCCTCCCCCTTCACATTCCATGATCTTTACACCTTAAGGAAGTTCCTGGTGGCAAATCATTGTTGTGGCAGTTGGACGTGGTCATTGAAGCTTGGTCTTCCCGACCTCGTTGACCGTTTCCCCCCGATTGGACCCCCTTTTGCACGTCTTTTTCACTGGCAACCCCGATCCTAACGTTCGTTTTCATGAAGTCTCGATTTCCAACTCTTTCAGACTCTGGCAAAATCGACTTTCTCTGTTTTCTTTATCAATTCTTTTTTTTCTTTGCAGCCTCTTTTGAATAACCCTTCCATCGGGCATTGGGGAAAATTTGGGCTACGCCGAGACCCCTTCGGTAAGCGTTCCCTCTCCCCTTTTTTTTTTTACTTTTTTCTTCCTTCTGCAATCTTTTTTTGAGGTCTGCAGTTTGAAGTTCCCTTGGGCCTTTCGTACTGGCCTTCCTAACTTTGGGTCTCTTCCCCCCTTTTTTCCTTCGACTTTTTTTTGATGCACCCTTCCACTCAAGCATTCCTGTTCAGGCCTAAGGTACCGGTGCATCCCAAATGTTGTAAGCTATTGTTTCCCCAATTTGACGCCTCCTGATCCTTGTGTCTTTCCCTCCTTCGCTCATTCTTGAAAGCCTTATTCATGGTGAAGGTTGATATCTGGAATTTCTTGGGCCGTTCTCTTTGAACCTTTCTCTAACTTTTCACCTTCTATTAGTTTTTCGTCTGCACTTTATTCGGGAAGTATATTGGTGGAATATTTTATTTCTTTTATTCCCCCCCCAGGTATTTCTTTTTCAAGAGCAAGCACTTTTTTTACTTGTCCTTTTCGCGAGATGTTTTTTTTGCAGTCGGCACACAGACAGTGCTTCCTTACGAAAGCATTGTCGCACCCTTCCTCCTTTTTAGTTGCCGTGATTTTCTCCTGAGATTTTTTTTTCCCGTTTCCTTCCTGTCGCACCCCGGTGAGTGGTGGGAAAGAAATGTGGTGCCCCTGAGATTTTTCCCCCTTTCATCTCTCCCTGGTTTAGAGCTTTCCTCATTTTTTTCTTTGTCTTCTTCAGAGGCAAATGGCCGAGACCGGTAGGTTCCCCTAGTTTAAAAATTCCCAACAGAAAATGGTTTTGCATGGAGACGGACCTATGCCCTCGGTCCTTAAAAGTTCTTTCCTCCCAACCAAGGCCTCTCCCCCCCATCCATAAATGTGTGCGTGAAAACTCCAGGTTGCTTGACGTCCCTTACTTTCCTTTGTTTTTTTATATCCTCCCAAATTCTTTCCCCCGTGGCCCTCTTAAGAGCTCCAACAAACTATAAAGTGATCAATTGTCTCCCCCCTCCTCCCCCCCCCCCCTTAACCCTGCTGCTTGTCCCTCGCTATACGCAGCAACTGTCCCTCCTATCCTTTTCTTTTCAAAGGTCTTAGGCCCCCCTTCCCCAATATTCAGAAGACGATTTTTTCCCCCCCCCAATCCCCTTGATCCTCCCCATCTGAGCTTTTTTCCCTCCTTCCTATCGTTTTCCCCCTTCCCCACATCCTAGCAGTGTAGGAACCGCTAGTGGGCTTTTAACAGGCCTGTTGTCCTTTCTTGTCATGTGAGTGCATTGATTAGACAAAAAAAGATGACTCACCCCTGTTCTCTTCCCCCCAACCTTTATTCCCTTTCTTATGGTCCCCCCCCCCCCTTTCCGACGGCACCGAACTCAAGAGTCGCAAAGTGATTGCTCGGGCCCGTTCCATCCTCCATTCTCCCCCCTGATTCCCCTCTTTTTGGAAGCTTCCCTTTTCACATAGGTTTCTTAGAACAGTTTGGCAACACATGAAAGTACTCGTGGGACCCCTTTTCACTTTTCCTTTCGGACCCTCCCCCCCCCCAGGTAATTCCTCCGGATTGCTTTTGAACCCATGAATTTCTTCGAAGAAAACCCCGGAGCTGAGAGGGTGCGCCTGATCCCTTACCCCCCTCCAGTCTTCCCCTTTGGGGACCTTCCCACGAGGACCCAGAGGCTCCCTTTTTTGAACGGCCCTCATCTTAAGGTTAGAAAGCGAGGACCCCCTTCTTTCTGCCCGATTCCTCTTCCTCCTTTCTGCTTCCCTTTCATGGGCGCCGAGTAAACATGTTTTGAGTCTCTGTGCTTCCCCTAGGTCATTGTATTATCAGGTAGGCTATGGTTTCATGTTTTCCAACCCAGATTTTCTGGCCATCTCCTATCTCTTAAATTCCTTGCTGACTTTTTTTTTCCAGTGTAAAGTGTCCAGAAGGAAAAGGATTGCCCCCCCCACTTGTTTTTGAACCTCTGGCGTTAGGTTTCCCTTCCTTTTTTTCCCTTAATTCCCTCCCTCCGACGAGGAGGGGAAGTCGAGTTTTATCCTAAACCTTCTTCCTCAGCTTAGTTCACCTCCCTCCCGGTGGAATTTCCTGAATCTTCCCCCCTATACTTTTTTCTTCCCCCCCCAAGACCCCCACTGAAAGACCCACATTCTTTTGGTTTTTTTGGTTCCTTTTTTGTGCTGCTTTTTTCCTTTTGATTTTCAAGCCCAAGCCAGAGTTTCAGGGCAGATCTCTGAACCTTCCGATATGAATCTTATTACCACTTCCCTCCTGTCTCCCCTTTGATTTTCTCCCTCCTTTGTTGTTGAGTTTCGAGATTATACCAATACCATCTAATTACCTTCGAGTCCCTAAGGTTTCCTTCTCCCAAATACGCTCCTGAACTGGCAATGTAAACACCACCATGGTCC
>Ga0179591_1338490_pt1 | contig 19329 bp, 23 predicted proteins | sample CZOMad2_1_08_16f_FD_182891 | JGI IMG/M metagenome (GOLD analysis project Ga0179591, IMG submission 182891) | Vadose zone soil fungal communities from Angelo Coast Range Reserve, California, USA - CZOMad2_1_08_16fungal (PacBio error correction) | ecosystem: Environmental > Terrestrial > Soil >... | reverse complement strand
TCCCGTTGACCCCCCCCTGTTTTGAGGGGGGATCGACTGTCGGAATATATCCCCCATCGAATTCTTGTCCCTTTCCTTTTTTAGGGCTCATAAGCGGATTGAAGTCAAGTTGGTGCGATCCACCCCCAAGTCTGCAATCCCCGCTCCGCTCATTTTTGCCTCCCTTCACGCGTTGTAACCGGTCCGGGACTCTTAAACCCCCTGAGATCGGAGGTTTTTCACTTTTTGATCGTTTTCCACTTTTTTCCACTTTGGTCCGTAGGTTGTTGGCGATTTCACCCGTCTTGACCGACCCATTGAGTGTTTCGCGTTTTTCTTTTGAACCCGAGTGACCGGTCGCTTCTTTCACTCGTGGGGTTCGTACATTCCAAGGGCCGTTCTTCCTGGTTGTTGTGTCGCACCTCCCAGTGATACCGGTATTGGCTCACGCAGTGTTTTATTTTTTCCCTTTTTTTTTTTTCCGACAATTGCCCTTTTGACAGTTCCATGCTAGTGACCCTTTCCTTTTGTTTTGCCGTTTTGATTGACGTGCCAGTACCGTCTTTTCCCCAGAGCGGACCCCCTTCCCAATGCTTCCCCCCCATGTTTCCCCATCTTGTCACGTGCCCCGGTATGTTGGCGACACCTCCTTTGGTTTCGCGCCTTTTTCCACACCATTCTTGTTCCCTTTGTCTACTTTTCGGCTGTCCAACCTTTCAACCGTCACGCCGGGACTTGCTTTTGTCCCAATAGGCGTACCTCGACGCCGTGCTGTTTCTCTCCGCGTCGAGGGGGAACAGTCTAGAGTGGCAAACAACTGCTGTTACAAGCCCTTTGAACTTCCCCCCTTGTTCCTTTCGCCCGCTATGAATATTTCCCACTCCTTGTTTTTTATTAGAAAATGCTGGGTTCTTCCAAAGTGACCCCTGGCTTCGGGTTTCCCCTCCCCTCTTCCAATCCTTGTTTGCTTGCTCAGGGATTTTTGTGGTTCTTGTCATACCACAGACGCTTGGCTCTGATGACTATCAGAACCCCGATCCCCTTGAAAGTTGGACAGGCCCCCGAACGTCCAAGGTGGGATCCAACAAGGCTTCCTCTTGTCCAGCACGGGCAGGGTTTTTTTGGTTGATGACCCCTTTCGCCCTTTCAATGAGCCTCCCGTGAGTCATAAGTGGCACGTTGTTTCCGTGTGGTTGCCAACAGCCGGCCCCCCCAAAGTTCTACCCCCCCCTGTCACGTTTCGTGACAAGCGTTGTTGCAAAATTTTTTCTGAGAAGGTGACCCGATGCTGGAGTTCCGACTCATTTATTGCCACCTTTCCAGCGGTCCCCACGCCCCCCCCCCCCTGGTCAAACACAAGTCTCTCCAATTCTCCCGGCTTTCCCCCGCGACGCACTGTTTGCCCCAATCAAGAGAACCCTTGGATACCACAAGTATCTCGGAAAATTTCCCCCAAAGATACCTTACATCGGTTGGCTGCCTTCCCTTAAGAACCGTGCTTTACATTGACTCCCCGGGGCTTTTTCCAACATTCCGTGTCTCCACCACGTCTCCGAATAACCCCACCGTCAGCGACGCTTCCCACCTTCCATTGAACTCTTGCGTGCTGTTAACCTTTCCCCCCCTTACACTGGAACGCGTTAAGAGCTCGCCTTTATCAAATGCACTTCGTGCGACGGTCCACGCATTTTTACATTTTTAAACTTTTTCCGAGAATTGTCCCTTGTGACGGTGTGCCCCTTTCTGTCATGGACTAGAGTCTCCTCCTTCCTCCTTTTCCCTTCTCCCGGTTGTTTTTCTAGAGTTTTCCGGGCTCCCGTTACTTGGATCCCCGTCACCGCACTCCTTTTCCAGCACGTTTACGGGCAGGATGCCCACTGTGACCTGTTTCGCCCGCCGTACATTTGAGTGTGAGCCATTACGGTTTTAGTGATTTCAGACAGCACTTGACTTTCCGCCGGCACGGAAGCTTGCAGCTCGTGGTCTTTTTACTTGCTGGGAGTTGCGACCCCGTTTTGACCTTTTTACTATTTTCCCCCCAAATGTCCACGGCTATGGCACTTCCACGGCCCTCCGCCTGTTATTTTCAACGCGACCTATCCCCCCTTTATCGCAATGTGCCGACGTCTTTCCTTGCTTACTTTTTTTTGGATCTCTTGTCCGGGTGGCCATTGGTCCTCCGACGTTGTCCCTCCATGTCAATTCTCTTTGGCTGGGGCGGTTTGGTCTTTACGTTTTTTTCATACACCCGATGCACATTCCATCCTCGGTTTCCCTCATTTCTTCCTGACCCCACAATTACTTCAACAAATCGTCTTTCCTCCCATTTTTGAAGTGGGCGGAGTATACGGTTTGGCCTGTTTTTTACTTCCGTCTCCCACCTGGACATCAAGGGTTCTTCCCGTTTTAACGGGTGACCCCACACCGAGTCCCCAGTGGTTTTCCTCCCTACTTTTTCATTGGACTTTTTTTCAGGCCACCTTTTCGGTGATAGACCTTTACTGCCACATGCGTTTTTTTCTCGTTGTGATGATCTTCTCCAATGCCCCTCTTCTTGAGTTTCCCAGCCCCCAACCTTGGCCGTGCCCCCCGCATGTCTTGTCCCCGCTCAAAACCCACTTCCCTGGGGTTTCAATCCCAGCATTTTCTCTTGCCAACCCCCCAGGATTGCATCTCCGTGTCAAACGTTCCCCCCTGCTGTATTCTTCACAGTTTTTTTTCCATGAGACGGCTATTTTCTGCCCTAAGGCAGCGCACCCCGCTTTGGGAATTGTGCCATCGTTTACGCATTTTAGTCAATATTTTCGACTTTTTTCAGTGATTTTCATGATCGGACTTTTGTTGCTTTCGGTCCCTTTGTTGGGACACCCCCTCAAAACCCTTTTTCGTTCCACATAAAAGGGTGGGCTTTTTTCTTTTTCTGGGACCCATGTTTCTTTCTAAAGGCCGTCCGGTGACCCTCCCATCGGTCTTTTTCCACCCGGTCCCCCACTGCCAACGGCTTCCGTTTTTTTTTTCCACGCTGCTGGCCCCCTGGGAAGCTATTCGGTTTGTCACAATTTTTCCATGCGTTCTCCATCCCAGGGCTCAATGCGTTTTTTTTTCGGCACTGTTTTTGCCGCCACTTCTGGGCCTTGAAGGCTTACCCCACTGCACTCCCTCTTGGCCGCTGGTCGCTTCTGTAAACTTTCCTGCTCCCCCCTCGCTTTGGTTTTTTTTTCTGGTCCCAAGCCTTTTTTTTGCCAACAACATCACGGCCAATAAGTTTGCCCGCTCCAGTGAAACGTTTCATGGTCTTCCCCCCCGGTCAAACGAGGTGTTGGGACGAGCTTGGACTTTTACCGACCTTGATAGGCCCCCCTTTCCTTCCGCCGGGTCTTCTGTGCGCCTTCTCTACGAACCGACTTGGAACCCCGTTCTCCCCCATGGTTCCCTTCCCTCCCCTCGCACGACCGGGATCTCTCTTCTTCCTCATTCCTTTTTTGGGCGAGTCGAAGTAGTGCCGCATCCATAGGTTGTTCGGGCCGCTTTCGTTGGTGAATAATCTACTTTCTTTGCCCCTTTTCTGCCGCCCCCTTGACTTTTTGAAGGTTCCGATCCCAAAGGTGTCCAATCACCGCCCTCCCGCGGCCCATCCCCGCGTATTGTCCCCGAACCTTGAGACTTTTAACCAGAGTCGGGTGTGGATCGTGCACCACCTTTTTTTGATTTTGTTGCCGTCACCCTTTTTTTCAGGGCTTTTTGCAATTACCTTTGGCTGGCCCCAGTGAGGATCTCCCGCACGTTAACTCAGTTCGGTCTTCCTTTCGGTGGCCGGTGGCCTGTTGATCGTTCCCCCTTCTCCGCCCAATTGACTTCGTTGTCCGACCGGCCCTTTGTGCCATGCCTTTGTCCACGTGGCCATTCCTCAGGCGTTGTTTCCAAGCTGCCGCCGTTTGCAGACCGTGCATACTGATGCGTAACCGCTTACAGTTATTCACATCTGTTTCCAGCAAGACGTCCCTCCGGTTTGTGGCGGCTCCGGTGGGTTTTTTTGTTTTCCCCCCAAAAAACCCCCCATTTGTGGTGAGTTGCGCTTGTTCCCCCTTCTTCGATTTCGCATTCCACCTCCTCTTCTGAAACCACGGCCCCGTGTGCCCCGATAGCCTTTCCTGTAATATCTTCCTCCCTGTACCAATTGCCCACCTTGGCGCTTGTTCTTTGCTTTCATAGGCCGTCGGCACAATTTTGTTTACAAGCTTCATGCACTGCAGTTTTGTCCTTTTTGCCCCTGCTGCCGATGGAATGGCCCCCATTGGTTTTTCCGAGGCTGCAAACTTTGTTTCCGCCCTGCAGGCTGGGTGTCCCCTCCTTTGCTGCTTGGCGCTTGCTCCCGTTATTTTTTTTTTTCCCGTCACGCGCTGTTCCCGTGTGGAAAGATCACCACTCATAACCGTTGAAACCTTGTCCCTTCAATCCAACCGACAATTTGGCCCAACGATGCCGACGGATTCCAACCATGATTCTTGTCTCACAGCACTTGCTTTTTTGTTTTGGTCCCGTGAGCAAGGCCTGCCCCGTAACGTGTTCCTGTTTCGTAGGGCGTCAGTTTTTTCCCCTGTGCAGTTTCCCCCCTGACCCGCCCCCCCCCCTTATCCACCTGTCCACGTCTTTGGGGTTTGTTGTCAATTATGGTCTGCCGAAGGTCTCGCCCAGATGCTTGAATTGACATCCATTTTCCCACCCGTTTTCATACGCGGCGCCCCCACGCCAAGTCAACCCCCCATGTCGTTCACCCTTTCCACGCCGTCTTAGCACCCCCATTGAAACCGTTTGACCCCCTTCCTACTCAACCACCACTTACCAATCATTTCGTAGGACCCATTGCCCCCCCCCCGATAATTTCTTCGCTTTCTTCTTTGGTTGGATGACTTTTAGCGTGTGAAGGTGTCCAACAAAATGTTCGGTGCCCCGTGTCCCGCAAACAATTACAATTTAGTCCGGCCCTCCCCGGCACAGGTCTTGTTTTGCTGACATAAGACCCTGAATCCCCCTAATAGCTCCTCTTCACTCCTGCGGGAGCGACACACGTTCACGTGGTCCGCCGTTAAACGTTTGGCTGTTGGTTACTTTGATCGCCACTCGTGGCCCATGCCGCGAGCTTCTCCCTACTTCTTTTTTGTTGAGATTGAGATCTCTGGGCAGGCACTCCCTTTGCGACCGCCGACTTCCGCCGCCCACCCATTTCCGCGGTACCCCTTGGCGTTGAAAAACCACCCCCCCGTTTTCGCCCTGAGGGCAGTCGTGACTGCGTCTCCTCTCTCCCGTCCGTGTTTTTTCTCCCAGCCACTCGGCTGGCCCGCAGCGTCTTCGCTTCGTGGTTGTTTCCGTATAGTGTTTCCGTTTCTCCCTTTTATTTCACTTCGGCTACCTTTCACTGCCACTTCCTCCCCCGGCATAGCCACCGCGCCCTTCTTATTTTTTAAATGTGCTCTATTTTCCTTGCATACTTTTTTTTGTGTCTACTTTTAACTTCTTTGTCTTTTCCGTCGAATGTTCTGTTCACCCTTTATGACTCTTTCGTTTACTGGTGTTTGTTGCCTGTAACGGTTGGACCCTACTTTTTTAATCTCTCGTCGCTTACCTTCGGCTAAAACTTAAACCCCCCATGCTTCCCCTGAAGCGTGACTTTGGCGGGGACTGTTCCCCGTTGGCACCTGCAGGTCAATGGGTGCCTGTGCAACGTCCCCTGGCGTTGCGGCCCTTGATTCCAAACCGCGCCCAATGTTTTGTGGAGCAATTTTGAAACATTTTGTCCTTCCTTGGACTCTTTGCTTTCGGCCCCGTTCCCCCTCGGGGGTTGGATACATACTTCCGTTCCCGTGGTGGTGCTCTTTTTAACTCAAGGTGTCCCGCGGCTTACTCTTGGATCCCCACCCACATTCATGCCTCCACCCCCCCTCCCCCGCAGAGGTTCGACAACACCCCATTCCCGGGTTCTTCTGGGCTTCCCCCCCCATTTTATTTTGATACTACTTCCAACAACCAACGGTTGAGTCGTTTTGAAGGGCACCCCCTACACACCACTTCCAAGATTCATACAGCAGTGTTTGATCTCCCGACGTATATTTTCAGTTTGAACCTTCAAGCTCCCGCGGTGACACTTTCTGGTGATGTCCTATTTGTTCCACCGTCCCCCCTTTCCATCTGCTTGACTTTTGACGTGTGACTTTCAGGGCACGTTTTTATCCGTAGGGCACGATTTTTGTGCTTCACACGTTTGCTAATTTTTTCACCCCCAATGGACCGCCCAACCTCCCGTATGGGCCCGTCCCTTGTCTTTTTGAAACTTTTCTTGAATACATTTGGTTCCGGGTCTCTTTCGCCCCTGGTTTCCTGGCGTTACCCTGCACATTTTAATACGTTTTCAACCCTTTGTTTTTTACTGCCCCTGGGCTGCTTTCTTTCACGATCACTTTTTCCAATGCCCGTTTTGAGTCCCCCACTAACTTCCTGGTGGCCCCTTCACCGCCCCTCTCCACCTGCCGGCTTTGCCCCTTCCCTGACGCGGCCCCAACGATTGACCTTTTACTTCGGTCACACTCTTTTCCCCCCCCCCTCACCTTTTCCGTTTCGTTTTTCTTTCATTGTTCCACCGCCACCCCCACTTCAGGCATCTTTTGTGACCCTTTATCCTTTGCCCACGTGACCGCTGCCTTTTTTCTTCTCGTTATACAATCCGCGGGGGTTTCCGGCAGAGGTTTCCTGAACTTGATATTTTAATTTGCATCCAAGTTGTTTTGTCCGTCCTATTATCCACGAATCGTTTGCATACTTCCCTCTCTCGTCTTCCCACGTTCCGCGCTATTCTGGATGGCTCCACGAAAGGGTAATTTCCTCCCCTTTTTTGTTTTTTGAGAGCTTTTTACGTTCTTTACCTCCTTCGAGATTTGGTGTCCGGGCCGTGCCTCGCATCACATTATTATTTCCATTTTGTGATCTCTGGAAGCCATAGTGTGTATTTTTCATGTTTTTTTTTTTCGTTCATGTGTCTTACAAAGTCGTCCACTCCCCGCGCTTCCCGCCACTCACCGCCTGTCTCGATGAGATTTAACCATTATAAGTTGCTTGCCTTTTCAGTTTGCTGTTTTAGTGCATTGCTGAGGTTTGTGGCGTTGGCCCCCCCTTTTGCCAAGACCCCCCTTCTTGGTCTGTTGTGGTTCCCTCGGATTTGTTTCACCGGTCTCTCTCCTTCATGTCCGTGGGTTCTTCACATTTCCCATTTATTTCCGGTTTATTCGCTTTTTTTCCAAGACCTTTCTCGCGTCCCTCTGCTGGGGAAAACTTGAGCTCATTTTCCTTTTGAAACAAGCAGGTGTTGACCCGTTTCGTGTGCCGCCCCCCTTTTTCATCCTTGTCCCATCCAGCTTTTTGTTTGGGTTTTTTTTTGGGGGTTTGGGGGGGGTTCCCCCGATACGCAGACTGCACTTGTCCCCTCCTTTTACCAGCAGTTCAGTTTTGCCCATACGTGCTTTTCGCTTCCCTGGTTTATTTCGCTCCGCCCCCATAGTTTCTGACCGAATCCCCCACCGTCTGGCAATCACACAGTCCATCGCAATCTTTTTTACCGTCTTTCCTTTGCCAACCATGCGTCACATGACCCCGTGCCCCACCTTGTTGCGCAGTCTTGTTCCGCTTCAATAGGATCCCGATGCTGGTTCACAACTGCTTTCTTACTTCCCTGCCCTTTTTTTCCGTTGTGCCAGGCCCATACGCCCTATTTCCTCGGCAAAACCGTTTTTTGGTGCCTTGAGCAAACTTCTTGTGGCTTGCCTTCCCTTACCCTGCGGTGGGTGTTGTCGCTCCATCACTCTGCGGGTTTTGGTTCTTGGCCTTATGGGTTTGTGGGGCCAGTTTCAAAGACGAGATTGCGAATGATTTTTTTCCCCTCAGCCCAACGAACGTTCCACCCTTTTGTCCCCCTCCTTTATTCCACCTCCCTGTCGTTGCCTGAGAATGTTCCCAGGCCTTTCAACAGTTCTTTTGCGTCTTTTTGTCAAACGAGCCGCCCCCCGTTATGGCCCGTTTTTTTACTTTGCCCGTTTTTCCCCGTTCCTGTCCCCCGCAGGGCCACCCGTATACGACTTCCCCCTTTCTTTCCGGAAGCGATTGGTGTTTTCCCCTCTTTGGTCTGTTAAGTTCAGCTTAACCGATGCCTGTCTCCACGTATTTAACTTCCGCGGTCCACCCGAACCAAGGTCACCAGTCTCCTCCTCCACAGCGGGCGGCCCTTTCTTCTCCCCTCCTGTGGCATTCCGTCTCCCCACAACTGGATTCTTCATATTGCCAGGTCTAAATTTGCGTTTCGAGTCCCTCACACTTTCCGTGCGGGCATTGATCCCTTGACGTGATTACCCCCTTCGGGTCTAACAAAGCCGTCTCCCCTCAAAAACCAAAGTCACGACTGTCTTGCCTCCGCAGAAACGTTTGTTTGCTGAGAGACGGACTCCTTCCCTCTTTGAGTCTGTTTGGCTAACACACCCTGTACATTTCCCCCATGCCGTAACCGTGTTGCGGCGAAGAAGTTCTGGTTTTGCCACGTCGTGCTCCCCCATTGACGCGTCTTATATTTTACTTTCCTCATCCTTTTTTTTTTTTGTTTGAGAGATATCGCGGGCGGCGAACGTGGCTGATTTTCACCCGCCTTATAGTCGGGCTCTTTGTTTTAAACCTTTAGTGATTCCTGCGGTCGTTGAGGAAAGTTATTTTCTTTTTCCAGTTCACCTGTATGATTTTACGCAAGTTCCGCAAGTTCGTCCGTCTTTAACAGCGCTTAAGTGACTTGTATTAGGGACCAGGCTGGTTTTCCCCCCAACAATTGTTTCCGACACACTTCACATGTTAAAGGCGTCCACCGCTCCACCACCGGCACTGTCGCAGGAGGGCTGCACCAGTCATTGTACATTCAAGTCCACTAGTTTGAGCTATCGTGGTCAAGGTGCCGCTCGCTGGATTTTGCCAACTTGGTGGTTGGTCTGACATTGGCACACTTGTTGCAAATTTGGGTCTCCGTCGTATGGGCTCTCGACTACCCCCCCCGGTTGGTTCTATGAGTAGAACGGGTGGGTAACCGTTTTGGGGCCCCCTGTTCGTTTTCTCATATGTTGCCACGGGCGCACAAGCCAGGGTCGAGGGTATTGCACGTCGAGTTCTCTCACCCCTTCGGCCAGCACACATGTCCCACCAAACCCCCAAAGATCCTCAAGAGTTGCTTTGGGTTTAGATCCGGTTGTGTCCGTTCTGCCCTTGAAGGCCCACACGTTCCCCTCCTCGCTCCTGTGTTCCTGGCGGATTGTCGTTCCCCAACCGCTCGTTGATTTTGGTGAGCAAGTCATACAGGTTTTTTCCCTCTTTTTCTCGTGCCACTTGGACCTTTTTGGATCAATTTATTCACTTGTTTTACGGCGTTTTTTTCTCTTCCCTTTCCATAGGGCTGACGTGAATCTGTTGGCCAGTCCCACACTCCCCCTTCCTTCCCTGCTCAAAGAACGTTTTTTTGCTTTTTCGGCGTCCCACCCCCTCGCTGGGTGCGCGTCCTTTTCCCAGTATTTTCCTTAAAACCCATGGAGTTTTTTCCCCAATCCCCCGTTGGCCGGGGCCGGCATTGTCCTTCCATGAGCTATTTCAGTTTTTCGACTTCCGACGGCCTATTCCCGCTTGCACAACCTATTCCTCTCAAGCCTTTTTTCCTGGTTTTTGACTTGGGGGGTTTTGCACCCCCCCCCCCTATTGGTTTCAACCAAGTCCCCTTCCCCTTCTTCTTGTGACGGTCCACGTGTTCTTCATCTCTTTTCACCCGGTTTCTGCGCTGTCTACCCCGCGTTTGTTTGCAGGGGCTTCTCCTTCCCCATGTTTTCGGGCAACCCGGTCTGTTCACGTGCCCTTGTTTGTTGAAACAGGATGTGGTACTTTTTTTCGCGGTGACCGCCATTCCTTTGCCGTTTCCCTGTCCACTTTGAACGCTATGGTTCAAAACTTTGACCCCAACTGGCCAACAGGGCACTTCCTTCCGATTCATTCAATGCCCCCCGTTTTCTCACATACCTGGTCTGCTTGAACGTCGTTTCAAATGGAAGCGGGAATGTTCCCTCCCCCCCGACAAGATTGGACTTGGTTTTTTTTCTTTTTCAACTCGCATTATGGACATTCACTTTTCTTTTTCCCCCATCATGTGTTTTTCAACGGTACCAGCCACAACATGGACTGATGTTCAACCCCGATAAACGTGTACGGCTCCCTCTTCTTCTGTGTTGGGTTTTTCACTATACCAATTTCCCTGTTATCCTTGGGAGTGCTCCGGCCAGGGCGCCCGTTGATTTCTCCCCCTTTTTTGTAGTATTTTTCCTCCCCTGCTTATGGCCCGAATATACCTCCCTCTTTTTTCAAATAATTCGATTGTAGTTTTTCTTCACGTCAGCGACCCCCTCTTACCTGTTCTTGCTCATTCTTAATGCTGATTTTCTCCTCTTTTTTTTTTTTTTTGTGGGATTCCGTCGGGCGCCCATCCCGGATCGCTGGTCCGACTTTTTTCAGCTGTTCTCAATCGAATCTTTTGCCAAGGTTTATAAGGCTCCAAAGCGGCTTGCGGGGCCCCACTTTTCCTCTCCACAAATTGTCAAATCACCGCCTCGCCCTCCCCGTCCTCGTCTTTGGAGGTTGCTGTGGTCCCACCCATTTTAGCGCGTGATCCTGTTTTTCCGTTGATCGTTTCCGTGAAATTGGACGTGAGGTTGCTTCCCCTTTGGCACGTTTTACGACCCATTGAGGGCGTTTTGAAACCTCTGAACGAGTTTCCTTAGCGCTTTCCCCCTTTTTCAGTTGTTTTTTTTCCCCTCACGGTTCCCCGCGGCCATTGCTCTTTCTCTGGCGCATTCTCCCTGGCTTTGGTGTCAAGCCGTCCCCTGTCCCCATTGAGCAGTCTTTGCTGCCCCGTTTTTCCCTCAAGCAGCGTTGTGTACAGGAGATTTCTCCTTTGGAGCCAGTACCGATGGCTTTCACCGTGAACGACGCCTATTCACATCCATGTCCCCCCCTCTTAAGTCCCCCCTCCCGGTGATTGGCGCCTTACCTCTTTTTTGAGTTTACTTGCCCCCCCTCTTTCCTCCCCCCCGCAGGTCGAGGGCGGTTAAACACACACCCACCCGTCCGAAATAGGGATTTTCACCATTTCTTCGTCCGATGGACCCCCCTTCCCCCCGGCTTGTTTGCGCGGTCTTTCCCTTTCAATAGGCCCTTCGCTGTTTTCAACCCCTTTTAGTCTTGCAAACCTGCCGTGTTGTCAGTGCCGGCCAAGAAGATGGTCATGACCCCTTTTTTTTGCCTCGGAAATGCTGGTGACGGGATGCCCGTCGCCCCCCAGGAGTATGGTTTGCCCTACCTCAACTATTCCCTTGAGGTGCCTCCCCGCCCGTGGGTTGTTTTTGTTTTTTTTCTTGGCCATTTCCCATCCTCCGTCTGTTCCCTGATGTTATTCCTGCCCAACGATCCGGAACCTTTTCCTGTTCCCTTTCCTAAAACCCCTCCGTGGTTACTAGCCCAGATCAATTTTTTTTTTTTCCACACTGATTCTGGTTTTCCCACTCATTGGCCAGCTTTTTGTTACCCGTCTCATTTGCGCTTCCTTTCAATTTATGTTTTCCCTGTGCTCAGGGTCGCCGTTTTTTTCCACTTTATTTCTCCCCCACGTATTCCTCCCACTTTCACGTTTCTTCCTTCCGAATTGGGGTGTGAAAATTATTTGTCTGCAGGGTCCCTCCTCCCCTATGAAGTAATTTCCCCGTTCTTTCTCCCCTCCCCTTTAAGGCTCTCCTAATCCGCTGGTCTCCCCTTTCCGGAGACCATTGCCACGGTGGCATTCTCACCCCCCCCCCCCGGATTCAAGTCATCTCTTCCACCTTTGAACCCTGATAAGGTTTCCTTCGCGGTTTTTCTGTAGGATGGCGCCTTCCTGGTTTCATTTTCGTCCCCCGGTGCATTGATTATAAACTTCATTTTAGCTCCCTTTTCCGTCCAGATTCAACCCCAGTCCGCGAATCTCTTCCGTCCCGCGACCCTTGGGCTTTGCTTAAAAACCATGACCTGGAACCTGGTATTTTCCGTCCCCCTGCCTGCTTTGCTTAAACGTCCCTCAATTTGGCAACTTCTCCTTAAGTGTGGGCTGGGAATGTTTCGTGTCTTCGCCCCGTATGACCATGCCCCCTGAGCTCTCTTTTTCCTCCCTTCGTGGTTTTTTTGTTAGTCTATATCTCTCTGGTTCTGCCACTGACCGTGCTCTACCCGTCCCCGACCACCCGCTCCCCCCCTTTTTTACGTGCCTTTCTTGACCCCAATCGTTGCCCGTTTAAAGCAGGTTAGGGACGTGAACCGCTTTCTTATTCTCTTTCCCCTTCCGGGATTTCTCCCCCCCCCATTCCGTTAGGCGGCATTCCCCCGATCCGTTGCTTTCCTTTGTTGTTAGGTCGGGGCCTTTCGACCATTCATGTTTTTCCCTCTCAAAGTCTCCTGCTCCATGAACGGAACGGTCCCCACATTTAGGACGTTCTCCCCGCGACTTTATTTCTTTTGCCCCACTGTTGCCTAATGATTGGAATTGTTTTGGTTTATCTTGAAAGGTAACGGTTTCCCATGTATAAGCACGGTCCCTGTTGTCTCCCTTTATGCGTTTGTGACTGGGGCTGTTTCGATGTAAAGTTTCCATCTGTGTTCTGTCTTTCCAGCTCCCTTTTCGCGGACCTTTGCCCAGTCCCCAATCATTTTCCACCTCGCTTCCCGGTCCCCTTACTTGTTTTTTTTTCCCAAGATAAACCTTTTGGCCGGTCTTGCCCCGGACGTACACCCACACGGCGTCCAACGGTGACCCCTCTGTCCATCAAGGTTGCCCACCTTTTCGTTGCCCCACCCCCAAGTTGCTTTTCTCCCGTCTTCAGTTTCACTTCCTGGAATCTTTGTTTCAGTCAAACTGGCTGGGTTGTTGATTTACCCCTGTTTCCCCTGGGTTATCTGTTGCCTTTATCTTCACATCAAGGGCAGCGTCGTTGGCCCCTCTCCTTTGTCCCCCACCACCCTCAAATGGCCCTGGCCTCACCGCACCCATATTGCTTCATTCCCCCCCCACCCCCGAAGGGGGGGGTCCTCCTCCCTAGCTTGCCTCTTTTTCACAACAAAGTTGTTACATCCCCCCCCCATCGGTTGTAGTTGGGTCCCCCAAATTTCCCATGTTTCCCCCCTGTTACAAGCATGTTTTGAAACTTATCGTAGGCCTCTTTTCCGACCCTATTCTCTCCACCCTCTTGTGGGATAGCTCCTCCTTCTTTTCCCCCACGTCCCCTTCCTATCGCGCTGTTTTCTTTTTTCTTGAGCCTCTTTACCGGTTATGCGTGGTTCCTCACATTGTTGCCCGGGATACTTATTTTTTTTTGTAGTGATTACTCTGTTTTCGTTGCCAGGTTTTCCACCTGTGGATGGATTAAATTGCCGGTCTTCGTCTAGGTGCACGGTTACTGTCCCCCTGCACAATGAAACGGCCTGTGCCCCCGCTAATGTCAACGGTCAATTTTGCCGTTGCCTCTTCGGGCACGCCAATGTGGCCCCCTTTTTTCGTGCCGCCCCTCCCCTGTACCCCCAACCAATTGGAACTTTCCTCCTGTTGTCGGCCCCGGTCGCTCTGCGTGTCAACATGATGGGCCGGAAAAACGGCCCTATTGGCACCCTGAGGAGCTTTTCCCCTTCGAGGTTCCACTCCCCCTTTTTTCGGTTGACCGACTTTGGGGCCCACGGTTTTTTCACACTCGTCCCCTTGCCCGGACTCAACGTTCCAACGGCTCCGCTTCTTCTTTTTTTTCCCTCTCACTGGCCGTATCCCCACCCCGGGTCTTTTTTGTCGGCATCCTGATCGTCCTCTCCTGTGCTGTCCCCTTTTCCTCGCCAAGACCGGCTTCTTTTGGCCCTATGATCAAGACGACGGTCACCATTAATTCGAGATGTCTTTCACAAATTTCCCCGTCCCCCCTCCCTCCCTCCGTGGCCGCCCTAACGGGACATCTCTGTTTTCTTTTTTGGTGAGTGCTATTCCCGTTTTGCGCCCCATCCAATGTGATCTCTGTGATCTACGGAAGTTTTTGCTGATCTTCCCTTTCCTTTCATTTCTTCTTTTTTTCCTTGGCCATCTGGACTGGCGAGAATGCCTCTCCCCCCGGGGTCCAATACCGCTCGCGTGTACCCACGGATTGGATCCCCTGACAAACTTCCGGCCCTTTCAGTTTCAGCGTCTCCCTTTTTTCATGGCGTTTCCCCGTGCCCAGGGGCAGTGAGGGTTTTTGGCGTTCAACAGTTGGAAAAGTCCGCCCCTTTTCGTGATTGCAACGTCCTTCACTAGTTGCGACTCCCTCCGTTTCGTTTGTCTTTTTTTTCTCAAATTTGCCTCCGGTTTGATCAGCCGTGCCGCCCCCCCCTCACAGTGTGTGACCTGTATTTTGTAAACTCCCTGGCCTTGGTGCTCCGAAGTGAAGTCCCTTGGGCCGCCCTTATTCTGTGTTTACTTTCTTTCTCCTTCTGCCTCTCCGATGGTCTTTTACGAGGTCTCCCCCTTGCCTTTTAAACATCCTTACCAGGCCCGTCACCGTTGCCAAGACCGTTTGTTATGTTGGTTCCTGCTTCCCCCGTGGTTCCCCCCCCTTCTGTTACCATTTTGCGATCCACCGTTCTGGTATTGAAATCCCACCTTCCCCCCTTTGCGATAGGAAGTGCTGGTCAACGTTTTTTTTACCGATTTTACCCAAGTCATCTGCTGTGGGCTTGTTTGTTCCCTTCAATAGGGCGTTCGCGCTGTCCCCCTTTGTTAGTCATGGAACGCGTTGTCCGTTTTTGCCCCCTTCACCGCAGGCCCCCCATGTTGGGTTGACGATGGTCTGCAAAATATGCGCGCTACCCCTGCTTTTTTTGTTGGTCCAGCCTCATTGTGCGGTTTTTTCTCTGCCTTCGGTGATGTGTTTGTCGTGTACAAGATTCCAGGACCTCCCGCGAGCATGGATGTTTTTGAAGCTCCCCACTCCCAACGTGCCCCCGCCGGAACTTTCTCCCCTCCTGTCGTTTTTTTTCCCTCTCTCCCTCTTCCAATTTGAATGCCACAACCATGATTTCTCACACGCCACTTTTTCATGTGTTGGCACGAGCCCTGTTCACTTTTCCCCAAGTGCGCGGTGGTTCCACTGTTTTGCGCCGTTGTTCCTGCTGTTGCCCTCCCCATTCAACCGTATTCCGCCCACGTGTCGTCCTGGCAAAGCCCTTTTTGGGTTGTTTGGACCCTTTTGGCGAGTTTCCCCTCCCCCTCCTGCGCTCTTTGTCAACGTTCATTTGAGCCCTCCCTTCCCAAAAACGTCGCATTCCTTTACAAGCCCCCCCCCCCAGGCCTTTCTTTTCGGAGTAACCCGCCAGAATTCCGATCACCCCCCCTTTAGTTCCCCCTCCTCCTGGCCAGTCCCCGAGAAACGCTTGTTGCTCCCCCGTTTTGTTTAACTTCTGCAGTGGCCCGTGGTCCCTTGCTATTTTCTTGGTGACTTTTTCCGAAACAAGGGGGTGTCAGGCACCCCCCTGCCGTCGTCCGAAAATACACGTCAGCTCCAGCTGCCTTTTCTTCTCTTGCTGTTATTGAACTCATTCCCTTGTTTTCATCTTTTCCCGTCCCCCTGCCGTTTTTCGAAACCGGTCCCGCCCTTGTCCCTATGAACTCCCCTTTTTGTCGGGGGGACTTGCTTGCCCGGTTGACGAACCCTTTCCCTTGTTCCATGTCGGAGATCTCTCCTCCCTCGTTGTTTTTTTGTTGAGGATCGATGAGGCGATTGTTCTTTCACTAAAGTGCGATCGTCCCTGTCCCTGTCCTCCCTCCAGACACGTTTACTGGTCGTGACCACTGGTCGTGAGTTCCTCTGGCCTGGATCTATTATTTCCTCTTTTCATTTTCATTGTACGTTTGATTTTCAGTTTCTACCCGCCCTGAAGTTCCGGCGTTCTTCCTTGCTTTCTGACGTGGATGTTTCTTCTTGTTGACGACGACCATTTTTTTTATACATCACAGACGGCCACCTTTCAGTACAAGGCCAATTTTCTTGCTCGGCAACCTTCTCGTGTGAAATTGGTTTAGCTGGCTTGTTTCTTCTTTTTTGGTACTCCCAGGGTTGATGATCTTGAAGTTACGGTTTTTGGAATAATGGTCGTCTCGTGTCCCAAGCCTTGTTTCATACTGCGATTTTTTTTTTTCTTGGGCTTGGGCTCCGCTGGACACTTTGGAAAATACGTGGATGTCTTCCATATGTTTGACCCTGTCCCCCCCCATTTACTTTCCCCCCCCCCCAATATTCCGGTTACTTTTCGTTGACGTTTCTGGGCTCTCTACGTTGGCCGGGTTTGTAATTACCCCTTGCCAGTCCCTGGTTACACGGGGAGGGGCAACCTTTCTAGTGACACCACACCCTGCCCCCGGTGGTGATCCCCCCCTCCTTTATTTGTGCCCTTCATTTGGAATCTGTTCCTTCAGTCCCCCCTTGAACTTTTTTTAAAATTGCACTTTTCACGGGTTATGTTGTGACTCCTTCCATCCATTGCGCCCAGCAGCCTTCTTGAATTTCCACAACCACAATTCACATTTCCTGAATACCGCACCTCCGCTTTCTGTCGGCCCAAACCCCCCAGTCCGAAGGTGTCGGCGGGAATCCCCATAATTTTGCCCAAAACCCCCCACGTCTTTATTTCCATCGGTTTTTGGGGGGACCCCCGGACCCACTGAAGTTTCCCCATGTCTATGCCCCCCCGCCCCCTTTTTGGATACTTTTTCATCTACTGCCGTAAAGAGACTCCCCCCCAGCCGGGGGGGAACCTTTGTATCGTGCCGACCTTTTTTTTTTCCCGTAACTTCACCCTATTGAGATGTTTTTCCCGTTATTTCAGTACTATTCCACGGTGAGTCCTTTTTTTCGACACGATTGTGGGCACAGTGCGAGCACCACTTGTGGCCCCCCTTGCCGTCAACACACTGTTTGCCGTTTACCTGGTGTTTCAAAATGTCGGGTCTCATACACTTTCAGGCTTAGTCTGTGGAAAGCATTCTGCACGGTCAATGTAAACGCCCTTAACTTCGTAAAACCCCCTCTTGCTCTGACTGGCCCACTTGGTGGACCCGTTAGGGTCACCGCTCCCCATGTTTCACTTGTCAGACTACCTTTTTTTTCCTGTACTGGGCTTCCCTCCCACTGGCGTGTCCCCCTGTGTTTCGACCCCCGGCCACGAGGGGTTGTGTTTCCGGTCAACTCGTTAAGCGTTTTCCCCCCTCGACCTCAGGTGGGAGGTTCAATTTTTGCCACGGTCCCCAACTTTAACCCTGCCCCCCACTTGCCTGGTGAACCCGATAATTGCCACGGACTTTCTCCTTTTTTTTCCCTTGCCCATTTTACCAAATACTTGTTTGGGATCCCCCGCGGTGATTGACCCTTTGCTCTGAAACATGCACGTTTTATGGTCTAACCGACAGTCCTTGCAACCGAATTCTTATCTCGTTTAACCAACGGCCGTGTTTTTCCCTCGATCATGGCTGTACCCCTCCCTTCATCTCTCTCTTTTTAATAATCCTAAGGTGTTTTTTTTCGAGGTCTTTTGGGCCCCCCACCGTTTCCGCTTTGATTGCCTTGCTCACCGCTCTCCCTATATTTGCCACGTCTTTCCGTGATACCTTTTTTTGCGCCATAATCCGGCTTGAGACTTGCGATCACCAAGGTAGTCTCACCTCCTGGGCTGCGACACATCACCTTTTTTTAAATTCCCTTCTGTTCCCCCCCCCCATTCTGCAGGAGTCCTTTTTTTCCGTTTCGTTTCCAACCTTGCCATTCGTATTGTTTCCCCTTCCACACCGTTGGCTTCTTCCCGACAATGAGGTATATTTCGACGCTTTCCCTGATCGTCCTTTCCCATCGTTGACGTGGGGTCCCGTCACATTCCCATTTTTCAGTCCTTTTTATTTCGTTCTCATTGAAGAAGGCCAAGTCCTTATGTCTTTGTTACGACCCTTTTACCTTTTAGACCAAGAGCCTCAGTTGGCCCTGTTCGCTTTGGCCCAGGAGTAAGACGTATTTTTCCCCCGGTCGTACCATCTGGCTGTATCATCCGAATCTTGCCTTTTCCTCAAAATCCAGTTCCCAGACCCTCACGTGCCGAAAGGGTTGTCGCTTTTCACAATTTTTTTGTCCCTTGCCATAAATATTTTATCCCCTCGCCTCCCCCCCCTGTTGACGTAAATCACCTTGCCAACAGAGAAATCTTCCTGCTTTAGGCACCCAAAGGAGTAACATGCCAAGTGCCCCCCGGCTTTTTGCGCTGCTTTCGCGGTGACTTTACGGCCTGCTTTCAAAAACTGCTGTTAACGCTCCCATGTCACTGCCAGTGTGTACGCTTTCTTTCCCAACGCACAGATGGAATCTTCACCCCGTTGTTTTTTCATCTTTGAGCCAGCGTGATGCCCCCCCCCTTGCGTTTTTTGTTGTTTGTCGACGACCTGTTGTTCTGGTCGTTGTCCCTTGCATTCGGTGTCTGTGGTGTTTTTCCCAGTTCCAAAGACGCCTTCGCTGTTCCATTTTCCGATCGCACAACGCTAACCCCGTGAACATGAAGTCAATTTGAACTCCAACTTTGGCATACTTAAGATTGCCACCACTTCTCTTGTACTCACATTTTGTCGGGTGTTTTTTTTTTAGACGGTTTCTTCAGGCACCCGTGGTTTTCGTCCCTGGTGCCCGTTGTCTGCCCCGGGTTTTTCCCACTGACACCCCGTTATCTTCCCTTTCCAGTTTTCGGACGCGATTGTTTTTTCAAAGGATTGGTTTTCGCCTGGTCAGTGGAATGCTCTTGGTCCTTTTGACCCACCGTATTCACCTTTTTTGATCCCCGCCCCCTTCCCTTCCGCATCATGGAAAGCCCTTTTTTTTCCGTAGGAGACCAAATTGACCCTGTGTCCCAATCAGACCTCCCCCCCCCATGATCAGCTGTGTTTCCCCCCCGTAAAAGGAATTTATCCTCGGGTTTTCCTGATGCCGGACTTCAATGCCTGCTTCCCTTGCTCCGGTGACGGTGGATTTAAAAATTCCCCCCGTTTCCCAAGCTTAGCAACTTACAACGTCGTTTTCGCGTTCGTGCCCTCCCTGGAACGGAGGGCTGTTCTGAACCCAGGTCTCGAATCTTCCACTCTGCCCTTCTTTCCCCTACGCCATTTATCCCGTCATTTGTTTTTTTTCTACAGTTTCCGGTGACGTTTTTCGTTGCCATGCAGAG
>Ga0179591_1192710_pt1 | contig 19330 bp, 25 predicted proteins | sample CZOMad2_1_08_16f_FD_182891 | JGI IMG/M metagenome (GOLD analysis project Ga0179591, IMG submission 182891) | Vadose zone soil fungal communities from Angelo Coast Range Reserve, California, USA - CZOMad2_1_08_16fungal (PacBio error correction) | ecosystem: Environmental > Terrestrial > Soil >... | reverse complement strand
GTTTTTATGTTGAGAGTTTCATTTTTTTTTTTGCCCTGACCGTTCCCTTTTCCTCTATCAGACTTCCCCGCATGCGAGGTTTTCTCCTCTCCAAACTCCCCCCCAGGCCCATTTATTGCAGTTGGCAAACCTCCTCTTGGAGAGCATCCGCTGGCGCTTGTCCTTTCATTAAGTCGTTCTTTTCAAACTGGCCCTTGGCCCTTCCATCCATCTACGGCTTTCGACAAACTGGGGGTGATTCCGGTGCACTTAGTCCTGGAGCCCCCGTCAGCCTCGGTCTTGGTTAAGGTTTCTCGAGAGTTTTCCTCGATTTTTTTTAGTAACGTATTGACCGGATAGGCCTCCACTTCCCCCCCCGCTTGGATTTTGTTCTGTGTTGACACCCTCTTTTTTTTGACCTGTTCCCCCCCCCCTTTTGCAAACGGGACGAGCCGTCGATGGTTAGCCTCCCCTGCGCCTTCGAAACCCCGTATTTCACATTTTCAAGTTTTTTCGCCACCCTCCGCGTCTTCTTCTTTGTGCTTAAACCCGCTTGACTTTTGTCCCCCCATTTTTTAGTCACTCTTTTTCCACCTTTTCCCACCTTTTTGAGAATATATCGCCATGGGACAGTCTTGTTCTTCTAGTCCCATCGTGACCCCCCCAATAAACGAGAATTGGACCTATCCCTCTTCCCTACGATTCTTTTTTTTTTTTTTTTCTTTGTTTTCCTTTGGGGGAAGATGTTTTCCTCTCACCGTTTTTTATTTCTGCCTGTTTCTAGCGTCGTATTTTTGAGGGTGATCCTTTTTCTTCCCCCCCTGTATTTTTGGGCACTTCTGGTTGGCGGTGCGTTTTTTTCTCTTCTTTCTTAGAAAGAGTTCCCCACTGTGTCTCGTGGTGGTTCCCCGGTCCCCTCAAGACGTTCTGCCTCGCTTTCAAACAGAAAACTTCTTTTCTGTCCCCACAAGCTTTGTTCTTGACTTCTTGCCTGTTATGGTGGGCAACCTATCCTTATCATGCCCCCGGGTTCATTCCCAGAAGAAGTTCTTTTGTTTTTTTCCCCCCCCCTGGTTCGACCCTGTTTGCAAATTTTCTTATTCGTGGCGTTTCGTCCTCAGGCCCTACCCCCACCCTTCTCTCTGGACGGAGCACCATGTTACTGTCCTGCTACGCACGGCCCCTCACCCTTAACCATGTAGTTGCAACTTCCCAAATTGTCCGGGTAATTGTCTCGCTGGGGGCCCTTCGAGACTGGAATCGTTTTTGGCTTCCCCTTTTTTCGTCCTGCTCGATCCACGAAAAATTTCGCGGTACCTGCTTCTTCTTTGCGCTGGCCCGACATTCTCTGACGTTTCATCTTTATGACCCCCGCGGGGGAATATGAGGTTTTTTGTTTTTTTTTTTCTCCCTTATTCAATTGAGTCAACTGTTGTTGTCGCGTTTCCTTGATTTCGGGTTTTATTAGACTCCTAGGTTTTTGCCCATCAGCTTCCTGGGTTTTTCGTGCTTAGCGTTGCGGTTAGCTTAGTGCACCTACTTTAGGGGGTCGTTTGTAGTTGATTCGCTGACGGCGTTCGGGTATATTTCAGGTTGTCGGGCTGGCACCTGACACCCTCGGATTTTTACCCGACCTTCCCTGTCCAATGACAGTCGTGCAAGTGGCGAGCGGAACTTTTTACAGTCCACCACACGGTTCATCTTCTGAAGGATTTATGTGTTTCTTTTGCCTGTGATTTCTTGATATCGGGGCTTGGGGGTCACGCTTCTTGATTGATAGTAGACCCTTTCCCCCGTTTACCTTTGTGTCCCAAGGAAATCAAGAATCCTTTTATGTTTTTTATGCAGTTGGTCTTTCCTTCTTTGAACCATTATTTTGTGTTGTCTTTCGTTGGAGAACTCGGACTTTTTGGGCCATTTTTCATTTCTATCATCGGAAAGTGTTGCAGAGTCTTCTAGTTATACACTTGACTTGTTTTTTCCCCCCCCTATTTAGGTTCTATTGAGAAATGGGAGTTCCCCGAAATGACACTTTTCGGGTATAGACTATTCTTTTTAATAATAATCCGGGTGTTTTTTTTTCATTTCCCGCAGATATATCTGCTCAGGTGGTAAATGTTTGTTCTTTTCCAGTTCCACACCACGGAATATTCCCTCAGACCGTTGAGTTCCCCAACTTGAGGAGTTTACTTTTTTCCCTCTGTCGCGTTTTGTTCGGTGATCGGGTTTACAGCAGCGGTGCCTGTTCGGAAAACCGGCCCCGGGCATAATTTTTTTTTTTCCGGGCCCTGGCCCCAACCAAGACATAGTAGATCCCTTTCCGCGCATTTTCTTTGCCTCCGCCCCAACCCAGTCCAGAGCGTGCGGGTCACTAATTTTCGACGCGGTCCCCCCCCCATATTTCCCCCAGCTTCCAGAAATCGCCCTCCCTTTCACCACCTTTCACACTCCCGTTGGCTCGACGGTTGGTTTTCCGTACCAATGCGTGGCTCGGACCACTTACCCCCGCCTTGTAACTTTGTCGACGTTCTTTTTTTACAAACATGCCTTGGGTTGGTCCAGGTGCCCCACGTGCTCGACAGAGGAACATACCACCCCCCCTTGACCGTTTTCTCCGTTTCCCCTTAAACCCTCGGGCACGAGAGTTTGAGTTAGCAACAGCCCCTCGTGATTCGCGCCACAGAGACGGGTGTATGCGCCATGGCCTGGTTCTAGTTTCCGTATCCTACCCCCCCCCCGATCCCCACCCCCCAAACTTTTTTCACCTTTTCCACCCTTATCCCGTTTGAACCCCCACCCCGTAGACCCCTAGTTTCCACCCCCCCTAGAGTTTATCGAAAGTTTTCAATAAGTAATGTAGTTGGTCTCCCATCGTTTCAATTGCGACTGAACTTTGACCTTCCCCTTTGTGTGGTTCTGTTTTTTTTTTAAACGGTTATTTTTCGCAGGACCGAAACGTGGGATGACCTGCCCCGATTTTCGGAGGTTCTTTTTGATGGGCAAAACCCCCCCCCCTCCCCTAGCATCTCCCTTCCCCCACTTATCGGCTGTTGTGGTTGCTGTGAACTAAAAATTTGGCGTTCGGACCTGTTAGGCAAGGTCGTAGCGACTTGTTTAATCGCTAGCTTTCTCGAAGTGCACCGGTTGCAAGGCTAGTTTTGCTCCCCCCCCCCCCCCCCCCGAGAGAGTTAACCTTTCCCGGTTTCGCCCCGCCGGCGGGTCTGTTGGGTGAAGAGTTTGACCGGTTATTTTTGAATACCTCCTTTTTCCGGTACGGGTGCTTCCATGTTTAATGGTGTGTCACCCCCACGTACCAGTCATTCAGCGTTTGCCGGGCTGACTCATTGGTTTGGCTGCTGTTTCCTGAGGCAGACTCTGCGAATCTTCTTTCCCCCCACTTTCGAACCGATGACCGCTCCCCCCCCCCTGCGTCGTGGGTAATGAGGTTTCCTCCCCCCCCCCCATGCCCCGACCCGGACTGCCAGCGACAGGATTTTTCCCCCAAAGCGGTTTCTCCCTTTTATACACCCGGCCAGAAGGTATTTTTTGCCTGCACAAAGTTTTTTTCCGACCTTTTTTGCTTTTTCCACTTCAAAATCGAACCCCCCGAGTACCGTTAAGCCGCATCTGAAACTAGGTCTTTTCTCGTCTTTTCTCATATTATTCCAATGTGCTCGTCCGCTTTTTTTAGGAGTCATTCCCCCAAATGCCTTTTTTGTTCGGCCCCCGAGCCTGAGTACTGCTTGACATTCGATTATTGGTAGGGGCGCTTGTACAAACAAAGTCCCTCTCCTGGGTCGGAATTGGTACTTTTTTTAATTTGGATCTTGTTTTTCAGGGTCCCACATCCCACTTCATACCTCCCCTGATTGGTTCGCATAGAGGTTTTTTTTGGCTTTGTTTTCTTATTCAATGGTTGAACAACCCCCCCCCGAGGTCCCCTGCGGGGGCCACGGAGGGTCCCCAGCTGGCTGATTATTTTTCCTTAAACTCAATATATTCTATGTCCCCCTCGCTTCGGTCGTTTCTGCCTGTTCTTGCGTCTCTGCTTTCTTGAGGCTTTCCATTTTCACATCCTGTGTAACGCATGCTGGTTACACGTTCCTCTGTGGTTGCAGATCATTCAGAATTTTTCCCCCCAAGCCCCTTGACTTTACTTTACACCCCAAGCGCCGGCTTATTCGGTAGCTTTTTCCCACTTTTCGTCCCGATTCTTTTTTTTTTTGCCAGACTTTTTTTTTTTTTTTTTTTTCGTCCCGCTCCTTTCTTTTGTTTTTGAGTCTGCTTCGACGTTTAGTGTATACTTAAGCGAAACCTTCTCTCTTCTCTTTTTTGTTGTTGTTTCGTTTCCCTTTTCCCTGTTCCGCTTCCTTTTTTTTCCACTTTGTTTTTTTTTTTTAACTTGAGGACCACTTTCCTCTCCTTCGCGGTTTCCGTCTGGTCCAACCTCCGTCTGACTTTGCTACCAAAAGTCTGGCTTGGACCCCATCCCCCTCTTGCTACTGATGAAGCGGCGCTGTGCAGGCCGCCGTTTTGTTTTTTTTTTTTTTCCAAAACCAGGGGAAAAGATTACCCCCCCTTCAGATTACCATGACCTTCCTCACACCTTTTCCGTGTACACGTGTTTCTGGTCCCCGTCCGCACCGACCTAGTGAAAGTATGGTCGTGGGATCTCCCCTCTCTACCTCCTCCTTTTTCTCAACTACCTCCTCTCGTGCGTTCATTCATAGCTTCACTTCTCTTTGAGACTTTGCCTTTTTGGGTGCCCCCATTTTGCCACGAGTAACACCCGACACGAGGTCGAGATTTTTTTTTTTTTTTTTTTTTTTTCTCTCCCCTGCTTCCGAAAGTCTCTGCCACTTCTCCCCCCCTTTCCCCCCCCCCCGAGTCTTTTCAATTTCGTCGTCCCGACCCTATAGTTTTTTGCTTTGTTTTTTCTTAGTATCTCTGTTAACTATTGCGTAACATATCGGCATGTTTAACCCCGCCATTCTCTGTTCCTGTTTTCATTCACGTTTGCGCACCCATCTCTGACACCGGAGGCTTATCTCGACGGCTTGACCTCTACTTAGTACTCCCTTTGGAAGTCAGTAGTGAAGTTCCGGATCCCTTGGTCGTGTTCCTTGTTGATAGAAGTTGGTTTTGTTATAACTCTTTTCACGTTCAAAGGTCTTGGACAATTCTTGCTGCGCGTTGTTAGTTCTTTTTGCTTTATCCCCTCTTAAGTGCTTTCGCCCATCGGTCGAATTTTTGTTTTCTGGCGGCAGTATTATTCCCTTCCACTTTTTCTCTCCCCTCGAGCACAAGATGTGAAAAGCCTTGATGTGACTTTCCTGTTTTGGTCCAAAATTTCCCATTGTCTTTTTTCCCCCCCTGTTACAGGCGGGGCCTTAAACGTTCTTTGGCCCCCTGAACCGTTGTAAACTCCTTCTTTTTTTTTTTTGGGGTTACTCGTGGAGCACCCCGAAGGTTTTCAGGAATATTCTTTATTGCGAGAAAAATGTTGCCCCCTTTCCAGTTTTACATGGCGCACGCCCCGAAAATTCCTAATCCCTGATGCCTCACCCGCCGAATGAATTGGATCTGTGCCTTCCAATTTTAATTCGGTCTTTTCTTGGGTTGCCCATTCGATACCGAAGTATTTTTTCGTTTTATTTTAGTTTTCTGACTCGACCCTAACCTTGCGACCCCTCTTCATTCGGCCTTGTGCAGGCGCATAACATTCCTTGTCCCCCCTGCTTGCGACCAAATTTGGGGGTCACGTGTCGCTTTTTGTATCGCCTTTTTTGCTTGTTCCAACTTTTTAGGTTTACGCCTGTCTGGACGGGTCTTTCCTTTGTCGCGCCTATTCTGTGTGGATGTATTCCGAGGTGTCGGTTCTACGCTCGCCCTCCTTAGTTCGTTCTGATTGTTGGTTTTTTCTTCCCCCGACTTTTTTAGGACCGGTTTGATCCGGGGATGTTTAATGTGCCCCCCACCCCGGCATTTTCTCCTGAGCCTGACCACTTTCTAGTTGTAAGTATGTGTTTCCAATTGGAAGGTTTACCCCGCTATCCCGATTTAGTTTGGTGGTTGTAGTGTATTTCTTGTGAGTTTTTTCTGTTGTCGATCGGTGTTCGTTACAGTTCCAAATTTTTCTTTTGTTTCCGTGTGCAGGCCAACATCCTTCGTCTCAGTCTTTGATCTCTGTTTCTTTGTTTTTGGGTTTCCTTACCTGGCGCTGACCGCCTGACTTGTTTACTCGCTCTCGTTTAGGATGGCCGCCTAACCATTTTTGTTCGTGCGAGCTGTTCCGGCACACGTCGTCTAAGTTGGCCATTGTGTTCATACACGTGTCAATTGACCCCATGCCCCCCTTGGCGGTGCATCGATACTTTTTCTTTCCTCTTTCCCCCTGTGTTTTGCTTTTCTTGAGATATCTGATTGGTCCCCCCCCCTACCCCAAGTTTTTGCAATGTTTTGTATAATGACCAGGGTCGTTTTCATACGCGCGACGATGAAGCATTAGACCCATTTTCTCCCCCCCGGTTGTCTTTTCTGAGTGCTTCCGTGACCTCGTTTTGCCGACAGATTGCGCGTAGTTTAAACGCCGAGATTTTTAATCGCATGATTTTCTCCCCCCCCCCCCCACCCCAAGACCGAGCCCTTTTACGCGCCCTTTTCTGCCTTTCGGCCCCCCCCCCACCCCCATAACCCCCCCAGAGTCAACTTAGTCCAAGTCGCCTTTGTTCCGATAAATGCCTACTCTTCCCCTCCTTACCCCCGAATCCTCGCCGTTTTACCACCACCGAAGTGGCGTTTTGTAGACCTCCCACCCCCGCTGGTTTTGTCCTTTCACATTTGTCTTTTTTTCCCCCCATCTGCACCCGCGACTTCTTTCGGCGGCCAAACAATGAGGGTGGTAACGTTAAAACATCCCCCTTCGCGGGTGGACCCGATTCCCCCGCTTTTCTTTTCCCCCCCACCGTCTAGAATCTACAGACTAGGTGACCCCCTCCTCGAACCGCCGCTGGACGCGGACCCCCCCACATCCTTTTTTGCCGAAAGAATTTTTAGTTGTTCTCATCCCGATACATCCCCCTTACCCCCAACCGTTTTTTGCCCCCTGGCCATTTGACGAAAGCACCAACACCCGCGTTTCCCCCTTTCTTTGATATGACCCCTCGTTTCCCCGTCACCTTTAATTGGGCTCGTGTCCTTGGCAATTTCTTGTTTAACGTTCGGGGGCGCCAAGGTTTTAGTTGCCCTTCTCGGATTGTCCCAAAACTTTTCGTGAACTTACCAGCCACGTTTCTCGCTTGGCACAATCTGAGCGATTTCAACTGTGATTCCCCCCGCAAGGTATTCTTTTTTTCTTTTTGTGATTCAACTCACCGGGATAATTTTCTTGTTGCCGGCCGGCGAATGTTCAGGGTTTGTCCATTTGTCTTTTGAGATATTCGTGCGCCGCTCGGGCTCCCGACTAATTTTTCCCGCGTCAGCTCCAGCCGTAGAAGTGTTTTCCCCTTCCCTGTTTTCTCTTTCGCGCCGGCCTGTCTGGTAGGTTACGGTTCAGTTTGCCACCCCCCCCTTAAACCGTTCCTTTTCTTTGCTTCTTCAGGATGTGGCTCGATGGTGCTGGTCTCGAGGGTTCTGCCCGACTGCGCACATATGTCCCCCAATTGATGACCCCTGTCTTCCAGTTTCCGTGAGACGCAATTGAGAAGTTCCCCCGGTGCCCCCCCCGGGTCGCCGCCCCTGTACCTTCCTTTGCCAAACCTCCCTTTTTATGCGCGTTTAGCACCCCTTTCCCGAGGGCGAATCCCATTTCCTCATTGGCCCGCCCCCCACGTGATCCGTCCCCACAAAAGACTTTTCCGGCCAAAAATATGGTATTCCACAGCCCTTCGTTGATAGCCAAGTGTCCCTGTTTCCCCGCGATTGTTTTTTCTGCGGGCTCGGTTTCCGATGATTGCTTTTCTGTTTTCGTCATATTGCCGGTAATCCTTTGCCCCAAACACCGTCCCTTCTGATTGTTTTTTTTTCTCCCCCCAATCTCTTTCTTGCCGCGTCTTGGTTCGCCATTGAAGGCTCCTGTTCGAACGCCGTCCGTGGTCTGTCGACGATCCGTCAGGATTCTTTGTGGTACCCCTGCTGTTTTTTTGACTCATTTGGGACCCGAGGTAACGTTTTCATCCACTTCGGTAGTTCATGAATCGCCCCTCTCCCCCTTTATATCTGTTTTTTTCCCTTGGTCGCTCGGAGGGAGCGACCGACACGGGCCTTTCCTGTATCTTTGGGCTTTACAGTGGACATCTCATCCGGTTTCTTGTTCCCCTTTGAGTCGAATCGCGATATGCCGCGCATTTGAAATTCCCAAGAGGGAAGGATGACCCTCCCACCCCCTACTTCCCCCGGGATCCCATTGACCCCCCCGTGTTTTCCCCGACCGGTTAGCTTTTTGCCCTGAGTGGCGGTCTCAGACTCTTTTTAGGTATCTTTCTTTCAAGCTTCGTCTGCGTTCTCTTTTCCCTACTCTATGTGAGGACGAGAGTTTAGCTGGCCTTCTTTTTCATGATTCGTCGAAGTGTTTTCCTCGTTTCCCATTTTTTTGATTGCGCTTCGGCAACACTTTCCACAGTGCTCCACTGGTATTGTTCCCTTGACCCCTTTTTTTCACTGCAGCGCGGCGATTGTTTTTTTGACTTTTGCCTCCTTGTCCTCTGATTTGCTGTTCCCAAACCTGATTCCCCTGTCCAATCTTCGCGCTTTTTACGGTTCTTCCTTTGTACAAGCCCTTTCCTCCCCCCGTACCCTGCCGCAGAGACCTGAGGACGGTCAGGGTCGCCCCGCTCGTTTCCCCCCCTCTATATCTAGTTTCTTGTCACTTTCAGGATTTTAGTAAGCCCATTCTTTTTTGGCTGGCCGCGACCCATCTGGTTGGTGGTTTCAAAAGTGTACCCGCCAAAATGTCGTTGTGCCCCCCCCTAGGTTGTCGATGTTGAGAGCCTCAACCCCGCGGCCACTGGGACATCAGTATGTCATATTTCTGAATCTCTACGTTCTTTTGAAAACGAGTTCTGCCCTTTCCGCGTTCCCCTTCCGCGGCACACGTCATTCCGCAACAGATTTATGCCCCTTTTTTTTTCCCCCAATTTTAGTAATTTCATTGTCAATCTATTATAGGGTGACCCAACGTTTCCCTGGCCCGACTGCGCTACCCTCCTGAACGAGAATTTTCCCTAATTCCTACGCCCTACCTGCTATTTGGCCGCTACTTTGAGGCGCTTGGTTCATCCCTTTGATCTCTGGTTGACGTGTTTTTTCGTCAGGATGGTTTTTTTCCCCCTACTGTTTTTTCGTCATCGGCTTGGAACTTCTCGTTAGTGTCCTGCGTTGGTTTCGTTGCTGCAGTTCCTCAGTTAGTTGGTTGTATCATCCGGCTTTTAGTTTGTCGCATTGGTCCATATTGGCATCTCTTCTTTTTTTTGCTACTGCAGACCATCGCAGTCGCTGCCCCGAGTCTGAATGGACTTTTTTCCGGTGGGGCAATTCAATTAGTCTTCAAGTTTCAACCCATTTCTTTTTGCGTTCATTACCACTGCCCGGCGCCGTTTTGCCGGGACTCCGGGAACCTCGTTGGTCGGAGGTTGAGCACCCGCGAGGTGCAGGAGGATATCGGGGACGCACGTGCTCCCCTGCAGAAGGTGAATTTTTCCCCTCCCCCTTGTACCTCCCATTTACTGATCTTTTTGTAGTATCAACACACGCCGGCATCCCTGTTTAAGTTTTTCCTCGTCTTCGATGTTATTTGTTTTTCCCCTTCGATTTTTCAATTTCCGCATCGTGCTGTCCGTGTTGTCTTTTAATGCTTTCCCCCGTGCCCAACGCCAACCTTTTGCGTTGTCCCTCCTCTTCCTTCTACTTGAAGGTCGTTGCGTCTCCCGTGACCATTTTCCCCGACTCTTGCGATAACTTAGGGTTATGTTTGGGTAAAGCCATGTCGATTGGTTTCAGGCAGTAGAAACCCTTTGAAGTTTGACCCACCTGGGTTTTTGGGTGTTGGGGGGTTGTATATTCTTTCCTTTCCTTCTATAATATGGCCTTGATTGCCTACTGCTGTGTGGCAGGGCTTGCTCCGTTCGGACTTTTTTTATCTGATCTTGGCTATGTTGGTTCCCGCCGTGATGTTTTGTGGGATGTGGTCGCCGCTGTTTGTTTTTCAACGGGTCCGGTGGTTGATTTTTTTGCTTCCACCCACCTCGGCCGGCCCTTGGTTTCCCCCTCCCAACACTGATCGCGGGGTTCTAGGTCCCGCAATTTTACGGTCACACCGGGTCTTTTCTTATCGCGCTTTCTGTGTTTGTTGTTCTGATATTTCTGGATGGCAGTTTTTTTTCTTTTGTTTGTTGCTCCCTTTCGTCTACGTATATCTATTTGTGTCTATGTTGGTGCCTGGAAACAGGAAATAAACCCGGTCTCCTCAGTTTCTTAGCTTATTTTTTGGGCCCGAAGCTGTTCTTCACCCCAGAAGTGACCCTCATTGTTCCCCCCCTTTTTTTCCGGTCGGCTCTGTCGTTGAGGCCGAGCATCGTGGCGCTGAGTTCTCAAAGCCTAAACCTTCTTTACGAGCGTGGCGATGTTGGGCTTGCTCCCGCTTCCATGAACATCTGGGTTCGTGTGATTCAGCGTAGAAGATACTTTGACCAGATTTTTTTTTGTGTGTTGAGTTTCATGACTGCATTGAGATGTCGTCTATGTTGTTTGTTTGGGGCGTGATCAGCACCAGGTGTACATCCCCTCCTTTTTTTGACCCAGTTTTTCGTTTGTTTTGCTTTGGATTTCCCCTCGGCGAACTGGGCTGGAGGCCTCGGGTTTCCCGGACATTTTTTTTTTGCCCTCTCGCGCTGGTTCGACTCTTCCCGGCACCGGTATAGTTCCCGGTGCTTTATCCCCAAACCCCCCCATTCATCCTAAGCAACTGAGCGGCCTTTTTTTCCCCTTTTTTCCCCCTTCCACCCCCACCCCTAACCCCCCCTTTACACGGGTCGATCACTTTTCCCGCCCACTGGACCCACCAGTATCCCTGCTCCCCCTTTCCTTTCTCGCCAAGTTTTGCCACCCCCACGGGAACCGTCTTTATATAGATGGTGGTTGGTTCCGTTTCCTTGTTACTCTACCAACTGACCGCGCCTCCTTCTTTTCCCCGTGAGAACACATTACGAGTTTTTTTTTTTTTTCCCCCCCTAGGTACCCCAATACCCTTGGATCGCCCACCCCTCATTTGTTTACCCCTGCCAGCGTTCTGCCACCCCCTCGCCGCATCATAACCCGAACGGCCTTTCCTTGGCCCACCAGAGAATAGACAACCCGCGCGAGCGTCCCACTCCGGTGGCGTGGCTGGCATCGATGAGGCAAGCCCGATCCATTCACCAATGATAAAAACCACCTTTACCTTTTTTGACGGCAAATGCGATTTTCCGCCACCCACACCTACAGGCTGTTAACCAGCATTTTGATTCCTCCCCCCCCATCTTTTTCAATCGCCTTGTCTTCTGATCCCTTCCACTCGAATGCCTCGTGTTTAATCCTTTCCAAAGTTAGTGTATCGAGGACCTTACCGGGTTTCCCCCCCGAGGATGGACAGCAAGATGGCCCGGTGTGCCCCCCCGATTTGCCCCATTTTTTTGAACTGAATGTACCTTTTCGTGGTCCACCCCACTTTGATCTGCCTTCGGTTGATGTTTGCAACTCCCCCCGGATTTATTCCTTTTTTTTTTGGTCCGGCCGGTTTTTAGCGGAATAGAAGCGGGGGCTCGGACCGTTCTTGGGAGTCTTGCTTTCCCCCTGTTTGATGCCGCTCGGGTTGTTTCGACCCCCGGAGATTTCCCGTTCACCACTGTTCGCGTTTTCCGGGTTACGGCGGTTTCGTTTCCGCTCCATGGCCTTGCCGCGTCCCGTAGTATTCCTTTGTCACTCCCTGCAAATATTCCTTTTTTACCAGCTTGTGCTCGATGGTTATTTTGGGTAGCAGAATCTGCGGCCCTTCTTTTCCACATTGTCTCCCCTGAATTTTTTTTTTACAGGGCAGGTCCCTCTGAAAATCCGTCCCATCTTTATTACGTCGAAGTGGCTATTCCGAGGTACCTTTTATTTTTTTCACGACCACCTTCCGACCCTCAATTTACCCATCCCTCGGAATGTTCCCCCACAACTTTTTTTATTTCTCGAGCACCCGCCCCCGCCTTGATTATAAAACCCCTTGCCCCCGTCAATACTCCCAAAAGTGATCCCCCCCTTGACCACAAATCCTCCGGCCCCGTACCTCCCCCTAGTCGTGGCCCGTCCGCGAATTTCCACTGTGCGTTTTTTTTCCTTGGTTGTTAGCTTTTTAACGGATTCGGTTCGCCGAGGCTAGGTCCATTCGATCTTATCGCCCAGGTGTTTTTTTCCCTTAATCCCACCCTTGTCCACACCCCCACGTCCACTGTGATTGGGTTCCGTGACTGACCGAATTTTCCTCGGCTCGTTTTGAGATTTGCCCCCCGTTTCTCTCCTTTTGTTCTTTACCGTGCCGGTCGAGGGGTATTCCCTTTAGCCCATTTTCGGGTGGTTCCTGCGTTTTCTGCCTTGTTGCCCCCCCCTTTTCCCCCCACCCCCTCGGGTAACTTGCGGCCCATCCCCCCCCCCGCGGTGAAGCTGAATAAATAGTGACCTCAGACCTCAGATATCTTTTACCAAATAGTGGGCGGATTTGAGAGTCCTGCACTGGTTTTTTTTTTTTTTGCTATGACGTCCCCATGCGTATTAGGGTTCTTCGTCCTTTCCCCCCCTTCACCCTAGTTTTGGTTCCCCCTTTCTGATGGTCGGAAGGCCGTCGATTTCTTTGGACTGCTTGCCCCCTTCAGGAATTTTCCTGACAAATTGCCTTCCCGCTTCTTCCCCCAACAGGCTTTTTTACTTCGGCGCGCGTAGTTGGGTGTTAACCACTGAAAAATTACAATTGGTCTTCCCCCCTTGTCGTCATTTTCCTTTCTTTTGACCAGGTTTGCGTTACGCTAATTCTCTTTTTGTCTGATGCTCGAAAGCTTGTCTCGGATCTACCCCTTCTCTATATTCCCTTCCTTCCCCCCTTTAAGTTTTTTTCTGCTGATAGCTAGCCCGAGCGAATCTTCCTCCGTACGCTCCCCCCCAGATCCCAAGCGCGGCGCCTGGCAAAATCGAATCGAAAGTGTTTGTTTTTCCCCCAGTACTTTACTTTGCCCCCCCAATTTCACTGCGTGTCGCGATTACTTTTTTGGTCTCTCCGTGGCTGGCCAAACTGCTTGTTTTTTTATGGGCACTCCCCTTTTCCCCCCCTTGCCTGATGAACTTCCTTCAAGCTTTGCGGGTGTACCCAACGATGGTAATTTTGAAGGGCCAGTACTCCTTTTCCGATTTCCCAGAACGTTTCTTTTCCCTGGTCTTTTTTCCCTCAGTGATCGCAGGGCGTTTACCAATTTTATTATCGGAGGTGTTCTTCTCTGTCGACTTTTGAGTCTTCCCCGGACGTGTATTTGGAGTCCGCGTAGGCCCGGTTTGCCCTTTTGAACCGCAACAAGCGGGCCAAAAACCCAGTCGTCTCTAGAGATCCCCTTCCTCCCCCGGGGGTTTTTACCCCCCCCCCCCCCCAGGAGTGGCCATGGAACTCTTCCCCCTCTGCTCTTCCCCCCCCTCTGCATGTACCCTCTTCCGGTTCTTTTTTTTGACCATTTTTTAACTTTCTGGCATATGCGATATTTATCCTGGCCAACCCGCCCTTTGATCCCGGTCTTGCCCCCTTTTCCCCCTTTTTTTTCCTTTGTTACACATCCCATTTCGACCCTCCATCCTTGAAATCGCGGCAACTGTCGCGCATCTATGTTGTACTTCTGACCTTTCCCTTGGTCAAGGAGTCTTTTTCTTTTTTTAACTTTTGTTTCGTTTCTTGAAGCATGGATATGAGCCTTCTTTTTTTTTGATGTTCCTTAGCCCTTTTTTTTGTTCCTGCCGTGCCGTGGCAGTGTTCCCGTTTGGTTGCTTTCATTCCCGCGTTTCTCCAGTCTTTTACGTCTTTGTTTTCTTGCAAGGGTCTGTGGCTCCCCCTTGATTCTCTACCCAAGCAGACCATTTTCTGCACCAAGCTGTCATGTCCTCCTGACTTCCGTTTAGGTGGTTCATCTGAGTTGACAACGTCCCCCATACAAACCCCCCCACCCCCCCCACCACCCCCCCAACCAACACAACTTTCACCGGTTTGCGCCTTCCACGAATCCGAATTGTCCTGTTCACCCTTTTTTTCGTCTTTTTTGCCTCGTTTGTATTCTTGTTCTGACCCACTCTTTTTCCCGTGCAGCAGGAGTCTCTCTGACAGGACTTGCCTAGAACCCCCCTCCCTTTGCACCTTGCGTTTTATACATGTCCAATGCAACCCACAGGAAATCAAGGTTTTATTTTTTTGTCTTTTTCCAGTTCCTGCTCTTTTACTACACAGTTCAGTCATCAACTGTACCCCCCCATAGATCTCCCGACTTTGTGGGGCCTGAGCCCCGCTTTTCCATCTTGTGTCGTCTGTTTTTCGTCCTTCTAGACCCCAACCGCAAACACCCTTTTCCCCTTCCTTGTATATTTACCATTTTTTGGTTGTACGCCTCCCAATTCGCTTGGCGTTACGCTTTGCCCCCGTTTCAAAGGCTTGGTTGTTTTCCGTCCCCTGCCTTGCCTTTTAGTACTAAGCAATGCGACTTTTCAAATTTGCTTGTCTTTCTCCTTTTTTTTCTTCTGTTTAGTTCTTTTTATTTTTTTCCCTCTTCTGAAAGTAATAATAGTGTCGCTTTTCCTGTTCCTCCCCCCCTATTTTTTGCGTGGCTTCCTTGTCTCCGGAGGTATACAGGATGATTTTCCCCTCTTGTATTTTTTCCCTGGAATTGCCTGCTTTTTTTTGAGAACTTGTTTTCTTTTTCAGGTGTCGATGCGTGGGGTTATGTTGGCCCTGACCAATCGGCCGTGGATACTTTTTATCCCTTCCTCTTGTTTTTAATCTTTTTTCGCAACTGTACAAGGGTCCCCCCAGGTCGTCTAAGCCGATTTCGGTTGGTTTTTGACTGTTCCTTTTTTTTTTTCTTGCTTATTTTTTTTTGGAAGTTTCCCCCCATTTGGTCTTTGATCTTCTCTTTTTCCTTCCGCACCTCTTTGTAGTTGTGTTTCCTGAATGGAACCCCCCCCTTGAGGCTTTTCAATGATGATATCTTGTTTTTTTCCGTTTTTTTTACTTCCCCCTTATTTTGCCCCCCACTTTCTGTCGGTTTACCAGAGCCGTCTGTAGGCCGATTTAGAACTGATCATTCCCCCCCCCCCCCCTTTCTCCTGCGTTTTTTTATTTTTTCCATGAGACCCCTTTCTGAGTGGCCTTTCTTGCGACCTGGTGTTCTGATCCCCGCCCTGTGCACCACATGGAGGGCACCATTCCTCCTATATCTTTTCATCAATTTCCCTAGTTTTTGGTTTTTTCTTCTTGTTTAATCTATTGGGGCACCCAGTTTCCTTTTTTCTTTTCTTAAGGAAGGTTTCTCCCCCCCCATCCTGCCCCCCCCTCGAACGATTTTTGTTTTTTTTTTGCGCTGGAGTCCAACCTCCCTTGTTTGTCCTGATCCCCTTGGCCAGTCTTTTTTTTTTGTTTTTTTTTTTAAGATCTTACTACCTTCTTTTTCTCACCAGCAAGAGGGGCGCTTTTGTTAGACGCCCTTTCTCTTTCTTTCCCCAGCTCCTTGATGAGTATCCATCCCCACAACGACCTCCCTAGTTTTTTGTTCTCGTTCTCTCCAGTGATTGTGTCCATTCCCTGTTCCCACCAAACGGGCAAACAGATTTCCCCAACTGAGATTTTTTTTTTCTTAGACGATCAAAGTCCTGACGATCCCACCCCTTCTTCCTCTACCCAGCCAGTACCCCTTCTCCTTATCTCCCTTTTTCCACACCCCCACCAGCCGAAAGGTGTCGTTATATCCCCAATTTTGGTGTTTTGTGGCCAAAGTTTTGACCCTGTTCTTTCCATCACATCTGGACCGCGATCCAGGGTTCTTTTACGGTTTCCCCCCTGCCCCCTGCCCGCTGGTGTTTCCTTTTTTTGCAACCACAACATCCCCACCTGATCGACCTTTTTTTCCCTGTTCAGCACCAAACATTTTAGTCGTTTCACCAACAGCGCCCTTATTTCACTTTTTTCCCCAGAACAATTTATTGCAACCCAGCCATCAAAAAGTTCTTTTAGATCACAGACCCGGCGATCATTCTCTCCTGACAAAAACCCCCGCCAGCTTTTATTGACCTTGCCATTTTCGATGAGGATAAGTATTTTCATCCCTGTCCCCCCCTCTAAAAACAAATTCCCAAAAGCTTTTTTAACCAGTCCCCAACTCTTTTTGCGTAATTTGAAACCTCGGGTCCCGTATCTTCCAACGACATCTTTTTTGTCCTCTTTTCTCAAGAGTTCTTTTCCATAAAGAGCAAAATGTGAGGGACTTCGCGGCACCCCTCCAATGTGTAAGGGGGGGGTGGTTTTAAAATTGGCCCCCCTCTTTTTCCTCTCCCTTAATGTCCCCCCCGTTGTTTCTATCCGGGAAGAAAAACAGATGTGTCCCAGTTCCCCCAGACCAATCTTTTTTTGAGTAGGTGTTTCCCTTTCAACCTCCTCTCCGCTTGAGTACCTTCTATGCCACTTTGAACGGTTCTACATTTCGGGGGCCTTTTGATGAAACCCATAAAAAAAGGGGGTGACTTTTTTGTGGAGTTAGGTTTTCTTTTTTGGTCCTGCCTGTATGTTGTCTGAACTTTGTTTCATCTGCTCCGTTCATGGATGCTTTCCTTGTTTTTTTGGCCCTGGCTTCGTGTTCTCCCCCCTCTTCCCCTGTTTGAGTTTTCTTCCTCTTTCCTCCCCTCTGGGCGGGCTTTGTTGACTTTTTTGAAGATCCCTGGCCTGTCCGTTCAAAGACCTTGAATTGATGCCCCCCTTCACGTTATCAGGCTTTTCTTCCATTCTTTTTCTCTGTCCGATGTTATTTGTTTATCTACAGGTACTTGTTTGCGTTACCCCCATCATGGTTTTTTTTCCCCCCCCCCCCTTTTTTTTCCCCCCGCCCCTGAGCCGTGTTTTACCCTCGGATAATTGCGTATTTTTCCCCTCCAGGAAAAAGGCCTCCCACCCGCACGGACATGGACCTTTTCCCCCCTACCTTCTTGCATTCCGCCAACCCCCCAAGCACAACCACTGGCGCTACACAGTTCCTGCCTGCCCCGCCCCCAACGTTTCTTTTTTCCTTGAAAAAGGACGGGCCCAAACCCCTACAGCAGCTCACCAATTTATCGTCGCCGTCGCGTTTATATCCATGCTCGTTTTTTGTATTTGGGTAGATCCCCGATTCGGGCGACGAGTCCACCTGGCTGGTCCACGATCTATATTTCAGTTTTTTTCCCTTTTTTTCCTTGCACAGGGGATTCTTTTACCATTGAAAAAAAAACGTCCCCCCGTGATCGGGTTCGGACATAATTGACAGATGATTATTTGAGGAAGTTCCTACTTATGTTCGACCGCCAGTTGGGGGTTCCGGCCTCTTTTTCCCTTTGATTTAGGGTTGAGCCCGCTTTGTTTTATGCCTTGGCCACACCCCCCGCAGTCCCCAAACGCCCGTGACGCTTCATTTTCTTTTCCCAATCGCCTCCCCCCCCTTATCCCAGCTTTTCGTCACGCGCGTCTGCTGGATTGTTTTGAAAGAGTTCCTTTTTTTTCCTGAGTATCTTGTATTTTTTGCGGGCGGTCCCCCAGGACATTCGTGTTACCGGCCCTCCTGTTCGGGAAGCCGTTTTAATGTCGTTTTTCCGATTTGCCCTTCTTCTTTTCAAGCTCCTTTTTAATTGATGCCCAACTCTTCTCCGAGCGCCCGATGTGTGCACTTCCATAACAATTTTTTTTCTCACACTGCGTACAGATTTTCGGATTTTTTTCGAGGCCGTCTCAGCCTTTTTACCGTGTTGATATCCTACGCATTTTTTTTTCGGACCAGCCCACATTCTTCTATCTTCTCCCTCCCCCTTTTTTTGTTGTTTTTTAGATTTTTGCGGCCGTACCCCCCGTCGATTTTTCCTTCCCTCCCCTCTACAGGTTTCTTTTTTGGTAAACTCGAAATCCCGACGGGTGCTCCCCCTGTATTGCCGTTCCACGCCTGCGGCGTCGCGTGATCGTTGGTGCATCATTTTTTTCCTTTAGGGCTTTCCCCCCCCCTTTGATGAAGGTGTCCCCAACCGCCGATTTTTCTCCGGCTTAACGTGCCTTTGACCTCTTGCACCGCCGCTCTTAGACGCCCTGCCTTTATAGGTAAGGCTCCCGAGAAGCCACCTCTTTACTTTTTCGGGTACACACAGATCTCGACCTTCGTAGTGCCAGCTTTGAGAGATGGCCTCTTTTTGGTGTCCCTTAGGTTTTTCTCCCATTGAAAAAGTGCCCTCATACCCCCCAACTTCCTTTTTTTCCAACACTGTTACCCGAAGCCCCCCCCTAGGATGCCTACAGTATCTTTGCCAATGCCACCCATCGTCCCCTAACGGCGGAATTCGCGTATTCTAACCAGTACGGCTGGGTTTTTCCCGACGCTTACCTTTATACACCGTACTTCGAAACTTCTCTTCGACAAAGCCAATCTTTGTTCGACTTTGCCGATCCGGGCTATCGCTATCCCTTGTGACCCTCTCGAGGGGGCCCTTGAGTCCGCTCATTTGCGATGACTTAATTTGTCCTTTGGACAGTTCTTGGTAAGCACCTTTGTGTTCAGTTCCATATGCGCCATGTTGATTTAGTTTTCATCTGGTGTTTGTGATCCCTTCCCCTCCCAGTTTCCCTTTTTTTCCCATTCTTGTCTGGGAGGAATTTTGTTCTTATGGGATTCTCCTTCGCCGCGCAGACGGCTTTCCTCTTTTTTCACTTTTTACACCTGGAATCGAGTTTATTGCCTAGAAAAATCAGTTTCATCGTGCCACTCTTAATGCCTTCATTGTCGTTCCGGTTGGTCAAACCTACAATGGCTTTACCATGGCCCCAATGTTTTTCGTGGGTATTTTTCTTCAAGAAAGCCCGCCAGTTCTTCGTCCCCACGGTTTAGCCGGGAACTCTCGGGGTATTATTTTCTATCCACGAGCGCATCCGGTTCTCTCTCGTCCCTGAAACTGAATTGGATTCACCCCCTTTATGTCACTTTTTAAGCTGCCCGACGGCCCTCCGTTCCCCCGATCCCGTGGTGAGGTTGCCCTCAACCTCCTTGCTTCCGTGCAGGTCATCGAAATTTTCGGCCTCGATATGTTTTTT